>OFDC01000103.1_pt1 | contig 96731 bp, 89 predicted proteins | sample 1520941 | NCBI WGS metagenome assembly OFDC01 (sample SAMEA94258168, study PRJEB24077) | hot springs metagenome | biome: Aquatic biome; feature: Water | place: India | collected 2012-12-06 | depth 5 m
ATACTCAGCTAAACCAGCTGCTACACCACCAATCATTTTGTTTGATTTAATTCTATAAAGTCGCTTTTCCATTGTAGTAATATTTTTAATTTTTGTTTTCTTTTTTTCTATCAAACCACTTGTTGTTGTGATTGATGAAACAAAGATATAGGCGAAAGACGGTACTATGTAATACAAACTACATGAATGGAAAAAAATAATGTCAAAGGGATTTTTTTAATGAAGATTTTGAGAAACAATCGGAAGAGTGGTCAAATATTGTGTGGAGTGGAAATGTATAAAAGGAAATTTCAGTCAAAAAATACACTGATAAAATATTCGGTGAAGATAAGCAAACTCTATCTTCACCAAACAGAAAGCATCAATCTTCTTCCAAAAGCTCTAATATTTCGCTCAATTCATCATAATCTTTGTAACCCGGACGAATCTCATTGGTACCTTTCAAAGCAATTCCCTTAATATTCATATCAGAAACTAACTCCATGACATTTTCAGAAGTAATTCCAAAATCTAAGACAATTGGATAATTAAATGCATATTCTTTAATTGTATAACGAGCAAAATCTGAAAGTTCAGTTCCATCAACTAAGAAGAACTCAACGAATGATGCATATCTTTCGAGATTTTCTTCAAAATAAGCTGAGTCAAATTCTAACTTTAATATAATTGGCTTGCCAAAATCAACAATTTGTGGTAAAAGTGCTACTTCTGAAATTTGTAAAACATCAATTTCATAATAAGCAATCATATTTTTGATTTCTTCCAAATCGCCACATTTAGTTTCTCCAACTGTTTGAATACCAGCCACCCAAGATTTGATTTCTTTCATCTTTTCTGGAGCAACATAATCAACCGAGGCTGTATCCATCACAAAGCCAATCATTTCCACACCCATTCCTGCACAATATCGGGCATCGGATAAATTGGTTATATTACTAACTTTTACAAGAGTTTTTAATGACATTATCTTTACAATTTACGTAACCTGTATCAATCACTTCTACTTCGCTCAGTAATTGACTTAGGTTCAATTCTAATTATTTGGCTCAAAATTACCTCAGAACTATTCATAATCAAATTCTGTTAAGTAATTTTGTAGTTTATTATTAATTTTAACGGAGGACCTTGAATCCTCGCAGTCGGCAACATGAGCAAACACGGAAGAATTTTAGTCGCCATGAGTGGTGGCATTGACAGTTCATTGGCAGCAGTTATGCTCCATGAAGAAGGTTACGAAGTTATTGGCATGACCATGAAAACATGGGATTATGCTTCATCGGGTGGTAGTAAAAAAGAAACTGGCTGTTGTAGTCTTGATTCAATCAATGATGCAAGAAACATTGCCGTAAATTTAGGGTTTCCACATTATATATTAGATATTAGAGATGAATTTGGCGATTATGTCATTGACCATTTCACAGGAGAATACCTAGAAGGTCGTACACCAAATCCTTGTGTTTTGTGTAATACTCATATCAAATGGGATGCACTTCTTCGCCGTGCTGATAAATTAGATTGTGAATTTATTGCAACTGGCCACTACGCAAATATTCGTCAAGAAAATTCAAGATACATTATTTCGAAAGGAATTGATACCCTCAAAGACCAGAGTTATGTCCTTTGGGGAGTTTCACAAGAAAGCCTTTCTCGTACCAAACTTCCATTAGGTCATTTGAAAAAATCGGAAATTAGGGAAATGGCTACTGAAAAACAATTCTATGATTTAGTCAACAAAAAAGAATCGTATGAAATTTGTTTTGTACCCGACAATGATTATCGAGGATTTTTGAAACGAAGAGTTGAAGGTTTGGAAGAGAGAGTAAAAGGGGGTAATTATGTACTGGAAAACGGCAAAGTTGTTGGCAAACATGAAGGATATCCTTTTTATACAATCGGACAAAGAAAAGGTCTCGGTGTTGCCTTTGGCCAACCAATGTTTGTAACAGAAATTAGAAAAGATACCAATGAAGTTGTACTTGGCCCCGAAAAGTCATTAGACAAAGACGGTATGATGGTAGGAAAACTGGTAATGCAAAAGTACCCTGACTTAAATGGACAAACCTTAGAAACAACCACCAAAGTAAGATATAAACACGAAGGTTCGCCCGCAACAATTACTCAAGAAGGTGATAAAATGCGAGTATTATTTAGTGAGCCAGTTAGTGGTATTGCACCAGGTCAGGCAGCAGTTTTCTACGAAGGAGATGATGTTGTTGGTGGCGGTTGGATAATGAAAGCTTTCAATAAAGACTCTATTTTTGAACAAATGCTTTCAAATAACCAATAATTTTTACAATGGAGATACAAGTTTGTTTGTATCTCCATCAAAAATATAACTTCCTTACTTCCCTGCACAAAAGATTTGTCAGTTTCCTTCGTTATTCTAATGTAACAAATTTAACTTATGAAAAGGATTTTACTAAGCCTATTGCTTCTCACGACAATTCAACTATCTGTATCTGCCCAAAATCAATATCTTGTATTGTTTAAGGATAAATCCAATTCTCCATATTCTATTACTCGCCCAAAAGAATTTTTGTCTGAACGCTCAATCAAAAGACGCGAAAAACAAAAAATAGCAATTACTGAACGAGACCTCCCTCCTAACCCCAATTATTTGTCAGAAATAGCTAAAACTGGTGCCAAAGTATTGTACAAGTCTCGGTGGATAAATGGGGCTTTAATACAAACAGATGAAAACACGCTAGCAAAGATTCTAAATCTTTCTTTTGTGAAAGGATTAGAAGGAAAAGGTGATATTAGAAATGCCCGTCAGAGTAATGAAAACCAAGGTACTCAGACAAGAAATAAGTTTGAAAATGAAGAAATAACAGATAATGGTCTATCACAAAATCAATTAGCAATGCTTGGGGCTGATAAAATGCACAGCAAAGGTTATAAAGGCGAAGGCATGCTGATTGGGGTTCTGGATTCTGGTTTTTTAAATGCTAATAAACTCTCATTTTTCAACGACCTATTCAGTGATAAAAGAGTTATTGGCACTTGGGATTTTGTAAATAATGAAACAAATGTTTACAACGACCACAGTCATGGCACCAACGTGCTTTCTTGCATGGCGGCCTATGAAATTGGTAGAATAGTTGGAACAGCCTACAAAGCGAGCTATCTTTTATTAACTACTGAAGATGTTAGTTCAGAAACCAAAAGAGAAGAAGCCAACTGGTTATTTGGTGCAGAAATGGCGGATAGTGTTGGTGTTGATGTAATAAATACATCTCTGGGCTATTCAACTTTCGATAATCCTGCACAAAATTATAAGTATTCTGACATGAATGGGGACCGTGCATTGGCCACCCGTGCGGCAGACTGGGCAGCCCAAGCAGGAATTTTGGTGGTTGCCTCAGCAGGCAACGAAGGTTCAAGTGCCTGGAAATATATTGGTACTCCGGCAGACGCTGACTCAATCATTGCGGTTGGTGCAGTGGGAAGTACTTTAAATGTGGCTTCTTTTAGTTCTTATGGACCATCTTTCGATGGTAGAATAAAACCAGAATTATCGGCTCAAGGTGCTGGCACAATCATTGGTGGGACAAATGGAAGTATTGGAACTAGCAATGGCACATCTTTTTCTTCTCCTTTAATTGCAGGATTTGCTGCAAGTTTTTGGCAGGCATTTCCATCGCTTAGTAATATGCAAATCAGAGATTATCTCATTCGTTCGGCTACTCAATATATCAATCCTGATAATAGAATTGGCTATGGGATTCCCAACTTTGATAAAGCCTACGAATTAGCAGAATTAGAATCGCTTATTAATGAATTAAAAAAATCAGGTCAAGAAGTAATGGTATTTCCAAATCCAATTAATGATGGAAGTTCGACTAAGGTTTGGGTTTTAAAGAATGATGCAGGAACTAATTTTGAATACTCAATTACTGATTTTTCGGGAAAAACTCTTTGGAGCATTACTACAAAAGAAAGTAAAATTACATTGCCAATGCTGAATGAATTACCTTTAGCAAATGTAATATTGAAAGTAACAGCCGAAAATTTACAATATTCTACTAAAATAGTTAGATAAATAAAAAATCCCTATGATTTTGCTATGCTCATAGGGATTTTTTCATGAAATTTTCCTTGCCATTCTTAAAATCGATTCCGAATTATTATACTCGGCAATATTTGCTAAAGAAACCCAAGCCAAATCATTCGACTCTTCCGTGACTACCAAAGTTTCTCTTTTATCAGCTTCCAATAAAAATCTAATATCATAATGATAATGTGCTGGAATTCCTTTTCGTTCTGGAATGAGGTGCACATCAACATCAAAAATTTCTTCACTTACAATCTTAAAGTTTTGTAAGCCTGTTTCTTCATTCGCCTCTTTCAAAGCTATACTAAGTACATCAGATTCACCATCGCAGTGCCCACCTGGCTGAAACCACTGGTTGAGTTTACGATGGTGCATCATCAAAACATTTTTGCGTTCGGCATCTACAATCCATGCTGAGCCTGTTACGTGCCCTACAAGCAATTCTCTTTTAAAACAATCTTCATTTTTCTTTACAAAATCAAGTGTTTCGTTTCTCATCGCTAATTCATTGGAATCAGTTGGTTGGTAATTTTCGAGTAATTCGATTATTTTTTTTCGGTGCATACTTGGAGTTTTATACGTAGATTTGCACGAATTTAGTTCATCAAAACAACAAAATCATATACACAATGAAAAAAATTGCACTATTAGCTTTAAGCTGCTTACTATCAAGCAGTCTAACTTTTGCTCAAATTACACCAGCTCCAAGTCCAGGTGCTTCAATTTCTCAAGTAGTTGGAGTCAACAAAATTACTATTGAATATTCTCGTCCATCCCTAAAAGGACGTGAAATATTTGGGAAACTTATTCCATTTGATAAAGTTTATCGTACAGGTGCCAATGCCGCAACTAAAATTGAACTTACTGGAGACATCACAGTTCAAGGCCAACCCTTGAAAGCAGGAAAATATGCGATTATGTCTATTCCAACCCAAACAAATTGGACAATCATTTTTAGCAAAAAACTTGATGTTACTGAGCAAAACTACAATGCTGCTGATGATGTTTTGAGAGTTACGGCTCGTCCACAAGATATTTCTCCAGTTGAAACACTTACTTTTGATTTCTCAGATTTAAAAGATGATGGAGCAACGTTGAATTTCAGTTGGGAAAAGACCAAAGTTTCATTGAATATTGGCGTAGATAATGCTGCTTCAATTGAAAATGCAGTCAACCAGAAAAATACGGATGCCTCTAATACTTTCCAGCAAGCTGCCGATTATATGCTCCAAAAAGGCATGGATTTAACAAAAGCACTAAGTTTGATTGATAAATCTTTAGCATTGCGTGAGAATTTCCGTAATAATTGGATTAAGGCTCAAATTTTAGATAAACTGGGCAAATCATCTGATGCCCTAGGTTTTGCATTGAAAGCTCAATCTTTAGGTGCTGGTGATGGTTCTTACCAATTCTTTAAAGATGGTATTGAAAAAGGAATTAACGAAATTAAAGCGAAAATTCCTGCAGCACCTGCCTCAGTAACAACACCAAAGAAGAAGAAAAACTGATGCTTGAATTTTCCCATTAACCGAATGTCTATTTCATTAATAAATTGGGGCATGACTTAATAGTTATGCCCCAATTTGTTTATTTAAGCCATCAATATTTTCAACAAAAATTTCGTTAGTTTTGAAAAAAAATGATTCCATGCGAAAAATTCTTTATTATTGTCTATTTCTGCTTTCTCAATCTACATTTGCTCAAGATAAAACCCTTCGATTTGAAGATTACATCTACGAACCCAATATTAAAACTGTATTATTATACCCGCTTGTGGGCGATGCAGGAGATGCCTCAAGAACGCTTAATCCACCGGTTATTGCATTAAACGATTCCAAAAACCTTTGGCTTGAATTCGATGATTTGAATGCTAATTTCGAACAATATCACGTTCGAATTCTGCATTGCACTTATGATTGGAAACAATCTGTGCTTTCAGAAATTGAATACATGCCCGAATATAACGACCTCGTTTTGAATAATTACCAAGTTTCAAGAGGCACGAAAATTCCTTATTATCACTATAAAATTGAAATTCCTAAAGTACTTCTATCGGGCAATTATTTATTGGTAGCGTGGAAAGGCCGAAGAAAAGATGATATAATTTTTAGCAAGAGATTTATGGTTTATGAAAGTCAAGTTGGAGCTTTTGGCACTATCCGACAAGCCCAAGCCCCATCAAAATACAAAACTCATCAACAAATAGACTTTGAAGTAAATTATGGAAATTATCGACTAATGTCACCTCGTGATGAATTAAAAATTATTGTTCGTCAAAACTTTAGATGGAATCGAACGGTTCGAAATCTAAAAGCATTCAGTGTAAATGAAAGTGCTTCAAAACTAGAATACCGTTTTTTTAATGACGAAAATGTATTTCCTGCAGGAAATGAATTCAGATTTTTTGATTCCAGAAGCACCAACTATAAAGGTCAATTTATAACGCAAATAAAGCGGGGTAAGGAAGATGAAATGTGGATTTACCCCCAAAATAATCGTAGCGAAACTGCTTACATTGAGTCGAATGATTTTGATGGAAGTTATGTTATTGATAATCGAGAAGGTAATGAGGCGTCGGTTGATGCCGACTATATCTACGTAACATTTGGACTAAAAACCCATGAATTAGAAAATAACAACGATAAGGTGTATGTAAATGGAAGTTTTAATGATTGGCGATTAGACAAAAATAACCTCATGAACTACGATAACAATTTTGGCGGCTATGCAACTTCTATATTATTAAAACAAGGTGTTTATAATTATGATTTTGTCATTCAAAAAGTTGATAACTCAATTGATGAGAGTTATTTTGAAGGAAATTTTGGAGAAACACAAAATATCTATGAGATTTTCATATACCACAAACCCGTAACAGCTCGGGCAGAAAAACTTGTAGGTTATAATACAATTGAGTTTAACAAAAGAAGATAAATGAAAACAGCATTAGTAGTTGGTGCAACTGGGCTCATAGGTAAACACCTAACAATCAAATTATTAAATAGTGGTTTATATAGTACTGTAAAAGTTATTATTCGAAAAACACTTCAAATAAATCATCCAAAATTAGAAGAAATTATATTTGATTTTGATAACTTCGATAATTCAAAAATAAAAGCTGATGATATTTTCTGCTGTTTGGGTACAACCATGAAACAAGCAGGTTCAAAAGCTAATTTTTATAAAGTTGATTTTACTTATCCTTTAGAAACAGCCAAAGCAGGTCTTACAAATGGTGCTCAACAATTTTTAATTGTAACCGCAATGGGTTCAAATAGTAATTCATTATTTTATTATAATCGAGTAAAAGGTGATATTGAGCAAGCAATTGAACAACTAGGCTTTCCAACTTTTCAAATTTTCCGCCCATCTATGTTGGCAGGAGAACGTGAAAAAGCGAGACTTGGTGAAAAAATAGGCAAAGTAGTTATGGACTTTTTCGCTTTTATCATACCCGATAAATATAAAGTTATTGAAGGAGAAAAAGTGGCTCAGGCTATGCTTGCATTTGCACAAAAAGGATTTACAGGCAAACTCATTCACGAATCAGATAAATTTCAAAACCTATAAAACCCAATACCTATTATTATGAAAAACTTATTTTTATGCTCATTTCTAATGTTTTCAATCGTGCATTTGACTTTTGCACAAACGAAGCCTAGTACAACTTCTGCCAAATTTACATTTAAAACATATCCTGAAGATGAAAATGGCACTCCTCACTCAGATATTTTCATATCTTTTGGAAAAAAAATCGCCAAAATTGATAAAGTTGCAGGAAATGCCGATATAACCGACCCAAGTTTATATGCAGAAAACAAAATCCCTAAAAATGCCTTAGCCGCTTGTGGTTCTTGGTGGGCTGGTGCTGGTGATTACTATTATGTTATTCAGGAAAAAAATAAATTAGTTATTTTTAAAGGATGGCAAGCAGAAGAACAAACTGACCGTGGTTATCATTGGAAAAGATATAAGTCGATTCAATTATAAAAAATTATATCAATCAATTACTGATGCATTCTATCGAATTGCAGCCTTTATTACATGCTTTTTGAAGATACTTATAAAACCATAAAATCTCCCGTAGAGGGATTATTTAAAGATAGAGGAAGTAAATTTTTAGCTTATGCTTATCCGATTGAACACGAAAATGAGGTAAAGCCAATTATTGAAAATTTGCGAAAAGAACACTTCAAAGCTGTTCATCATTGCTATGCATTTAGGCTAGGTCTCGAACGCACGAATTTTAGAGTAAATGATGATGGAGAACCATCTGGAACTGCGGGAAAACCCATTTTAAACACCTTACTATCTCACAATGTTACTAATATTTTAGTGGTTGTAGTTAGATACTTTGGTGGAACCCTTTTGGGCGTACCGGGTCTCATTAATGCTTACAAAACAGCCACTGCCGAAGCACTTGCTTTGGCAGAAATTATTGAAAAAACAGTAAATGATGTTTATATTGTGAGTTTTGAGTTCATTCAGATGAATGATGTGATGAAGGTTGTGAAGGAATTTAGTCTAAAAATAAGGAATCAAACCTACGATAATCAATGTACAATGGAACTCGAGTTTCGTAAGACATTGACTAATCAAGTTGTTGGTAAATTAGAAAAAATTGATAATATTTCAATTGAATATTTATTTACGGTTTAAATAATTTTTTATGGAAATCCTACAAAAAGATAACGGAGAAAATGGTGTATTTTACATTGAAATAGAAGGAGAACTTGCGGCAGAAATGACCTACGTTTGGCGTGGTAACCATGATAGAATTTTAATAGATCACACTGAGGTTAAAGAGATACTAAAAGGAAAAGGGGCTGGTAAACAACTGGTTACAAAAGCTGTGAATTTTGCCCGTGAGAAAAAAATAAAAATTGTACCGATTTGCCCATTTGCGAAAGGTGTTTTCGAAAAAGTACCTGAATTTCAGGATGTTTTATGAAAAAAGAAAAACATTACAATTCAATTATATAGAACTATAAATTAGCTCAAATAATTTTTTTAAATTGCTAGATAATTCTAATACTCTAAGTAATTTAACAATGATTTCAAAATTATTAAAACCTTCTCTCTTAATTTCCCTCTTTTCTTGCAATGCATTTATTTTATCAGCCCAAACTTGGGAAAAAGTTTCACCTGTAAATAATTGCACCAATCGCCATGAAAATACGCTTACCGCTGTTGGTGATAAAATAGTTTTATTTGGCGGAAGAGGTATCAAACCAACCGAAATTTATAATACTAAAACACAAACATGGGAAACGACCCCTCCAACTCCAATAGAAATACATCATTTACAAGCAGTTACTTTTCAAAATGAAGTTTATGCAATAATGGCATTAACGGGCCAGTACCCTCACGAATCTCCAATTCCGAATATTTATATATACAATCCAAGCAAAAAAGAGTGGCGAGTTGGCCCAGAAATTCCTAAAGAACGTCTAAGAGGCTCGGCAGGATGTGTTGTATATAAGAATAAAATTTATTTAGTTAATGGTATTACTGATGGTCACTGGGATGGTCATGTGGCATGGTTTGATGAATATGACCCAAAAACAAATCAGTGGAAAAAAATGGCTGACGCCCCTCATGTTCGTGACCACGTGAGTGTGGCAATCATTAATGATAAACTCTACGTGGCAGGAGGGCGACGCTCAACTGCACGCATCAATCAAGTATTAAATCTTACAGAACCAGCGATTGATGTTTATGATTTCAAAACCAATAAATGGTCAACTTTACCAAGCGAACTGAATCTGCCAACTCAAAGAGCAGGAAATTCATCAGTTTCATTAGGAGATAAACTTTTGGTTATTGGTGGCGAAAGTGCCGCTCAAGTACCTTCACATAATGAAGTGGAAGCGTTCGATACTAAAAAAATGCAATGGGTTCCTTTTCCGCATCTTAATCAAGGCAGACATGGAACTGGAGCCGCAGTGATTAATGGAAAAGTATATTCTATTGCAGGCTCGGCTAATAGAGGCGGTGGCCCAGAATTGAACACTATTGAAGTACTAAAATAGAGGAACAGACGTTTTAAATATAGATATTTAATTTTTCTGATTTTCAGGGAATATTAATTCCACACAACTCAACTACATACAATAAAACAATAATGGTAAAAAACAGGCTTAAACGTGGTTTCAGAATGACAAAGTATGTCGTTTACCGTGAAACATTAGTCGATACCAAAGAACATATTTACTCATTTGTCGGCTCTTTTATTGGTATCGCTATCATCGCATTTATTCAAAGTAGAACTTTATCAGAGATAGATTCTGTCTTCTTGATTGGTTCATTTGGAGCATCAAGTGTATTAATTTTTGGTGCAATTCAAAGTCCACTTGCACAGCCAAGAAATTTGGTTTTGGGTCATGTTTTGTCAGCAACAATTGGAGTAACAGTTTATAAAACAATGCCAAATATCCTTTGGATAAATGCCCCCTTAGCTGTTTCGCTATCAATTGTAGTTATGCAAATAACCAAAACCCTACATCCTCCGGGCGGAGCTGCGGCACTAATTGCTATTATAGGTACAGATAAAGTTAAAAATTTGGGTTATTGGTATGTGCTATCACCCGTTTTGGTAGGCACGCTAATTCTATTGACTGTTGCTTTGATTTTCAACAATTTAACCCCCAATAGAAAATACCCAACAGACAAACGCTATACGAATTTCTTGCGTAAACGTAAAGCTGATTTAAAAACATAAAATCAAAAAATTGCTTATGAATTCACTTTGGAAAAAAATTATCACACAAACTATTCTCAACAAACGAAAAACAAACGAAAAATTTTCTGATTATAAACTTGCAAAAGGTTACAGAGAATTAAAGATTTTAATTACACGCTACTTCAAAGATTTTATACTCATTACTGCGGGCATTTTCTCTGCTTCTTTTGGGTTTAAAGGCTTCTTACTAACTAATCATTTTATAGATGGTGGTGCAACAGGCATTTCACTATTAATTTCTGCGATTACTAAAATTCCACTACCACTACTACTTGTTTGTATCAATATTCCCTTCATTTTTTTAGGTTATAAAACGGTAGGTAAGGTATTTGCCATCAAAACCGCTTTAGCCATTTCTGGCTTGGCATTATGCGTAGCCACTGTTCACTTTCCCGATGTAACTCAAGATAATCTTTTAGTATCAATTTTTGGTGGTTTTTTCCTCGGAGCAGGCATCGGTTTATCGGTAAGAGGTGGGGCTGTAATTGATGGAACTGAAGTTTTAGCCATTTATCTAAGTAGAAAATTTGGAACAACGCTTGGAGATATTATTATCATCATTAACATTTTAATTTTTTCAGCCGCTGCCTATTTCTTATCGGTTGAAATTGCACTTTACTCAATGATTACCTATTTATCTGCCTCAAAAACACTTGATTTTATAGTAGAAGGCATTGATGAATATACAGGCGTAACTATTATCTCATCACATAGTGAGGAAATTAGACAAATGATTATTAATGTAATGGGACGTGGTGTAACGGTATATAGTGGAAAAAAAGGGTTTGGAAAAAGTGGAGAAACGCAGAATGTCGATATCATATACACTGTAATAACTCGTTTGGAAGTAAATAAATTAAATACTGAAATTCAAAAAATCGAGTCAAATGCCTTTGTGGTTATGAATAGTATCAAAGATACCAAAGGTGGAATGATAAAAAAACGGTCTCTTTCTCATTAAATAATGAAGCAAATAAAATTAATTATACTCTTACTTTTGTGCATTAATCAAACTTTTGCCCAAAAGAAAACGCTGATGTTTATTGGTTCATATACCGATGGAAAACCTAACAATGGAATCTACGTTTATGAACTCAATAAAAAAAATGGTGAAATAAGGTTATTGAGTCACGGAGAAAACTTGGTTAATCCTTCCTTTTTGAATGTTTCGCCAGATGGTAAATACCTATATTCATGTACAGAAACTAAGTTGCCTCAACATGGAAATATCAGTGCATTTGCTATCAATGCCTCTAATGGTAGTTTAAAACTAATCAACAAGCAATCGGCAAATGGTGAAAACCCTGTTTATGTGAGCATTCATCAATCTCAGAAATTTGTTATTTCAGCCAATTATGGGGAAGGAAATGTAACGGTTCTCCCTATCAACACCGATGGTAGTTTAAATCAATTTGTACAAAGTTTTTCGTTCAATGGTTCGAGTATTAATAAAGAACGCCAAGAAAAACCTCATATTCACTCTGGGATTCTTTCGCCGAATCATGATTATTTATTCTTACCAGATTTAGGAACAGACCAAATAAGGGTTTTTCAATTTGATTTTAACAAAAATAAACCCTTAATTCCAAGAGAAGAACTTACAGTAAAAGTATCCGCAGGAGCAGGACCACGTCATCTAGCATTTCATCCCAATAAAAAGTTTGCATATTTAATTGAAGAAATGGCTGGAAATATAGTAGTCTACCAATATCAAAATGGTAAACTTACTGAGCTTCAAAGAACGATGGCCAATCAAAAAAAAGCGGATATTTATAGTAGTGCTGATATTCATCCTTCGCCCGATGGCAAATTTCTTTATGTGACCAACCGAGTGGAAAATACCATTGCTATTTTTAAAATCAAAAAAAATGGACAAATTGAGTTAATTGGACATGAATCTACCCATGGTGGAACACCAAGAAATTTTAATATAGACCCCACTGGAAATTTTGTCATTGTGGCAAACCAAAGTTCTGATAATATTGTGGTTTTTAGTAGAAATCAACAAACCGGTCTTTTGAAAAAGCTTAGTGATAATACGAAGATTTTACATCCTTCATGTATTCAATTTAAGGAATATCCAACAAATTAGCCTCAAATGCCTTAAACATACCACAAAAAAGTATTTATTTTGCACTAAAATGATTTCTCTGAAAAACTGACAATTCATTTTATCATATTATTCATTCATCAAGCCAAGATAAAATGGACATTTTTCTCAGAAAAGCTACTCAAAAAGATGCTGATTTGACTTTCGAAATAGAGCAAGATGCGTATAAAGAATATAGCGAAGAATTGTATTCAACAGAAATAGAATCTCATCGTAAATATTTTGATTCCGCATTTATCCAAATGGTTGAGTATAAAAATCAAACAATTGGTTATCTGGAAGTAGAAGAAAAAAATCATTCATTCGAAATTATAAATATTCAAATTCAAAAAGACTTTCAAAATCTTGGTCTTGGTAGTAGAATAATCAAAAAAGTTATTGAAGAAGGAGAACAAAAGTCGAAAGGAATTGAATTACAAGTATTAAAAAACAATCCAAAAGCCAAACGCTTTTACGAAAACTCAGGATTTCAGGTATATTTTGAAACCGAGTTTGAATACAAAATGAAATTCTCTCATGCAAATCGGATTCTTAGAAATAAAGTGGACTGATATTTTAGATATTACACTTGTAGCATTCTTATTATATTATATATACAAACTAGTTAGAGGAAGTGTAGCGAGTAGAGTTTTTACGGGCTATTTACTTATTTACTTATTCTATCTAATCGTTAAAGCTATTGGCTTAGAGTTACTTACTCGAATTTTAGAATATTTCATGGGCGTTGGAGCGATTGCCTTAATCGTATTATTCCAACAAGAAATACGCAGATTTTTACTCCTGATTGGCAAATCAACTACCCTTACGAATAATCAGATTTTTGCTAATATAATGGGCACTGAAGTTCCTTTAGATGATAGTTTCCCATTAAAAACCATCGTAGATTCTGCCAAAACTATGTCGAGCGAATTTACTGGTGGTATTATTGTAATTCAAAAAGAAGACGATTTATCAAAATTTACTGAATCAGGAGATTCTATTGATGCTGTATTATCCAAAAAACTTATTTTATCGTTATTTAGCCAATACAGTTTATTGAATGATGGTGCTATCATCATCAATAACAATAGGATTATGGCTGCTCACTGCATTTTGCCTATTGCCAACAACGACGACTTACCCTCAAACTATGGTTTCCGACATCGTGCGGCACTTGGAATTTCAGAAGCTACCGATGCTGCTGCCATTTGTATTTCGGAAGAAAATGGGAAAATTTCTCTTGCCATTGATGGAAATATAAAGATTGTGACTGCTGCCGAACTTGAAAGAGATTTAAAAACTTATTTCTTCAATAAAAACTAAAAGCAAGAATAGAAAGGAAATGGCTTTTTAATTTCCTTATTAAATACAAATTCATGATAACATTTTATCCTGGGCCATCGAAAGTGTATCCACAGATTGCCACTTACCTTCAAGAAGCCGTAACATCGGGAATTTTGAGTCAAAATCACCGAAGTGCTCCTTTTATGGAAATGTTAGAAAAATGTATATCAGAATTCAAGTTTAAATTAAATATCCCCGAAGATTATGAAGTTTTTTTTACTTCTTCGGCAACCGAATGTTGGGAAATTATAAGCCAATCTTTTACAATCAATCATAGCCATCATATTTACAACGGTGCTTTCGGACAAAAATGGCATGAATATGCCTCACGAATTGTCAAACAAACCACCAAACAAAGCTTTGATTTCCAATCCTTAGCACCTAATAATTTCATTCCACATGATGCTGACCTTGTATGCATCACCCAAAATGAAACATCAAATGCGACACAAATCTCAAATGAGTTTTTGAAAAGTTTAAAAGCAGAAGCAGTCATTGCCGTTGACGTAACTTCTTCACTAGGTGGAATAGAACTTAAATGGCAAAACGGTGATATTTGGTTAGCTTCTGTACAAAAATGCTTGGGACTTCCCGCAGGCATGGGTTTAATAATTTGTTCCCCAAAAGCAATCAAACGAGCCAAAGAAATCGGCGACAAAAAATATTACAACAGTCTATTATTTATTCGTGAAAACTTTAAAAAACTACAAACACCTTATACACCTAATATCTTAGGCATATTTCTTTTGCATAGAGTAATGCAACAAGTGAATAATATCTCACTTGTGAACCAACAAATTCAAGCAAGAGCCCAAGATTTTTATAATTTTATTGAGGAAGAAACCAAGCTTAAGCTTTTAGTTAAAAATGATTCCGTGCGTTCTTCCACAGTCATCGCCATAGAGGGCTCAAATAGTGAAATTTCTTCTATCAAGGAAAAAGCTAAAGAAAATAATATAATTTTGGGTAATGGATATGGTCAATGGAAAGACACAACATTCAGAATCGCAAACTTTCCTGCCATTGAGAATTGGGAATTTGATAAACTAAAAGCCTTACTACGCCAATGAACTTCGTTTTTAAAGAAATCATCTCAGTTTCAATCATCTTATTTTCAGTAATTGATATTTTAGGAGCTATTCCTATTATCATTGATTTACGGAAAAAAGCGGGTGGCATTCATGCCGAACAAGCCACTTTAGTTGCTGGAGGTCTCATGATAACTTATTTATACTTAGGTATAAGTATCTTGAGTTTATTCGGTGTGGATGTAAAATCTTTTGCGATTGCGGGTGCATTAATTTTATTTCTCATTGGTTTCGAGATGATTTTAGGTAGGAGTATTTTTAAACATGAAACAACCAACAGTAAAGCCACCTCAATAGTGCCTCTAGCTTTCCCGATAATTGCTGGGGCAGGAACAATGACAACCATTATTTCACTGAAAGCGGCCTATCAGGAGGAGAATATTGTAGTTGGTATCTTATTAAACTTAGCAGTGGTATATATCGTTTTACGAACTTCTCAACAACTTGAAAAAATTCTTGGGCCAACTGGAGCAGATATATTACGAAAAGTATTCGGAATGATATTAATTGCGATTTCCATAAAATTAATAAAAACCAATTTGCTTTAATTGGTTTACCTAAATAAAAACCGCTGACTTTATGATATAAAAGGCGGCGGTTTTTATATTTAATGGTTTTGTATTTCTTCTTTCTTAATTCGAGGGTTACATCAAGCATGAAAAAAAATAAAAATATTTTCAAATCTAATTCTAACAAAATTGCCGGGTTTTGGTTAATAAAATGGTGTAAACTTCGATAAAAAATGACAATTTGTCTTTTTCTCTTATCCGTTCATCATAAGTTTATACTTGATTGATTCATTTTTCCTTAGTTTTACGCATAATATTCTTCAACTACAAAAACAAATCTATGAAATTATTAAAGTTTACTTTTTTAAGTTCTTTAGCTTTGAGTATTGCTTTAGGAGCTAATGCTCAGAAAAAAGACGAAAAAAAATCAGAAGAGACCAAACCTTCAACCCCGGCTCCTGCAGCACCAGCGAAACCTGCCGAAATGCCCAAAGCAGGGCCAAAGTCTTACAAAGAAGTAATTACCGACAAAGCCAAGACTAGCAAAGGCTTAATGACGGTACATAAAGTTGATGATAAATATTTCTTCGAAATTGCAGATACCCTCATGGGTCGCGACATCATGACCGTTACTCGTTACTCAAAAACAGCAGCAGGTGGTGGCATTTTTGGTGGCGAAGAAGTTAATCGTCAAGTTGTTAGATGGGAAAAAGGACCAGAAAACAAACTTTTCTTGCGTTCAATCTCATTAATTATTGCCAGCCCTGATAGCACAAAACCGATTTTCAAATCAGTTCTTAATTCAAGTGCAGACCCAATTATTGGTGTATTTGATATTAAGGCATTGAGAAAAGATACTTCATCGGTAATTGAAGTAACTGACTTTTTCAAGGGTGATAACCAAGTCTTTTCTCTTGACCCAGTTAATAAGCAATTACTAAAAATTGCAGCAATTCAACCAGACCGCTCGTTTATCCAACATATTCGTTCGTATCCAATCAATACTGAAATTCGTACTACCAAGACTTTCAGCGTAGTTCCACCAAGTGTTTCGTTGGCTCCAATTCCACAAATTGGTAATTATTTACCAGCATCGCGTGATGCCGGTGTAGTTACGATGGAGTTTAATACTTCGATGATAATTCTGCCAAAAACACCTATGCGTAAGCGTTATTTCGACCCGCGTGTAGGATATTTTGCGAATCAATATTCTACTTTTGGTGAAGAATCTCAACAATCAGACAAAGAAGTTTTTGCTGTAAGATGGAGACTTGAACCAAAAAATCAAGAAGATGCTGAACGCCAAAAACGTGGAGAATTAATTGAACCTAAAAAACCAATTATCTATTACATTGACCCAGCAACGCCTAAAAAATGGCAAAAATACTTAAAAGCTGGTGTAGATGATTGGCAAGTAGCTTTTGAGAAAGCTGGTTGGAAAAATGCTATTCGTGGTGAATATTTGAGCGAAAAAGATAGCTTGAGTTTAGAAGATGCTCGTTTTTCGGTAATTAGATATTTTGCTGCTGATATTCAAAATGCTTATGGGCCAAACGTACATGACCCAAGAAGTGGTGAAATTTTAGAAAGCCATATCGGTTGGTATCATAATGTTATGCGTTTATTGCGTAACTGGTATTTAATTCAAACGGCTGCTTCAGACCCACGTTCAAGAAAGAAAACATTTGACGATGAATTGATGGGTCAATTAATTCGATTTGTATCTTCACACGAAGTAGGCCATACTATTGGTTTACGCCACAATATGGGTGCAAGTTCTGCCACTCCAGTTGAAAAACTACGTGATAAAGATTGGGTAGCCAAAAATGGTCATACTTCTTCTATCATGGACTATGCTCGTTTTAACTACGTAGCACAACCAGAAGATGGTGTAACTGATTTCTTCCCAAGAATTGGTGACTATGATATTTGGGCTATTCAATGGGCTTATAAATTCTTTGCCGATGCCAAAAGTGCTACGGAAGAAAAATCTATTCTAAACCAACTTACGAAAGAAGCTATCAAAGACCCACGTAAGCGTTTTGGCACAGAAATTAGTCCATTTGACCCTCGTTATCAAACAGAAGATTTAAGTGATAACGCCATGAAGGCTTCTGATTATGGTATCAAAAACTTACAAAGAATTTTACCGAATCTTCCAGAATGGAGCAAAGAAAATGGTGAAACTTATAAAGAATTGGCTGAACTGTATGCAAACGTTGTCGGACAGTATCGTCGCTATATCGGCCACGTAACTAAAAACGTGGGTGGTATTTATGATACGCCTAAAACTTATGATATGGAAGGCTCGGTATATGAGGTTGTTCCAAGAGCTACTCAAAAAGATGCCGTTTCTTTCTTAAACAGACAAGTGTTTGAAACGCCAACATGGTTATTAGACAGAAATATTTTAAATAAAATTAATCCTGAAACAGGCGTTGAGGCAATCAAATCAATTCAGGAAGCTACTTTAAATAATTTATTGGCAGGTGATCGTGCTGTAAGATTAATGGAAACTGGCTCATCAAGCTCAGCTAATTACAATTTAGATGAATTAATGACTGATTTACGCTCAAGCATCTGGTCAGAACTGAAATCTAAAAAAGCTATCGACATTTATCGTCGTAACTTACAAAAAGTATTTGTTGAGAAGGTTGCTTCATTACTTAACCCTGGCATGACAACTACTTCATATATTCCACAAGGTGCGTCCTATGGTTTTGAAAGTAGAATGGTTGACCTCAAGAAAACTGATTTGCCTTCAATTGCAAGAGCACATTTGGAAATGTTAAAAAGCGACATTAAATTAGCTTTACCACTTACTACTGATAAGATGAGTAAGTATCATTTACAAGATGTTTTACAAAGAATTGAAAATGCATTGAATCCAAATAAATAAACAAACACAGTTTTTATGAAAAATAAACAGCGGGACCAGTGGTCTCGCTGTTTTTGTTATTTACTCACTAATTAAGAGCTATTTTTCGTTTTCTATTCGCTTATAAAATTTAGTACATTTACAATCTTAAATACAATTCTCAACTACATGTCTCATAAAATTAAATTTTCTTCTTATTTATTAGTTCTATCAATTTTTGTTAGCTCCTGTATCTCAACCATTACTCCAAAAGGAACAAGCTATATCAATGGTTTCCCCGAAGGATTAGAAAATGCTTCAAAAAGTAGTTATACAGCAGGAAATGTTGAATTATCAGGAGGCGTATGGTATTTTGAAGATGCTTTGATTGGTACTACTGCCAATGACACAAAAAAAGAATCGAAAGCCATTAGAATCAGAGAAACTGGATTTGTACGAATGAACTATGATATTTATGGTGTAAAAGATATTAATATTTCATACGGTGCTTATAATGGAGATGGTGATTCTGAATGGGAATTATACTTATCAAAAAATAGTGGCAGTTCTTGGAATAAATTGGGAAGTACCCAAAAAACTACAGGGAATAAACTTTCTACAACCGCTTTTAACATCAATGAATCAGGTAAAATTAGAATTGAAATTCGTAAAATTTCTGGTGGTGCCAATCGCTTGAATATTGATGATTTAGTTATTACCTCTAATGGAGAAAAGCAAACAAATTCTACCACACCTACTCGCGATGATAATTTAGCGATGGGAAATCCGAGCAATGCTGATTCTAAAGATGACAATAATTATTTGATGATAAAAAAGGGTTATACTTTATCATATAATCGAAGTAAAGGCACCGCCAATTGGGTAAGCTGGCACTTAAGCACCGCTTGGAAAGGAAACACCGAACGAACAAATAATTTTAGAGCCGATAATGAGCTTCCAAGTAGTTGGTACCGAGTACAAACCGGAGATTATACAAATTCAGGTTTCGACAGAGGCCATCTTTGTCCATCTGATGACCGCGATGGCAGCTATGAAGATAATGACGAAACTTTTTTAATGACCAACATTGCTCCACAAGCTCCAAGCAGTAATAGAGGCTTATGGGCTGATTTAGAAGACTATTGCCGAAAAATTGCTTCAGCAGGAAATGAACTTTACATCGTTGCAGGTGTGTATGGCAAAGGTGGAACTGGTAGCAATGGAGGCAAAACCAGCACACTTGAAAATGGCAAAGTCGTCGTACCCGAATCTTTTTGGAAAGTAATTTTAATATTACCAGTGGGCAGTAATGACGTCACCAGAGTAGATACCCAAACACGTGTAATTGCAGTAAATATTCCAAATAAAGAAAGTGTTGGTGGCACAAAATGGGGAGAATATAGATTGAGTATTGACGATTTAGAATCTATTACGGGTTTCGACTTTCTCTCTAATGTGCCTAGTGCTATTCAAAAATCTTTAGAATCAAGAAAAGATATAGGCCCTACACTTAGAGTAGAAACACTTAGGTATTAATCCAGCACAAAAAATACCCATTAAACTTATGAAAAAACTATTATTATTATGCTTTACATTAGCAATTTTTAATAGTAAAGCACAATTTCTTACAACTTCAACCTTACCAATTATTGTTATAAATACCAATGGATTTCAGATAACAGATGAACCAAAAATAAAAACTGATTTCAAAATTTATTTCAATGGTTTTGGTAAAACGAATAGTGTCAATGACAAACCTCATTATGATGGATTTGCAGGAATTGAATATCGGGGTTCCTCATCACAGACATTTCCCAAAAAAGGATTAGGAATAGAGCTTTGGAATGATAAATCAGAATCTATCGAATTTCCATTGTTAGGAATGCCTAAAGAATCTGATTGGATTCTATTCGCTTCCTATAACGAAAAAAGCTTCATGCACAATGTACTCACCATGCGGGTTGCTCGTGCAATGGGTTTATATGCTTCACGAACAGAGTATGTAGAAGTAGTGATAAATAATGTCTATATGGGCGTTTATGTATTCATGGAGAAAATAAAGCGTTCGGAAGGGCGTGTAGATATTGCAAAATTAAAAGAAACAGATATTTCTGGCGATGACATTACTGGCGGTTATATTTTCAAAGCTGATAAAACTACTGGTTCTACACTCGGAAGTTGGCGATCTAAATTCCCTAACTATAATGCACCGAATAATTTTACTACTTTTTTATACGAATACCCCAAAACTATTACTGCTGAACAAAGAGCTTATTTAAGAAACTACGTTGATAAAGCAGAAACGGCCTTACAAGCAGATAACTATCGAGATAAAACCGATGGATATAGAAAATACATTGATACACGCTCATTTATTCAATTATTTTTATTGAACGAAATTTCCAAAAACGTAGATGGCTACCGAATAAGTACTTTTTTCTACAAGGATAAAGATAGCAAAGGAGGTAAAATAAAAGCTGGTCCACCGTGGGACTACGATATTACCTACGGAAATGCTAATTACTGCGAAGGAGATTCTCCCTACGGTTTTTCATATAGATTCAACTACGTATGTCCAACCGATTTTTGGCAAGTACCATTTTGGTGGGAAAGAATGTTAGGTGATTCTGCCTTTGTCAAAGAACTCGGACAAGAATATGGTTTTCATCGAAAATACGGTGCTTTACGTGATTCTTACCTAAAACAACAAATTGATTCTTTGGCTTCTGCATTACAGGAACCCATCAAAAGAAACTTCCAGAAATGGCCTATTTTAGGTACATATGTTTGGCCTCAACCTTCTCCATACGCTGGAAGTTGGGAACAAGAGGTTATAGAACTACGAAATTTCTTGACACAAAGGCTCCAATGGCTTGATAATAATATCAAAACTGATTTTGCTATTACCGACAGTGAACCTGCATTAACTGAAATGAATATTAGAGCATTTCCTAATCCATTTTTAGAACGGATAAATATTAATATTCAATCACAATACGCCGAAAAAGCATCTATCAAACTAATAGACATGCTTGGGAATATCATTTTTGAAGGCAACGAATTCTTAAAAATCGGTGATAATGAATTTCATATTGAATTGCCTGAAAATGATATAGTAAGCGGAGAAAAGATTTTAATAATCGAATCAAATAATAAACGAATAAGCAAGAAATTGGTGCATCAATAAATCTTTAATTTATTGATGACGCTTCTCTACCGGCCTTATCATATAGGTATGAGGAATTCCATCTTCAATGTAATCGTTTCCAGTGAGCTCAAAGCCTAAAGATTGATAAAATTTTATTAAATAGCTTTGAGCTCCTATCTTAATTGGTTCATTACCAAATAGTTCAATAGTCTTTTCAATCGAATTTTTCATGAGAAACTTGCCAATTCCAGAACCACGTGCATGGGCCGACGTAACAACTCTGCCAATAGAAGTATATCCTTCATAATAAACATTTTTATCAAAAAGACGGGTGTAAGCTGCTAATTTATTGTTTTCATCTCTAATCATTAAATGCCATGCTAATTGGTCTTTCCCATCAGCATCAACAAACGGGCAGTTTTGTTCAACAATAAATATTTCTTGGCGAAGTACCATTATCTCATACAATTCATCCAAACTCAATTCATAAAAAGGAATACACTTTATATTCATGCTAAAATCTGTTTATTATGAAGATTCTTAAAAACCATAAATTATATTTGTAGCTACGGTTTTGTCTTTCGAATGATAAATTCTCTATTCAATGACAAATTCTAAACTCAAATAAAATTAGCTTTATGCTCATAAATATACATACGCATCAAACTGATAAACAAGCCAACGAGCAAATTATTTATAACCTTATCATTCCTGCCTCTGAAGAAGAGTTAGAGGTTTTTCCGAGTGACGAAACCCCTAATACTTGGTTATCCACTGGAATTCACCCTTGGTATATCAATGAAAGCAATCATAAATCGCAAATTGAAAAACTTCGACAATTAGCTAACTATAAAGACATTAAGCTAATTGGAGAGTGTGGATTGGATAGATTAAAAGGTTGTACTTTACCCTTACAGGAAGAAATATTTATCAAACAGATTAGAGTTGCAGAAGATGTAAAAAAGCCACTTATTATTCATTGTGTAAAATGTTTCAATGAGCTTGTTTCAATTAAAAAAATTGTTAGGCCCAAAGTACCTATGATTATTCATGGTTTCAACAATAATTTCCATATCGCTCAAGCAGTTCTTGAAAGAGGATTTTACCTTTCTTTGGGTTCAGCTATTCTAAATGATAATTCGAATGCTGCTCACTTATTGCCCAATATTCCTATTGAAAAATTATTTTTAGAAACTGATGATAAAGATGTTTCTATTCAAGAAATCTATGAAAAGGCATCTTTTATTCTAAAAATGCCATTAGATAAGCTCGAAGATGCTATTTTTGCAAATTATTCGGAAATATGCCAATAATAACGCACCACTGTTTGAAAAATAACCAAAACTTAAAATTAAATGCCCGCTTGGCTATCACGTTCAGAATTATTAGTTGGTAAAGAAGGAATAGACCAACTTCAAAATGCCCATGTATTAGTTGTAGGATTAGGAGGAGTGGGTTCATTTGCCGCAGAATTTATTTGTCGCTCAGGTGTGGGTGAGATGACTATCGTTGATGGTGATGTTGTTGACCCAACTAACCGCAATCGTCAGTTACCTGCTTTGGCAACCAATCATGGCGAATCAAAAGCAGAAATTATGGCCGAACGCTTGTTGGCTATCAATCCTGAATTAAAATTACATGTTGTAAAAGAATTTCTAACGCCTGATAAATGTAAAGAAATCCTTGAAACAAAATATTCTTATGTCATGGATTGTATTGATAGTGTTACACCGAAACTTACCCTACTTTCTACCGCTTATGCAAGTGGACAAAGAATTGTAAGTTCGATGGGTGCCGGAGGGAAATTAGACCCTACAAAGTTAAGAGTCACCGATTTGTTTGACACTTATGAATGTTTATTTGCTCATTATGTTAGAAAACGCGGCAAAAAAATGGGTATCGAAAAAGGAATCAAAGCTGTTTTTTCGATTGAACCCGTGATGAAAGAATCGCTAATTTTAACAGATGGCTCTAATTTCAAACGCTCTGCCTATGGAACGATTTCTTATTTACCAGCGGCTTTTGGTGGTGTTTGTGCCTCGGTTGTAATAAGAGATTTATTAGGATACCCAGTGGAAATGACCAAACGTCCTTCAAATATTCGTAGAAAAACAGCTTTAAGGAGTAAAACAAAGGAATAATTGAATTTATTCGATGCAAACCAAAATAAAATGAATGCAGTCGTTGACATCGGTAATACAACCGCTAAGGCAGGATTTTTTAAAGATAATAATCTAATCGAAATAAAAAGAGGGTTGACTTTAGAGGAGATTGAAGCATTTATTTTATTAAATAATGTTAAAAATGTACTCATTTCATCTGTTACTAAATCTCAGCAAGAATTAGAACTTATCTTTGATAAAGTTTCAGTGAATAAACTTTATTTGACTACTGAAACGCCAATACCCATTGCTAAACATTATGATACACCTCAAACATTGGGTTCAGATAGATTAGCAGCAGCCGTTGGAGCTAATTTTCTTTTTCCAAAACAAGATGTGCTAATAATTGATATGGGTACGGCCATCAAATATGATTACGTGTCGGCATTAGAAGCATTTGAAGGTGGCATAATTTCTCCGGGGATGCGAATACGATTTGAGGCACTTCATACGTTTACAAAAAGACTACCCTTCGTTGAAGCAAGAGAAATTCCTGAATTAGTTGGTAAAAACACCAAAGCTTGTATCGAAAGTGGTGTCATCAATGGAATCATTGCTGAGGTGAACGGAATGATTGAAAAGTACTCAGAAAAAGGGATTAGAAAAGTGATATTATGTGGTGGTGATGCAAGTTTCTTTGAAAGTCAAATAAAAAAGCCGACCTTTGCACTTGATTTTGGAATTGACATAAAAAACAAAAACTCAGAACCCCAATTTTCGATTGAGCATATCTCAAATTTGACCTTAATAGGTTTGAACAGAATTTTACAATACAATGTTGAAAAAAATTAACCTAACTGCTTACCTGATTATCAGTTTATTAGGCATCAACCAAACATTCGCACAAAAAGAGTCTCGCCTTTATGGTAATTCACCGTATTCGGCCCTAGGTATTGGCGATATTTATTCGGGCAGTGCAATTGCTAATGAAGCAATGGGTGGAACAGGTCTTAGTTTTAGTAATGGTATTATCATTAATACAATAAATCCAGCCTTATTGGCTAAAAACCGCTACGTAGCGTTTAATACTGGCTTGAGAGGTCAGTATAAAACTTTATCGAATGGTACTCTTTCACAGACAGATTTTGGTATGAATCTTAGCCACATTACCTTGGCTTTTCCTGTAAAAACAAAGTGGACTACTGCGATTAGTCTTCAGCCATATTCTGGGGTTGAACACGAGGCTAGAATTACGCAAACCATTACTGGAAGTGACCAAACTGTTAGCCAAACTTACAAAGGCTTAGGTGGTCTTTCAAAAGCTGCTTGGTCTAACGGATTTTTAGTAGGTAAAAAACTATACTTAGGCGTAGAAACTGGCTTTTATTTTGGTAGTTTCCGTAGAGATACAACTACAAAACTCTTAGTAGCTGCTGATGATGTATTTTTGAGATATTCAGACCGTATGTCGGTTGGTGGATTTGCCCTAAAAACAGGTTTTGCTTTCCAACAGAAATTGACAGACAAATGGAATCTTAATGTTGGAGGAACTTATGAGCTACAAAGTAAATTAAATGGTGATCGAATTCGAACATTCTCTACACTTTATGATTCGGGTAATGGCCCAGCACTCATAAAAAAAGTTGATACTCTTGGCATTTCAACTGGAGGAATGACACTTCCTTCAAGATATGCACTAGGAATCAGTCTTGAAAGCCCTTATAAATGGGTATTTTCTGCTGAATATAGCCGTCAAGATTGGACAAAGTATTTAACATTTGATGGAAGAACCGATAAAAACCTAACAAAAAGTGAAAGAATTGCTTTTGGTGTAGAATACTTACCAAAATATACTTCTACCAAATATTTCAATCAAGTTTTCTATCGTGCTGGTTTCCAACAAATCAAAACGCCTTATTTGGTTAATGGAACACAGATTACTGATAATAGTTTCTCGCTTGGTCTCTCAACCCCATTGGCGTACAGAAGTGTAAGCTATATCGACTTAGCTTTAGCGGTAGGCAATAGAGGGGTAAGTGGTGCTGGTTTGGTTAAAGAAAATTACATTAAAATATCATTAGGCTTCTCTTTAATGGATACTCGTTGGTTCTTGAAACCTAAAATAGATTAATTGCTAATAGGTATTCTAAACGTGGCACGCCTGTTTTTCAAGCGTGCCACGTTTGATTTTAAAATAAATTTAGTTGAAGGATGAATGGTCGTTTGAAAAACATACAACATTTTATTGTAAGCCTAATACTTTTATTATTTACCTTCATGGTTATTTCTTGTGAAGAAAAAAAGAAAAAAAGTATCAGAGTACAATACAATGGTCCGTTGATGTCAACTGACAATTTAGTAGTTGCATTCAGCGATTCTGGATATACTAAAGTAAAATTAACCACTGCACGCCAACTCAAATTCCAAAATGAAGATGAAGTTTATCCAAAAGCAGTTTATGTAACATTTTACGACCGTACAGGAGTAGAATATTCTTCACTCAGAGGAGATTCTGGCCGATTTGAAAGACAATCGGGCATTTACAAAGTAATGGGTAATGTATTTTTCTTTAATAGAGTTCAACAACAGAGCCTTTCAACTGATTTGCTGATATGGTCGCCGGTGCAAAAGAAAGTATATACGGATAAGAAATTTACAATTAAAACTCCTAAAGAAGAACTTCACGGCATTGGGATGGAAGCTGACCAAGATTTCACGCATTATACCATGCGAAAAACCAAAGGAACATTCTCAGTAGATTCATTAGCAGCCCAAACTGATACTGCCGTAGATACAACTAGTTATTAGACAAGCGTGCAACAAAAATGCACTTCGTTTTGTTAAGATTTTAAGGAGAAAGATTTTATAAAAAAATCATTCTTATTTATACTTCGATTCATAAAAATCAATCTAAATTTGTCACACTTAAAAATAGGTTTTTATTTTTCATAACAGAAAGTGCGTTAAAGCCTAATCATGCATATAAAGCCAGATTTTCATGCTTTCACATTTATTGATTAAAAACTATGCTCTTATTGAACATCTTGAATTCAATCCAGATGCTCACTTTAATATAATTACAGGCGAAACTGGTGCCGGTAAATCAATTATGCTTGGTGCTATTGGTTTATTATTGGGCAATAGAGCTGATACAAAAACACTATATAACGACTCAGAAAAATGTATCATTGAAGGCACTTTTGATATGGAAGGCTTCTATGTAAAAAACATTTTCGAGGAAGAAGAACTTGATTTTGAAAGTTCTTGCATCGTTCGTCGTGAAATCGCTCCAAGTGGTAAATCAAGGGCTTTTATCAACGACACCCCAGTAACGCTCGAAACACTTCGAAAGATTTCATCTCAATTGATGGATATCCATTCTCAGCATGATTCAATCTTGCTAGGTTCGAATGAATATCAATTACAAATTGTAGATACATATGCCCAATGCCATGATAAATTGGTTGAGTATCAAGAAAAGTACCGAACCTACAAAAAACTGCAAGATGCTTACCAACAATTGCAGGTAGAAGCTGACCAAAATAAAAAAGAATTTGATTTCAATAATTTTCAATTAGAAGAGTTACTAAAAGCTAAACTCGACCCCAACGAGCAAGAGCAATTAGAGCAAGAACTCAATATTTTAGAGCATGCAGAAGAAGTAAAACTTCGCTTGAAAACTGCTTTCGAATATTTGAATAATTCTGAACAATCAATACTATCTAACCTTCAAGCTACGGTAAGCACACTTAACCCAATTTCAAGCTATTCTCCTGACTATCAGCAATATAAAGATAGAATCCAGAGTTGTTTGGTTGAATTAAAGGATGTTTCAAGAGATATTGAATCAGAGGAAGAAGGGATTGAATTAGATAGTGAGAAAATTTCAGGAATTCAAGATAGACTAAATCTCCTCTACAAACTTCAACAAAAACATGCAGTAAAATCTAATGGTGAATTATTAGAGATTCAAGCGATTTTAGAAGAAAAAGTAAGCAAAGTACTGAATCTCAGTGAAAATCTTGCCGCTGCCAAAGAACGTGTAGAAAAAGCCTACGAAGTAGCCATTAAAGCTGCTGAAAATCTTTCAAAAGCTCGTCAAAAAGTGCTCGTTGAAATTGAAAAACGTGTAGTTGGTTTATTGATTGAATTAGGTATGCCTAATTCAACTCTCAAAATTCAGCATCAAACCATCAAACTAAATAATGAGGGAATTGACCAAATAAACTTTTTATTTAGTGCCAACAAAGGAATTACTCCTCGCCAATTAAAAGATGTAGCTTCGGGTGGCGAGTTTTCACGTTTAATGTTAGCAATCAAATACGTTTTGGGTGATAAGCGTTCACTCCCAACCATTATCTTTGATGAAATTGACACAGGTATTTCTGGCGAAGTGGCTATAAAAGTTGGAAAAATGATGCGAGAAATGGCACAAAGTATTCAAGTAATTGCTATTACGCACTTACACCAAATTGCTGGTAGAGGTTCATCTCATTTCTATGTTTATAAAGATAATTCTTCAAGCAAAACGGTTAGCCGCATGAAACAATTGAGTCAAGATGAACGTATTATTGAAATTGCCAAAATGATTGGCGGCGAACACCCATCAGAAAGTGCCATTCACAGTGCGATAGAAATGTTAGGAATTAATCCGTAATCTGATTATCACTCTATCATATTTTAAATTAACAAATACTCACTAAGTAGGAAATTAAACAAAATTCCTGCACTAAATACATCAATACACATGAAAAACATATTAATTGCTTTACTCGTTATATTTTCACTGGCATGTTCAAACAAAGCAGCCGAAGAGGCCGCTAAATTAAAGGAAGAAACATTCAAATTACACGATGAAATCATGCCAATTAGCATGAATTTAGAAGATTTGAAAGCCAATGTTATGAAAAAAGCAGAAGCAGATACAAACCTTAAAGCGAAAGCCTTGGATATTTCATCGGCACTGGATAAAGCTTATAATGATATGGAAGTATGGATGCCTAAATTAGGAGAAGCTGCCGAAATGAAAGATGGAGAAGAAAAAGTAAAGGCTTTAACTGATTTGAAAATTGAAGGCGAAAAAATCAAGCAATCAACAAACGATGCTAAAAAACAAGCTGAAGAATTTTTGAAATAATTTTAGATTAAATCCAAAAACTTGTAGGGTTTCAACTACTCTACAAGTTTTAATCATATCATGAAAAACTTATTTTTAAGCACAATTTTTATCTTTAGTATTATCACGCTTTTTTCTTGTGATAATTCTTCTCGTAAACTTCCAATTTTAGGCGAACGTGAATTCATCAATGGTGATTCTGTTTATCATACCATTCCAGATTTTTCATTCGTAAATCAAGATAGTGCCGTCATCACAAACAAGAACTACGAAGACAAAATTTACGTCACCGATTTTTTCTTTACTACTTGCCCTACCATTTGTCCAGTTATGAAAAAACAAATGCTTAGGGTTTATGAAAAATATAAAACTAATCCCAAAGTGGGCATTCTTTCACACAGCATTGACCCACGTCATGATTCAGTGCAGGTATTACGTGAATATGCAAAAAGATTAGGTATTAGTGGAAATATGTGGAATTTCGTCACTGGAGAAAAATCAAAAATTTACGAAATCGGGGAAAAATCTTATTATGTCACTGCAGGGGAAGATTCCACTGCTGCGGGTGGAATCATTCATAGTGGAGCATTTATTTTGGTTGACACTAGACGTCGTGTACGTGGCGTTTACGATGGCACTAAAGAAACTGATGTGACAAAACTGTTAAAAGACATGGATGTTTTACTAAATGAAGAAAAATAAATTTTCGTATGAAATACGCCATTAGAGATAGAAGTTTCGACAAATATGAAGATTTTTTCAAATCAGTGCTATTGCTCTTGAGAAGTCTAAGTACATACTTTTCAAAAATATTCGTTGCTATCATAGCAAGTATAACTTTTTCGGCATGTCAATCGGAAGAAAAAATTAAGTTTGAACAATATTACATTGGCGGGAAAGAATTATACGAACAAAACTGTGCAAACTGCCACCAAAAAGATGGTACAGGTTTCAAAGAGCTATACCCTCCTATCGTTGGTAGTGAATATTTAAAAGATAAATCTCAAGTGATAAGTATTATTAAAAATGGACTTTCAGGCGAAATTGTTGTGAAGGGTAAAAAGTATAATCAACCAATGCCAGCGAATCATTCATTGACTAATCTTGATATTGCCGAAATCACGACATATATTTATGCTGAATGGCAAGGAGAGAAAAAAATAACTGACGTAAAAGAAGTTGAAAATACGCTAAAATAATAACTATACTACACTTCGAATCATTCGAATCGTAATTCCATAAAAAGTTACAATTCCAATGAAAAAAAGCCCCCAAGAAGTAAGAAAAGTATCTTTAAAGTATAAAAAGAAGAGGGTTCCCACCATTCCAACCCAAAAAAATAATTTAGCGGTAAATCGTTGATTTTTACGATTTTGCTGTTCATCAGAAGGTCTTAAAATAGCGAATTTTGAGAAAATACCATTTCCCGCAAAAATACTCGTTGGGTGAATATTCTGCCTAAAATTTCCACTTGCAAACAAAAACAATGAAAGAGCAACGCCAAGTAAACGGGGTTTATCGTATTCATATTCATTGAGTAAATAATAGAATAAAATTAACCCCAAAGCCGATACATAACCAGTCCAAATTAGTCTGATTCTTTTAGCACTTCTTACCAATAAATCTGCATTGGGTTTTCTACTATCTAAGAATTGCATTAATAGCGGAATAAAATAGAAGAAACAGACCGCAATAATATAAAAGAAGAGTTTTGACTGATGCTCCAAAGAAAACTTTGGGTGCCAATACATATAAATATATGCAAATGGCACCATCAAAATTGAAATGATGAGCAATTCAAAAAATATTTGCTTTTTCATCGGTGTAGAATTGAAAAATACAAAAACTACATTTATTGGGCTTCTTTACCAACGTGCAGACGAATTCTTGGCTTTTCAGCTTGAGCTGAAGGCTTAAATTGCATGAACCAAACCATGATATCGTCAATAACTGTCATATTCAATGAATAAAAAATAAACTGACCTTTCTTCACCGATGCAACTAAATCAGCTTGACGAAGTAAATCTAAATGGTGAGAGATACTTGGTTTACTCATATCAAATTTATCGGCAATCTCTCCAGCTGTCATATCACCATCCTTCAACAATTCTAAAATTTCACGGCGAGTTGCATCATTCAATGCTCTAAACAAATTATTCATAATTAATGACCTAAGGTTAATTTCACAAATATGAATTTTCTAATTTATAAATACAAACATTCTCTTAAATATTTAGACAAACCTCTAAACAAAATATCGTAACAAAAAGCTATTTCTTAGAAAAACACAATTTTACAATCAATTTTCATAGAATGGTATATAAATTATTATATTTGTGAAAATTAACTAATTTATTATTAAAGCTCCGCTTTTGGAGTTGTGCTTCGGATATGAAAGTATTAAAATTCGGTGGAACATCAGTAGGCACTGTTGAAAGCATCAATCAGGTAATCCAGATTTTACAAGAAAATCTAAATGAAGGTCGAAAAATAGCCGTTGTTTATTCGGCCATGGGTGGCGTCACGAATCGTCTAATTGAGATTGGTAAATTAGCTGCTGCTTCAGATACTGAATATTTACAACTTCTCAAAACCGTTGAAGAACGCCACTTTGCCGCTGTCAGAGGCTTAATTGATGTAAAAAACCAAAGTAGCTGTATTGCCAAAGTAAAAGGTCTTTTAAATGAACTAGAAGATTTATTACGTGGAGTTTCCTTGATTAAAGAACTCTCGGCTCGTACGAATGACTTTATTGTTAGTTTTGGGGAGCGATTATCAACAACTATCATCACTGAAGCCCTCAAAAATAGAGGAATTGATGCTGAATATTTAGATGCCCGTAAAGTAATAAAAACCAATGACCATTTTGGATACGCAGAAGTAAATTTTGAGCTTACGAATGAGTTAATCAGAAAGCATTTTGCCCAAACGAATAAACTTCAATGTATTACAGGCTTTATTGCTTCTACAATTGATGGCGTAACAACAACCCTCGGACGTGGTGGTTCTGATTATTCAGGTTCTATCTTCGGTGCTGCATTAAATGCAACTGTAATTGAGATTTGGACTGATGTGGATGGCATGCTTACCACCGACCCTCGTAAGGTGAAAAATGCTTTCACAATTCCAACAATCACTTATGCAGAAGCAATGGAACTATCGCACTTTGGGGCGAAAGTTATCTACCCTCCTAGTTTAACGCCTGCGTTTCAGAAAAATATTCCTTTAAAAATATTAAATACTTTCAATCACAAACATGAAGGTACATTAATTAGTAAAACTGCGAATGCCAAAGAATATGCAATTACAGGTATTTCATCAATTGATGATATCGCACTTGTAAACGTTCAGGGTGGAGGTATGATGGGAGTTGCGGGTGTTTCTGCCAAGTTATTCTCTATTCTTGCAGCGAACAAAATTAGTGTCATTCTAATTTCACAGGCTTCTTCAGAACACTCAATTTGTTTTGCAGTTGACCCTAAAGCTGCATATGGAGTTAAAGAAATTTTAGAAGAAGGTTTTGCAACTGAAATTTCACAAGGTTTAGTAGATAATATTTCTATCGAACAAAATCTTTCGGTTATCGCTGTTGTTGGTGAAAGCATGAAATCAAGTACAGGTACATCGGGTAAATTATTTAGTGTACTTGGTAAAAATGGTATCAACGTAGTAGCCACCGCACAAGGTTCGTCAGAGTTGAATATCTCAGTTGTAATCTACAAGAAAGATATTACGAAGGCTCTAAACGCTATTCATGAAACTTTCTTCCAAGTAGATGGTCTTACCCTTAATCTGTATTTAGTTGGAGCAACTGGTTTGATTGGGAGTACGCTTCTTCGCCAAATTCAGGAACAAAAAGATTATTTAAAGCAACGAAAAAATCTTAATATCAAGCTTGTAGGTGTGATGAACACTAAAAAGATGCTTTTGAACGAAGGTGGTATAAATCTCGAAAATTGGAAAGAAGATTTGCTTGAAAATGGAGAAATCGCCAACATTGGTTCATTTGTTTCTGATGTACAAGATTTAAACTTACCTTATAGTGTATTTGTGGATTGCACCGCCGATAAGAATATCGTTCAATATTATCATTCATTATTAAGTAGCAGTGTATCAATCGTAACACCTAATAAAGTAGCCAACTCAGGTAAGTATGAGCAATATTTTATGCTTCAAAAGGCTGCTCAAAAACATGGTGTAAAATTTCTTTATGAAACCAATGTGGGTGCTGGTTTGCCAATCATCAATACGCTACAAGGTTTAATTACGAGTGGAGATAAAATTAATAAAATTGAGGCAGTTCTTTCAGGAACTTTGGCCTATATATTCAATAACTTCAAAGTTGGAGACCGATTTGTAGATGTAGTAAAAGAAGCCAAAGCGAAAGGATATACTGAACCAGACCCGCGTGATGACTTAAGCGGACAGGATGTTGCTCGCAAAATTTTGATTCTTTCTCGTGAGGCAGGTTTAAAACTCGAACCAGAAGATGTAAAAATCACCAATTTATTGAATGATGCATGTTTGAATGCCCCAACAGTTGAAGCATTTTTTGAAGAATTAGAAAAAGATAATACTCGCTTCGAAAAACTTTTACAAGACGCTGAAGCCAATGGAGAAGTTTTGAGATTTATCGCCACACTTGATGAAGATAATCATGCAAGCATTGGCTTAAAAACTGTTGGAAAATCGCATCCATTCTTTAATCTGGCAGGTTCTGAAAACATTATTTCCTTTACTACCGAAAGATATAAATATAATCCATTGGTTGTTAAAGGCCCTGGTGCTGGTGCAGAAGTGACTGCCTCAGGAGTTTTTGCCGATATTATGAGTATCAGTAGTTATTTGGTTTAATCTATTTAAAACGCATCGGTGAATAGAAATAACTAACTGCCGCATGTTTTAAGTGACGGTAATTAATAAAAAATAAATTTGACTTTAGTCAAACAATATGTTTAGGCTAAAGTCAAATTTGTTTATATCTAAATATCTATCAGTTAAACTGACAGCAATGAAACATGAAAAATTTAAGATAATTTTTCGAATAAAATCTAGAAACGAAAAATCTAAACAATATTCATTCTACATTCCAAATACTCCATCATTTCTTCACAAATTTCAAGGAAGCTGAATTTAGACAATAGCGTAAACCTGTTGGTTTTGGTCCATCATCAAAAACGTGCCCTAAATGGCCTTTACAACGATTACAAACTACTTCCGTTCGAATCATTCCATAAGCATTATCAGAGCGTTCTTCTACATTACATTCATTGATGGGCTTCCAAAAACTTGGCCAACCAGTACCCGATTCAAATTTCGTATCTGAAGCGAAAAGGTCTAAATCACAACCAATACATTTATAAATACCCTTTTCGTGATTATCCCAGTAAATACCCGTAAAAGCACGCTCAGTACCTGCTTTTCTTGTTACATAATACTGTTCTTGAGAAAGTTGTTTCTTCCATTCTGCATCGGTTTTTTTAATTTCTACTATCTGGCAGTTGGCCTTTTTTGATTTATTGTTTTGAGAATAACTTTGGCACGCCAACATAAAGAAAGGCAAAACCATTAAAAACACTTTTTTCATAATTATATTAGTTTAAATAATTCCTAAATTATTTTTTTAAGCATATACGTTAACTACGAGATAAACCCTAAAAAAGTTTTAAAAATTATAAAGTTTGGCATCATTTTCTCAATATGAAAACTAAAAAACATAGTCGTGCTCATTCCAAGAAAATACATTTCTCTTATTACTATTGTTCTAACACTTCTGTTCGTTAGTTCGTGTAAAGCCACGCATTCAAAAAAAATAGAACCAAGCCTTGTAAAAGAGCATATATACACAAAGAAAATCATTCAAATAGCAAGAAATTATAAAGGGGTGCCGTATAAAAGTGGTGGAAATGATATACGCGGACTCGACTGTTCGGGTTTGATATGCTTGGTTTACAAAGAAATAGGGATTAAGCTTCCACGTACTTCTTGGCAACAATCAGATTTTTTCCCTGCTATTAACCTTCCAAATATTCAAAAAGGCGACCTAGTATTCTTCGTAACAATTGGGAGTGATATTAGTCACGCAGGAATTGTAACCGAAGTTATCAGCGAAGATAACATACGTTTTATTCATGCTTCTACATCGAAAGGAGTGATTGAAGATAATATGATGACCAACTATTGGAAAAGCAGATTCGCAAGAGTTTGTCGACCCACTTATCCAAATACATTGGCACTCTAATAAAAAACTCTATTCAAATAAGCGAATTTGTGTATTTTTACGTTCTTTATTGAAAGCTTTAGCAATAAATGTTCCCAAGAAGGTATGAGAAAAATTTGTTTATTTTTTATTGGATTGTTTATCAGCCACTTAGCTCTGACACAGTCTCAGTATTTCGGACAAAATAAACCTCGCTACAAGACCTTCGGTTTTAAAGTTCTTCAAAGCCCTCATTTTGAACTTTATCATTATTTCAATAATCAGAAGACGGCAAACAACCTCATTATCAATGGCGAACATTGGTACAAAATACATCAAGAAGTCTTTAAAATTGCTTTCTTAAATCCCAATCCCATCATTGTTTACCAAAATCACCCAGATTTTCAAGAGACTACCGCCATTGGGGGACAAATTAGCGAAGGAACGGGCGGTGTAACGGAAGGATTACGTAACAGGGTTGTGATGCCAATGATGTACTCAAAAAGGCAAACTGACCATGTTTTGGGGCATGAACTAGTGCATGCTTTTCAATATCAATTAATGACTGCTGGAGATTCAACCCAAATTGGCAACATTCAGAATCTACCATTATTCATGGTTGAAGGCTTAGCTGAATACATGTCATTAGGAAGAATAGATGCTCATACAGCCATGTGGATGCGTGATGCAGTACAAAATAACGATATTCCAAGTATTCGTGATTTAGTTACAAAAGAATACAAATATTTCCCTTATCGCTGGGGGCAAGCATTTTGGGCTTATACCACCGCTAACTATGGTGATGATATTATTAGGCCACTTTTTAGAGAAACCGCGAAATTAGGTATTGAACAAGCATTTTCTCGAATTTTAAAAACTACCCTTGAAAAGTTTTCGAGTAAATGGAAGCAATCATTGATTGAATCCTATACACCTATGCGTGAAGGCACAAGTCTTCACGCAATTGGAAAAGAAATTGCTACTCAAAAAAATGCAGGTGAAATGAATATTTCTCCAGCAATTAGTCCTGATGGCCGTTATGTGGCATATATTTCCTCAAAAAATATCCTTTCGCTCGATATTTACATTGCTGAAGTATCGACGGGGAAAATCCTTCGCAAAATTGAAAGTAGCTCATTTGGTTCTCACGTAGATGCTTATAGTTTCTTAGAAACTGCTGGAACTTGGTCACCCGATGGACAAAAACTTGCTTTAGTTATTCAAAGCAAGGGTCGAAATAAGCTTTTAATAATTGATATTGCCAATGGAAATAAAGAGACCTTTGAAATTAAAGATGTAGATTCTTTTACTAATCCTGCATGGTCTCCTGATGGGAATTCAATTGTTGTAACAGGTTTAATGAACGGAGAAAGCGATTTATATTTATATAACTTCAAAGAAAAAACAACAAAAAACCTTACAAATGATGAGTTTTCTGACCTACAACCCTCATGGTCACCCAATGGAGAATGGATTTACTTTGTCTCCGATAGAGCCAATTCAGAAAAAAGGTTAGAAAGAAATAATTTTAATATTTCAAGAATTAACTTATTAACATCTACCATCGAAAGTTTTGACTTTTTCAAAGATGCGGATAATCTTAATCCTTTAGTATCTCCGAGTGGAAAATTCATTTATTTCTTATCAGATGCAGATGGTTTTAGAAACCTTTATAAATACGATATACAAAGTAAATTAATTGAAAAACTAACCAACTACTACACTGGCATAAGTGGAATAACAATGTATTCACCGGCAGTTAGTATAGCCCACAAAACTGGACAATTATTATACAACTACTTCAAAAATGGCAAATATGATTTATATTTAGCAAGTTATGAATTATTTCAACAGCAAATTGTAGGTGATGAAGTTCATAAAACAGCAGCAAATTTATCAAATCAGAAAGAAGGCAGAAATATAGTTCAGAAAAATTTAGAGACAGAAGCCCTTGCTGTAAAAGTTTCTGAAAAGAAATTACAACTGCTTAATTATAAACCAAAATTCAAGTTAGACTACTTAGGAAGTTCAGGAGTGGGAGTTTCTGCTAGTAGATGGGGCACGGGTTTAGGGGGAGGTGTGGTTGGACTTTTCAGTGATATGCTTAATCACAATCAGATTGCAGGAGCGGTTTCAATAAATGGACAAATTCAAGATTTTGGTGGTCAATTAATGTACCTAAATCAAAAGAAACCATTTCAATGGGGAGTAACTATGGGTCGTTTACCTTATAGATTCCAAGGGTCATATCAAGATAGTGTCACGAAAACTAGCACTTATTATAAGACAAACTTTATTACAGATTCCAAGATAAAATCGCAATTTGGTGTGCCAAATGGAGATTCATTGATTGAAAGTAAATATTTAATTAATCGCTTGGCAATTAATCAAATAGGCGTTTTTGCTTTTTATCCATTAAATACATTTCAAAGAATTGAGGCGGGTATCAATGGAAATTGGTACGGATTCTCGGGCGATGAATATGCTGATTATACTTATTACGACCCCATCAGTAAACAGTCATTTTTAATTCCAAATAGCTCCAAACGACAAAGGATGTCACAAAGCTATCTTCAATCACAAGGATTCAAGGCTTTTAGTTTAAGTCAACTTTATGTATCTTTTGTAGGAGACAATACAATTTTTGGTACAACTGCACCAATCAAAGGTTATCGTTATAGATTTGAAGCAGGAAGATATTTTGGTACAACAAGCTATACAAATGTATTGCTAGACGCCAGAAAGTATCAATATTTAAAACCATTTACGCTTGCAGGAAGATTCTTGTACAATGGACGCCTAAATGCTTCTAACTTAAATTATTTAAACCAAATAAACCCTCTGTATCTAGGATTTCCTTGGAATATGCACGGCTTTTATGGTGGAGCATTGCAAAAACAACAAAGTATGGGTCTAATTACCCAAGAAGCCTTACAAGGTGAGCAATTATTGGTAACAAACTTGGAAGTTCGTTTACCTTTAACTGGTTCAAAAAAATTAGCCTTATTTGATTTTACCTACATACCAAGTGACCTCAATTTTTTCTTTGATAGTGGAATGGTTTGGTCTTCCGATAAAAAAATTGGTACAACTAATGAATACCAAACATCAAATGAGACCTCAATTAAACTAAAAGTTGAACCAAGAATGATGACAGGCCTTAGTTTAAGGGTTAATCTCATGGGCTATTTAATTATAGAACCTTATGTGGCATTGCCTATTTATAATTCAAAAATACACTCAGCCGTTTCGGGTATTAATTTCTTAGTTCCGGGGTGGTAATTTTTTCAGAGAAGTATTTTGTTCTTTAGACAAAACATAGGATATTTGTATCAATCAAATACGGGGATGTAGCTCAGTTGGCTAGAGTGCTTGACTGGCAGTCAAGAGGTCGTGGGTTCGAGCCCCATCTTCTCCACTAGATTAAAAGCCTGATAGTTAGACACTTGTCAGGCTTTTTTAATTTTAAAATCAAACTTTTTTAACTAAAAATTCAGTTACTAATCAATACAATTAGCAATACACAATGCTATGATGGTAATTTTATGCAACCAAATTTCACCTTATCTCTCGAGTAGTAAAAACATAATATTATTAAACTATTATCACATCAAATTTGTACTTTTGTAATATATCAATACAAATTATGAAAGCAAGATTTTTTAAGTACTTTGTAATCTCTCTAACTCTAGTTTTTATCACATGGTCATGTGAAAAAAACACTAAAGTTGACCCGCAACCCCAAACACTCGTAAGCTCTACTCTTGTTAAAGAACTTAGCAAAGAACAATTAATTGCTGCGTTGGGCTCAAGTTTAGGAGCACAAGCTTCGTTATTCATTCGCTCAGGAGTAAAACAATACAAAATTGTTTACAAAACTAAAAACACCGATGGCACTGAAATTCAGGCTTCTGGTGCAGTTATAGTTCCTTCTGGTACAACTTCTTCAGATGCACTGCCCTTAGTAAGTTATCAACATGGTACTATTTTCGACGATAAACAAGCTCCATCATATTTTACAACTGATGGTGAAGGAACAATCGCTTCTGTATTAGCAACTTTGGGCTATATTGTTTCGGCTCCCGACTACATTGGATACGGTGCATCGAATAACCTACCGCACACTTACGAACATCGTGAAGGCTTAGCAAATGCTAGCTTAGATATGCTTCGTGCGGCCAAAGAAGTGATAACAAATGAGAAATTTAATTGGAATAAAAACCTTTATATAGCAGGATATTCTGAGGGTGGATTTGCATCATTATCACTGCAAAAAAAGATTGAAGAAGAAACGGGTACAGAATTTAACCTAAAAGCTTCTAGTTGTGGAGCAGGGGCCTATAATAAAACGCTTAGTTTCAAAACTTTGGTTTCTACTCCTTCTAGTGGAAATCCACAACACAATGCTTCGTATATTTGGGTACTCTTGACTTATGATAGAATTTATAAGTTGAATCGCCCAATGACCGATTACTTTGCAGCTCCTTATGCCGCTCAAATTCAAAAAGAGCAACAAAATGCAAGAATTTCTGGGAGTCTCACAACACTTCTTAGTGATGCAGTAAAAAAAGGGATAACCAATGGAACAGATACTGCCTTACTAAATGCTGTTAAGGATAATGACGTTTTCGACTGGAATCCAAAAACTCCGACGCAATTGTATCATGGAACTGCAGATACATATGTACCTTTTTTTAACTCTCAAACAGCTTACGATGCCATGAAAAAAAGAGGAGCAAATAATGTAGAACTAATTCCAGTTCAAGGAGGTGACCATGCTTCTTCTATTCAAACTTATTTATTAGGAACACTTTCTTTTTTTAGTAACATAAAATAATTCTGAGCATTTTTAACACAAAAACTATGGCAAATTTACAAAAAGGTGTTGTTCACACCGTGTTTTTTTGGTTGAAGGAAAAAGATAATAAAGAACATCAAGCAGCACTTCATGCAGGTTTACTTGAGCTTTCAAAAATTGATTTAATCAAAACTGCGTACATTGGCCGCCCAGCTAATACAAATCGAGAAGTTATAGATTCATCGTATAGTTTTTCTTTAACTTTTGTATTTGATAATGCAACCGACCAAGATGCCTATCAAGTTCATCCAGACCACTACGTGTTTATCAATAATTGTTCACAATTATGGGAACGCGTATTAGTATATGATGCTGAAAGTTAATTTTCTGTAAAATACTACCCTACTTTGCTGTTTTTTTCTGAAATTTGCAGTCTATTACGGCGATTTAAGCTCGCATTGTCCTTAATTTTCATGAAAAAGATACTTATTTCAATATTGGCATTTGCCAACATTCATGCTTATTCCCAAAAACTAAATTTCAATGCGAAGGGCATTGTGGCAATCTCAGATGCAGATATGGCCGCCTCAGCATTTGTCGATGGAAGGCTTTTTAAGGAAAAAGGCAGCAAAGATATGCTCTCAATTATAAAATTACCAGTTGAGAAATATTCAGACGAAATTAAAAGCTTAGTAGTTTCAAACTCAGCCTTAAGCTCTAATAAAAACATTGTGGTTTCTCCTGTTCACCCGATTGCTTATGTTGTAGAAAATCGTGGTGTACCAACCGAAACAATTAACGAAATAAGAAATCTAAACACAGAATTACCAGCTGGCGGATTTATCTCAGTAGTTGATATTAGTGACCTCACTCAACCAAAAGTACTCTACAAATTTCCAACAGGTAAAAACCCAATTTCTGTTGATATAAGCCCTAATGGCGAGTATTTAGCTCTTTGTAGTGAAGAATACGGAAAAGAATTACAGGTTTTAGAACTTGACCCTACGGGAAAACCAATTAGAATCATTAACAAACCCCAAGACTTCCCTTCTGGAAGAATTACTGACTTAACTTGGCATCCGAATAATAATTTCATTGCATTTTCAATGGAAGATTCTAAAGAAGTAGGACTTCTGAAAGTAACTCGTGATGGGCCAACTACCAAGATTATCAGATTAGATTTAGTTGGGAAGACACTGAAAGTTGGGCAACATCCAAGTGCGGGACAATTTACTCCAGATGGCAAATACTACCTTGTTCCAGATATAAAATCAAATTTGCATGATAAACCAGAATCATCTTTAGATGCCAATGGCGACTTGTTTGTTTTAAAATTCAATTTAGAAGGTACAAGTGAACATTACCTAATTACAAAAACGAAAATCGGAGAAACTCCAACCAATTTTGCAATTAGTCCTAAAGGTGATTTAATAGTTGTAAGCAATACAAAAAAATCATATTTCCCATGGGAAGGTACTGAATTAGCAAAAAAATCATCAATATCATTGTTAAAATTGAGTTCTGATGGTTCGATTAACAACATTGCAGAATACGAATTTGACGGAATTTTACCCAAAAGTATTATTTTTGATAAATCAGGTGAAAATATTGCAGTTACAGTTTTTGAATACTTCAACTACGGCAAGCACTTTGGAGGAATTGAGTTTTGGAAGGTAAATAATGGAGAAAAACCAAGTTTGCAAAAACAAGATTTTAAGCTATTCATGCCTCGAGGCTGCCACGGAATACAAATTATCAAATAATTTATTGAATCATAAAAAAAGCCCTAAAACTCAATTTTAGGGCTTTTTTCTTGTCTAAAAATAAATTAGCTTTGGTTTCAGAAAATAAACCAAACCCTATTCATAGAATGTCATCAACAAATAATGAGGGCCTCCGCCGAGAAATTGGTGTTTGGGGCTTAGCTGCTAACACACTCAATAGAACGATTGGAGCAGGAATTTTTGTACTACCGTCGCTAGTTGCTAATATTTTAGGAGAAACCAGCATTTTAGCCTATGTTTTTTGTGGCTTACTAATGATGCTCATTATGCTTTGTTTCTCTGAAATTGGCAGTAAAATAACTGTTACAGGAGGAGCTTATGCCTATATCCACGCCGCATTTGGCAATTATGCAGGTTTCTTGGCCAATACTATGTTTTGGTTTGTCGGTATTTTAGCCGATGCAGCAGTAGCAAATGCCATGGCAGATATGATAAGTATTTACTTCCCCTCAATTCAAGAAACTATTTATCGAGCGATATTCTTTATTTTGATTTTCGGGGGCTTCGCATTCATAAATATCTTGGGGGTAAAACATGGTGACAATTTTGTCAAAATAAATACCCTAATCAAACTTATCCCACTGACTTTACTGATTGTCTTAGGAGTTTTTCATTGTCAAACACAAAATTTAACGTGGAATACATTTCCAAATATAAGTAGCCTAGGGGAAGCCTCTCTTTTACTTTTCTTTGCGTTTGCTGGTGGCGAGGCCTCATTAAATGTTAGCGGTGAACTAAAAAATCCAAAAAAAGTTGTTCCATTGGGTATTTTATCTGGAATGGGAGCTGTCGTACTATTCTATATGCTTATTCAAACAATCGCTCAAGGTGTATTGGGCAATCAATTAATTGTTCAAAAGCAAGCACCTTTGGCAGCAGTTGCCAACGTAGTACTAGGTTCTTTTGGAAGTACTTTAATGGTGATTGGTGCAGCTTTTTCAATGTTTGCCGCTCTCAGTGGTTCTGTTTTATCATACCCACGGGTTTTATTTGCGGGTGCGAATAAAGGTTGGTTGCCTAAGTTTACGGCAAAAATTCACCCTAAATATGCTACTCCTTATATTGCTATCATTGTCTATGCCTTACTTGATTTTATTTTTTCAATTTCGGGTGGTTTCAAAGAATTAGCTGTCATTGCGAGTGCCTCTCTGCTTACTGTTTATCTTGGGGTAGTTTTAGCGACCATTCGATTAAGATTAAAATCAAATCTTTCAGATAAAAATACTTTTAAACTCCCTTTTGGCATTAGCATTCCAATCATAGCCGCTCTTTCAATAATTTGGTTTCTATCAAACCTAGCAACGAAAGAAATTATAAGTCTTCTTGTCTTTCTTTCAATACTTTCAGTTGTTTATTATCTTATTTCGAATTTTAACAAAAACAAAGAAGCATAAATCTAAGTTAGCATTGAAATTCGTTTGTATTAGAAATGTGAAATTAATGAACATAAAATATCTGTTTGGGGTCATAATTGGCCTATTTATTTCTTGTGAATCAACCTCACAATCTTTAAAAAGTAAAAAAACAATGGATAATGAACTTAAATATTTGGCATTAGGAGATAGCTACACCATTGGTGAAAGTGTATCAGAAAGCCAACGATGGCCAGTACAATTAGTAGAAAAGTTGAGAAATACAGGAAAAAAAATTGCTCCACCAAAAATTATTGCAAAAACTGGATGGACAACTGATGAATTAAAGGCACAAATAATCAAAGAGAATGTAATTGAAAAATTTGATTTGGTATCCTTATTGATTGGCGTAAATAATCAGTATCGAGGAAGAAATATCGAAGAATTTCGTAAAGAGTTCGTTGATTTATTAGAAACAGCAATTCAATTTGCAGACAATAATAAAAATAGAGTATTTGTGGTGTCTATTCCAGATTGGGGAGTAACTCCATTTGGTTTAAACAGTAGTAGGCCAGATATTTCAAAAAGTATTGATTTATTCAATGCTATTTGCAAAGCAGAAACCGAAAAAAGGGGCATTCTTTACATTGATATTACTCCTATATCTCGGAAAGCTCCAGATGATGCATCACTCATTGCTGAAGATGGCTTACATCCATCTGGTAAAATGTATCAGATGTGGACAGAAAAAATTCAGCCACTAATTATGCAGCAATTAAACTAAATTTAACATGAGTTTAGCAGATTTTCAGCAAAAAGCAGAAACACTTGACAAATCCGATAAATTAGCTTCCTTTAGAAACCAATTTATTCAAAATGAAGAGATATACTTAGATGGGAATTCACTGGGTAGATTACCTAAACAAAGCCTTGAGTTGAGTAAAGAAATTATTGAAAATCAATGGGGAAACCGACTAATTAGAAGTTGGAACGAACAATGGCTTGATTTACCAAATAGAATTGGAACCAAAATAGCCAAAATTGTTGGTGCTCGACCAGATGAAATCTTTGTTGGCGATAGTACCTCCATCAACTTCTATAAACTAGCGTTTGCTGTACTTAATTATCAACAGTTTAAGAATAAAATCATCACAGATTCACTTAATTTTCCTACTGATATTTATGTTTTACAAGGTCTAATAAATCAGCAATTCAAGAACCATCAATTACAAATATTAGAAAGTAAAAATGAAATAAATATATCTGAAGATGAAATTGAAGCAGCACTTGATGGTTCAACCGCTCTTCTTACTTTAAGTCATGTATTATTTAAAAGTGCTTATAAGTATGATATGCTGAAAATCAATCAATTAGCACGCAAAAAGGAAGCACTTGTCATTTGGGATTTAAGCCATTCTGCTGGTTCGGTACCAGTTAATCTAAACGAAAACAATGCCGATTTGGCTGTCGGCTGTACATATAAGTATTTGAATGGCGGTCCTGGTGCCCCTGCTTTTTTATATGTAAGAAAAGAGTTGCAGGAAAAACTAATCAATCCAATTTGGGCATGGTTTAGCCATGAAAATCCATTTGAATTTAGTCTAGCATATTCATCTAAAAATAATATCCAAAAATTTGCAGCAGGTACGCCAACAGTTCTTTCTCTAGCAGCAACAGAACCCGGACTTGACCTTCTAATTGAAGCGGGAATTGAGAATTTAAGAGAGAAAAGTATTGCCCAAAGTAATTTCTTTATTGAATTAATTCAAGAATATCTATTACCACTTGGATTCAGTATTGCATCTCCGTTGGATGTAAATTATAGAGGGTCACATATATCTATTCAGCATGATGAAGGTTATCGAATAAACAGAGCTATGATTGAACCACTGTCTGGAAATCGAAGCATAATCCCAGACTTTCGCCCACCAAATAATATTCGTTTAGGCATTGCTCCCTTATACAATACCTTTACTGAATTATTGGAAACGGTTATTAGAATTGAGAAAATTGTAAGCGAAAAAGAGTATGAAAGATTCGGTATTGAGAAACTTGCAGTTACATAAACAAAAGAGGGATGGTTTAATACCATCCCTCTTTTGTTTATTCTGATTTTTTGGGTCTTGTATTAGCTTTAATTGCAGCTTGAATGACATCCCACATATCATTTGGAATTTCGTTGAGGTGATTAAATTCTCCAGCTCCGTTTAGCCATTCTCCGCCATCAATCGTCACCACTTCACCATTGATATATGAAGAGAAATCAGACATTAAATATGCGGCTAAGTTAGCTAATTCTTGATGCTCCCCTACCCTCTTGATTGGCACATTTCCGTGGTCAGAAAAACGCTCCTTTAAATGTGGTGGAAATGCTTCTACTGGAAATAATCTATCCCAAGCTCCTTTAGTCGGGAAAGGTCCGGGGGCAATTGCATTGAATCTAATACCATATTTAGCCCACTCTACTGCCAAACTACGAGTCATAGTCAACACTCCCGACTTGGCCATGGCTGAGGGAACAACAAAACCAGAGCCAGTCGAAGCGTAGGTAGTTACAATGCTCAAAACTGTGGCAGGCTGCTTTTGTTCTATCCAATGTTTTCCGAGTGCTAAAGTTGTATAATAAGTACCTTTTAAAACAATATCTACAATGGTATCAATTGCTCGGTGCGAAAGACGCTCAGTAGGTGAAATAAAATTACCAGCAGCATTATTAAGCAAACCACTGATTTCGCCAAATTCTGCCAAAGTTTTATCTTTCATTGCTTCAATAGCACCATAATCTCTCACATCACAAGCAATTGGTAAAATTTTCCCACCAGTCGTTTGACTAAGTTCATGGGCGGTTTCTTCCAAAACTGCTAATTTCCTACTTGTAATTACAACATTTGCACCTAATTCGAGGAAATATTTCGACATTGATTTGCCTAAACCAGTTCCTCCTCCAGTTACTACGAATGTTTTTCCCTCTAAAGCACCATCTCTTAACATTGGTTGATTATACGCCATATTATTTGAAATTTAGTGTTGAATAAATATAGAGTAAATCTAAAATAAAAAAGCCATAAATGGTTTATCCATTCATGGCTTTTTCTTTATTAAACTATTTCCATTTTTGGGGGTAATGCTTATCAGCTATTATTTTGCTGCAACGATTTTAACATCAACTTGGAAATTATCATAAATCATTTTATCACCGATTGATTCAAAGAAAGTTTTTGAACCAAATTTGCTACCAAATTTCGTACGGTCAACTTCAAATTTAGCAGTTGCAGTAGCACCTTTACCTTCAACAGTTACAACAGCAGGGAAAGAAATAGCATTTGTTACATCATTGATTGTGAGGTCAGCATTAACATCGTAGTTAGAACCACCTTTTGCGGTTACTTTTTTGATTTTTAAAGCAGCAGTTGGATAATTTGTTACATCAAAAAAATCAGGGCTTGATAAATGGCCAACTAATTTTGCATTGTAACCTGCGTCTGTCAAATCTAAACATTTGATTGATTTCATGTCAATTACAAAATCACCACCTTGTAATTTACCAGCGTTCAAAACCAAACTTCCACTCTGAATTCCAATTGTTCCGTTGTGCTCGCCAGTTACTTTCTTACCTAACCAATTAAAAGTACTTGCTTTTGTATCTACTTTCAAAGATACTGGAGCTGCTCCTTTTTTACCACCATCAGCCATAGCTGAAACACTTACCAATGCAGCAAACGCTACAAACATTAAATTTTTAACAATTTTCATTTTTTGAACTAAAATTTGATTTAAAATATAAAAATAAAAGAATTAAGCTTTATTGATTAATCTTCGCTTCCTCGCAGCTTATCTAGTAAACTACTTAACAATTCTGCTTCTTCTGGAGTTAAACGTTTCATTTTTTCATCTGCCTGCTCCTGAAGTACATCAATTTTTTTTAAAATTTCTGCTCCAGATTCTGTGATTCTGATATCACAAGCTCTACGGTCATCAGCATTATCGCACCTTGATACATAGCCTTTTAATAGAAGCTTATCAACCAATCGAGAAGCGTTCGACATTTTATCCAACATCCTTTCTATGATACCATTCACTGTAATAGGGTTGGGGTACTGTCCACGTAAAATTCTCAAAACATTATATTGTTGTGAAGAAAGGTCAAAAGGCTTTAACAAACCTTGTTGCTCAGAGCTCATCCAATTAGAAGTATAAATTAAATTTACTACTAATTTTTGGTAGCTACTCTTAAAAGGTTTTTGTTGCTTAATATCTTTCTCGATTGACATGATTATATTTTATTTAGTTCTGTACAAATATAATACATTAACAATATATGTTTATACATACAATACAATAACACACGATTTTTAGTTCACTATGTAATGAACATTTTTATAAATTTTAGCAAAAAATTCGAATAAAAATCAAAAAAGAGGCAATATTAACTAATAATCAAGCAGTTATACTTTGAAAAATATTTTAAAAAAATTATCTAAAAGGAATTATTGTTGGAGCGGAAATATCAAAATCACGAAGTTTCAAAGGCTGTGATGCATCAAATGCGAATCTAATTGGGGACGATAAATTGGGTATATTTGGGTAAAAACCTAATCTAATTTGAAAAGTATTAATTGCTAAATTTTCATTTCTCATTCTTAAACCAAAACCATATCCTTGATAAAGTGGACTTGTAAGTAATGGATAATCTTTAAGACTAACAAGTCCCCAATTGGCAAAAACAAAGCTTGCAACCCTAAAACCAACAAAACTTTTACGAGAAAAAAATACTGATTCATAACCTAAAGTAAGGCGTTTGTCGCCCCTGAGTGCCTCACTATTAACACCTACAATTCCATCTCTACCACTAATATTCAAATAATCTAAAGCATCTCTGTTAATACCGTACGTAAGTCCAACATTTAAAAACTGTCGAGTTTGTGATAAACCTATTTGCATTAATCGACTAAAGAAAAAACCTTGAACTCCTAAAACTCCCTGTTGTACAACTTTTTGTTTTAAATAAGCCCCAGCATTGGCCAATATATAAAAATAGGCCTTATTTTGAGGTAAATATTTGCCTTTTGCAAACTGAAAACCAGCATAGCCCCTATTCCCGAATTCGGTGCTTTCTGTACCAAATGTTAGCGACATTAAGTTTCCAACTGGAACGTCTTCGGTTCGACCAAATCCGTAAATCAAGAAGTCTCTTTGATAATTGCGGCTAGAAAAGCCCAAACTTCCGAGCCAAGTAGTTCGGTTCCAATAAATTTTATTGGTATCTAGGCCTACTTCGGGCCTTTTTCTGTATTCATAGCTAGTTCTCCGAAGTGCGAGAATTAATTGCTTGTTTCTTTGGTTGGCATCTAAGTGAAATGCCCTACCATACCAAGCATCTGAATAAAAATAACTAACTGGATATGTCAAGGCACTATCTATCCCATTGATAAATAACTTCTTATACTCTCGAATTCTAGAATATCCAACTTCAACCGAACCTGCATTACGAGTCTCGACAGTTAAAAAAGGGCGATAAACTTGAACAGAATATTGAGCTAAATCTCTTTCATTGATTAATTTAATTTGTCCAGATATGAAACTCCTTCCAATGTAAGGTACGGTATAAATACTTCTCCAACCAAACCTCTGATAGGGGTCATCCGCTCTCCATGTTAATTTATTCTGAAAAGAATGTCCTCTTCCCTGAAAATTTCTATCTTCAAATCCTAGTACAAAATTTTTTGCACTACTTCCAGAGGCTTCAAAGTTAATTGACCAAACATCCTGCGTAATTACCAATATATCAACCATCCAAGTTACATCCTTTCGCTCAAGAACATAAATACGAGCGTCGTGAATGATTGGGTTGGCACGCAAAAGTCGCTCATTATCTTTTAAAATTTGCGGATTAAGTTTATCTCCTTCATTGAATAGTAAAAAAGACTGTCGAATAACTTTTTCGCGAGTATTATAATGAAATGTTTTACTCGCAAAATGCTCGAATTTATTACCTTTTCTTGTTGTATCATTAACTGTTGGACCGAAAATCTCCAACTTTTTAATTAAAATTTTGCCAATAATTTTACCTTCATATTTTTCAAATGGATTTATTTCGATTTCTGAAATGACCTTTTTCTGACTATTTGAATTATATACATCTCGAAATAATGCCCCATAAACTTCTTTTCCAATTTTTGTCTTACTTAACTTTATCTTTAGTTTTTGATACATCACACTATCTTTCGCCGACCTCAGCTTATCCAAACTATCAGATGAAATCCTCTGTGAAAAGCAAACTTGAGCCGAAAGTAATAATAATATGTAAATTAAAAACTTCATGCCCTAATTTAACGTTTTTTCAATAATTCACTCTACTTCTTTAGTTTAAAGAATGATAATTGGCTAAAAATAACGAATTTCGCCTTCGAATAACAAATAATCAAATAATGAAATTAATAAAACCGCTTGTACTTGCCTCAAACTCTCCCAGAAGAAAAGAAATCATGCATAATGCAGGATTTGACTTTACCGTAAAAGTAATTCCTACAGATGAAAGTTTTTCAGAGCGTATGCCAGTAGAAGAAGTGCCTGTTTTTTTAGCTAAAACTAAAGCAGAATGTTTTAAAGAAAATCTTCAAGATGAAATAATTCTCTGTGCAGATACAGTAGTTATTATCGACCGTGAAAATGAATCGAGTATTATTTTAAATAAACCCGCTGATTATGAGGAAGCCAAAGGTATGTTAAAAATGCTAAGTGGAAGAGTACATCGAGTAATTACTGGTGTTTGTGTAATGACCAAGGAAGAAACCATTGGATTTTCGGATACTTCTTTCGTGCATTTTAAAGAATTGAGTGATTGGGAAATAGATTATTATATCGAACGTTGCAAACCATTTGATAAAGCTGGAGCATACGGCGTTCAGGATTTTATCGGAATGATTGGCATACCTAAAATAGAAGGTTCATTTTATACGGTCATGGGACTACCCGTCCATCGAGTTTATGAGGTGCTTGAAAAGTATGTTGTAAAAAAATAGTTGTATTTTTACAACATACTTTAACTTATAAAATAATGAAACGCATCTTTCTACAATGCACACTTCTTCTATTTGTACTGCAAAAGTCTTTTAGTCAAGCAGTTACTACTGATTCTTACTTTCCTAATGGAGATAAAGAAATTACACTAATTTTTGATTTAAAACAAGCCAAAGATTCACGTGTTAGTGGATTATTGGGTAAAAATTCTGACGTTTTTTTATGGTCTGGAGCTGGAACGGCTGATAATGCTTTTGAATATCAACCAAGTGGTCAAACTAGCTTTAATGTTCCATTTGAAGCAGGTCGAATGACTTCACTAGGCAATGATAAATGGAGTATCAAACTAAAACCAAGAGATTATTTTAAGGTTCCTACCGGTAAAACCATTAAAAAACTAGGTTTATTATTGAAAAGTGGAGATGGTAAAGCACAAACTGAAGATTTTATTTTGAATTTGTATGATGATGGGCTTTATTTCAAAATTATTGAACCTGTCCCAAACGCCATTTTTAGTAAAAATGAAGATATTCTTTTTAAGTTTAAATTTTCGAAAGCCAATGCGAATCTTACGTTTCAAGCAATAACACAAGTTTCACCTATTGTTTCTTATCAAGTTAGTGGTGATTCAGCAATTATTTCTTTACAAAAAACATTGCAATTCAAAACCATTGAAGGAATTAATAAAATCACAATTAGTGTACAACTTGGAAACGAATCTTCGACAAGCGAGTTCTCATTTATTATAAAACCCCTAAATACAGTATTGAACTTACCTCCAAATATCAAAGACGGCATCAACTATATCAATGATAATACCGTAACGTTTTCATTTTTTGCACCAAAGAAAAACTTTGTACATCTTATTGGTGATTTCAATGATTGGCAAATTGACTCTAAATATTTGATGAATCAAGCACCTGATGGCGAACGTTATTGGCTCACAATCAACAACTTAGAAAAAGGAAAAGAATATGCATTTCAGTATTTAATTAATGGAATAATTGCAGTAGGAGACCCATTTTGCGAGAAAATTCTTGACCCAAAGTTTGACTCAGAGATACCTTCTAGTACTTATCCAAACCTAAAACAATATCCTACCAAAAACACCTTTGGTGGTACAGTTTCGGTTATACAGACAGGACAAACTCCCTATAATTGGAAAATAAATGATTTTAAAAGACCCACTAAAGATAAATTGGTCATTTATGAACTTTTAGTAAGAGATTTTAATAACTCAAGAAGATACCGAGAAGTTGCCGATTCAATTGCGTACTTTAAACGTTTAGGAATTAATGCACTCGAATTAATGCCTATTAATGAATTCACGGCAAATAATTCTTGGGGGTATAATCCGACTTACTATACTGCTCCCGATAAAGCTTATGGCACAAAAAATGACTTAAAATATCTAATAGATAAATGCCATGAAAATGGTATTGCCGTTATTCTTGATGTGGTTTTCAATCATGCAGATTATGAATTCCCATATACAAAAGCCTATTGGAATGGTTCACAACCCTCAGTTGATAGTCCTTTCCAAAACCCAACTGCACCACATTTATATTCGGTATTTTACGATTTTAATCACCAAAGTTCAGCTACCCAAAGCTATTTTGATAATGTTTTAGAATTTTGGCTCAAAGAATATAAAGTTGATGGATACCGATTTGATTTATCGAAAGGTTTTACACAAAAAAAATCTTTAACAGATTCACAAATGGCCGCCTATGACGAAAATCGTATCAAAACATTAAAGCATTTTTATGATAAAGTTCGGTCATTTGATAAAGATAGTTATTTGATTTTAGAACATTTTGCCGATAATTCTGAAGAAATTGAATTGGCTAATTATGGATTTATGCTTTGGGGAAATCAGAATGGTACTGCCAGAAATTTGGTCAAAGGTAATAATAATAGTCTATCTGGCCTAAATTATAAATACAAAGGTTGGAATGAACCAAATTTGGTAAGTTATCTTGAAAGCCATGATGAAGAACGAATTGTTTATGATGCCTTGAATAATGGCCGAAATGAAGTCAAAAATTTAGGTGTAGTACTTGAACGCACAAAAGCATTAGCCGCTTTATTTTTTGCGTATCCGGGTCCGAAAATGCTTTGGCAATTTGGCGAATTTGGGTACGACGTAAATATAGATTTTAACGGTAGAACAGGTATAAAACCTCAAAAATGGGAGTATTTAAAAGATGAAAATAGGCTTAAGCTATTTAAGGTTTATGCCGAACTGATAAAACTCAAAACTACGCAAGTAGCATTTAGTTCTAGCGATTTTACTGAAAGTTCATCAGGAGTTGTTAAACAAGTAGGCTTGAATCACAGTTCAATGAATGTTCGCATAATTGCGAATCTTGGCATCGGAAGTGAAAGCACAAATATTAACTTTGAAAAAACTGGGAAATGGTATGATTACTTTTCAGGACAAGAAATTAATGTCAATGAAGCTACACCAATTGTTAATTTAGCTGCAGGAGAATTTCATATATTTACTAATGTCAAGTTACCAACGCCTGAGGCAAATTTAGTACCTTGGCAAGGGAATTTCACCATTACAGCCAATGAAATAACGCCCAATAATTCAAAGTTTCAAATTTATCCTAATCCAACCACCGACAAAATAACTTTAAAATTAAACGGCGAAAAAACACAAATTTCGCTCGAAGATATTTGGGGGAAAGCATTGTATCAGATAGAAACAAAAGAAATCGAACCAAGTATAGATTTGTCGGGTTATACGAGTGGTATGTATTTTATACGAACAACACAGAAGGGTAAATCACGAACGAGTAAAGTAATAAAAAATTAGAACCCTTGAACAAGAGGGCTTGCAAAAATGAATAAAGACGAATTAGTAATTTACTATAACGAACCCGATGAAAAAGTCTATGTAAAAGTTCCTGCGGGTATCGAAACACATTATCAGTTATCCAATCTTTCGGGCAAAATTTTGCAAGAAGCAGTACATGAAAAGGCTTTGCACGATTTTGATTTATCTGGACTCCCTGAGGGTATTTACTTTGTGATTGTAAACCAAGATGATGTGATTAGGTCAAAGAAGGTTATTAAGAATGGTTAATTTTTAGGGTTAACAAAGTTAAGTTAAGTCAATCCCACCAAATAAAAAGTCCCAGCTTTAAAGACTGGGACTTTTTTATGTCTATCTATTCATTGTCAATAAAAACTCTTCATTATTTCGAGTTCCTTTCATTTTATCTAACAAGAACTCCATGGTTTCCATTGGGTTCATATCGGCCATAAACTTACGTAATAACCAAACTTTTTGAAGAGATTCTTTATCCATCAATAAGTCTTCTCGGCGTGTACCCGAAGCCAAAATATCAATGGCAGGATAAACACGTTTATTGGCCAATTTACGGTCAAGTTGAAGCTCCATGTTACCTGTACCTTTAAATTCTTCAAAAATAACCTCATCCATTTTAGAACCTGTATCAATCAAAGCAGTAGCAATAATTGTCAACGAACCGCCATTTTCAACATTACGAGCAGCCCCAAAGAAACGTTTTGGTTTATGGAGTGCATTCGCATCAACACCACCCGAAAGAATTTTACCCGATGAAGGAATAACTGTATTGTAAGCACGAGCCAAGCGTGTGATTGAGTCAAGCAAAATAACAACGTCATGCCCACATTCAACCAAACGTTTTGCCTTCTCTAAAACCACACCAGATACTTTTACATGGCGGTCGGCAGTTTCATCAAAAGTAGAAGCAATAACCTCTGCACGAACACTTCTTTGCATATCAGTTACCTCTTCTGGTCTTTCATCAATTAGTAAAATTATCAAATAAACTTCAGGGTGATTGCGAGTAATTGCATTGGCAATTTCTTTCAAAAGTACGGTTTTACCTGTTTTGGGCTGTGCCACAATCATCCCACGTTGTCCTTTTCCAATCGGGGCAAATAAATCGAGTACACGCGTAGAATATACGTCTGGGCGGCCACTTAATTTGATTTGTTCTTCTGGAAATAAAGGAGTAAGATATTCAAACGGGATACGGTCGCGAATTTCTTCAGTAGTTTTTCCATTGACCGACAGTACTTTTAAGAGTGCGAAGTATTTTTCACCTTCTTTTGGTGGTCTAATTGAGCCTTTTACGGTATCACCCGTTTTTAAACCAAACAGTTTAATTTGAGATGGTGATACATAAATATCGTCTGGACTTGCAAGGTAATTATAATCTGCAGAACGTAAGAAGCCGTATCCACCTTCTTGCATAATTTCTAATACCCCTTCATTCTCAATTATACCATCAAATTCTTTGATTAGGTTATTGTACTGCTTCTTAATATCTTTGGTATAAGTATCTACGTAGCGTTTATCTTCTTTCGGCTCAGTAATTTCAGGAACAATGTCTTCTGTCAAACGAGCAAATTCATCCATCTCTGCATCAATTTCCGCTAAATCAAACTCTTCTGGTTCAGGGATAGATAAAATTGGATCTTCATCAATATTGGCTTGAGGCTCATCTACGATTGATTCCAATTCAATATTTGGAGCTTTATCAAAATTCTTTTTAAAATCGTTTTTCTTATTCTGATTGCTTTTGTGATGAGGTGTTTTATGCTCAACTTCCACTGCAGGAGGGACAACCTGAACAGTATTATTCTCAGAAGTAGATTTTTCTTCTACTTTTGATAGTCTTTTACGTGTTTTACCACCTTTATCTTCTTTTTCTTTAAAAAGTGGCGGTTCTGGATTATTCACAGCGGCCTGATCTACGGCAGGGTCTTTCGGAATATTGAAAAGGGAATTGGAGCTTTGCTGCTCTAAAACTTTCTGTATTAACTCAGTTTTTGAGGCAGTTCTCACATCTTTAACACCCATTTCAATACAAATTTTTCTTAACTCTGATAGAAGTTTAAGATTCAGTTCTTCTAATGTGTACATACGAGAGAATTAACAATACTTTATGATGCTATGGTTAGCGGTTTGATATATCATGGAAAAAGCAATTCCAAAGAAATTATAGATTTTTGTTCAAAATAATCGGGGATTAACTCGAAAAAAAATGGAACTTTTTGATGGACACAACTAGCTGGTTCACGGATGAATGATTCTTAAGAAAAGAAGAACCGTTTGAAGTGTTTTTTTGGATTTGAATGCAAGTATAAGACAATAATTTAATTTTACAAAAAAAAACTAAACATTTTATGCATTTTTAATATCTTTTTCACTTAATACCCTTATACAATAAAGTTAATTGTGTTCTTATGAGCGTGAATAAAAGAAAGCTATTCATTCGAAAATGACTTTAACTTCATGAATAGCAATCAATAATCATCATCAATATTTTTTAATGAATAATTTGCCCCAACGACGTTTGGAGGCATTGCAATTTCCACTCCGTTCTTTTCCAAAACTTTTGAAATTTGATAATTTATATCTTCCCTAATTGTTTTACTTTCCCAATAGTCAGGAGTAGCCGCAAAAAATACAACTAATAAGTTGATTGAATATTCCCCAATATCATCAAATTTTACATGTCCCTCTTGAGCACTTGTTTCTGGGTGATTATCAAGCAGTTGCTGAATGTCTTGTATTACTATTCTAACTTTCTCAAGAGGGGTTTCTAAGCTCAATCTCAGAAAAAACTTATGTCGTCGAGCTTTTCTTTGAGTAAGATTATTAAGCGTTTGTGAAACTAACATTTGATTTGGAACAATAACCAAACTCCCATCAACATGCCTAATTCTAGTGCTTCTAAAACCTACTTTTTCTATTTTTCCCACCATTGAATCTAATTCTACATCATCTCCAACAATGAAAGGCTGCTCAGTAAATAACGTAAAAGAAGCAAAAAGGTTTTCGAGAGTAGCACGTGCTGCTAAAGCTAAGGCCACCCCACCAATACCCAAACCAGTTATCAGACTTATGACATCTTGCCTAAAAACAAAGCCAAGAATCAAGAAAAACGAACAAAATACTACTAGTGCAATAATAATATCTCGAAAAAATGGCACTAAATGTTCATCAACTTTTGTATCATTTTCCTCCGCTTTTTTCAAAAACACAATGGCAAAGAATTTTATCAACCTTATGATTATCCACGTGATAGCGATAACAAAAAGGGTATCAAGCACTTTATCCGCAAAATCACTTACTCTCATCTTACCAAATGGAATAATCCTCCATCTTTTTGGGAAAGATATTTCGTTTACAGCTGAGTAAATAATCAAAAGTGTTATGATAAACTCAACAGGTCGTTTGAGTAAATCTACAAAACTTGAAACAGGTACATCTCTTGTTTCTTGCTTGATTAATCGATAAACAATTTTGCTAAGAAGAACTGAAAAAATTCTTTTAAAAAGAAATCCTACGATTATTATTCCAATAAACCAAAGCCAATTTTCGACTGGGTTAAATAAAAAACTTTCGTGTAGGATTTTTTCAAATTGTTTCATTTATAAAAACTAAATTTTGTGCTCATTAATAAACTCTATCACTCTTCGTTCAACCCAAGTTTCATTTGAGTTTGGCATCATGAAACCTACGTGTCCACCCATTTTTAAAAGTTGAAGCAATACATTTGGATTATCTTCTGCCTCTCCTAAATCCAAACATTCAGTAGATAAAAATGGGTCATTAATTGCTTGTATAATTAATGTTGGTACTTGAATATTTTTCAAAAAAGGCTTAGCGGCTGCTTTTTGGTAGAAATCATGGGCATTTTTGAAACCAAACATTTGTGCGGTATAGCGATTATCAAACTCTTCAAAGTTTTTAATTTGCTTGTACCCTTCATAACTAACTAATTTATTATTCGGATGTTGTGTTGACTTTTCCTTTATTTTTTTTCCTAGTTTATTAATAAACCGTTTCATATAAAATCTTCTTCCAGGCTTATACAATTCATACACTGAAGTGTGTAAATCGAGTGGAACAGAAACAGCAACTCCCATTTTCACCTGCGAAGGTAATAGTTCTGGATTTTGCCCTAAAAGTCGAATCGTCATGCTCCCACCCATACTAAAGCCAATTACCACTACTTCCTCATAGCCATAGGTATTGATTGCATGATTTACAACAAATCGAATGTCATCTACATCACCATGATGATAAAAACGTGGTAAACGATTCATTTCTCCACTACAACTTCTACAATTCCAACCTAAGCCATCATACCCATTATCATTAAATACCTTAATCATTCCCGTCACATAATGTCGAGTAGAATCACCCTCCAATCCATGGGTAACAATTAATAGTTTTCTAGCTCGGGTATTGTTTACAAATGACCAATCTAAATCAAGAAAATCTCCATCTGCTAGTTCTACTCGCTCACGTTGATAATTTACTGGAATTTTCCGAAAAAGGCTCGGATAGATTGTTTGAATATGGGCATTAAATTGCCACTTCGGTGGCTTATACTCGTTATTTGTTGGTAAAATTGGCATTTATTTTAAAAAATATTAAATAACGTACATTCTAAATCCATCTTCTTCGTTTGAAGAACCACAAAAACCCCAAGGAGGAAATCACCATTAAAATAACAGCAATCCAAAATCCGAAAGGATGCTCGGTTGTTGGAATTAATGGATAATTCATTCCAAAAACACCTGCAATGAGCGTAGGTGGCAGAAAACAGATGGTTACAACAGTAAATATCTTTATTATTTCGTTCTGTTCTAGATTAATCAAGCCCATAAAAGTATCCTGCAAATACTCCAAACGTTCGAAATTAAAAGTAGTGTACTCAAGTAGGGAGTTAATATCTTTTAAAACAATTCGAAGGCGTTCTTTTCTATCTTCCGGAAAATAAAGACTTCTTAGAATCTGCGAAAGTACCCTTTGTTTATCAATGATACTTTCACGAATAACCATCGTATTTTCTTGGAGATTATTAATAGTAATTAGAGAATCTTGTTTGGGTTTCTTTTCACGGCTCAACGTACGGCTAATACTTTTAACCTCTTTGGTCATCCATTCAAGTAAATCTGCATCCGATTCAATTCTTGTTTCTAATAGAAGAAGTAGAATATCAACCCCGTCTTTAAAAACTTCTTCACCCAATCGAATCTTTTTAACCGTATCAGCAAAAGTCTTAGAATCGCCTTGGCGAAAGGTGAAAAGTATATTATCTCTAATTAAAAAAGAAACTGGATAAAATGAATAACCATCATTTTCAGCAATTAAAAAGTTGGAGTTTGCATTAATGGTATTATTTTGTTCAAAATAGCGGGCACTACTCTCAATTTCAACAATTTCTTGCGGAGTCTGAAAACTTATATTACACTTTGTTTCAACCCACTCTTCTTCTTCGTTAGTAGGTGATTGCAAATCAACCCACATCAAGTTTTTCAATAGGCCAATCTCTCTGACATCGGTTTCTTTCTTTACCTGCTTGCCCTCCTTGTAAAAAATTCTAACCATCTTTGCCCTCTTTTTTTAAAGGTTGTTTACTCAATTAGTTTTTCAATTACTTCCGGGAAATGAATATGCTCAAGTAATTGTACTTTTTTGGCTACATCTTCAGGCGTATCCGATGGAACGACTTCACATTTAGCTTGAAAAATCACTTCACCTTCATCATAATGCTCATTTACATAGTGTATCGTAATTCCAGACTCTTTTTCATGGGCTGCTACTACTGCTTCATGAACAAAATGCCCCCACATTCCCTTACCTCCATATTTTGGCAATAAAGCTGGATGTATATTAACTATTTTATTTGGGTATGCTTTTATTAAGTTTTCAGGAATCAACCACAAAAAACCAGCTAAAATTACCAAATCAATTTCCTGATTTTGTAATAATTGAACAATTTTATCAGTTTTACTAAAAGTTTTCTTATCAAAAATTACGGTCGGAACTCCTAGTCGTCTTCCACGTTCGATTACACCCGCAGTTGGATTATTGGTAAGAAAAAGCTCAATACTAACCTTATCATTCGCTGCAAAATATGTGGCAATGCGTTCGGCGTTACTTCCTGAGCCAGAAGCAAAAATAGCAATCCTTTTCATTAATTATAGTTTAAACAACTGAAGAACTATTTATCTAATAAATAATTTTCAATCTTAGATAATTTTCTGCGAAACAAACATTTTTTTTCGAGAAAAACATTGTAACCGCATTAAAAAAGTCTCTACGGTAATCCGAAGAGACTTTTTTATATTCATAATTTTCAATTAAGCCTTGCCCTTGTAAAGTTCATCTTGCCATTTTTTTAACTCATCCCATTTACCATCTCTAGCTAACGCTGCTTGGGCAGCCCATGTAGTAGGGTTATGTATCTGAAAACGTGGCCCAGCTGCATCTAAAATTGATTTCATACTTTCTACTGAAGTTTCAGCTAGCTCAGCAAAAGTAAAGATTCCCGCATTATTAAATAATTCTTCTATTTTAGGGCCAATTCCTTCAACAATTTTCAAATCATCTTTTTTTGGTGGTCCTGTATATACTCCAACACCTGCAGCAATGGCCGCTCCTGCGGTAATTCCAGATGAACCATTGGCAGTATCTACATTCGGAATTGTTGACACTTTAGATTTTCTACATGCAGCAAGTTCACCTTCTAAAAAACTAATACGGTCTTCAAGTTCATTGGCATGTAATTTCCAACGATTAATCTGTCGATTCATAAACCACCAAAGTAAAAGTAGTGGTAATAAACATCCAAGAAATACTCCCCAAGGGAAGTCTGTTAGCCAACACTTAAAAAATTCCATTATTTTAATATTTTTATTAGTTATAAAGTTTCTTTATTTATTCTTTCAAACGTACCGTACTTCTACGATTTTGCTTTTTCCCTTCGGGAGTTTCATTAGAAGCGATTGGTTCTTTTTCGCCTTTACCTTCCGTGATAATTTGTTCAGCTTTTAAACCTTCTTGAATTAAAAATTCTTTTACTTTCTTAGAACGGTTTTCAGAAAGCTTTTGGTTCAATTCATCTGAGCCATCGCTATCCGAATGACCAGTGATAATCAGTTGTTTATTGGGATTTTTCTCAAAATATTTCTTGGCTGTTTCAATAAAATTCTCGATTTCAGGTGTTTTACTGATACCTGATTGATTCACATTAAAATAAACATCTAATGGAGTAAATAAAATTTGCTCTTCAGGTGTGGAAGCTTTAGGTACTTCTGTTTTAACAGTATCGGCTACTTTTGTAGAATCAATTGTTGGGGGAGAAACTGTATTTTCGGTTAAATCACCTCCTACAGCGACAGGTTCGCCAGAACATAGAGGTTTTCTACTACAGTTCCACCAACCTGTGTACAACAATGCCCAAAGTAGAATCAGAAGTGGTAAAAAAAGTCTGTTCATTGTTTGATTTGTTTGGGGTTCAGTAAAATTACTTTTTTTATTCTTACGAAGCGAAATCTAATAAAAAGTAACCGAAATACAAGTATTTTTTCTTTGTACGACACAAAAAGAAGGACAATCTTACGCAAGTAAATAATATTTCTAAAATCAGTTTCAGAAAATCGGCTAAAAAGGACTAAATTTGGCAAACAAAACCAAAGAAACATACAAATTTTTATTGATGGATTCTATTAAGATTTTTGCTCCCGCAACAGTAGCCAACGTAGCTTGTGGATTTGATATTTTCGGATTTGCAGTAGATGCTCCCGGCGATGAAGTAATTGTTAGAAAACGAACTGACAAACAAATTGTTATTACACAAATTACAGGCGATGAAGGAAAACTCACCTACGATATTTCTAAAAATACCGTTTCAGTGCCAATTCTTAAATACCTTCAATACACTCAAATTTCTGAAGGTTTTGATATTGAACTTCATAAAAAAATGCCATTAGGCAGTGGTCTTGGGAGTAGCTCTGCAAGCTCAGTTGCGGGTGTCTTTGCGGTAAATGAACTACTTGGCAAGCCATTAGTCAGTAAAGATTTACTTCCTTTTTCTATGGAAGGAGAACGTGTAGCATGTGGTTCGGCTCATGCAGATAATGTAGCCCCTGCCCTATTGGGTGGCTTTGTGGTTGTTAGAAGTTATAATCCATTGGATGTATTTAAAGTACCTACGCCTAGTGAATTGTTTGTAACAATCGTTCACCCTGATATTGAAGTAAATACAAAAGATGCTCGACATATTTTACGTAATGAAGTATCTATGAAAAATACAATTGCTCAAATGGGAAATGTAGCTGGAATGATTGCGGGACTCATGCAAGCAGATTATCAGCTAATTGCCAACTCAATGATTGATTTTATCATTGAACCAGTTAGAGCGATTTTAATTCCCGAATTTTTTGAAGTAAAAAATGCTGCATTAGATGCGGGTGCACTAGGATGTAGTATTTCTGGAGCTGGTCCATCAATTTTTGCATTTAGTAAAGGTTTAGAAACTGCTGAAAAGGTTGGAATTGCAATGAAAAGTAGCTTCGAAAAAGTAGGTATTATTGCGAATGCGTATGTTTCAGGAATCAATCAAGAAGGACCCAAAATTATAGGTTAATTTAAGTATTGAATTTAATCAGGTCAATATTAATTTTCTTTTAATGATTAAAATGAAACTATCTTTAGCAATAACAAACTAAAGAATAATATATAAACATTAAAATCAACAAATGAGTAGAATAGCCTTAATAACTGGTGCAACTTCTGGAATTGGTAAAGCCACGGCCGAGGCATTTGCTAACAACGGAATTGATTTAATTTTATGTGGTCGTAGAACAGAAGTACTTGCAGAACTACAAAAATATTTTTCCGAAAAAGTGAACGTTACAACACTTGCATTTGATGTAAGAAAGCAATCTGATGTGGCAAAGGCAATACAATCTCTCTCTGATAATTGGAAAAAGATTGATATTTTAGTAAATAATGCGGGAAATGCTCACGGTTTAGAACCAATCAATGAAGGTAATCTAGAAGACTGGGATGCCATGATTGATGGAAATGTAAAGGGTTTACTGTATGTTTCGAAAGAAATAATGCCTCTAATGGTCGAACGCCAAAAAGGGCATATTATCAATATAAGTTCGGTAGCGGGCAAATATACTTATCCGAATGGAGCTGTTTATTGTGCTTCTAAATCGGCCGTTGAAGCAATCAGTGAAGGAATGCGTCATGACCTAACTAAACATGGCATTAAAATTACAAATATTGCACCTGGGGCAGTAGAAACAGATTTTTCTTTGGTAAGATTTAAAGGAGATGCTGAACGTGCCAAAAAAGTATATGAAGGCTTTGAAGCCATTCAACCACAGGATGTTGCCGATACAATCTTGTATGCAATAAATACGCCTGACCGAGTTACAATAGCTGATATTGTTCTCTATGCCAAAGCACAATCTGCACCTACCATGATTCACAGAAAATAACATAGACTACATTAATGATGATTTTTTCAGTAAAAATCATCATTAATGTAGCTTCAATCTTCATTCATTTCAATGGATAATCTACTTCAGCGGGTAAAAGAAATTGATATTCGGCAAGTTGCTCGTGACTTAGGTTTTGAAATAATCCAAAGCAGAAGAATGAATTGTCCGTTTCACTTTGAAGACTCTCCTTCTCTCATTTTTTACCCTCCTCCACAAAACGAATTTCACTGTTTTGGTTGTGGTAAACACGGAGATGTTATCAATCTTTATGCAGATACTTGCAAAATAGATTTCAAAACCGCTCTTGAAGAACTTGCCAGTAGGTACATTCCAAACTACGATGGTGTTCGAAATAAAAACTTTAGAAAAGTTGATATTAAAAGTATTTATTCCAATAAACCACTTCCCGAAAAAAAGTTTGAATTCAAGCCTATTTACACCGAAATATATGAACGTTTTCAAACATTCTGCCTAAGTCAGCCCGCAACAGAATCTGCTCGAAAAGCAGCAGAATATTTACGTGGACGTGGAATTGATGACTGGACAATCAAGCATTTCAGATTATTTGTCATCAAAAACTACGTTGCTACAAACGAGTTTTTAAAAGAACATTTTTCATTGGAAGACTTAAAAGGCAGTGGAATTGTGAATGATAAAGGGAACTTAGTTTTCTTTGTTCATCCTATCATCATTCCTTATTACCAAGATGGAAGAATTATTTATCTACAAGGAAGAAGTATAGGAAATCCACCTGAAGGAGCTAGTAAGTATCAATTTCTTTCGGGAGTACCGAGAACCATTTTTAATATTGATGGTATCAAAAAATTACGACCAAATTCAGAAGTATATCTGACTGAAGGTGCATTTGACTGTATGACATTGGTCAAAAATGGTATGCCGGCAGTGAGTTTGGGCAGTGCAAAAACCTTTAAAAAAGAATGGTTTAAATACTTCAAAAAATACAAAGTTTGGATAAGCTTTGATAATGATGAGGCTGGAATAAACGGAACAAAAACAATAATTGAAGATTTCTTAATGGCTGGGATTTTGGCAGAAAAAAAAGATTGGAATAAAGGATTTAAAGATATAAACGAATATTTTGGTCAGCGATAATCTTTTATTACCTAAATAAAAAAATCACTTTTGACACCATAATCACACAAATTCTACTCAAAATCTTGTTTTCTAACAAATACTAACGCATATTTGCATCATCAATTCAATTATCCTACTCACGTAGCTGATTGATTGATTTATACAGACGAGTGGAGAGAATAGGCTCTATGAACCTCGGGCAACCTGTCCCGCTACTAGCGATAAGGTGCCAACACCTACCGAATGGGTCAGACCTTTCGGACTTATAAACCAATCATACATCAATCATTGGTTTTTTATAGTACTTAAATCTGATAGTAAACATTGCAAAGAGATGTTGTGGAACATGGTTCTGTTTTCAGCTTTGAGCAACCCATTAGTTTATGTCTAATAAAGTTATTGTATTCAGAGAAGTAATCAAAAAAATGCCCCCCAATCCAGCTGGTTCTTGGCATTACGTTGATTTTCATGAAGATGCTTTTGAGATATTTGGAAAAAGAGGCTTTATCAAGGTTAAAGGTTTAATAAATAATAAACCTTTTAAAAGTAATCTTTTCCCTAAAGGTGCTGGCCAACATGCCCTAACATTACCCATAAAACTACAAAAAGATTTAGGTATAAAATTACATGATGAAATTTTGATTAGCCTTGAGGAAGATTTTGAAGAACGGATAGTGCCTATGCCAACAGAACTGCAAGAAGCCCTTGATTTTGATGAGGAAATGACTAGTTTATACAACCAACTTTCTGCATCTAGACAAAAGGATTATAGAAGATGGATTGATAGTGGCAAACTACCCGAAACAAGAATTAAAAGAATAATTGAATTATTTGAAAGACTAAGAAAAAACAAAGCTTAATCAACAAATTGTAATTTGTGTACAACTAAATAATGGAAAACAAGATATTTCATCACGACGAACCCTTTAAGTTAGAATCAGGAGCTTGGTTACCAGAATTCGATTTGGCTTATACAACTTATGGGACACTCAATGCTGATAAGAGTAATGTAATTTGGGTATGCCATGCATTTACAGGAAATGCTAATCCATCGGATTGGTGGAATGGCCTAATTGGTGAAAAAAGACTGTATAATCCAGCTGAACATTTTATTGTTTGTGCGAATATTTTAGGTTCTCATTATGGTTCGACCAATGCATTAAGCAAGAATCCAATAACTGGTGAGCCTTATTTTCATGATTTCCCTTTTCTGACAATCCGAGATGTAGTGCGTGCCATAGATTTATTAAGACAAAGCCTAAATATTGAAAAAATAAATACCCTTTTGGGTGGGTCTCTTGGTGGGCAACAAGCCCTTGAATGGGCAATTATGCAACCAGAATTATTTGAAAACCTAATTTTATTTTCAACAAATGCCATTCATTCACCTTGGGGAATAGCCTTTAATGAGTCACAGAGAATGGCTATTGCAGCAGACCCAACCTGGATTGAAAGAAACTCCAAAGCAGGTATGAATGGAATGAAAGTGGCAAGGTCAATTGCACTACTCTCTTACAGAAATTATGCAACTTATGGCCGTACGCAATCGAGAGATGAAGGTCAAGTAGATTTCTTTCGAGCGAATACTTACCAGAATTATCAAGGAGAAAAACTTGGTAAAAGATTCAATGCATTTTCGTATTGGACACTCTCAAAAATGTTTGACTCACATGATGTTGGGCGTGGACGTGGAAAAGTTGAAGAGGCACTCAAGCTAATAAAAGCAAAGACCTTGGTAATTGGAATAAGTTCAGATGTACTTTTTCCACCAGAAGAACAAGAATTTATTGCCAATCAAATTCCGAATGCACGTTATGCACTTATTGATTCAATGTATGGACATGATGGTTTTTTAATTGAATTTGAAGCAATGTCCGAAACAATCAAAGGATTTTTTAATTGATAAAAATCACTGATTTTGCTAAAATTGTAATAACAACTGTAAAATCGGTGTTAAAAATCTGTACTATCTTCGGATTGTAAATTTGTAATAACATTTTTATAATTCCGTAAAAAAATAACTTCAGAGTGGATTGGCCATTTCTGAAGTTATTTTTTATGTCATAATTATAAAATGCGAAAAAAGCTGCTTCATCCTTTCATCATATAACCTCTACCCACAACCGTATGAATAAGCTTAACTTCATAATTCTGATCTATTTTTTTTCGTAGAAAATTTACATAAACATCAATCGTATTCGTTCCAGTATCAAAATTGAGATTCCAAACTTTTTCAGCAATTTCAGTACGAGAAACAACTTTTCCATTATTTCTCATAAAAAACTCAAGAAGCATATATTCTTTTGAAGTAAGGGTAATCAATTTACCCCCTCTTCTAGCATTTTTTTCATTAAGGTCTAACTCCAAATCTGCAACTTGTAGATTTTTTTTCATTTCCGCAACCTCACTCGAGCGGCGATATAATGCATTAAGGCGAGCAATTAATTCTAAAAAGTCAAATGGCTTAACTAAATAGTCATCAGCACCCGAGTCGAATCCAGAAATTTTATCCTGAGTAGTTCCCATTGCTGTAAGAATCATTATTGGGGTTTTAATCTGCTCTGAACGAAGCTTTTTTGTTAACTCAAGACCGCTTATTTTAGGAAGATTAACATCAAAAACCATTAGGTCATAGGCATTGCTCAATGCTAAACTTCTCCCTATCTGTCCATCATAGGCTACATCAACACTAAAGCCATTTTCTTCTAAGCCCTTCTTTACATATTCTGCTAGCCTTAATTCATCTTCTACAAGTAATATTTTAGTTGCTGCCATTTTCATCAAGATTTAATACTGTAATGCTATTAATGCTGTAAAATTCTAACTACAAGTATAGTCCTTACTAAAAATAAGATTAAATTTTGATTAAAATGATTCAAGCAAATGCCTAGTGTACCTTATTCCATTTACGTTTTTGCTTATTTTTCTTAAATAATTCTCTTAATTCATGTTTTAATCCTGAAGTAGTCTCTACATAACAGCCATTTGGAGAATCGGGTAGTTTCATAAATAAAGGTAAAAACAAGCCCATATAAAAATTAATGCCATTTGGTTTAGCGATATTTAGAACACCACCCAAATTTTCGGTTCCAATAAATAATGGTCCAAAACGCCCCATTAGACCTATCGTTAGATTTCTATAACCATTTTGTAGGGCAATGGGAGCGGCAACATCAATCCATTTTGTTTCAAACCTCGGTGTTAAGGCGATTAATGAAGGTTGATTCATGCCTAAAACTTTTGGATTCCTCAAACTCTGAATCCAAGAAGCATTAATGTAAATTTTTTCTGAATACTTATAATCAAAATTCGTTGATAAAGCCATTGGTAAAACCACTGTAAAATCACTAGTATAGCTTGCAGGGGCAATACTAAAGGCATCATTCATTTGGTGATAAAACTTATCTGGGGAGTCAATTTTACTAAATGTTTCGGGTGCTACATAAACATTTGGTTTATTAATACCGACTTGCTTAACATAAGCGGGATTATTGTAGTGAATACTTCCAACATCTAATAATGCAAATCCTAATCTATACAAATATTTATTTTTGGTTCCATCCATGCTCCATTTTCCCTTCAATTTTATATCATACTGATAAAAATCAGGACGATATTCATATACCCCACCAATATCAATTCCATATCCTGTTCCAGCAGCTAAATTTCCAAAAAGCCAATTAGGTGTAAAACTAAAGTTACGCAATGCATCCCCACTCGTTGTCCCATAAATACCTTGTGCTTTATAAAAAAACAAATCTTGTCGAAGTGGTCTTAAGGCATTTGCATCAATCACATAATCTAAATTATCAGCCAACAAATGAACATTAAATAAACCATTTAAGCGTTTGGCGGTTAAACCGATTTTAAAGAAATCCTGTTCTTGCTCTTTGATTACAGCTCCAATTGTGAGGCCCATTTCAGCAAAACCATTTGCATTCATAGAAAAATGGCTGTTATCTTGCCTAACTCCAAATATATTGGGCTCGAATGTAGTTTTTACAAGTATATGTGCTACATCTGGAGTTGTATTATTGAGGTTTGTTAATACTCTCACCCTTGATGTAAGACCAATAGAAAACTTATATTTGCTAAAATTATACATCAAAGAGGGCCCTTTAATGTCGATAGACGCAAATGAAGTTACATTTGAAATATTTGTCTTCTCCTTTATATAGGATAAACTAAAAATCGGCAAACCACTAGGAGCTAGATACCTATTTGGAACAGTTCTTGTCATCAAACCCACTATTGAGAAGGGAGCCGCCCATGAAGCATAATTATTTATTACATCAGCATTAGCCCCAGCAAAATTCATGAAAAATTTATAACGCGAATCAGCAATGTTCGCTGGATTATTGTAAATACCATAAGTACCCGAATAATTACTTGATGAAATTCCAAGCCACTGTTGTGCAAATGAAGTAGATATAGTGAGAAAGAAAAGACAAAAAAGGATTCTCATTTTAGGGTAAAGGGTAAGTTTTTATAAAGGGCCACTCAAGAAAAATATCATGATACAAATGTAAATAATTATACACACTTCCTTTGGATTTTTAGAATAAAATCATACTTTGTAGTTTCAATTTTACCGATATACAAAGAAAAATTATGAATTACGATTTCAACAACTACAAAACCGAAAATTTCTTTGATGAAATGGTTGATTCACAGGGTTCGCCAAGAGCTGGGAATCAATTCTTGAAAGAAAAAATCGAAAATCTTTCCTTTGATTATTTAACTAGTAAACAAAAAGCAGCTGAGCGTTCGATGGTTGCCGCAGGAATTACTTTCAACGTATATTCTGAAGATGGAGGAACCGAACGAATCATTCCAATTGACATAGTTCCTCGAGTAATCGACTCTCAGGAGTGGGATAATCTTGAAAAGGGATTAGTCCAACGAATTACTGCTTTAAATTTATTTTTACAAGATATTTATAACGAGCAAAGAATCATCAATGATGGAATAATTCCGAGAGAAATCATTGAATCAAGCAAAGGCTATTTACCTGAATGTAAAGGACTTACACCTCCCAAAGGTGTATGGATTCACATTACAGGAACTGACTTGATTCGTGATAATAATGGCATATTTACTGTACTTGAAGATAATCTTCGTTGCCCTTCTGGTGTATCGTATATGCTTGAAAATCGTGAATTATCGAAGCAAACATTCCCAGATGTTCTCTCACAATCGAATGTTCGTTCGATTTCAGAATATCCTGCGAAATTACTTGAAGTACTACGTCATATTTCTGGACGCCCCGACCCTACCGTAGCGGTACTTACCCCTGGAATCTACAATTCAGCCTATTTTGAACATTCATATTTGGCTCAGCAAATGGGCGTAGAATTAGTAGATTATCGTGATTTAGTTGTGGTAGGTGATTATCTAAAAATGCGGACTACCAAGGGATTCCAAACTGTTGATGTACTTTATAGAAGAATAGATGATACCTTCCTCGACCCACTTACATTTAACCCACAATCCTTGATTGGTATTCCAGGCTTGTTTGAAGTGTATAAGAAAGGAAATATTGGTTTAGCTAATGCCCCTGGTACTGGTGTAGCCGATGATAAAGTTGTTTATGCTTATGTACCAAGAATTATCAAATATTATTTGGGAGAAGAAGCCATTATACCAAACGTACCTACTTATTTGTGTGGAGAACCAGATTCTATGAAGTACGTATTAGAAAATATCGAACAATTAGTTGTGAAAGAAGCCAATGAAGCGGGTGGTTATGGTATGTTGATTGGCCCCAAAGCAAGCAAAGAAGAACACGATATATTTAGAGGGCGAATCAAAGCAAATCCGAGAAATTATATCGCTCAACCTACAATTTCACTATCACGTAGCCCTTGTTTAGTAGATGATGGTTTAGAAGGCCGCCACGTTGACCTACGACCATACATTCTTTACGGAAATGGTATTCATGTTACGCCCGGAGGACTGACTCGTGTTGCTTTGAAAAAAGGTTCGCTAGTAGTAAATTCATCGCAAGGTGGTGGCAGCAAAGATACTTGGGTACTTAAATAATTATGAGTTTTGAGTTCTGAGTTTTGAGTTTTTTTGTATTTTTGTATATCTGAATTAAATTATTTTCAAAGTCAGAATTCATAACTCAGAATTCAGAGCTCTTATCATGAATATTACACGTTTCTCAACTTTATTGGCAATAGTAGTTTTGGCAGCATTGTCAAGGTTCCTGCCACATCCATTTAATTTTACTCCAATTGCGGCAATAGCTTTGTTTGGTGGTGCTTATTTTACTAAACGTTGGCAAGCACTTTTCCTTCCGATGGCTGCCATGTTTTTAAGTGATGTAATTTTAGAAATTACTACCGGTTTTGGCTTTCACAGTGGTATGCCAATGGTTTACGGTGCATTTGCTTTAGTTTCTGTAATTGGAATGATTGCTATAAAAAAAGTAAGTCCAGTGGAGGTTGTTGGTGCATCATTAGCAAGCTCGTTGATTTTCTTTTTGATTACTAACTGTGCTTATTTATATCCGGTTCCAGAAATCAATGACCCAACCATGATTTCATATCCTCATTCGATTGAAGGATTAATGGCTTCCTATACAGCAGGTCTTCCATTCTTGAAAAACCAAATTTTAGGTGACTTATTCTTTTCAACAGTTCTATTCGGTGGTTTTGCATTCTTGCAACGCAGATTTGATGCTTTGAAAATGGCGTAATATCTAATTACCAATACTAAAAGAGCGAGTAATCAAATGATTACTCGCTCTTTTTTTGTGGATTATTTAATTATTTTACTTTTTTCTCAAAGAATCTTTCATAGAAATAAAATCAGAAAGGATAAATATGATTGTAAGAAATGCAATTATGACTTCCATCAAAAGAACTATTTTGGTTGCAATTGTATTGGGCATTAAATCGCCATAACCAAAAAAAGTGAAGTTTAACACACTGAAATAGAAAAACTCAAAAGCTTCTTCTAACTTTGAAAATTCAGGAGCTACGCCAATAAAACTATTCTTATCAACTTCATATAGACAAAAGAAATCTACTGCAAATGAAAGCGTCATTTGGCCAATATTGTATGTCATTAAAAAAAGAAATTTATGATAGGCTATATCTTGCGAAGTTGCTACAAGTAAATGTATGGAGTTTTCGAAAACAAAATAGATACTTTTCAAAAATGCCCAAAGGGTAATAAAAATAATAAGTGTATGTACAGAAAAAAACTGCTGTACATACACTACTTTAAATAAATAGGCAACTGCAAAAAGAATGGCAAATTCTGCTATTTCTCGCTTTGGCAGAGTCAAATTCATGTTAATTAATCATAATTCAAAACAGGAGCAAGCCATTTTTCAGCTTCTTCTAAGCTCATGTTTTTACGTTTGGCATAATCTTCTACTTGGTCTTTAGCTATTTTTCCGATTGGAAAGTATTTACTATCTGGATGAGCAAAGTACCAACCACTTACCGAACTTGCTGGATACATGGCATAACTTTCGGTAAGTTGAATACCAATTTTTTCTGGCTCTAACAACTTCCAAAGAGAAGCCTTTTCTGTATGGTCAGGGCAAGCTGGATATCCCGGAGCCGGACGAATACCTTGATAAGCTTCTTTGATTAATTGTTCATTATCAAGGTTTTCTTCTTTCGCATAAGCCCATAATTCTTTACGAACTTTTTCGTGCATCAATTCGGCAAAAGCCTCTGCCAAACGGTCGGCAATTGCTTTGAGCATGATTGAATTATAATCATCATGGTCTTTTTCATATTGCTCCAATAAAGTCTCTATGCCAATTCCAGTTGTTACAGCAAAACTTCCGATATAATCCTGTACACCACTTTCTATCGGGGCAATGTAATCAGAAAGAGCGATATTAGGCAAATTAGCAGCTTTTTGACCTTGCTGACGCAAATGATGTAATGATTTTACTGGTAAAGCATTTACTTTAAAATCTTTTTGTAATTCTTCAACCACATCTAATACATTATCACCCTCAAAGTCTTTTAAAATAATATCATCTTCCACCGAATTTGCAGGATAAAACCCTACTACTGCATTGGCTTGTAAAAGTTTATTTTCGATGACATTTTTTAACATTACTTGAGCATCATCAAATAATTTACGAGCTTCTACTCCTACCACTTCATTTTCAAAAATCTTAGGATATTTCCCATGTAATTGCCAAGTTTGGAAGAATGGAGTCCAATCAATATAGTTGGAAATCTCTGCTAAATCATAATTTTCAAAAATACGATTGCCCAAGAAACTTGGCTTAGTTGGCTCATATTTTGTCCAATCAATTTTTGTTTTATTTTCTCTGGCCTTTTCAATAGAAACATAATTTTTATCTTTCTGACGATTGGCGTGTTCTTCTCTTAATTGTGCATATTCAGCTTTAATATCACTAAAAATCTCTTCTTTAGTCTGCTCATTTTGCATTAACTTACCCGCCACAGGCACTGCTCGTGAAGCATCTAAAACGTGAATGGCTGGCCCAGAATAATGAGGGTCAATTTTTACTGCGGTATGTATGCGTGAAGTTGTTGCTCCTCCAATCAACAATGGAATGGAAAACCCTTGACGCTCCATTTCTTTAGCTACTCCCACCATCTCATCAAGGCTTGGCGTAATTAATCCACTAAGTCCAATAATATCTACGTTGTGTTTACGAGCTTCATCTAAGATTTTCTGCGTCGGAACCATTACGCCTAAATCTATGATTTCGTAGTTATTACAGCCTAAAACTACCCCTACAATATTTTTCCCAATATCATGCACATCACCCTTTACTGTAGCCAATAGAATCTTTCCTGCTGAAGAACCACCAACTTTCTCGGCTTCAATGAAGGGTTGTAGGTAAGCCACTGCCTTTTTCATTACACGAGCAGATTTTACCACTTGCGGCAAGAACATCTTTCCAGCACCAAATAAATCTCCAACGATACTCATACCGTCCATTAATGGTCCTTCAATCACTTCCAGTGGGCGACTGGCCTTTTGGCGTGCTTCTTCTACATCTTCGTCAATAAATTCGGTAATACCTTTGATTAAAGCATGGGCTAAACGTTTTTCAACGGTTTCATTTCTCCAAGCATTATCAACTACTTGTTCTTTCCCTTTCGATTTTACGGTTTCGGCAAAAGCAACCATGCGTTCTGTAGCATCTGGACGACGATTGAGTAATACGTCTTCACAATGCTCAAGCATTTCCTGCGGGATATCGCTGTAAACGCCTAATTGTCCAGCATTTACAATTCCCATATCCATACCCGCTTGAATCGCATGGTATAAGAAAACAGTGTGCATAGCTTCACGAACTGGCTCATTTCCACGGAAAGAGAACGAAATATTTGAAACCCCACCCGAAACCTTCGCATAAGGTAGATTTTCTTTTATCCAACGAGTGGCATTGATGAAATCTACTGCATAATTATTATGCTCTTCAATACCAGTTGCTACCGTAAGAATATTCGGGTCGAAAATAATATCCTGTGGAGGAAAATTCACTTCGTTGACCAAAATATCATAAGCACGCTTACATATTTCTATTCTTCGCTCATAGCTATCAGCTTGACCACTTTCATCGAAAGCCATTACTACTGCCGCAGCACCATAATCTTTTACTTTCTGAGCATATTCCTTGAATTTCTCTACACCCTCTTTCAGGGAAATTGAGTTTACAATTGATTTCCCCTGCACACATTTCAAACCTGCCTCAATAACCTCCCATTTTGAAGAGTCAATCATAATTGGCACTCTGCAAATATCTGGTTCGGCTGCAATTAAATTCAAGAAAGTAGTCATAGCCTCTACCCCATCAATCATCCCTTCATCAAGGTTAATATCTAAGATTTGAGCACCATTTTCTACTTGATTACGAGCAACACTTAATGCTTCATCATATTTACTTTCACGAATTAATCGAGCAAAAGCCTTAGAACCGGTTACGTTACAACGCTCACCAACATTTACAAAATTGGTTTCTTTGGTAAGATTTAAAGGTTCTAAACCAGATAATTTTTGAATAGGCGTTTCTTCCGGAATTTCGCGTGGTTTATATTTTGCTGCAACCTCAGCAATTGCCTGGATGTGTGAAGGCGTAGTGCCACAGCATCCGCCAATAATATTTACAAATCCATTTTTAAGGAAATCATCAATAATCAAGGCCATTTGCTCTGGCGACTGGTCATATTCGCCCATTTCATTCGGTAAACCTGCATTCGGGTGTGCTGATGTGAAGAATGGAGCTTTCTGAGCTAAAATTTGTACGTATGGACGCATCAAATCAGCACCTAAGGCACAGTTTAAACCAATTGAAAGTAATGGCAAGTGTGAAACTGAAGTCAAAAAAGCCTCAGTTGTTTGTCCAGAAAGTGTACGTCCAGAGGCATCGGTAATTGTACCCGAAACCATTGTAGGAATATTCTTTCCAGTAGTTCTATTGTATTGGCTAATAGCAAATAAAGCCGCTTTGGCATTAAGTGTATCGGTAATTGTTTCAACCAAAAAACAATCTACTCCACCTTCTGCCAAGCCTCTAACTTGCTCATAAAATGCATCTACTAATTGGTCGAAAGTAATGGCACGATAACCCGGATTATTCACATCGGGTGACATCGAACTCAAACGAGTTGTAGGCCCCATTGAACCAGCCACAAAACGAGGTTTGTTAGGGTTTTTAGTAGTAAACTCATCGGCTACTTCACGAGCAATTTTTGCTGATTCATAGTTGAGTTCATACACCAAATCTTCCATGTGGTAGTCGGCCATTGCTACCCACGTACCCGAAAAAGTATTGGTTTCAAGAATATCGGCTCCAGCTTCTAAATACTGACGGTGAATATTCTTGATAACTTCAGGTTTTGTAATTGAAAGTAAATCATTATTGCCTTTTACTTCATGTGGGAAATCTTTAAATCTTTCGCCACGATAATCAGCATCTGTCAATTTGAAAGTCTGAATCATCGACCCCATTGCACCATCAAGTACAAGGATTCTTTCTTTTAATATTTCTTGAATGTTCGCCACTTTTTCTTTATTTTACTTAGATTGAAGTGTCTTACACACTTCATGTATCAATAATAGTCTATTAACAAAATTTATCTCACAAAAGTACGATTTAAAGATTGATTTTTTAAATAATTTCAAAAAAAATAGATAATTTATCTATATTAATAGTACTTATGAGTAATTTTATTTTTAAATTTGGAAAATATTTTTGTTAAAAACGACATTTTATCTATGCAAAAGTTAGATAGCACTGACCGAGAAATTTTAAAGTCATTACAAGATAATGCACATCTGACTACCAAAGAATTGGCTTCAAGACTAAATCTATCTCCAACTCCTGTTTATGAGCGTGTAAGAAGATTGGAAAATGAAGGAATTATAAAAAAGTATGTTGCTCTTGTTGACCGTGAAAAAGTGGGAAAAGATTTAATGGTATTTTGCAACATTCGTTTGAAAGAACATGCACAAGAAGCGGGTAAGCGATTTGTTGAGGAAATAGTAAAGCTTAGTGAAGTAATTGAATGCCATAATATTTCTGGCGAGTACGATTTTATGATTAAAGTTGTGGTTGATGATATGCGTGAATACCAAAGTTTTTTGATGAATAAATTAGCTTCACTCGAAAACATTGGAAGTACGCACAGCACATTTGTTATGAGCGAAATTAAGAATGAAACGAAGTTGGATATTTAGATATGAGACTTTAGACAATAGACAAGAGATAAAAGACAAGAGACAAGAGAAAATTTATCATTTAGCTCTTGTCTCGCTTTTATAATCTAATCTTATAAATCAAACTTAATTCCTTGAGCTAAAGGCAGTTGTGAACTATAATTGATGGTATTGGTTTGGCGACGCATATAGTTTTTCCAAGCATCTGAGCCACTTTCACGACCTCCGCCCGTTTCTTTTTCTCCGCCAAAAGCTCCACCAATTTCAGCTCCTGAAGTACCAATATTTACATTGGCAATGCCACAATCTGAGCCTGTACAAGATAAAAACTGTTCAGCTTCTCGCATATTTAGGGTAAAAATGGAAGAAGATAAACCTTGCGGAACAGCATTCTGTAATTCGATGGCATCATCAAGCGTACTAAATTTCTTGATGTAAAGAATTGGAGCAAAGGTTTCATGACAAACGGTCGGGCTTTGGCTTTCAACCTCCACAATAGTTGGTTTTACATAACAACCTGATTCATAGCCTGTTCCACTTAAAATTTCATTTCCACAAAGCACTTTTCCTCCTTCATTTACAATATTATTAATAGCTGTTTGATAGTTATTAACAGCATCCAAATCAATCAAAGGGCCAACGTGATTGTGAACATCTAATGGATTTCCGATTCTTAGTTGAGAATAGGCTTTCACTAATCGTCCTTTTACCTCCTCAAAGATACTTTCGTGTAAGAATAATCGTCGAGTAGTTGTACAACGTTGCCCAGCTGTGCCGACCGCTCCAAAAACAACTGCTGGGATTACAACATCTAAATCAGCATTTTGTGTGACAATGATGGCGTTATTTCCACCGAGCTCCAACAAACTTTTACCAAAACGAGCGGCAACAGCTTGACCAACCGCTTTACCCATTCTTGTAGAACCGGTAGCAGATACTAAAGCAACATTCGTATCATTTGATAACCACTCTCCTACTTTTCTATCGCCAACAATTATCGAAGAAACTCCTTCTGGAATATCATTTTTACGCAACACATCTTGGATAATATTCTGACAAGCAATGGCAGTTAATGGTGTTTTTTCTGAGGGTTTCCAAACACAAACATCGCCACAAATCCAAGCAAGCATGGTATTCCATGACCAAACTGCTACTGGAAAATTAAAAGCCGTAATAATTCCAACAATACCAATTGGATGCCATTGCTCATACATACGGTGTTGCGGACGCTCTGAGTGCATCGTAAGACCATATAATTGACGAGAGAGCCCAACCGCAAAATCGCAAATATCTATCATTTCTTGTACTTCACCCCAACCTTCTTGCAGGCTTTTGCCCATTTCGTAGCTTACGAGACGCCCTAAAGCATTTTTATTTTCACGAAGTGCATCGCCCATCTGACGCACAATTTCACCTCGTTTAGGTGCAGGAATATTACGCCAAACTTTAAAAGCAGCTTTTGCACTTTCTATGACTTTATCATAATCTTCCCGGTTTGCCTGACGAACTTTTCCAATCAAGTGTCCATCAACTGGTGAGTATGAACTCAGCACTTTACCGCTCCCTGCCCAACTCTCTATTCCAGTGCTTAGCCCATTATTGATAGACTTGATTTTTAATGATTTTAATACTTGTTTCATTTGGTTTTGTTGATTTTTTGAAGTGTATTTACTAATTTCTAAATTTATTCGTTTTCAAATAATTCAGCAGGGTTTAACTTAAATTGAAGCATATTTGCTGTGATTCTGCCTCCATCACCGCCTTTTCTTTGCATTGTTATTTTCCCTATTTTGAAATTACCTCTTTCGGTTATTTCAACTGCTCCATTACCAAAATAGTTAAGACAAAAATTCATTGGTTTCAAAATCCATCTTGAATTCGATTTTGTTTTTTGTGCCACCAACATCCATTCTGCCGCGAATTGACCTCTGCCTTTCAAAATATCCGAAACAATAAGCGATTTATTGGTACTAAGCCATTTTAATATTTCCGCTTGTTCATTTTCTGAAAATTCATTGGCAAACATCCTTCTTTTATCCTTAGGAGTATTAATATTTGGTTGAATTTCTCCTGTATATCGTTTTAATATAGAGACAATTATGGGAGAAATATCCCACATTTCAACATATTTATCTACCCATCTTTTATCTATCTGATTAAACCCTTTTGGATTGCTTATGAGTTTGACTTGTAGATTCTGAGCATCAATCGCTTCTTTTAGTTTTACTGTTATCTGAACTTGAACATCAGTTTTAAAACCACTTAGCTTTATCGCTTTGACAAACTCAATCTCGGATAATTGATATTCCATTTTCAAAAGCCATTTTTGAGCATCATCATCAATTTGCCAAGCATTGAATTTTTCAACAATATCATCCTCGTTAAGAAACCCATTCCTTGCTGTTTGTGAACCTTTTAATTGTTCTTTGTTCATTTTTAAGTAAAATTTTCTGAACTTCTATCATTATTCTTTGCAAAACATTAATCGATACGCTATTACCGAATTGTTTGTATGCTTGTGAAGTATTTGGGGTTATTTTAAAGTCTTCTGGAAACCCCTGCACTCTGGCACATTCTCTTGTAGTTAATCTTCTAATTTTACCATTTATAAAATATAACCCTGTTTTTGCTCCAATTCCGCCTCCGTGTGCAGAAAGTGTAATTGCATGACCACGTATGTCGTAAATACGTTCACCTTGTCCACCTTTATTTACTTTACCAATTTGCAGAGGTTTGTTGATTTTAGTTTTCCCGAAAAGTGTATCTTGAAATAAATACGTTTTGTAAAACTGAATATCATCTCGCTCAATAAATTTTACGTCAACTGGATTTGTTTCTAAAATCTCCTCTACTGAAGTAGGTTCGTTAGTAGGCTTTGGAAATGAAAAGCCATTTGAATCGATATTTGTGAGAAATGCAACAATATAAATTCTCTCTCGGTTTTGCGGCAAACCAAAATTACTTGAGTTTAATATCTTTGTAAAAACCTTATAACCAACACTTTCAAGTGTATCTATAACAACTTTTAAAGTTCGGCCTTCATCATGATTAACCAAGTTTTTAACATTTTCTAAGAAAACTACCTTCGGCTTATGAAAATTTATAATGCGAACAATATCAAAAAAAAGTGAACCTCTAATGTCCTCAAACCCCATTTGTTTACCCGAAATAGAAAATGATTGACATGGAAAGCCTGCACATAAAATATCGTGTTTAGGAATATCAATTTCATTTATTTGAGTAATATCTCCGAACGGTCTTTGGTTAAAGTTTGCTTCATAGCTATCGGCTGCGTATTTATCCCATTCTGAGGCAAAAACACATGAAGCACCAAACGATGACAAAGCAATATGAAAACCACCTATCCCTGCAAATAAGTCGATAAATTTATAATCGGACAATATTTTACTTTCAACTTTAATCATTACATCACACCTGAACTTTGCTTTTCCCCCACAAATATAAATAAACCAACCCAAGCCACAAACATACATCAACTTATGATTTGTTTTTCATATCTTTAACCATCAATCTATTCTAAAAACCTTATGAACACTACCGAATTATCTTGGAAATCCTCTGATGGACTCAATATTTATGGCAAAAAATGGGAGTCAACACTACCAACAAAAGCTGTAATTTGCATCATGCACGGTATGGGCGAACATATCAATCGCTATAACCATGTAGCTGAAATGTTTACGAGCAATGGCTACTCTGTAATTGGCTGTGACCACCGTGGTCATGGAAAATCAGAAGGGAAAAGTGGGCATTTTCCAGATTTTGACACATTTTTAAATGATGTTGATACTTTATTGAAAGTAGCATCTGAGCATTTTCCGAATACAAAACAAATTCTTTATGGTCACAGTATGGGTGGGAATTTAGTAGCTAACTACCTACTCCGTCGTCAACCTAAAATTACTGGAGCAATTCTTTCTTCTCCTTATTTTCAATTAGCGTTTCAACCTTCGAAAATTACACTCTTTATTGGACGAATGATGAAAGGAATTTTTCCATCGTTAAGTCTGAGTAGCGGTTTAGATTCTTCGGCCATCTCGAGAGATATAGAAGAAGTGAAAAAATACAATGAAGACCCTTTAGTGCACGATAAAGTTTCAGCCAAAATGGGTATTGAAATGATAGAAACCGGCCAATGGGCGATTGATAATGCTGCAAAACTGTCAGTGCCAACTTTACTTTATCATGGCACAGCCGACCGACTCACCTCTCATCATGGAAGCGAACTTTTTGCCCAAAAAGCTGGTAAGAATTTAACTTTTATTTCATTGGAAGGTCTTTATCACGAAACTCATAATGAGCCCGAAAAAGCTGAAGTTTTCAAGAAAATCATTCTTTGGCTCGATAATTTAGTTTAACTCCCTATCTATGTGGGTGTATGCGATACGCCCACTACATTTCCTTTTCATATTACTTCTCTCCGATTGACAAGTTAAAAACTTGTCCTATAATCTTACTATTCTGCTTGGTATAATTTAAACAAATAAAAAAATAGTTATATTTTAATTGTCATAACAAATATTATTTATAATTTTGTATGCACAACAATAGTTAGCAAAGCAATTAATAGAATTTTAGATAAATCATTCAAAAAAATGCCTATCTATCATAAACTTGGGAAAATTCCAGCCAAAAGGCATATTCAATTTGAAAAGCCCGATAGTAGTTTATACTACGAACAATTGTTTGGGACAATTGGCTTCGATGGAATGGCTTCATTGATGTATCACATTCATCGACCAACGCAAGTGATGCAAATCCTTGAAAGTCAGGACTTAACACCAAAATCAGCAAATACGCACAACATGATGATGCGTAAGTTTATTAGTTTTAATGTGGAACCCAAAGATGATTTTCTTGAAAGTCGTGAGCCGATGATGTTCAATAAAGATTGCATCATTGGTGTGGCTGCTCCGAAAAAGTCATTACGAGACTATTTTTATAAAAATGCCGATTCAGATGAGCTGTTGTTTATCCATAAGGGTTCTGGAACACTTCGTACTCAACTTGGGAACATTAGTTTTGAATATGGAGATTATTTGATTATTCCGAGAGGAATGATTTATCAGATTGATTTTGATACAGAAGACAATCGAATTTTTTATGTCGAATCCCATTCACCAATTTATACGCCAAAACGTTACCGAAATCATTTTGGACAACTCCTTGAAAGTTCGCCTTTTTGCGAAAGAGATTATAAACTTCCAGAAGTTTTAGAAACATTCGACCAGAAAGGTAAATTTCTAATTAAAATAAAAAAACAACATCAACTTCATCAATTAGTTTACCAATATCATCCTTTCGATGTAGTTGGTTATGACGGTTACAATTATCCTTGGGGCTTCTCAATTCATAATTTTGAGCCAATAACTGGTCGAATTCACCAACCACCGCCAGTACATCAAACTTTTCAAACTGATGCTTTTGTAGTTTGCTCATTTTGCCCGAGGCTTTACGATTATCATCCAAAAGCCATTCCAGCACCATATAATCACTCAAATATTGACTCCGATGAAGTAATTTATTATGTAGATGGAGATTTTATGAGTAGAAATGATATTGCCAAAGGCCATATTACCATTCATCCTGGCGGAATTCCGCATGGACCACATCCGGGAGCAATGGAGCGAAGCATTGGTAAAAAGGAAACGCATGAATTGGCTGTCATGGTTGATACTTTCCGCCCATTGATGATTACTGAAAATGCCATGAAATATGATGATGGCAAATATTTTCAGAGTTGGATAGATTAGTTAAAACTGAGCGATAGATACCAAAAAGACATTAAGAGCAAGTAGTTTCATTTAGTATTTCTCTATGTTCTTAATGGCTTCGTGTTAATTCAAAATTTATATCAACATTCTAAAAAAAATAATAAAATGCTACTTCAAGAAACTCAAAATATTACCGATCAAAAAAATGATTTCCTACCAATCAATGGCACAGACTACATTGAATTATATGTAGGAAACTGCAAACAAGCTGCCCATTATTACCAAACAGCATTTGGTTTTCAACCTTTAGCTTATGCAGGTTTAGAAACTGGTCTCCGTGACAGAGAAAGTTACGTTGTTCAACAAGGTAAAATTAGATTAGTATTAACTTCTCCTTTACACGGAAATACTGAAATTGGACGTCACATTGACCAACATGGCGATGGTGTAAAGGTTGTTGCCCTTTGGGTTGATGATGCCAGCGATGCTTACTACGAGACCATTTCTCGTGGAGCGAAGCCTTACTTTGAACCCGTTGTCGAAGAGGATGAAAATGGAAAAGTGGTTCGTTCAGGTATTCATACTTACGGTGATACTGTTCATATTTTTGTAGAAAGAAATGCCTATAAAGGTATCTTTTTACCAAATTTCCGACCTTGGAATCCAGTTTATCGCCCTGCTCCAGTTGGTTTGAAGTATATTGACCACATTGTTGGGAATGTAGGTTGGAATGCCATGAACGAGTGGGTAAATTTCTATTCAAACGTGATGGGTTTCAATCAGTTGGTAAGTTTTGATGATAAAGATATTTCTACCGAATATACCGCTTTGATGAGCAAGGTGATGTCGAATGGTAATGGTCGAATCAAATTTCCAATTAACGAACCAGCCGAGGGGAAAAAACGCTCACAAGTTGAAGAATACTTAGATTTTTATGAGGGTTCTGGCGTACAACATTTGGCGGTTGCTACTGATGATATTATTACAACGGTTACGCACTTGCGAAATCATGGTGTTGAATTTTTACAAGTACCAGATAGCTACTACGAAGATTTGCGAAGTAGAGTTGGAGATATTGAAGAAGAAATCGAACAACTTAAAATGCTAGGAATCTTGGTTGACCGTGATGAAGAAGGATATTTACTTCAAATTTTCACTAAACCAATCGAACCACGTCCAACAATGTTCTTTGAAATTATTCAAAGAAAAGGGGCAAAATCATTCGGAAAAGGCAATTTCAAAGCCCTTTTTGAAGCAATTGAACGTGAACAAATTTTAAGAGGAACGTTATAGAATAATTTTAAATCATTCTGAAAATGAATCAAAATTATCAAGCATACACCTCCGCCGACCAAGAAGTTTGGAAATTACTTTTCGAACGACAAATGCAGAAATTACCTGCAATTGCCAGCATTGATTACTTAGAAGGAATTGATAAGGCTGGCTTTACAGCAGAACATATTCCGAATTTTGATACAGAAATAAATCCAAAACTTCAAGCATTAACTGGATGGACAGTTGTGGCGTGTGAGGGTTTAGTACCAATTAAGGAATTTTTCGAACTTTTGGCATCGAAAAAGTTTCCAGCCTCAACATGGCTTAGAACTAAAGAGCAATTAGAATATTTAGAAGAACCTGATATGTTTCATGATACCTTCGGGCATATTCCTTTGTTGACAAATCAAGCTTTTTGCGATTTCCTCGCTGAGTTTAGTGTTATTTCTCTCAAGTATATTCATATTGAAGAAGCAATAAAATTGCTCCAAAAACTTTACTGGTTTACGGTAGAATTTGGACTGATTCGTGAAAATAACCAATTAAAAATTTATGGTGGTGGAATCATTTCTTCAAGCGGAGAAAGTGTCTATAGTTTAGTGAGTGGGGTTCCCGAAAGAGTGACCTATAATATTGAGAAGATTCTAAATACAGAGGTTAAAATTGATGCTTATCAAAAAAAATACTTTGTCATTGAATCTTACGAACAACTTTATCAATCATTAAAAAAATTTGAAGAAATTTTAGAACGTCAATTATTAGTGTATCAATAATTGAAGGATTTTTCTACTTTTGTAATTAATATTGTTTGTAGTAATTGGCAATTAGCTTTTATCTTTGGATATTCTTTGGAATTTTCGCACTTTTATCAATATTTCTTTTGCAAATTTTCATAAAAACCGAATCTCTCAATCAGATAGTTACTCTGCTAAAAGCTAACTTCCAAAACTAAAGTAGAAAAAGACTGAATTTTAAATAAATGACTCACTTAGATAAGCGTTCTTACTATTTCAAGATTGATACCACCATCAAACGAATCAGAAGTTTCATGCAAAAGGGACTTACTGACGGCGGAATTGACTTAACTGTTGACCAATGGGTGGTTATTGACCACATTAAGCCCAAAGCAGGGATTAGTCAAAATGACTTGGCAGTAGATACCGCAAAAGATGCTCCGACGATTACCAGAATCTTAGATTTATTGGTTGAAAAAGGATTAGTTAGACGCCAAATGGCCGATGATGACCGACGTAAATTTAATATTTATTTGACCGAAGAAGGTGAAAAACTGCACGAAAATGCATTAGTGGTTATTGCTGATATTCGAAGGAAATCTTGGGGTAGTTTAACCGATGAAGATTACGACCATCTGGTGAGAATTATGGACACGATTTATAAAAACGTGAGCGATAAATAATCAATAGTTTACAAAATCAGTTTACAATACTGAAGTTTGTAAACTGATTTTGTAAATAATCAAAAAATGAATACTTGGCTCGATATATCTAAAGATAGCGACTTTTCAATATTTAATCTTCCATTCGGAATTTTCAGTAAAAAAAAATCAAAACCAAGCGTAGGTTGCCGAATTGGTGAATGGGTAATTGATTTAGAACTTGCTCGAAAGTTAGGACTACTTGAAATTCCTAGAAATATTTTCAATCAAAATTCTCTTAATCCATTTATTGGGCTGGGGCGTAAACGCTGCAATGAAGTCAGATTACAAATCCAAGAATGGTTATTAGTTGAAAATTCTCCTTTAAAAAGACATTTTGATGCCCTTTTTCATAAAATTGATGAGCTAAACTTACACATGCCCGTAAAAGTTGGTGATTATACTGATTTTTATTCAAGCATTGAACACGCGACCAATGCAGGAAAAATTTTCAGACCAGATAATCCACTTTATCCAAATTGGAAACATATTCCGATTGCTTATCATGGAAGAGCCAGTTCGATTGTAGTTTCGGGTACTGATATACACAGACCGATGGGGCAATTTAAACCCGCAGATTCTGCTAGTCCAATTTATGGATATACTAAAGAATTAGATTTTGAATTAGAAATAGGTGCTATTATTGGAAGAAACAGCCAACAAGGAGAACAAATAAAAGTAGCAGACGCCGAAAATTATGTTTTTGGATTTGTACTTTTCAATGATTGGTCGGCTCGTGATATTCAACGTTGGGAAACTTTACCTTTAGGCCCATTTTTAGGTAAAAACTTTGCCTCTTCAATTTCTCCATGGGTGGTAATGATTGATGCATTAGAAGATTTTCGTGTGAATGGCCCCATTCAAGACCCTACGCCATTGCCATATCTACAAATAGATGGTGCAAGGAATTTTGATATCAAACTTGCGGTTAGATTAAACGAAAGCACCATCTGTAAGACAAATTTTAAATATATGTATTGGAATATTGCCCAGCAAGTAGCCCACCACACGGTGAATGGATGCAACTTAAAAATTGGCGATATTTTAGCATCTGGAACTATCAGTGGTTCTGAAGCAAATTCTTATGGCTCATTACTTGAGCTAACTTGGGCAGGTAAAAACACAATTAGTTTAAACGATGGACAAACCCGAACATATCTCGAAAATGGAGATAGAGTTTCGATGCACGGTTTTTGCGAAAAAGATGGAAAACGTGTTGGGTTTGGAGAAGTATTTGGTAAAATAGTTTAAATATAGTTTACATCCCCTGCCTGCTTCAAAGGGGAAATTATTACATAGGGCAGAGGGTTATTTTTCAACAAAAAACATGCTAACGTTAAATCCAAAAGAATTAGATCCAAGAGTTTTTTATAGCTACATGACGGGTGCAGTAGCCCCAAGACCCATTGCTTTTGCGAGTACAATTGATAAAGAAGGTAATGTAAATCTGAGTCCATTTAGTTTTTTTAATATTATGGGCATAAATCCCCCAATTTTGGTTTTTGCCCCTAATAATCGAGGACGTGATGGCTCTAAAAAAGATACAATACTAAATCTTGAAGAAATTCCTGAAGTAGTCATCAATATTGTTGATTACAATATGGTACAGCAAATGTCACTCTCAAGTGTAGAATATCCAAAGGGTACAAACGAATTTATAAAAGCAGGATTTACGGAGGAAAAATCTATTTTAGTTCAACCGCCAAGAGTAAAAGAATCAAAAGCACAATTTGAATGTAAAGTACTGGAAATCAAACAAATTGGCACCATGAACATGGTTATTTGTGAGGTAATTATGGCTCATTTTTCTGAACTAATACTAAATGAACACAACAAAATAGACCAAACAAAAACCGATTGGGTAGTACGCATGGGAGGAGATTGGTACGTGCGTGCGAATAATGATTCGATGTTTGAAGTAGAAAAACCAAACACCAAAATTGGCATTGGTTATGACGCCATTCCTGAAAGTATCAGATTATCTAAAATACTTACAGGTAATCATTTAGGGCAATTAGGAAATATTGAAGAATTACCAAGCCAAGAAGAAGTTTTAGCTTACAAGGAATCTTCAGTCATGCAAAATATTATTGAGCAAGTAATGTACGGCTGTGCATTTCTTGATAATTTATTACATGCCGAAGCAGCCAAATTATTGGAACAAAATAAAGTCAAAGAAGCATGGTTGGTACTATTACAATCGTTTTGACAACCCCACATTCGCACACACCTACGCACAAGGGGGATTTTTTCATCATTTTTTAATCTAAATTTTCAATTAGAATCAGGCGTTGGTCTCCATTTAAAAGATTGATTATCAATGGCTCGCATGGTACAAAGAATACCTTCAAGATGGTCAAATTCATGTTGTAAAAGTTCAGAAATTGCCCCTTCCACTTTCCAAACTTTGGGTTGCCAATTTTCGTCTAAATACTTAATAGTCAATGATTGATGGCGTTTAACTTTGACCAACAAATTTGGGAAAGACATACAATCATCCCAAAGTTCAAATAGCTCTTCACTCAAATTCTCAAATACTGGATTAATAATAATGTATGGAATACTTCCTGAAGGTGTATTCAAATTCAAATAAATTAATCGCTTCATAATACCCAACTGCGGAGCAGCAATTCCACGACCAAATTTGTATTTGGCTCTGATTTTTTCCATAACATTGTGTAAATCAGCCACCCATTCTTTAACCATTGGCAATTCATTTTCTTGAACAGGCTCGCAAACCTCATATAAACGAGGGTCTCCCAATTGTAGTAAATCGTTAAGGGTTTTCATTGAATTTTATTTAACAAAAATTAACAACCACAAATAAACTAAAAAATACCTACAATCGTTTTTTTGGTGGAGTAAAATTGAACATTCAACACGATGAAAAAATTATTATCAACACTTTTTATTTTATCTTTTCTCAATAGTTTTGGTCAAATAATCACAAAAATGCCCGAGATTGATGACCAAACCAGCTACGAAACCGATATAACAAAAGTTGAAATTCGTGGCAATAATACCATTGTCTATTTCTCCTATCAGATTACCCAAGCAAGCGGAAATAACTATCAATTTCAATTCCCTTATCAAAACCAACCAAGAAGAAATAGTGGTTATACCATTTCTTTTAATCCTAAAAGCTATATTAACGGAAATGGAAAACGATTCAAATATGTTAAATGTACTGGGATTCCCGAATTACCAGAAGAAAAAGAAGTTGTTCCAGGAGAGAAATATAGATTTATAGTGTATTTTGAAAAACTCGACCCCGGTATTGAAACCTTTAATTTGATAGAAGGTAAAAATCGTCCAGAGGATAGTCATAAATATTGGAATTTCTATGGGGTTCATATCAATAACCCATTGGTGCAAGTTCCACCAACTGATACAAAAAAATCAGCACCTAGAGAAGATGAAGAGGTCATGCTTACAATCAAAGGTAAACTAATCGACTCTAAAACCAATAAACCGATTGTTGGAAAAGTTTTGTACCGTTATGACTTTGATGCACAAAAATCTGATTCAGTAAAAACCACTCCGACAGGAGAATTTACCTTTAAAATTAAACCTGAAGCCTATACTTTTATTGCTTCGGCCAAAGGCTATGAAAATACGCAAGAGAGCATGGATTTATCGAAACTAGATAAAAGTCAACTGTTTAATCAGAGCTTTTATCTAAATCCAATTGAGAAAGAAATCAAGAAACCCGAAACAGTCAAAGAAACGCCAAAAGTAGTTGAGAGTAAAAAGGAAGAAAATAAACCAATAATGATTGAGGAAAATAAGTTTAGGCTTGATAAAGTATATTTCGAAATTGGAGAATCAAAACTTTTACCTAATTCGTACGAACAACTGAATGGTTTATTAAAAATGCTCAAAGATGACCCTAAAATGAATATCATTGTTGAAGGTCATACCGATAATGTGGGCGAAGCAAGCCAAAATAAGCGATTATCACTAGAAAGAGCCTACAATGTTAGAGAATACCTAATCAGCAAAGGAATTCCCGGATATAGAATTCAATTCAAAGGTTATGGCGATACAAAGCCAATTGCTGATAATAACACAGAGGAAGGTCGCAAACAAAATAGAAGAGTAGAGTTTTTAATTATTGAGTAAAAATTTAGTAAAAAGGGGATTTTTCGCTAATATCGAACAAAATCCCCTTTTTTATGAAAATATGTCTTGCACAAATTCAATCTTATAGAGGTGAAATTGAAAAAAATATACAGAAACACGTAAATTGTATTGAAAAAACCATTGAAATGAAGGCTGATTTTATCTTCTTCCCAGAATTATCAATCAGCTCTTATGAACCAACACTTGCTAGAACTTTAGCCACAACTCCAACCGATAAACGATTTGACATATTTCAAATGCTGAGCAACCAATCAAATATTACCATTTGTATTGGTGCACCACTTTTACAAGCTCTGGGAGTAAGTATTAGCATGCTTATTTTTCAAAAAAATCTTCCCTTAAAAGTATATTCAAAACAGATTCTTCATGCCGATGAGCTACCCTATTTTGTAACATGTAATGATGAAGTTTTAATTTCGCAGGAAAATAATTTGATTGCTCCAGCGATTTGTTTTGAATCGTTATTAGAAAAACACGCCGAAAAAGCGGCCAAAGCTAAAGCTAATTTATATATAGCTAGTGTTGCAAAATCTACCAAAGGTTTGGAAAAAGCTTATAATCACTACCCAAAAATTGCTCAATGTTTTAATTTTACTGTTTTAATGTGCAATTCGGTAGGCCCCGCAGAAGATTTTGTTGCCAAAGGTCAATCGGCTGTTTGGCTTTCAAATGGTGAGGTTTTAGGAAAGTTAGATTCCAATTCAGAGGGTTTGTTATTTTTTGATTCAGAAGACCAAACAACAAGTTCTTTTTACTTTTGAAACAACAACTAAATATTCTTTTAAAAGCGTATATTCTCAATAATATCGCTTGCAATCATACTGGTCATTCCAAATTTTTCAGCTGCTATATCTCCGGCTTTGCCGTGCATATAAACACCCAAAATTGCTGCTTCATCAGGAGAATAACCTTGTGCCAAAAGAGCTGTAATAATACCTGTTAGTACATCACCACTGCCAGCAGTAGCCATACCAGCATTCCCCGATGAATTAAAATGAATCGTTCCGTTAGGTAAAGCTATGGCCGTATTTGCCCCTTTCAAGCAAACAATGAGTTTATTTTGAATAGCTAACTTTCGCAATAGCTCTAACTTTTCATAGTCATTATTCCATGATTGATTAACTAAATTTCTAAATTCTTTGGGGTGTGGAGTAAGAATACTATTTTCTGGAATTTCGTTTGTAAAATCATCACCAAACTGAGAAGCGAAAATATTAAGTGCATCGGCGTCTAAGACCATGGGGATTACCAACTCTTTACATAGCCTACATAGTTTTATCAAGGAAATCCCTGTTTCTTCGTGAACACCAATTCCCGGCCCTACACCCACTGCTTGAAAACGGCTGTTCAAATCTTCAATTTTAAAGTCAGTCGTCAGAAATTTATCATTGTTTAAAACTTCCCAATACATCGCCTCGGGTAAAACTGTTTGCAAAATGGGCAAACCAGAACTTATCGAATGTACCGTCAACTTTCCAACGCCTGAACGCATACAAGCACGTGCACTAAGAATGGCCGCTCCCATCATACCATAGCTTCCAGCAATCAACAAAGCGTGTCCATAAGTACCTTTATGAGAAAATTTTGCTCTTGGCTTAATTAGTTTTTCAACTTCTTGTGGTGTTGAATAGAAAAAAACAACCTCAGCCTTATTGATAAATGCTTGGTACAAGCCAATATCAACGATGTGCCAATTACCCACAAATTCAGCATTTTGTGGTAACATAAAAGCTAATTTGGGTACTTGAAACGATACAGTATGGAACGCTTTGATAATGGTATCTGATTGATTATTAGGCTTATCCGCTAAAAGACCTGATGGAATATCTACCGAAATAATCATTGCCTCGCTCTTATTTATTTGTTCAACTACCGTTTTAAGTAAACCTTCGATTGACCTTGAAATTCCCGACCCTAAAAGGGCATCAATGATAATATCACCGCTATTTAAACTTAACGTAAACTGCTCATCATCAATAACATTCACTTCAATTTGAGTTTTTAATCTATTGAAATTTATATTAAAATTGTCCGATTCTTTAGAAGAATACTTTACCACATATACTTCAACATCATAACCTAAAGGGTGTAACATTCTAGAAATGGCAAGGCCATCACCACCATTATCACCAAGACCACAAAATACTTTTACTTTGTAATCTCCTGTTTCAAAGCTCTTACAAAACCAATTGACAAATGCTCTGGAAGCTCGTTCCATTAAATCTATAGAGGCAATAGGCTCGTGCTCAATAGTAAAACAATCGGCTTCTCTAATCTGATGTAACGACAATATTTTCATTTATGATTCCACAAAAAAACTATTCTAAACTTTTTATCGTAAATTAACAAAAAACTGTAAAAATTTATCTGTTAATCCATTGAAAATAAGTGTAATCATACCAACTTATAATGAAGCCGAAAATATTGGTGCATTGATAGAAAGAATTCATCAATATGGTGGTGTTCATCTACAAGAAATAATCGTTTCTGATTCTCCAAACTCGGTTGACCAAACTATACAGATTGCTCAGAAATTGGGAGCAAAAACAATTAAGTCTTCAAGAAAAGGTAGAGGAATACAAATGAATGCCGCAGCTAAAATTGCTCAAGGCGAAATACTCTATTTTGTACACGCTGACACGATAATTCATCAAGATTTTGCCAATGATATTATTAAAGCTTTGGAAAACGGAATTGACTTTGGTTGTTATAGATACCAATTCAATTCTTCAAATTGGTTATTAAAAATTAATGCATTTTGCACGAGATTTCCATTTATTTGGTGTAGAGGTGGCGACCAAACCCTTTTTATTAGAAAATCTGACTTTGATAAAATGAGTGGTTTTTGTGAAAATCATCAAATTATGGAAGATTATGAGTTTATCTTGAGAGCTAAAAAAGAGCTAAAATTCGGTATTATTCCAAAAAATGTCATTGTTTCTGCCCGAAAATACGAAACAAATTCCTATCTTCGAGTTCAGAAAGCAAATTTTAAGGTAATGAGGATGTTTTTAAGTGGACGTGCCTCGCAACAAGAAATGGTGGAAACTTACCGCCAAATGTTAGATTACCGTTAAATTTTTTTGACACATGAGGGTAATTTACTCTTTGACTGTCATCATTGAAAGAGTAATACCTAAACCTATTAGTTTTTTTATATGTCAGAATTAATTAGTGGAATTCAGCAAGTTGGAATCGGAGTAAGAAATGCCCAAGAAGCGTTTGCATGGTACAATAGAACTTTAGGATTGAATGTCCCGCTTTTTGATGATGTAGCAGAAGCTACACTCATGACCCGTCATACCAATGGTGTCGTTCGTCAAAGAAGAGCCATTTTGGCCCTTAATATGGCTGGTGGTGGTGGTGCCGAAATTTGGCAATCGAATCGGCCAGAACCTCTTGCTCCTAATTTCGAACCTCAAATTGGCGATTTAGGCATTTTTGCCGTAAAAATAAAGTCAACTGATGTTAACCAATTCGCCCAAAAGCAAGGCCTTTCTACAAACCAGTCTCCCGAAAACAAAGCTGTTTCATGGCTTAAAGATAGCTATGGCAACCAGTTACAGATTGTAAATGATGATTCTTGGTTCAAAGCTAATATCAGTCTTACTGGTGGCGTTGTAGGCGTTGTAATTGGTGTCAGTGATATTGATAAAGCCCTAAAATTATACAAAGATGTACTTCAAATAAACGAGTTAGTTTATGATAAAACTGGCACTTTTGAAGACTTTAGTTCTTTGGATGCTCAGAACAAGCAATTTCGTAGAGTTTTACTTCGAAAATCAATGAGCAATAATGGAGCGTTTAGTAGATTATTGGGGAATGTGGAAGTTGAATTAGTACAATCATTGGACAGAACTCCTAAAACAATATTTGAAGGTAGAAGTTGGGGAGACCTCGGCTTTATTCACGTGTGTTTTGATACACTTGATATGGATGCCCTGAAAAAACGTTGTGCTGAAAATGGTTTTCCATTTACAGTTGATAGTGCCGACACCTTTGCTATGGGCAAAGCAGGTGGTAGATTTACTTACTTAGAAGACCCCGATGGGACATTAATTGAGTTTGTAGAAACACACAAAGTACCAATTTTAAAGAAAATCGGTTGGTATCTTGATTTGAAGAAAAGAAAAACACAAAAACCTCTACCCAATTGGATGGTTTCAACAATGGGCTGGGGAAAAGTAAAAGCATAATGAAAACGCCCAAATGGGCGTTTTTTTATAGTCAAATTTTTAAGAAATGGCAATAATATATCACATTACCCCACAATCATGGTTCGATAAATTTGAAGGTTTAGACTATTACGAAAGTCCAACTTTCAATGAAGAAACATTTATCCACTTAAGTACTAGCACCCAAGTAGCGGGTGTTTTAGAAAGGTATTATGTTGGTCAAACCAATTTAATAAAACTACATGTTGATACAGAAAAGCTCACTGCTGAGTTAAAATATGAATTAGCCACAAATAATGAATATTTCCCGCATTTATACGGTAGATTAAATAAAAATGCTGTTTTGGAGGTGGAGAAGATTTGAAAGCTAAGGTAAAAGTGTAGGCTCTAATTACCCACTCGAAAAGTATAAATAATTTGGATACTTAATATAAAAGTATCCAAATTATCTTTTCAAAACTAAATCTTACTCCTCTGTAAATTTGCTGTATTTCATCATAAAACTATAAATTCATTTTCTTCAACTCTTCAACGGCATAATTCGCTGCTCTTGCAGAAAGTGCCATGTAGGTCAATGATGGATTTTGACAAGGCGAAGAGGTCATAACTGCTCCATCAGTACAAAAAACATTCTTTACTGCATGATGTTGATTAAATTTGTTGAAGACAGACGTTTTGGGGTCATTGCCCATACGAGCTGTACCCATTTCATGAATACTTAAGCCAATCGTTGCTTTTGAATCAAAACCCTCAATATTTTTAAATCCGGCAGCTTCCATCATTGCAATGGCCTGTTGCTGGGCATCACTTCTCATGGCAATTTCATTTTCTCGATGTTGTGCGTCAAATTTCAAAACAGGTTGCCCCCATTTATCTTTTTGCTCATCGGTCAACGAAACCTTATTTTCAAAATAAGGCAAACATTCCCCAAAAGCATCTAAAATCATTTTCCAGTTACCAAACTCAGTATTTTTTTCTTTAAAATTTTGTCCAAAACCTTCCATCTCCGCATTACTTCCCCAACCATCTCTCCATGTATAAACTTCAAAACCATATCCACGCTTAAAACTTTGTTTATCGCCATTAATATTCCTAAATCTTGGCACATAAAGTCCTGCTGGATGCCTTCCGAAATAAACTTTATCTAAATCTCCATCATATTCTCCGTTCGCACCAACATGAAAATGATGGTCCATTAAATTGTGCCCTAACTGACCACTATCATCCATACCATTTGGAAAACGGTTGGACTTTGAATTCATTAAAATATAAGTAGAGCCCAAGGCTGAAGCATTCAAGAAAATCACTTTTGCGTTAAACTCCAACCATTCATTAGTTTGTTCATCAATGACTCTTACTCCTGATGCTTTACCCGTTTTCTCATCATAGATAATTGAATTTACAATCGAATGCGGTCTAATAGTCAAATTACCTGTTTTACGTGCGGCTGGAATTGTTGCCGATTGACTACTAAAGTACGCACCAAACGGACAACCACGCATACACATATTGCGATACTGACACTTTGCACGCCCCAAACTTAATTGTTCTTCAGTTGGCTCTGTTAAATGAGCGGCTCTTGCCGAAATTACTTTTCTATCAGAAAACTTACCATTAATTGTACTTCTAAAATGGCTTTCTATACAATTATCAGGCATAGCTGGTTGAAAAACACCATCAGGTAATTGTGGAAGACCATCTCTGTTGCCAGCTATACCAGCAAAACGCTCAACGTGGTCATACCAAGGAGCGATATCCTTATATCTTATGGGCCAATCAACAGCAATTCCTTCCTTTGCATTAGCCTCAAAATCAATGTCCGAAAACCTAAACGAATATCTACCCCACATCAACGAACGCCCCCCAACATGATACCCACGAATCCAATCAAAAGGTTTCTCTTCGATATAAGGGTTCTCTAAATCATTAACAAAATGATGAGCGGTTGCTTCAGTAATAGCAAAACCTGTTCGATTTTGAATTGGATATTTTTTTAAATCTTCATCAGACATTTTAAGATTATGGTGTGGAAATTCCCATGGAGCTTTCATCGCCGTATGGTAATCTTTCACGTGTTCAATCATTCTACCACGTTCAAGCATCAATACTTTAAGACCTTTTTCTGTAAGTTCTTTGGCAGACCATCCTCCTGAAATTCCAGAGCCCACCACAATGGCATCATAGGTAAGTTGTTCTTTGGCTTTTCCTTGAATATTCATTTTGTCGTTTTTGTTTGTTGTATCTCTAATTTGAGTCAGATATTTTGGTGAATATAAATAAATTCAAGTAAAAACCCCTAATGATTATCGTAATTTAACTCTACTTCTATTCCTATTTTATAGACTAACTTTGCATTATCAATAATGAGCCATGAAAGTTTGTTGAATCCACACAACTTACTATACTCTTATCAAAACTATTACAAAATTATAAAAAGCTATAGAAGCATTATTTTGGATTAAATCTTGGGAATTAGGCTGATTCTACGCCTATTTTAAACGCAAAGACTTAGGGTTAAATAAATAACGTATAGCACACCTCTTCGTTTAGAGCGTGTGCTTTTTTTTGTTTATGAATATTCAGATGTATTTTTGCAAAAAAAGAAAACATGCACAAAAAAGGGAGTACAAAGTCAGAAAAAAAAGAAATTTCCAATGAAAAATTGGAATTACATCCACGTAATCCCCACCGATTTAGATATGATTTCAGAGAACTAACCAATCTCAATGAAGCATTAAAACCTTTTGTTTTTGTGAACAAATTTGGTGCAGAAAGTATTGACTTTTCAGATCAAGATGCAGTAAAAGCACTTAATCAGGCTATTTTAAAACAATTTTATAATATTCCCAACTGGGATATTCCACAAAACTACCTTTGTCCACCCATTCCAGGACGGGCAGATTATATTCATTATTTGGCCGATTTATTGGCTGATAACAATAAAAACACAATTCCAACTGGTAAAAGAAATAAAGTCTTAGACATTGGTGTAGGGGCTAATTGTATTTATCCAATTATCGGTTCGCAAGCCTACGGTTGGGATTTTGTTGGTGCAGATATTGACCCAGTTGCCATCAAATCGGCTCAAAATATCGTAAAAAGTAATAATGTCTTGGCCAATAAAATTGAATTTAGATTACAACCTTCAAGCAATCATATATTTAAGGGTATTATTAATCCAAACGAATCTTTTGATGCTTCTATCTGTAATCCGCCATTCCATGCTTCATCAACAGCTGCTGCTGAGGGAAACGAAAGAAAAAATAGAAACTTAGGGTTGAAAAATACAAATAAACTTAATTTCGGCGGACAAAATGCCGAACTTTGGTGCGAAGGTGGTGAAGAAGCATTCGTTAGAAATATGATTTTTGAAAGCAAAGAAATTAGTCAACAAATTACATGGTTTACTAGTTTAATTTCAAAAAAAGAACATTTACTAAGCATTTACTATTACCTAAAGCAAGTAAATGCCCTTCAAGTTAAAACCTTCAATATGGCACAGGGTCAAAAAATCAGTCGAATTGTAGCGTGGACTTTCAAAACAATTAGTTAAAACTGATGGAAATCTATGCTTGCTCTACCAAGAGAAATTATCGATTTCTCTTTTTTTAAAGAAAATATTATCGCAATATTGCAATATAAAAATATATGGGATTGAGTAAATGTATCAAACGGCTAGAGATTTCTTAACCGAAATGCTTTATGCCTTTTCGTTAGTCAAATAACCTTACCAGCAATGAAAAGTAAAACTACGATTCTACTCGAATTATGGGTTGAAGCCCGTACTCGATTCTCTAATCAACTGCAAAATCTACATGAGGACGATTTAAAAAAAAAGCTAAGTCCTTCGCCTAATAGCATTGGTTTTCTGATTAGGCACATTGGTGATGTTGAGTTACTATTTGCAAAAAATGTCTTTGGCGACAGCACCGTAAAAGTTTCAGCAAAGACTGTAATTGACAAAAAAGATACGGGCGAATGGACTAATGTGGCGGAATTAGTAGCTTATGTCAATCAATCATTTACTATTCTAAAAAGTATCGTTGAAAAACAAAGCGACGAAGACTGGGAGAAAACCATTTCAACCCAAGAATTTGGTACAAAAACCAAAGCAGAGGCATTTGGTAGAATCATTTCACATACAACCTATCATGCTGGACAAATCGCAATCATAAAAAAATACGCATAATATATTCGGTCCTTTCATCGAAATACTTCAACGAAGCTCATTTTATTTGATTATTTGACTTTGCGGTAAAAGAAGAGGGTTTATTTGTAAGTAATTCATCCCGAAAAAAAAATAATTTTTTAAATAAAACTTTACAAATAATATTTTTTTTTATACTTTAGTCCAAGCAAATACAACAAACGAAAATTTCATTCGTTGTTTGTGGGATTTACAGCAAAGATTAATTAACTTTGCAGTCCGATTAGGCGAATGCTGGGCTTTGTACGGTTCAGCCGCTTCACTAAGCGTGTAAATATTTGATAATCAAGTAAATAACAAAACAATGGATTTGATTAAGTTAGTCGAGGCAGAATTTGCTAGCAAGAGACAAACACAACCTGATTTTAAGGCTGGTGACACAGTTAACGTTCACGTTAAAATTGTAGAAGGAAACAAAGAGCGTATTCAGGTTTATACTGGTACTGTAATTCAACGTCGTAACGTTGGTA
>OFDC01000104.1_pt1 | contig 95193 bp, 87 predicted proteins | sample 1520941 | NCBI WGS metagenome assembly OFDC01 (sample SAMEA94258168, study PRJEB24077) | hot springs metagenome | biome: Aquatic biome; feature: Water | place: India | collected 2012-12-06 | depth 5 m
CGCCAACTATCTCTAGCGTAAGCGCAGCCAGCGTGACCGAAGGTGGTAACTTGGTCCATACGGTGAACTTGAGCAATGCTTCAAGTACAGCGACTACTTTTGCTTACAGCTTATCAGGTACAACTGCTATAGCGGGTACAGACTTCAACACCACGGCCACATTTAGCAATGGCGTGACTTTAAGTGGTGGAACTCTTACTGTGCCAGCAGGCGTAACCAGCTTTACGGTAACGTATGCCACAGTGAATGACACATTAAATGAGGTCAATGAAACCACAGCGCTGACGATTGGTGGTGTGACTGGCGTGGGTACCATTAACGATAATGATCCAGTGCCTACGCTCAGCATCAACAATGTAAGTGTGAACGAGTCAGCAGGTACCGCTACCTTTACCGTGACGTTGAACGCAGCGAGCGATCAAACCGTAACCGTTAACTATGCAACCAGCAATGGCACAGCCACTGCGGGCAGTGATTACACCAGCACCACCGGTGGTTTAACGTTTGCGCCGGGTGTCATCACGCAAACCATTACCGTGCCCATTACCAATGACACTATCTTTGAAGGAAATGAAACCTTTAACGTAGTCTTGTCTACCCCAAGCAATGCCACCATCGCTACAGGCACTGGCGTGGGCACTATTGTCGACAACGACTTAGCGCCAACTATCTCTAGCGTAAGCGCAGCCAGCGTGACCGAAGGTGGTAACTTGGTACACACAGTGAACTTGAGCAACGCCTCCAGCACTGCAACAACCTTTGCTTACAGCTTATCAGGTACAACTGCTACAGCTGGGACTGACTTCAACACCACCGCAACCTTCAGCAATGGCGTCACCTTTAGTGGTGGCACGCTTACTGTGCCAGCCGGTGTCACCAGCTTTACGGTGACATACGCCACAGTCAATGACGTATTAAATGAGGCTAATGAAACTACAGCACTAACAATTGGTGGTGTAACTGGCGTGGGTACCATTAACGATAACGACCCTGTTCCAACGCTCAGTATCAATAACGTGAGTGTGAACGAAGCGGCAGGTACAGCGACATTTACCGTAACATTGAGTGCGGCCAGCGGTCAAACGGTGACTGTCAACTACGCAACTAGCAACGGCACAGCCACTGCGGGCAGTGATTACACTAGCACCACAGGCGGCTTGACCTTTGCGCCCGGCGTGACCACACAAACCATTACTGTGCCCATCACCAACGACTTATTGGCTGAAGCTAGCGAGACATTCAACGTAGTGCTCTCAACCCCAACCAATGCAACCATTGCCGTGGGCACAGGTGTGGGCACGATTATTGATAATGACCAACCGCCAAGTATTGATTTGGATGCGAATAACTCCACTGCGGCTGGTAACAACTACACCGCTACATTCACTGAAAATGGTACAGCAGTCTCAATCGCAGATGCCGATATTGCGATTACGGATGTGGACTCCACCAACTTGGCCAGTGCGACCATCACCTTAACCAATGCACAAGCGGGCGATGTCTTGGCAGCAGGGGGTATGCCTCCAGGAATTACCGCTACGGTGGTTGGTAACGTGGTCACGTTGACTGGTAGTGCTTCTTTGGCTAGCTATCAAACAGCGATTCGTGCCATTACCTATAGCAGCACTAGCGAAAACCCAAGCACAACACCACGTACTATTAACGTGGTGGTGAATGATGGCCAAAGCAATTCCAATATTGCGGTGGCTACCATTAACGTGGTTGCTGTGAATGATGCGCCAGTAGGTGTGGCCGATGTATTTAACGGCGCCAACAGCGTGGTTGAAGCCACCACTGTGGTACGTGGCAACGTGCTAACCAATGATACCGATGTAGATTCTTCAACACTGACTGTCGCACAGTTTGCTACCAATAGTGGCTCCACCGCGACTACGGCAAATGGATCTAATGCCATCACCACTGCTTTAGGTGGTACGGTAGTGATGAATGCAGACGGTACCTTTACCTACACAGCACCAGTGCGTAACCATGGAGATGCAACTTCTGATGTGGATAGTTTTGTCTACCGTGCAACGGACGGCAGTTTGAACTCTGCATGGACTACGGTCACTATCAACGTGACTGATAGCCAACTACTTGCCAATAGCGATACCGATAGCGTGGGTGTAGGTGGTAGCACAACTGGTAATGTCCTTACAGGTGCAGGTGGTGCAACGGCTGACGCACTAGGCGTAGACTCTCCAGTAGCGATTACTAATGTAACGATTGCGGGTGCTTTGTCGAATACACTGGGTACTGGCAACGTGCGTACTATTGTGACTAATAATGGTACTTTGGTGATTGATCAGGATGATGGTAGCTATACCTATACCTCTAGTCTGCAAACTAAGTCGCTAGCTTCTGGTGGCACGGCTTCAACAACTGAGTGGACCAGCTCAGGCTACTCCGTCTATGGATTCGACACCAATGGCACACAAACCAATGACCTATATGGTGGAAATACTAATAGTATTAATTTGGCTAACTTGAATGCCACCTCCGCCGGCCGCGTACGTGCAAGAAATAATAGTACGAACGATATGGGTATTGGCGTTGAGAGTACATCTACTACAGGTACTGCAGCAAGAATTGAAACCAATGAGAATCTGGTGATTGACATCGGTTTCTTGACTAATTCAGCCAATATCACATTAACCGCATTAAGTGCTTCAGAGTCAGCGGTATGGAGGGCATATGATGCCAGCGGAAATATTGTGGGTAGCGGCACTATAACCGGTAACGCTGGACTAATTGTGACATCCACAATTAGTCCGGGCAGTGATTACCGTTATCTTGTGCTGACCTCTTCTGCCGCAACCTACCTGGTAGATGGCTTGTCTGCCCAACAAAGTATCAGTAGCTTAACACCAGATGTATTTACTTATACCATCGCAGATGCTGATGGCAGTACTTCTACCACTACACTTACAATGACCACAGACTCTACTGTGACGGCTGTGGCAGATACTGCAACGGTGTATGAGGCTGCACTAGCCACTGGTACACAGCCAGCGTTGACGACAGAAGCTGTGACTGGCAACTTGCTGGCCAACGATACCGGCGTGAGTGGGACTACAGAAATCACTAGTGTCAACGGTGTGACTCCTGTTGGTGGAGTGATTACTATTTCCGATGCGACCGGTACTTTGGTGGTATACACACAAGCTTCCGGAGGTTTTGTGAAGGGTGACTTTGTTTACACCTTAAACTCTGCCACCACCCAAGGTGTCAACGATGCGCCAAGCTTTAACTATGTGTTAACCAACAGCTTTAACGGTCAAACCACCAACTCAACTTTGAATATCAATATTGTGGATGATGCCCCAGTACGTATTGGTGATATCACACAAACACTGACTTCACCTTCACTCACAACTTACAACTTGGTATTGGTGATTGACCGTTCAGGCAGTATGGCGTTTGATGCTGCTGGCCGTGCCTCAACAGACCCATTGTTTGACGCCGCCAGTGCACGTATGTTGATTGCTAAAGATGCGTTGGCAGAATTAGTGAAAAAATTTGACGGACTAGGCAATGTTAACGTCAAGATAGTGGATTTCTCAACTGGCGCAAGTGAGACCAATTGGTATATTGATGATACGACAGGTGCGATTGACTACATTAATAATTTACAACCAACGGGTGGCACTGAATACACCACTGCGTTAAATGAGTTAATCACTGGCTATACACAACCACCAGCTGATAAGACTTTGATTTACTTTGTGACGGATGGAGACCCCAATGCTGGTTTTGCGCTCACCACCACTTCTACGCCAACCATCGCGCAGTGGGAAAATTTTGTACAAAACACTTCAGCGGCAGGTAATACCTCACCATCTATTGCGTTTGGTGTCGGCATTGGGCCATCAGTCAGTCTGACTAACTTGCTGCCAATTGCGTATCCAAACAATGATACTGATCCAGTGGACGGTCAAGAGGATTATGCGATTCGTGTGGTCAACCCATCTGATTTGGCCGCATCGCTATTAGCAACGGTAGACGGTGGCCTGGTCGCAGGTACGGTTTCTGTGGTATCCGGTGCAGGTAGCACCAGCGGATTCCTGTTGGGTGCGGACGGAGGCAGCGTGCAAAGTATCTTGGTGGATGGCGTTACATACAGCTATTCTTCTGGCGGACCAACCAATATCACCATTAACACCAATAAAGGTGGGCAGTTGGAGGTAGATTGGATTACAGGCACCTACACCTACAGCTTGGTAGTGAATACTACTATCCAAAACCAACAAGAAGTATTTGTGGTGACGGCTGTGGATGGTGATGGCGATTCAGCATCACTGAATCTCGTGATTAACTTGGATTACATTGCTAATTTGGATGCTAATCGTGACACGATTCTGACTAATGTGACTGCTGGCACGCCGATTAACATCAGCTCCGCTTTGCTGCTGCACAACGATACCTTGGTCAATGGTACGGGAACGATCACCGCTACCAGCGGTGCAGTCAATGGCACAGTGAGTGGCACCAGCAACATTGTGTTTAACCCAACGGCAACCGTAGCCAAAACCATGCAGGTTGAAACCGAGGCATTGCTGAATGGTAACGTGTATGACAATACCTCGTTTGCCATGAATAACGTGCGTGAAAACGCGGTGGACTTAACCGATAGAACGCGTTATGGAACCGTATTGCCAGGCGGCCAAGCTTGGGCAGTGGATGTAGCTGGCAAAACGCAGGTGTTCAGTGGTCGTATTGCCAACACAGCAACGGTAAAAGATGTGGATTACGTCAAAGTACGACTGTTTGCAGGTGAGCGCATCTTTATTGATGTGGATAACCAATCACAGAACATGATTGGTGCCGTAGAGTATTTTGATGGCACAGGTACATTGGTTAGCACTAGTTTGGCCCTTGTGGGTAATGCTCCAAACGCTTATTTCACAGCGCCAACCGATGGTGAATACTACATTCGCGTTGAGTCATCCGCTACCGGTACCGCAGCCAGCACCAACTACAATCTGTTGATTACGCTTGATCAAATCAGCGGTGCTACCGATGAACATGGTCAGTTTGATTACACCTTGAATTCTGGTAGCGGAACCACCGGTGCAACTGCAGACATCTTCTCAGTAGCAGGTACTACGATTCGTGGCGGTGAGATTGATGAGGTGATTATTGGTGGAAATACTAACGATACCCTTTATGGTAACGGAGGCAATGATGCTATTTCTGGCGGTGGAGGCAGTGACACTATTTATGGTGGCGATGGCGCAGACCGCCTGGATGGTGGTCAGGGCAACGATACTTTGGATGGTGGCGCAGGCAATGACATCCTGATTGGCGGCGCTGGAAATGACATATTAACCGGCGGTGCCGGCAGTGACACTTTTGTGTGGAATCTGGCTGACAATGGCACAGTAGGCGCACCTGCCAGCGATACTATTACTGACTTCAATACAGCAGCCAATGTTGATAAGCTCGATTTGCGTGACTTGCTGCAAGGTGAGACTGGGCTGGGTGTAGGGGCTAATTTGGACGACTACCTGCACTTTGAAAAAGTGGGGGCTAACACTGTGTTGCACATTAGTAATACCGGTGCTTTCTCTTCAGGCTTTAATGCTGCCCAAGATACGCAGGTGATTACCCTGAATAATGTCGATTTGGTCACTGGCTTTGCAGATGATCAAGCGATTATTCAAAATTTGCTCACTAATAACAAACTGATTACTGACTGATGAATATTTAGCGTATTAACGTTTTTTTACACAAATAACGCTATTTTTTAAGGGTTTAGACCGTATGGGCTAAGCCCTTTTCTTTACTTGTGTACTTTTGTATAGTATATTTTGTCGAGGTTTTGAAACTAACCCGATGATTTCTATAATATTATAAAAAAATACGTGAACATGCTGAATGAAAAAAAATGGTAGTTTGAAGCAAATTGTTCTGCTTGCAACTCTCTCGTGGTTTACGCTCAACGCTTATTCCCAAACACTCACCACCCTGAAAGACATGGTGGAGCAAGTCATCACTAAAAATCCAGAAGTTCAGGCCAAATATCATGAATACACGGGTGCGGGGTATGAAACCGAAGTTGTACGTGGTGGCTACTTACCCAAAGCCGATATTGTTAGCTCTTACCGTAGACAAGAGGAAATAGACGGTGGGTTGAGCAGAAATAACGGCACTGCCATTCCCCGTTCAAATAATGAGTTAGTGCTCAGACAAATGATATTTGACGGTTTTGCTACACCTAACGAAGTGAAGCGCTTAGAGTTTGCTCAACGTGTGCGTTACTATGAGCTCCAAAGCGCTATGCAAAACACCACATTAGAGTTTGTTCGCTCATATGTCGATACGTTGCGCTATCGCACCTTAACTGACTATGCCAAAACCAATTACGTCATCCACAGACAGTATTACGACAAAATTAAAGAGCGTGTAGATGCTGGCGTGGCCAGACGTGTTGATTTGGAGCAAGCGGCTGGTCGTCTAGCACTTGCAGAAGCCAACTTGTTAACAGAAACTACTAACTTATATGACGTCACTGCACGTATCCAGCGTTTGTTGGGCGAGTTACCACCAGAAACATTAGAAAAACCTGCCTTCGTTGAAGGTGAGATAGAGCCAAGCTCAGCCGATGCATTAAAAGTTGCTTACGTTTCTAATCCAGATTTATTGTCCACCATCGAAGATATTCAAGCCACGCAAAAAGAAGTTAAAACCAAAGAAGCGCGCTATTTGCCAAGATTTGATTTGCAAGCACGTAAAAACTTAGGCACCAGTTCAGATGGTAGAAACAGTACCAGCGCTGCCGATTTGCTTGAGTTGACCATGAATTTCAACTTGTTCAATGGCTTTTCAGACAAGTCGGCAGTGAGCCAGACATTGGAAAAGCTTAACCGCTCCAACGACTTACGTGATAAGGCTTGTGTCGATACACGTCAAATCGTGACGATTGCCTATAACGATATTCGTCAGCTCAAAGAACAGTTGACATACCGTGATCAACACCGTGCTTCCATTGAAAATGCGCGTGAAGCCTACCAAAAGCAATTTGATATTGGTCAGCGTACATTACTTGATTTGTTGGATACCGAGAATGAGTATTTTCAAGCCAAACGCAGCTATGCTAACGCTGAATATGACTTGATGAACGCGTATGCCAGATTGTTTGCTGGGCAAGGCCAATTGGTGAATAGAATCGGCTCTGCAAGACAAGGTTTACCCGATGTGAAGCGTGAAGATTATGTAGACGCTGCAACAGTTTGTCAGGCTGTGGCAGCTGCGCCGGTGACGATTGATAAAGCGGCTATTCTTGCTGATGCCAAACCGCTGAATGTCACCAATCGCCAATTAATTAAGCCGATTGATAGAACTGCACTTGCACCCACTGCAACATCCGCAGCTGCACCAGCAGCGTCTAGCTGTTCTCCAGAGGTAGTCACAGCGCAGGTGAATAATTGGGCTACGGCATGGCGTCAGAAAGATGTAGATGCTTACATGAAGGTTTATTCAGACAAGTTTAGCCCTGAGTCTCCACTGACCAGAGACGAATGGGAAAAGCAGAGAAAACAAAGACTTACTTCTCCTGGAAAAATCAATTTAACACTCTCTAATGTTCAAGTGACATGTGAAGGTGATAAGGCTAAAGCAACGTTCAACCAAGATTACAGCGTCACGAATTATAAGTTACAGAAACCTAAAAATAATCAGGGTTGCGAAGTCTGCAATGCCAAACGAATTGCAGTGAAAGGCTTTGCCGATAACGTCAACAAAACGCTAGAGCTTGAGCGTTCCAGCGGAGAGTGGAAGATTTTGCGAGAGCTAGTCAATCCCTAATCACGCAGCTGAACCTTATAAAACGCCACCTAGTGTGGTGTTTTTTTATGCCTTGATATTTTATTTTGCAGACATAAACATCCCTTCGTTTGTGGCCGTGAATAAATCTAAGCTCAAAAAAAATAAATGACGAAAATATGAAAAAAATAACCTCCATTACGGCAAAATTTGGCGATACAGTGATAGAATACGCTCCGCAACAAATTCAGTAGTAATCACCCGCCCGGGTGGTGAAATTGGTAGACACAAGAGACTTAAAATCTCTCGACTTTACGGTCGTGCCGGTTCGATTCCGGCCCCGGGCACCAGCAAAATATCCACAACGCTTCAGCTATTTTAGACATACAGCTTTCCATCCATGCCTATGGCTTGAATTAGTGAAAATTGGGCGGTATAGTCATTCCATGTCAATTGGAGGTTGTTTGATGCGCTTTATTGCCTTGTTATGGATAACAACACTGTTGCACGCACCTGCCTTCGCGCAAGATGCTGCTACATTAAGTTGCATGTCTTGTACATCACGTAATAATAATTGCCCGCAAGACTTTCTGAGTCGCGGTTCGGTCACCAATGATTTGTCTATGCAGCGCAAACTAGATGATTTAAGTTTCAGCCAACAACGTCATGACCTGACCTTCAGTAAAATCAATGTGCCACTTTCCCGTGGTGATTACACTAATAATCTATCCATGCGCCGCTATGATGACGTATTGAGTCGCGGTGACTATACGCAAGAGTTGTCATTCAGTAAAAAAAGAGATGATTTGTCGCGCGGCGAGCACACTGCGGATTTGTCGTTTGGTAAGCCCACTGCAATGCTAACACGTGGCGAATACACCAAAGATTTAAGCATGCGTCGCGTGAACGATGATCTGAGCCGCGGTAAAGATACCGAGCCGCTTAGTCGCTGTAATTAATCTAGGTTAAACGGCAACTACTCGTCTTCCTCAATCACCAAATCGGGGATATGATTGAAGGCAATGCGCATAGGCGCGCTTTTAAGGGCCTGATGTGCCCCAGCATAATATACGGTGTTTTTGCCATATTTTAAGTTAAGTATATCTAGCGCTTTATTCAGTTTTTTCTCTGCCTCGGTTGGCTTCTCTGCAAATAAATCATAGGCCACCTCATTGGCGTTGGTCAACCCGCTAAAACTCACCCCTACTGCAATCGGTTCTGCCGCATGTTGCGGATAACGTTGCCATAATGTCTCTAGCGATTGAATAAGCGATAACGTGCTATCCGTGGCAGAAATACTGCTCTCGCCATAAAAGCTGGGGTAATCGCGTAGTTTAACTTTGATACTGATGCGAGTGGTCAGTAGGCCATAGTCGCGCATGCGCATCGCTGCTTTTTGCAGCAAACGATGCATGACCGCTTTGGCGCTTTCCTTGTTGCGTTGATCAGGCGGCAACACATGGGAATGCCCGAGACTGCTGCGCGCATTTTTCACGTAGTAAGGCTCAACACCACGCAACTTATCGTAATAGCGTTCACCTTCAATGCTACCCCATGCACTGCGCAATTGGTCGCGATTCAGCGCATACAGTTGTTCCACCGTGTGAATCTTATAGCGATTCAATCGCGCTTCCATTTGTGCGCCAATGCCATTTAATGCGCGCAGTTTTAGTGGATAAAGTTTGTGTGGTATTTCGTCTTGTTCAATCACTACGCAACCGTCGGGTTTTTGCATATTCGATGCGGTTTTGGCCAAGAATGTATTAGGCGCAATGCCAATAGAGCAGCGTATGTATGGGTAGTGCTGGTAAATAGTCTGCTTGATTTTTTCCGCTAGTCGCAATGCATTCTCTTTGTTTTTTTGGCTGCCAGTGAGCTTGCACACCATCTCGTCAATCGAGAGCACTTTCTCTACATGGGTACAGCTTTCTACCAGTGCGATCAGTTTGTGATGCAAATCTACATACATAGGCGGACGAGCCTCCACAAACTGAATGTCTTTACATAGCTTGCGGGCGTCGCGCACCATGGTGCCGGTTTTAATACCAAAGACTTTCGCCTCATTGCTGGCAGCGATGCAGCAAGTAGTTTCTGCCATCACCGCCAGCACACCAAAAGGCTTGCCGCGCAGCTGCGGTTGCAGCTGCTGTTCTACAGAAGCAAAATAAGAGTTGAAATCGACATATAGGGCATTAAGCAATTTAAATTAACCAGCTTAAATGGCTTTCTTAAATAGCTTTCCAGGTCCCGTTACTCACCATGCAAGCGCGCTCGCTAAATGAGTCATCCTGACCATTGCCACTGATATACACATTGTAATCACGGCATTTTTTACCGCCTTGGGTAAAGCCAGAGAGTGGGGTCACACGGTAGCTTAGCCCAGTATTCGGGTTCATCCAGCGTACGGTTTGGCGGTCATGTGCTAGCTCCAAGGCATGACCAATGCAACCGCGGTCGTTGTCATCAATCTGTTTGCCAATTTGGTTACCAATCACTGCGCCAATCACGCTGCCCAGAATCACGGCAATCACTTTTTGGTCGCCTTTGGCCACAGATGCACCTACAGCACCACCCACCACGCCACCTAATACGGTACCTACCGCTTGCCAGTTGCACTCACCGCTGATAATTCCGTAATCGCGACCCCATTGTCTGCCTGAGTAGCCCACATAGTAAGGATCATGCTTTTTGCGCCAGCCATGTGCCGGTGCCCAAGGCGGTGGTGCGGCTTGACTTACAGGAATAAACGGCAATACAAAAGAAAGTAGAACCAAACGCGCAATCCATTGTTTAATATGCATAGTAAACTCCTTTGTGGATGAACTAATATTTTAGTCTGGATTGATTCAAAACGGACACGTGAGCAGTTGATTTTTTGTTTAGGAGCTAACAGTGGATAACAACAGACAAGACGCCATTGCCATTTTTGCCGGTGGTTGCTTTTGGTGCACAGAGCCAGTGTTTTCCCAGCTCAAAGGCGTGCATAAAGTGGTGTCAGGCTACATCGGCGGGCACACGCAAAACCCAACCTACAAAAGCATTTGCAATGGCGATACCGGGCATGCCGAAGGCATAGAGATTCACTACAACGCTGCCGAAATCAGCTATGGGCAGTTGGTGGAGATATTTTTAGTGGCACATGACCCTACCACCTTAAACCGCCAAGGTAATGACATTGGCACGCAATACCGCTCCGCCATTTTTTATTTGGATGAAGCACAACGTCAGAGCGCTATGCAGATTATTGCAGAGTTTGATGAGCGACATGTCTATAACTCACCGATTGTGACAGAGGTAGTGCCCGCCACCACGTTTTACCCGGCAGAAGATTATCACCAGTATTACTTTGCCAAGAACCCAAGCCAGCCTTATTGCTTGGCTGTGGCTGCGCCCAAAGCGGCCAAGATACGCCAGAAATATGCACAGCTCATTAAGTAAGAGCTTGCTTGATTGAGTGGCTACTTGTTGTGCTCATCAGCAGAAAAAATGCTTTTGTTCACCCATTGCCTGCGCCAGAAAATCAGCAACATGATGGTGGCAATGCTAAACATTAAGCCCATCGCCCACCAAAAGCCATCGTGGTGTTTTAGCCAAGGCATGTAGTCAAAGTTCATCCCAAATACACCCGTAATCAGTGTGGCTGGCATAAACAGCATGGTCACCACAGTCAATGCACGTAGTTCCAAGTTCACGCGCTGGCTCATGCTGGCCATGTAGATATCCATCATGCCCACCAGTGAATCACGAATCGATTCAAGCGATTCAATAAAGCTGATGGTGTGGTCGTACACATCGCGCAAATAGGGCAGAGTGGCAGGCTTAAACAGACCTTTTTCGTTTCTAATCAATACGTTCAACACCTCACGTAGCGGCCATACTGCGCGCCTTAATTCAATGCTCACATGCTTGAGTTGGTGTATGTGCTGCAAATCGGAATTGCTGGGGCGCGTTAAAATTTGCTGTTCCAAATTCTCACTGGCTTCGCTTACGCCTTCCAACACATGAAAATACCTATCCACCACGCTATCTAACAAGGCATAAGCTAAGTAATCCACGCCCAAGGCACGAATCTGCGCCTTGGTGGCACGTAAGCGCTCACGCACGGGCTCAAACGCACCGGTAGAACGTTCCTGAAACGTTAGCAAAAAGTTCTCACCTATCACCATGCTGATTTGCTCGGAACTGGCCGACATGCTCTCAACATCGTAATAAAAGTGGCGCGTTTCTAAGAACAAATAGCCATCAAACTCATCCACTTTGGGGCGCTGCTCGGTGTTTAAAATATCTTCCAGCACCAAGGGGTGCAGGTTAAAGTGCTCCCCCATTTTTTTAATCAAATTGATGTCATGCACACCGTGGATATTCAACCACAGTTTTTTGCTTGGGTCGGGGATAAAGTTGGCTAAATCTTCTTCCGTCAGCACGCATTCTTCAAGCGTCTCGGCGGTGTACACCATTTTGGAAATACGCGGCTTGTTGGTAACAGTAGCTTCTGTGTTGCCGATATAGACCAATGAGCCAGGCGGCATGCCGATTTTTTTAGAGAGCTTTTTAAGCTTATGGGAGCGTGATTTTTTCATGGTGATAGCCTAACTAAAATTAATTGGTCTGGCTAGCCCGAATGCTTTAGATGGCTTGAACTGATTCGCCTATGGCAAAAAATGCCCCACCGGCTACATGGTGAATCGTGCGTAAGTCGTCATAACCCTCAAAGTGCCAACGACCATTGCTGAATACGCGCTCATCGGCATGGGCAGCAATCACTTCCGCAATAAATAAATCGTAAGTATTTTGGTTGTGCGGTTCGGGGATGATTTTGCATTCTAGCCAAGCCACACAGCCTTCCACCAGCGGAGCACTAATTTGCTGGGCAGCAAAGGTTTGGATATTAAATTGCGCAAATTTATCGCTAACCATATCGCGCCCGGAGCAGGAACCCACCTGTTTCACCATATCCATCTGCGCAACGCAGGGCAAGTTAATGGCAAAGGTGCCTTCTGCTTCCATCAACGTACGCGTGTAGGTGTTTTTGTCAATCACCACCGTCACTTTAGGTGGATCAAAGTCTAGTGCACATGCCCAAGCCGCCGCCATAATATTGCGCTTGCCGTTGTGCGCAGAGGTGATGAGCGTGGTGGGGCCGTGGTTGAGAAGGCGGTAGGCATGGCTATTTTCAACCAATTTAAGAATGTCATTTGGTTTCATTAAAATCTGGCGGTAACAATTTCAGTGGCTCACTATTATTCTTACTAAACTCGGCTATTTCTAAGCTGTTTTCATTAACTGAATTTGCAATCTCAGTATTGGCTAAAATTTCTTTATTTTTTTCCCCATCTTTTTCTTCAACGGGTGGTTCTATTCTGAATTCAATTTGCACACCTATATCCATTTTAGATGCAAAAAATTTAAGAGATTGATTCATATGGTTTTTTAATTCGTTAGCCCTCGCTTCATCTTTTTTAAAATGTTCGCTTACAACTTCTTCGGCTAAGGCTCTAATTTTTTCGTCAATTTGGCTATCTATGTGATTTTTTAAATCATCAGTGATTTTTTGAGGTACTTCTTTCTTGGTTAACTCCTTCCAGCTTTGTTTTAAGTCAACCACGCTTTTCAATATTGCTGCTAATTGTTTAATTGTGGTAGAAAACACTAAAAGAAGCACTGGAACAGCACCGAGATAAAGCTGCCAATCAGATGATGATACTAGCTTCAAAGTAGTGGAATTAGTGTCTGCGCCGATAATCTCTTCAAATACGTTAAGTGCAACACCATAATCTTTTAATTCTTTTGAAAAAGCCTTTAGATTTGGTTCAATTGTACTTCTTGGAATTATTATTCCAATTTCAGTTTCCTCAGGTTCTAAATCCGTATACTCAATTCCAATGTCGGTAAATGACCGATTTATAGAAGATATTCTTTGAAAATATTTAGTCGCATTTTCGTATAGAGTTTGAATGCCAGTTAATGCAGTGGATGGTGCTAAATTATTTCCTTCGATTTCATTATCTATAGCCTCTAATAGTCCACTCCCTAAATACTCATTACCTTTAATTTCATCAAGAATACTTTTCTCACTAGGGTTTAGTTTATTAAATGGACTATTAATTAAAAGAATCCTTAAAGCTTCATAATGACTTTTAAATGCTTTTGCTGTTTCGGGATGGCTTGGGTTACTAGCAACCGCAGAAAGGGAATTCGTAAAGTTCGATAGCAGGTCAGCTAAGTTACTGTTTTGGATAAATTTATCAATCTTATCGATTTCAGCGTGAAATTTCCCTAGATGCATCGCCTTTTCCCCCGTAGTATTTAAAACAAATGATTGTGTTAATAAAGACTATTTCTGCCAAGCATCTCTTAGCGTCACCGTTCTATTAAACACCGGCTTGCCCGCCACGCTGTCTTTTCTATCCGCCACAAAGTAGCCGTGGCGTTCAAATTGAAAGCTCTCGGCAGGTTTTGCGTCTTTTAAGCCAGCTTCTAACTGTGCTGTAATGGTGGTGACGGAGTTGGGGTTGATATCTTCTAAAAAGTCTTTGTCACCACTGCCCGGATTAGCTTCTTTAAACAGGCGGTCGTACATCCTGATTTCAGCGGCGTATGCATGCGCGGCGCTTACCCAGTGGATATTGCCTTTGACTTTGACGCTATCTGAACCCGGTGTGCCGGATTTGGTGTCTGGCAGGTATTCGCAATGCACCACGGTGACGTTGCCTTGCGCGTCTTTTTCACAGCCAATGCATTTGACTACGTAACCATAACGCAGGCGCACCATATTGCCAGGGAATAATCTGAAATAGCCTTTGGATGGTTCTTCCATAAAGTCTTCGCGCTCAATCCATAGCTCTTTTGAGAGTTGCACGACGCGTTTGCCAAGCTCTGGTTTGAGTGGATGGTTAGGCGCAAAGCAATCCTCACTCTGGCCTTCCGGGTAGTTATCAATCACCAGTTTAATTGGGTCGAGCACGGCAATGCGACGCTCTGCGTCTATGTTCAATACTTCGCGCATACAGTCTTCTAGAATGGTGTACTCAATCCAAGAGTCGGCTTTGCTCACGCCAATACGGTCGGTAAATAACTTAAAGCCTGCTGGTGTGTAGCCACGGCGGCGCGCGCCCGCTAGCGTTGGCAAGCGTGGGTCATCCCAACCGCTCACATGTTTTTCTTCTACCAGTTGAATCAGTTTGCGTTTAGATAACACCACATAGGTCAGATTTAAACGCGCAAACTCGTATTGGTGAGGCACCGGATTGGCCAGCAAGCCAGACTCTACCAAGCGTTCCATCAGCCAATCGTAAAAAGGGCGTTGGTCTTCAAACTCTAATGTGCAAATGGAGTGAGTGATTTGCTCCAGTGCATCTTCAATGGGGTGCGCAAAGGTGTACATGGGGTAAATGCACCATGTATCGCCCGTGTTGTGGTGGTGTGCACGGCGGATACGGTAAATGGCTGGGTCACGCATATTGATGTTGGGCGAGGCCATATCAATTTTGGCACGCAATACCAAACTACCGTCGGGGTGTTTGCCATCGCGCATTTCGCGGAACAGCGTTAAATTCTCTTCCACACTGCGGTTGCGGTAAGGTGAATCTTTGCCAGGCTCGGTGAGCGTGCCACGGTTGATGCGCATTTCATCTGCAGTTTGTGCATCTACATAGGCGTGACCATGTGTAATCAGGGCTTCGGCCGATTGGTACATAAAATCAAAATAATCTGAGGCGTAGTACAGATTATTCTCTTTGCCGTTCTCCCAGCCAAAGCCAAGCCAGCTCACCATTTCGGAGATGCTGTCTACATACTCTTGGCTTTCTTTTTCTGGGTTGGTGTCATCAAAACGCAGATGGCAAATTCCGTCGTAATCGCGCGCTAAACCAAAGTTTAAAAAGATACTTTTTGCATGGCCGATATGCAGATAGCCATTCGGTTCTGGCGGAAAACGGGTTCGAATTTTGGCAAAGTCTACTTGCCCGGATTTTTGATGCTCGGCGCCACCAGGGCTGCCTGCCCATTTTTTTTGGTCAAACTTATGTTGCTCCAAATCTTTTTCGATAATGGCACGGATAAAATTGGAGGCGGGGGCGATGGGTTCTTTTTCTGCTGACATAATGATTTCTAGTTAAGTTTTGTAACTATTTTACACGCATGAAGGCGTGCATTAAACAAAATCAGTATAGATTCTGTGCATGCTGCATCACTTGTACAGATGCTTGCCAGATATAAATAAAATGGGCTGTGCTAAACTGCTAGTCATTCCATATGAGCAAACTTACATTCCCAATTTTGCAGCGTTTGGCCGATGGGCAGTTCCATTCCGGCGAGGCCTTGGCGCAACATTTTAAGGTGTCGCGCGCCACTATTTTTAACGCGCTGGCACATGCGCAAGCACTGGGGGTGACATTGTTCTCCGTACGTGGCCGTGGCTATAAATTGCCGCGCCCCGTAACGCTGCTAGACCATGCGCAAGTGCTGCATGCTATTGGTGAGCAGCGTGAATGGTTTAACGTGGTGATATTGGACGAAGTGGCTTCGACCAATACTTATTTGATGCAGCAAGTGGCCAAAGGTGCTGCGCATGTGACATGCGTGGCCGCACATATGCAAACGCAAGGTAAGGGTAGGCGCGGGCGTGCTTGGGTTTCGCAATTAGGGGCAAGCTTAACCTTCTCGTTGCTGTGGCGCTTTCAGTGTGGGGCTTCAGCGCTTTCTGGCTTAAGTTTGGCGGTGGGGGTGGCGCTGATTCGTACTTTTCACCAGTTGGGCATGACCGCTGTGCAGTTAAAGTGGCCAAACGATTTGTTGGTGGATGGTAAAAAGCTGGCGGGTATTTTGATTGAGCTGCAAGGCGATATGGAAGGGCCAAGCGCGGCTGTGATTGGGGTGGGAATTAATCTAAACCTGCCCAAAGAGGTGCTCAATAGTATTGACCAGCCAGCGGTTGATGTGGTGAGTATACGCGGCCAAACGATTAGCCCCAGTGAGTTGCTTGGGTTGGCACTAAAGCATATTAGTGATTGTTTGCGGCAGTTTGAGCAAGAGGGGTTTGTGGGGTTGCGCGATGAGTGGTTGCGCTACCATGCTTATCAACATCAAGCAGTGCGTATGCTAATGCCCAATGGCACCGAAACCCAAGGCACAGTAAAAGGTGTGGCGGAAGATGGTATTTTATTGGTGGAAACTGCTTTTGGCCTGCAACGTTTTTCTGCGGGTGAAATTAGCTTGAGGAGCGCATCATGATTTTACTGGTGGATGTTGGTAATACGCGCACAAAATGGGTGTTGGCTGAAGATAATCACATGTTGACGGAAATTGACGTCTGTTTGAACCAAGATGTTGCCAGCTCTACTATTGCAAGTTTGGCAGAGGTGGTGCATAAGGTGAGCGTTGCCAATGTGGCGGGTGATGCGATGGCTAAAACGTTGACCGAAGTGATGCAAACAGTAGAAGCACCTGTCCACATTGTGCAGGCTAGTGATGAAGCATGTGGTGTGCGTAATTGTTACGATTATCCTGAAACTTTGGGTGTAGACCGTTGGTTATCACTGATTGCTGCATACGATAAACAAAAAGCGAGTTGCTTAGTGATTAATGCGGGCACTGCCGTGACGATTGATGCGCTGAGTGTGCCTAAAGGAGCAGACCACGCCAACTTTATGGGTGGACTGATTATGCCTGGCTTGGGGCTGATGTTAAGGCAATTGGCAGACAATACCGCGCAGCTTAATTTAATGGACGGTAGCGTGATGGATTTTCCAACCAATACGCAGGATGCGATGCATACGGGTTGTTTGGTGGCGGTGGTAGGGGCCATACAGCATCAGTGGCAGTTGTTGCAAGCGCTGGATCAGCAAACGCCTGCCATTTTAATGAGTGGTGGTGATGCCGTAGTACTGCACAAACAATTGCCAGCTGACTTGGCAGAAAAGACAATTATTGTGGATAATTTGGTTTTACGTGGATTGATGCGCATGGAAAGAGAAATGGCATGAGACTGTTAGTGTGGGCTTTATTGATAGTAAATATAGCAGCCTTGGTTTATTTTAATGTTGATGTGATTGCGCCACCTAAGCCATCCGCCGTGAAACCGGATATCCAGCCGGAAAAAATGAAAGTGTTGACGCCTGCCGAAGTTGAAGCCATGCCTAAGCGGCAAGAGGCAGTCACCGCCACGCCAGCATCGACAGTTGCGCCGTTGGTGAATGAGACCACTGCATGTTATGAGTGGGGAATTTTTGAACCAGCCAAGCTCAATGACGTGGTAACTGTGGTGAACGCTTTGTCTATCAAACACCAAGTGGTGCAGCAATCCTCGCAAGAGGCAGTGCGTTATTGGGTATACAAACCGCCGCTACCTAGCGATGCCGCCGCGCAAGAAAAAGCGGAAGAGCTTAAAACCTTAGGTATTGAAGATTTTTTTGTGGTGCAAGAGCCTAAATGGCGCAACGCTATCTCGTTTGGTGTGTTTAGGGATGAGCAACTGGCCACTAATTTAGTAAATGATTTGCGTCACCGAGGCGTGCGTGAAGTGGTAAAGTCAATCCGTAACCAAGGCAACGGACATTCCACATTGGTGTTGCAGGACGTGACAAACACATTATTGGCACAGCTTAAAAAGAATCAGCCAGATTTCCCCGGGACTGCGATTAAAGAGGCAACGTGCCCGAGTATTTAGGTATGGTAGCTGGTGACGCTTAATTTAAGCGTTATCTGCGGGGAATAACTTGCCTGGGTTGAGAATGTTATTGGGGTCAAACGTCAGTTTGACTTGCTTCATCAACTGCATGGTCACCGCGTCAATCTCGCGCGGTACAAATGGGCGCTTGGCCATGCCAACACCGTGTTCGCCAGACAATGTGCCTTGTAGTGATAATACCAAGCTAAACACCTCATCCAAGCAAGCGTAGGCTCGCTTCATCTCTTCCGGATTATCCGGATTCACCAGTAAGTTAACATGGATATTGCCGTTGCCAGCATGCCCAAAATTTACATTGCTAATTTGGTAATGGGCGCTTAATTTTTCCAGACCAGTGAGTAACTCCGGCAAATGAGAAACAGGCACTGCAATATCTTCGTTGATCTTTTTAGGGGCAATGTCTTTAAGTAAAGGGGAGAGCGCTTTACGTGCCGCCCACAATGCCTTGGTGTCATGCGCAGGTTTGGCTTCAATCAAGCCTTCTACATGACACGCTTCTAATATGGCTTCCGTCGCTTCGATAATTTCTTGCTGACTGCCGTCTACCTCAATCATCAAGTAGGCTTTGGCGTTTTCCGGCAGTAGGTTTTTGTGCTTGTTGCGAATTAAATTTAGCGCGCCATTATCCAGAAATTCTAGCGCGCTTGGAGTATAGGGTTGCGCCATAATGGCCGCAATGGCTCTGGCGCAGCTGTAAGTATCGACAAATTCTGCAGTAATGCCGCCAGTTTGTTTAGGTAATGGCGTAAGTTTAAGCGTGGCTTCAGTGACCACAGCCAATGTGCCTTCTGAACCGATAATCAAACGGGTGAGGTCATAGCCCACTACACCTTTGCTAGTGTAGCAGCCGGTGCGGATAATGTCGCCTTTCCCAGTCACCGCTTTTAAGCCCAATACATGGTCGCGCGTTACGCCATATTTAACGGCATGCGGACCTGCGGCGCAGGTGGCCAAGTTGCCACCAATGCTACAATAGGCCGCGCTAGAGGGATCGGGGGGCCAGAAAAATCCGGCTGATTTGACTGCATCTTGCAGCGTTTGATTCAGTACACCGGGCTCCACAATCGCCATACGGTTATCGCCATCCACGCTGATGATGGTTGTCATGCGTTCAAGCGACATCACCACGCCGCCTACCTCCGGCACGCTGCCACCGGCCGTGCCAGTGCCGCGTCCACGCGGAATCACTGGAATTTTGAATTGATTACATAGTTGGATAACGCTGGAGACTTCTTCTGCATTGAGTGGAAACACCACAGCAATGGGGCTGTGGTAATTGCGCGAGTTATCGTAAGCATAAGCGTAGCAATCAACAGGGTCGGTATAGACCCTGTCTGTTGGGAGTAACTTTTGCAGACCTGCTATAAAGTCTTGGTTACTCATGAGCGATTAGCGCTTTTTAGGCGGCAACATATCGGTAATGGTGCCTTCTTTTACTTCAGCCGCAAAGCAAATAGTTTCTGATAGCGTTGGATGAGCGTGAATGGTCAGACCCAAATCATGCGCATCTGCACCCATCTCAATAGCCAATACTGCCTCTGCTAATAACTCACCTGCGTTGACGCCGACAATCCCTGCACCAATCACTCTATGCGTTTGCTTATCAAAAATCAGTTTGGTGGTGCCTTCGGTGCGTGCCACCGATAACGCCCGCCCGCTCGCCGCCCATGGGAAGCTGGCTTTTTCAATCTCGATGCCTTTGGATTTGGCTTCGGTTTCTGTCATTCCCACCCATGCCACTTCCGGGTCGGTATAGGCCACGGATGGAATCACTGAAGCCACAAACTCTGTTTTATGACCAGCGATTACTTCTGCAGCTACTTTGCCTTCGTGTGTGGCTTTGTGGGCTAACATTGGCTGGCCAACGATATCACCAATCGCAAAAATATGCGGCACATTAGTGCGCATTTGTTTATCTACTGCAATAAAACCACGGTCATCTACAGCTACACCAGCATTTTCAGCACCTATGTTTTTGCCATTAGGGCGACGCCCAATCGATACCAGCACACGGTCATACACTTGGGGTTCTTTTGGCGCATCTTCACCTTCAAAACTGACGTGGATGCCATCTTTCTTGGCTTCAATTTTAGAGACTTTGGTTGAAAGCATGATACTTTCAAAGCGTTTTTCCATACGCTTCTGCAGTGGTCGTACTAGGTCACGGTCGCAACCGGTAATTAGGCCATCCATAAACTCTACCACGCTCACTTTAGAGCCAAGCGCATCGTAAACAGTACCCATTTCCAGGCCGATAATGCCGCCACCAATTACTAGTAAGCGTTTAGGAATGTCTGCCAAAGCCAAAGCGCCGGTAGAATCCATGATGCGTTCATCTTCAGGCGCACCCGGGAATTTAGTGGCTTGTGAACCGGCTGCAATAATGGCGTTTTCAAAGCCTACTGTAGTGACTTTGCCATCCTCAGCTGTTACTGCAATTTGGTGAGAGCTGGTGAACTTGCCTACACCGTTGACCACAGTCACGCCACGCTGTTTAGCCATTTGTGCTAAGCCGCCAGTGAGTTTGCCCACCACGTCATTGGCTTTCCAATTGCGCAGTTGGTCTAAATCTACATTGGGTTTGCTAAAGGTCACGCCATGGTGTGCGGTTTCTTCTGCTTCTGTAATCACTTTAGCAGTGTGTAGCAATGCTTTGGATGGAATACACCCTACGTTCAAGCATACCCCACCTAAGGTTGAGTAACGCTCGATAAGTACTACTTTTAACCCTAAATCGGCTGCACGGAAAGCCGCGGTATAGCCGCCAGGACCAGAGCCTAATACTACCAACTGCGTATTCACATCGTTATTGCCGGTAGCGGCCGCAGGTATTGTTGCTGAGATTGGTGCTGCAGTTGGTGCAGGTGCTTCCTTAGGTGTTGCAGGTGCACTTGCAGCGGCTTCTGCCTCTAATAATAGAATTAGTGTGCCTTTGGCCACTTTATCACCCACTGCGATTTTGACTTCCTTCACTGTACCTGCGTGCGAGGAGGGGATGTCCATAGAGGCTTTGTCAGACTCTACCGTAATCAGAGAATCTTCCTTGTTGATGGTGTCGCCCGCTTTAATATGCACTTCGATGACATCAACGCTATCAAAATTGCCAATATCCGGCACCAAAACTTCAATTAAACTCATGTTTTAAAACCTTTTTTCTTACCAAAGAGACACAGAGAAAGCCTCTCGATCATTGAAGAAAAAGCTCCACACGCATGCACGTTAACTCTCTGTGTAATTTGTGATTGCGTGTTGAATATGATTTAGAGCAGCAAGCGTCTTACGTCTGATAGCATCATGCGTAAGTGGCTGGTAAAGCGTGCGCCATCGGCACCATCGATCACACGGTGATCGTATGAAAGAGACAGTGGCATCACTAAGCGTGGCTCAAAACCTTTAATGTCTGCGTTATATACAGGCTGCATAGAAGCGCGGGATACACCCAAAATAGCAACTTCAGGACAGTTGATAATGGGCGTGAACATGGTGCCGCCAATGCCGCCTAAGCTGGAAATGGTAAAGCAGCCACCTTGCATTTCTTCCACTTTGAGTTTGCGTTCGCGTGCTTTGGCAGACAGTTCAGCCAAATCGCGCGCGATGTCCATCACGTCTTTTTGGTTCACGTTACGTACCACAGGTACCACTAAGCCATCGGGGGTGTCGCAGGCAAATCCGATGTGGTAATACTGTTTTAAAATCAGGCTATCGCCTTCCGGTGAGAGTGACGCATTAAAGTTGGGGTAAGTGCGCAAGGCATTAACAACGGCTTTCATCAAGAAAGCGAGTAGTGTCAGTTTGACGCCACGTTTCTCTGCATCAGCCAACATGGATTTACGGAAGTCTTCTAAGTCAGTAATATCGGCTTCATCAAACTGAGTGACATGGGGTGCCGTTACCCAATTGCGGTGCAGATTGGCGCCGGATAATTTCTTAATGCGTGATAATGGTTTGGTTTCAATCTCGCCAAACTGGCTAAAGTCTATTACTGGCATCGGCAATGTAGAAAGACCGCCGCCCATGGTTTCGGTACGCGGTTTGGCCAATTCACTTTTCACAAACGCTTGCACATCTGTCTGCAAGATGCGGTTTTTAGGGCCGCTAGCTTTGACCAAAGATAAATTCACACCAAGTTCGCGTGCAAATTTACGCACAGAAGGACTGGCATGTGCCAGTTTTCCATCCGCTGCTACACTGGAAGCCGCCACCGGGTTAGGCGTGGCTTTCGGTTGGATGACAGCAGGTGGTTCTGCCACTGGATGACTCGGTTCCGGAATCGCGACTGGCTTTTCATCTACCTTCACTGTGGAAACCACAGGCGTTGCAGTTGGCTGTGCCGCAGGTTTTTCTGCAGGCGCAGCTTCTGCCGAGGTATCCACCGTCAGAATCAGTGCGCCTTGTTTGGTTTTATCGCCAACTTTAATGTTGACTTCTTTGACCACGCCAGCGAGTGAAGAGGGGATATCCATCGATGCTTTATCAGATTCGACCGTAATCAGTGAATCTTCTTTTGCAATCGTATCGCCAGCTTTGACCAGTACTTCAATCACATCCACGCTATCGAAATTACCGATATCTGGGACTAATACTTCTTTAATTGCCATGTTGAATCGTTTCCTAAATTAAATCCGCTATCAACACACTAAATAGTGCTCGGATTAGGGCGGTTAACATTAATCTTGTATTTCTTAATCGCTTCAGCCGCTTTGCTTACTGGTATCTTGCCATCATCCGCCAATGCTTTAAGTGCAGCCAGTACCACGTGGTAGCGGTCAACTTCAAAGAAATCGCGCAAGGCTTCGCGGGAATCGGAACGGCCGTAACCATCAGTACCTAAAGTCACAAAACGTTGTGGCACAAAATTGCGGATCTGATCAGCAAACGAACGCATGTAGTCTGTTGAGGCAATCACTGGGCCTTCGGCTTTCGCCAATAATTGCGATACATAACTTTGTTTTTGTTTCTGGTCGGGGTTGAGAAGGTTCCAACGCTCTACATCAATGCCTTCGCGGCGCAATTCGGTAAAACTAGTTACGCTCCAGATATCTGCAGAAACACCCCAGTCTTTTTCTAGCAATTCTGCAGCAAAAATCACTTCTCGCAGAATTACACCTGATCCCATTAATTGCACTTTAGGGCCTTTGGCTTTGGATTTACTAAAGCTGTACATGCCTTTCAAGATGCCTTCGGCACTACCTTCTGGCATGGCGGGGTGGCTGTAGTTTTCATTCATTAAGGTGATGTAGTAATACACATCTTCTTGGTTTTGCACCATGCGGCGCAAGCCTTCTTGAATAATCACGGCCAACTCATACGCAAAGGTTGGGTCGTAAGAAATACAGTTTGGAATGGTGGCTGACATGAGGTGGCTGTGGCCGTCTTCATGCTGTAAACCTTCGCCATTCAGTGTGGTGCGGCCAGCAGTGGCACCTAACAAGAAGCCACGTGCACGGCTATCGCCTGCCGCCCATGCAAAGTCGCCAATGCGTTGGAAACCGAACATGGAGTAATAGATGTAGAACGGAATCATTTGTGTGCCGGTCACGCTGTAAGACGTGGCGGCGGCAAGCCAGCTGGCGAATGAGCCCGCTTCGTTAATACCTTCTTCTAAGATTTGACCGTCTTTAGATTCTTTGTAAAACATTACTTGGTCAGAATCTTGAGGTTCGTACAATTGGCCGACAGAAGAGTAGATGCCCAATTGTCGGAACATGCCCTCCATCCCAAAGGTTCGCGCTTCATCTGGCACAATCGGCACCACATATTTACCAATTTGCTTGTCACGCACCAAGGTAGATAAAATACGTACAAACGCCATAGTGGTGGAGATTTCACGTTCACCGGTGGCGCCCAGCATGTTTTCAAATGCAGACAATTCCGGCACGGTTAGCTCATTACCTTTGCGGCGACGTTGCGGCACAAAGCCACCCATCGCTGCGCGGCGTTCAGCCATGTATTTCATTTCCGGGCTATCATCCGCCGGTTTGTAGAACGATAAGTTTTCTACTTGTTCGTCAGTCAGTGGCAAGTCAAAACGGTCGCGGAATTTTTTCAGTGACTCAATATCCATGCTCTTTTGCTGGTGGGTTGTGTTTTGACCTTCACCAGCCTCGCCCATGCCATAGCCTTTAACAGTTTTGGCTAAAATAACGGTAGGTTGGCCTTTGTGGTTCACGGCTGCATGATAGGCAGCAAACACTTTGTGTGGGTCATGGCCGCCACGGTTAAGGCGCCAAATGTCTTGGTCAGACATCGCAGCCACCATTTCTTTAAGCTCAGGGTATTTACCAAAGAAATGCTCGCGTGTGTAAGCACCGCCTTTTTGTTTAAAGTTTTGGTACTCGCCATCCACGCACTCTTCCATGCGTTTTTTGAGGATGCCGTCTTTATCCATCGCCAACAGTGGATCCCAGTAAGAACCCCAAATCACTTTAAGCACATTCCAGCCGGAACCGCGGAAATCGGATTCCAACTCCTGAATAATTTTGCCGTTGCCACGCACCGGGCCATCCAAGCGTTGCAAGTTACAGTTGATGACGAAAATTAGGTTGTCTAATTTTTCACGTGAGGCCAATGAAATTGCACCTAATGACTCAGGTTCGTCCATCTCGCCATCGCCGCAGAACACCCAAACTTTACGGTCTGAAGTGTCCGCAATGCCGCGGTCATGAATGTATTTTAAGAAACGTGCTTGATAAATACCTGCCAATGGGCCTAAACCCATTGAAACTGTTGGGAATTGCCAGAAATCTGGCATCAACCATGGGTGTGGGTAACTGGATAAACCATTGCCGCCAGTTTCCTGACGGAAATTATCCATTTGCTCTTCGGTAATGCGGCCTTCTAGAAAAGCGCGCGCATACACGCCAGGTGAGGAGTGGCCTTGGAAATATACACAGTCGCCGCCAAAGTTTTCATTGGCTGCGCGGAAGAAGTAGTTAAAGCCAGTATCGTACAAGGTGGCTGCAGATTGGAAACTGGCAATGTGGCCACCGACACCTGGTGATTTTTCGTTAGCACGCAACACTGTCATGATGGCATTCCAACGTACAAGCGCACGTACGCGACGTTCCATTTCCGGGTCACCCGGTAATTTAGCTTGTAAGTGGGTTGGAATGGTATTTACGTAAGCGGTTGTCGCGTTATATGGCAGGTTGCTGCCAGAACGACGTGCTTTATCGATCATTGCTTCTAATAAAAAATGAGCGCGCTCAGTACCTTCTGTTTCAATCACAGAAGTTAATGCATCTAACCATTCTTGAGTTTCTAGCGGATCTGTTTCTTGTAGGTGGTTGCTTGGATTTGTTGCCATGCGTGAGATTTCTCCATCGCGCAAATGTGCGCGTCAATAACAAGAGTGTGATTGCTACATTTGCTATGGTTTATAGGGTGTAGCAACTATACGTGAGTAGGGTTGTTCTTAGCCGTTAGTGTGGCTTTTTTATGCCATTTGGTCAAGTTAAAACAGTGACTTAAGCATGATGGCATCTGGGATTTGCTAGCAATTCTATATGAGTTATATAAGAGTTAACATAATGTAAATGCCGCTTATTTGTAGTTAATTTGATTTATATTGTAGCTAAATTCTTTTAACTTCAGAATTATGATCAATTCTAGTGTGTGTCGAATTAGCAAAAAATATGGAGACTTGTTTACAAATTGTTACTTCTGACTGGATTTGTGGGTGGAGTCGGTTAGATATTCACCGCATTGGTGGCTAAATAAATGGCTGCAGCTACACAGAGCAATGCAAAGCCTTTCTGGCTGACAGCGTTACTCAATTTGTGACGCATTGAGGATAGCATTAGCATGACCAAGGTGGTGCTGAACGTAAAAGGTAGCGCAATGTGCCATTGAATATCGGTTTGTGCTCCATAAGAGCTGAGACTGCTCAATGAGATGAGTGCAATAGCAGCCAAAGTGGTAGCTACGATGGTGGGATGGTTAAAATTGCTCACTCGTTGCAAGCTGGGAACCACCACAAAGCCGCCCCCCACGCCTAATAATCCGGACAACAATCCAGCCAAGCCACCGGTTGTCACTAAGCTTCGGGTGCAGGGGGCAGTCCAAAATAAACGTGATGTTGCAGGGTTGATGGTGCAAGCTGGTGGAGGTGCATTGCTGTTGCCATCTTCTATGATGTGCGCGTTTTTCCAACTACGCATGGCTACTGCAATCAGAATGCCCGCGAACAGGCCATTGAGCATGGGTTTGGGTAGCCAATGAGCTAGCATGACACCCAGCGGAGCACAAAGCACGCCTAACAATGCAATCAACATAGCAGCTTTGTAGCGGACTATGCCTTTGCTAAGACCTTCTAAAGCGCCGATGGTGGACGCTACCAATATGGCCAACAATGCAATCGGTGCTGCTTCTTGAAGTGACAATCCCAAGCTAAAGATGAGTAAAGGTATGGCGAGGATGGTGCCGCCTGCGCCAGTAAGTGCAAGCACTACGCCAACAACCAAACCTAAGCCAATACTGATTAGGGTGATTTCATCCATCGATTGAATCTGCCTTAACCGCAAGCGCCACAGCGCGCCAACCATTCACGGCCTTTGAGCATCAAGCGCCAATAAACAACAGGCAATAAGTATTTCTTGAGCAGCCATGCTGACCATCTTGGCTTGGTGGAATCCCAGTTGAAGGTGGGCACCAATTTGCCCCCGTAGCCAAACTCAGCAAGGATGATTTTGCCTTTTTCAACGGTAAGTGGGCATGAGCCGTAGCCATCATAACGTGACGGTAAAGCTTGTCCAGCTTTGAGTGCGAGTAAATTCTCCGCCACAATCACCACTTGCTTGCGAACTGCTGCAAGTGTTTTGGCGTTGGGTGTAGAAGTGGCATCACCTAATCCGAAAATATTTGGGTAGCGCACATGTTGAAGTGAGTGCTGATTTACATCTACCCAGCCATCTGCATTGGCGAGCGGGCTGTTCTTGATAAAAGCAGGTGCGGATTGTGGCGGAACCACATGCAACATATCAAACTTCTTGCTTTGAATGGTGATGTTGCCCTCTGCATCTTTGATTTGAAATGTGGCTGTTTTTTTTGGTCCATCCACCTCAATCAGTGTGCTGTTGAAATTGAGGCGTGCACCATAGCGGTTTACATATTGCATCAATGGCTCCACGTAATCCTTTACGCCAAACAATACACCACCAGCATTGTGGAACTCAACATTGATGCTACCCAATGTTTGATTGTTTTCCCAATGTGAGCAAGACAGATACATGGCTTTTTGTGGCGCGCCAGCGCATTTGATGGGCATGGGTGGCTGTGTGAACAGGGCTGTACCGGATCTGAATTTTTTAACCAATTGCCAGGTATAGGGGGCCAAGTCATAACGATAGTTTGAGGTGACGCCATACATGCCTAATGACTCTTTAAGGCCTTTGATGGCATCCCAATTCAAGCTAAGACCCGGACAAACAATCAGATATTGATACTGCACAGCGCCCAAACTGTCTGTCATCACTTGGTTGTTGGCAGGTTCAAATGTGGTCGCTGCAGCTTTTAACCAGGTGGCGCCTTTGGGAATGCATTTAGACATATCTTTAACAGAGTCACTGGCATCAAACTCCCCGGCGCCTACCAGTGTCCATGCCGGCTGATAATAATGCTGTGTGGATGGCTCAATAATAGCGATGGAAGTGTTGGGTGCCCGTTTTAATAAGCTGGCAGCTACACCGCAACCTGCGGAGCCACCGCCCACGATGACAATATCAAATGAATTCGTCGGTACTTCCATGCTGTGCTTTCTATTGGTGGTTAATGGCATTCATTATAAAACGATTGTTATGTGTGTTTGGCCTTGAGCCAGCGTGCAAATCGTGTAATCAAGCATTTGCTTTTCATCCAAGCACACATTGCCTGAAATGGATTGCCACTTTGATTGGCAGGTTTCGTATTTGCACGTGTAAACATTTGCGATGCGCGATTGCCTGTTCTACAAAAGCCTAGCACTGGTTTGGGTGCGTCAGACAAGGCTTGGCTAAATGCATCCACTTGGCTGTCTTGTATTTGGTTGGGCACGACTGGTATATACACGTAATGCAGGCCATATTGTTTAGCTACTTCAGCAAGCACATTGCTGGTGGGTTGCTCAGCACCACCTTCTAAATCCGGGCGATTATTGATAATGGTTTTGAATCCCAATTGTGCAATTTCTGCGATGTCGTTGGGCGTGATTTGTGGCGATGTGCTGTAATCGTCTGAAATTTTAGTAATCGTTAAAGCCATGGTGGTAATCCTTTAAATAATATAAGCGCAAACATTAAGCGTTTGTATACGTGGTGCAAATTTGTTGATGCAGTACTTGCATCACCGCCATCGCGGCTTGGCTGGAAATGCTGTAAATAATACTTTTGCCCTCGCGACGTGTCGCCACCAGATTGGCTTCTCGCAACACCGTTAGTTGTTGCGAAAGGGTGGGCTGGTGAATGCCTAATAAGGTTTCTAACTCGCCCACGGATTTTTCCCCAAGCGAGAGCTGGCAAAGAAGCATGAGCCTGTCGGTGTTGGCCATTGCGCGCAGCAGTCCACACGCGATATCTGCGGAGGCGCGTAGTTCATCAAAATTAATTTGCGGTTGTGTAATGGTTGTCGTTGTCATGATTAATGTTTTTATATTATATTTTAATATATAATGTATTTCAATATTTTAATCGGAGTTTATATGTTTAAGCAATTGTTTGATACAGAGTCTTCTACATTTACTTACTTAATTGTAGATGAGTTAACCACAGAAGCCGCCCTGATTGATCCGGTTGATAGTCAGCTCGAGCGTTATATTGAATTACTGGATAGTTTGGGTGTGCAGCTTAAATATGCTTTGGAAACACACGTGCATGCAGACCATGTGACCGCGAGCGGTATGCTCAGGCAAAGGCTGGGTATTCAAACTGCAGTGGGTCAACAATGTGGTGCTACCACTGCAGATTTGCAGTTGAATGATGGCGATACCCTGACACTAGGGCAGCAAACGATTACCGTGATGGCAACCCCTGGCCACACTGCGGGTAGTGTTTCCTATCTATGGCGAGACCGAGTGTTCACCGGTGATGCCTTGCTCATTAACGGTTGTGGTCGTACGGATTTTCAAGGGGGCGATGCTGGCACACTTTACGATAGCATCACGCAACGCCTGTTTACTTTGCCCGATGAGACCTTGGTGTATCCAGGTCATGATTACCAGGGTAGGCGTGTGAGTTGCATTGGTCAAGAAAAAACTATCAATGCACGCTTGGCTGGAAAGTCGCGCGATGCGTTTATTAGTATCATGCAGCAGCTCAATTTGCCTAAACCCAAGATGATAGATATTGCTGTTCCCGCTAACCGAAAATGCGGAGTGGACGAGGAAACGATATTGCAAGGCTAGCCTTTACTTAGAGCGCACATAATCAGTGCACAACCAGAATTATTAGCGTTACAATGCACGTCAATTATTGGAGACGACGATGCAGAATGCACCCATATCGCTGGATTGGTTAAGCCTATTTCCTGATCTTGAGGGATTGGAGGAATCTACCAAGACTTTACTTGCGCAACATGCGCGGATTGTGGAAGCACCCGTGGGCACAGTAGGCTATCGTGAGGGTGGCGCTTGTGGCGCTTATGTGATGCGCCTTGCAGGGCAGTCCCGCGTGTTTAAAATGTCGGCCAGCGGACGCGAGATATTGCTTTACCGCGTAAATGCTGGTGAGACTTGCGTGATTACGACCACATGTTTGCTGGGCAATAGTAACTATCCCGCTTCCACCGTCGTGGAAGAACCCATTCGTGACGTGATTATTCCTGCAGCGGTATTCAACCAAATGATGATTGATTCTAGAGTATTCAGAACCTTTGTCATGGCGAACTATGGTGCACTCATCAGTGATTTGATTGTGCTATTGGACGAGGTGGCGTTTCATACGCTGGATGCGCGTTTGGCCAAACTACTGTTGGATGCTGGTTCAAATAGTGTGGCTAGAACTCACCAACAAATCGCGGATGAATTAGGTACTGCGCGTGAAGTAGTCAGTCGTCAACTTAAACGGTTTGAGCAGAAAAATTGGATTTCGATGGGGCGCGGTCAAGTGGATATTCAAGACCGCGCGCAGTTATTAAAAATCGCCAATCATTAAGTTCACATTAATGATGCACACTATGCATCACGCAAGTGGGCATATTGAGTTGTTTGGCCTCGGATAACATAGGTTTTTCTGTTGATGCTTTAGCCACCTGGCAATCAATACACTTACCTTTGGAAGTTGCCATGCCTGTTACCGTATCGAGACCTTTCACATCTTTAAAAATGGCGCCATCAATTTCCGCATCGGTTAAATTGGCGCCGGTTAAATCTGCACCAGTCAGGTCGGCTTTGTTGAGGTCCCCACGATAAAGGTTGGTATTGCGCAAGTTGGCACCGCGTAAATCGCCAAACGTAAAGGCTGCAATATTAAGGTCCGCACCTTCAAAGTTGGCGCCTGCAAAGTTACCGCCTACAGAATCAAACTTCATTTGACCCATCGGTTGATTGCCCATATCTAACCCAAATCGGCCGTTTGCAATGTTGGCATCATGCATGTCTACATTGCCTAAGGTGCCTATCATTCTGGCGTTAGTTAAATTGGCTTTGCTGAAGTTGGTTTTGCTAAAAATGGCTTGAAAAATAATGGCATTGCTGAGGTTGGCGCCAGAGAAGTTAGCATTTTCTAAGCGCGCTAAATTCAGGTAAGCGCCACTTAAGTCTGCACCGCTTAAATTAGCACCTTTCAATTCGGCACCAAAAAAACTGACGTTTTTCATATTGCAATGACGTAAATCCAAGCCGTTAAAAATTAAGTAACCGGCATCTTTATTGCTCAAGTCGCACTGTTTACTTTCAATTTGTTTGATGGCATCGGTCTGTGAAATTTTTTCACGCTCTGGTTCAGCGTTTTTTGCATAAAAAGTAGCAGCTTTGCTAATAATCTCATCAGGTGCTAGTAAAAATGCCTCTTTGGCAGCGGCACTGCCAAAGCAATAGGTTTTACCTTGATAAAGCTGGTTAATCTCGCATTTGGTTTTAACCATACTTCCTTTGGATAAGCCTGTGGTGCAATGATCGCCAAACTCGCCTGCATGTAATATAGATGAAAACAATAGTCCTGCTAATGTTGTGATATATGGTATATGTTTCATTATCTGCTCCTAAAGTGTCCCGCTTTTATTAGCAGGTGAATGCAGTATAGGCTTGGCAAATTTACCCACAGTAACTTTAGTCACATAGTAATTTAAGGTGTAACTGGCTTCTAATGATTTTCATGAAATATAGATTATTTGCAAACCGCTGTCGTCAACCAAGGTGACTATCTCGTTTTGTGCTTATCTGCCCAATAATGCAGATTACTCAGAGGAGATAAACATGAGCGTTAAATTGCATCACAGTGTATGGTTAGGTTTGTTGGCTGCGTCTGTTTCATTACCAGCGTTGGCTGAACATGAATATGAAGATCGTGCGCGTGTGCTTTCTGTCACCCCACAAATTGAGCGTGTAAACACACCCACACAAGAATGCCGAACCGAGTATGTGCGTGAGAGCTATTATGAAGCACCACGTCGCTCTAATACCGGTGCGATTGTGGGTGGTATTACCGGTGGTTTGATTGGTAGCCGTTTCGGTGGTGGTAGTGGACGTATTGCTACAGCCGCAGTGGGTGCAGGTTTAGGTGCGATTGTAGGTGATCGCTATGATAACCGTGATGTGGGCTATGGCCGTGAACGCGTAGAAACCAGACCGGTTGAGCGTTGCGTGACCGTAGACCGATGGGAGTCCATCACTACCGGTTACTTGGTGAATTATGAATACAATGGTCGTCAATATTCAACAGTGACTGACCGTGATCCAGGTCGTTTTATTCCTGTCAATGTGGCGGTAAGACCTGGTGGCCATGTAACCAATGTGGTGTATACCCCGGCAAGATGGGATGACAATCGCCCTCCAGGTCATCGTAAGCATCGTGACCGTCAATATTGGTAATGCCCAATTGGTGGTGATGTGAATAAAAAGCCGTACTGCAAAGTACGGCTTTTTTATGGCTGAGATTTATGGCTGTTGTAACAAGCTCAATTGCCGGAAGTTACCCAGCGCAGCTTCTATCGGCATGGGGCTGCTCAAGTAAAACCCTTGTCCGTAATCCACGCCCATTTTTTTTAGCAATTTCATGGTTTCGGCATCTTCAACAAACTCAGCAATAGTCTTGATTTTCATGGCCTCGGCGATACTTTGTATAGATTTTGCCATGGCTAAATCAATTTCATTGCGGGTAATGTCTTTAACAAAGCCACCATCCATTTTTAAGAAATCCACGGGCAGGTTTTTAAGGTAAGCAAAAGACGACATGCCGCTACCAAAGTCATCCAGCAAGAATTTACAGCCATAGGCTTTTAAATCTTCCATCAAGGAAATGGTGTTGGTGAGATTGATAATGGCCGAGGTTTCGGTAATCTCGAAACAGATTTTGGTAGGCGGTACTTTGTATAACTCAAATTGGTCTTTGATAAAGCTGAGCAGCCCTTTATCGCTTAACGACATGCCTGACAGATTAATGGTCAGCAAGAAATCATGTTGCTCATTGGTGTTGATGAGTTGGTGATAAATCGAGAATGTTTTATTAATCACCCAGCGGTCAATGTTCGACATTAAGTGGTAGCGCTCTGCCGATGGGATAAAGGCCATAGGCAAAATAATCGAGCCATCCACATCAATTTTACGAATCAGAATTTCGTAGAAAATGTTGTTGTTATCATCTTGCAACGGCAGAATTGGCTGACAATAGAGGCAAAAACGGTTGTCATCCATGGCGGAGTTGATGCGTGAAACCCACTCCATTTCAACATGACGCCTCGCCAAATCATCATCGTGATGTCTGAATAAGTGAATCTGATTGCGGCCATTATCCTTGGCGGCGTAACAAGCAGCATCCGCATAACTAGTGATGTCGCCCAAGTCTTGCATGTCGGAGGTGATTTCGACCATGCCGATACTCACCCCGATTTTGAACATACGGTTGTCATGCACGAATCTGAAGTCCTCAACCATAGAGCGCATTTCCTCAGCAATCAATAGTGCATTTTGGATATCGCAATTCGTCAACAACAGGCCAAACTCATCACCACCCAAGCGGGCAAAGGTATCTTCCTCACGCACGCGTTGGCTTAAAATCAAGCTAATCTGTCTTAACAACTCATCCCCGGCGCGGTGACCGCAAGTGTCGTTTACCACTTTAAATTGGTCTAAATCCATGTAGCAGAAAATATGTTGAGCATTGCTGATTTTGACGTCATTCAAGGCCACGTTCAGTCTGCGCTCGAATTCTTGACGGTTTACCAGACCTGTCAGCGCATCATGCTGGGCTTGATGGCGCAACATGCGCGTGGCATCGTGTACGCGGTCTTGCAAGCTATCGTGCGCCAATTGAATATGATTAGCCATGGTATTCAGGCCCAATTGCAGCGTTTTAATTTCGCCAGCGGCGTCTTCATCCACGCGCAGGTTGAGATGGCCAGCGCCTAAGTTTTTCACCGATTCTGCCATCGAGATAATAGGGTTGGTGATGCTGCGGCCTAAACGGTAAGCCAGCAGACTGCTCACCAAAAAGCCTATAAATCCTAGCAATAGACTTTTCCAAATCATGGATTTTTTAGTGGCACGAATGCGGTCTTTGCTCAGTGCAACATACACTTGCCCCACCACTTCAGCGCGTTTGTTGGCTTCCAGCATATTGTTAGTGCCGTCGTAAAAATCATCGATTTCCACTTTGTTACGAATGACTGGCGCGTTAGAAACGATGTATTCAGACTGGTTAATCTCTTTGACTGATAAATCGTTGCTGAGGTTGGGTGTGACTTGGTAAGGAATCTGCCCGCTGACTGCAAGCCTAAAGCCGGCACTGTCAGTGATTAGGATAGAAATAATGTCATCCTCACGCGAGATGGTTTGTTGAATCAGTGTTTGCAAGAAATTAATATTGCCAGATAGCACGCCATACTCACTTGCTGGGGCGATTTGCGTGGCGATAATTCGGCCGCGATCACTCAGAGAGTCATTTAGGGTGTTGATGCTTTTAGAGATGGAGTAAGCAGTCAAAAACAGTGTAATAGCAAATGTTGGCACTACGGTCAGTAGCATCATCCTTGCTTTAATACCTAGCTTGTTAAAGAAACTCATCTTTCGTCCTTTAAAATTTGCTGATAGATCAATGCATCATCCGCAATTTGTATATCAAGTGAGCGTGCTACTTGTCGATTTATCTCGATTGAAAATTGATGTGCAGCTCTGGGGGCGGGCAGTATCACTTGGTCTTTAGGTAGTTGTTTAATGGTGCTGGCAATTTCTATTGCGTATTGCTTAGGGCTGCTGAATACTGCCGCAATTGCGCCAGATTTAGCATACGACTGTGAAAACCCAATGACAGGTACCTGATGGCGGTAGGTAGTCAGAAGTATAGTTTGTGCGGTTTCGCGCGTGTAAATTAATGGGTCTGGAATCGCTAAGAGTAAGCGTTTCACTTGCATCAGTTTTTCTAAATTAAACTGTAGCTCGTCTGCTTTATTCACCAACCGAATATTGACGTCGATATTCCATCTTCTGGCTGCGCTTTGCAAATCGTTACTCTGAAACTGAGAAATGGGCCCAAGCAACACGCCAATCGAATATAAATTGGGAAAAATAGCTTTGATCAGTGACAGCTGACGGTTAAAAGGCTGGTCCAAGTAAATGGCAGAAAAATGCTCTGGATTGCGGTTGCTGTCTTTTAAAATGGTTTCATAACTAGATTTTGGCACCAACACGCCAATCACAGGAGTGCTTTCATCTAGGTTGCCCGCATAGGTCAGCGCTTGTGTTCCTACCGCAATCACTAACGTATCTTTCGGTATATTGATAGACAACCCACTATCGTTTTTGGAGAGGTTGACTTTGATCCCGCTCTGTTCGTTGATTTCCAGCTTGAGTTGTTTGACAAATTCGTTGACAGCCGGGGTGTCATTGGTCGTGAGAATGGTGATGTTGCTCCATGCAAGGGCTTGGCTGGATAGCATGCATGCACATAGCAACAGGGCCAACTGCGTTCGTAACCGCGAACTGATTGATTTAAAAAAAGACTGCATAAATGCCACGCTTAAAAATCCAGTCTCACGTTCACAAATGCTCGACGACGCAACACGTTGTAATCGGCAAACTCTTTTTCATGGCGATCTGTTAAGTTTTGAATGTTGAGCGAAACTTCTCCATCGCAAGTATTCCATCTAAAACGTTTGGCCACCCTCGCATCAAAACGGTGATTGCTATCAACAGGGTTGCCGTCACCCAGGGCTCTCACCGGAGAGTTGTAATAACCGGAAAAGCTGGCATCCCAATCTGAGTTAAAGTGGTGCGTGAGTAAAAAGCTAGAAATGTCTCTAGGTGTAGCATCCATGACATCATCAATTCTGTTCGATACAACATTGTTCGGGAAATTTTTAAGGTGGGCGTAATTCACCATCAGTTTTGTATCTGCGCTGAACATGAGTTGGATTTGCGTTTCAAATCCCTGAATGTCCAGTGAGCCTTGATTGCGGAAAGTCCCCACATCTCCGCCAGCTAGAATAGTGCCTGCGGGGGCAATAAAGTCATTGTTATCCACTTCACCGATGTAATTGCTAATCGTGTCATTAAAAAACTTAGCATCTACAGCAATATTCGCCCATTTGGCTACATAACCAATCTCACGGGATTGGATTTTTTCTGGTTTTAGGTCACCTTCATTAAAGAAGCGTTGCAGCAAAATGCTTTGTGGAATGGACGTGGTCAGTAATATCCCTCCTCGGAATTTTTCTTCTAGGTAGCTCGGTGTGCGAAAAGCTTCAGAATACCCAATACGTAAAGTTTGATTCGGCGTGATATGAATATTCATACTGGCTCTGGGCGAAAAATCAGTATTAGTAAAATCATTGTCTTCAATCATGAAGCCGCCGTTAAGCGTCAACTTGGGATGGATGTCGTATTGTGCTTGTGCAAACAGCCGTCTCAAATCAAAATTTTGCACATTGTTACTGCCAATCCAAAACGGGGAATACAACTTGTCTCGACGGATGCTGCCACCCACTGCGTACTGAAAATCGTCAGATAATACGGCGGATAGTTGCGTTTCAATATCATATCGGTCGAACTCATAAGGGTTTCGAAAACTTTGTACGCTTGGTGAAACCGGGGCAGGGAGTACGCCTGTCGTCACCACATCATCGCTGTTATCACGCGTATGAAAGGCTTGCACATAAAAATCGTACTTAGGTGATAGGTGCATGTTCCATTTTATCAACTCAAAGTGATTGCTAATGCCATGCGTTCTAGGCATAAAGATAAATGCATCAGGTTCGGTGTCGCCTTCTTCACGCTTCCCCTCGGCATAACCGAGCTGAAAGTCCACATCATGCATCTCAGAAAGTTTTAAGTTGGCGCGTGCATTAATTAAGTTGGTGCGTTTGAAATCAGCCCGATTGCTTAATCCATCATCTTCGCGGTAGCCAGCACTGACATGATAGTTCAGGTTATCAAGTTTGCCTGATCGATGGTAAAACGCTTCATTGCGACCATTGCCATGATTGACAGAGACCCGGTTGGCTGTGTTGCCGGTGGGTGTTTGCGTGATGATGTTGATAGTACCTAAGAAGGCATTGGCCCCATAGCTTGCGGCGTTGGGGCCGCGGGTCACCTCGATTCGCTCAATGTCATTAATGGTGATGGGAATCTCACTCCACTGCACACCACCGTATAACGGTTGATAGATGGATCTGCCATCAATCATCACTTGCATACTTCTAGAGTAGGCGTCCGTTAGCCCGTGGTAGCTCACTACATGGTTTGTATTCTGTATAAATCCAGCATTGGTACCCACATAAAATCCTGGTACTAGTCTAAACACCTCTGGCAAATCAATAATGCCAGCTGCGCGTATGGTTTCGCGGTCAATGATGGTAGAAGCAGAAGGCGTGTCTGAAGCTGACTGGCGTAACCTGGCAATGGTGAGTACTTGAGGAACTTCGCCTAGGTAATCGTCTTCGGATAATTGAGCGATTTGTATGGGTTGCGTTTCCGCGTAGACGAAATCACTACACAGCAATAAACACAAGCTCAATAATCTGAATGGTTTCATAGGCTTATACTCACGAGTTTGAACACTCTAGTGTGATTGACGATGTTGCCTTTAATGAATCTTATTTTTTGATGGTAAATATTCAATAACAATAGGCTGATGCATTATACAATAATGTCTGTTGGCAGAACTTCTCCCGTGTCGCTTATTTTCCATACCGAATACTTAATAATCATGAACTTATCTATCTTTGAGCTAGCATACTTAGGAAGCCAAGCAAAAGATACTCCCCATTCGGGTCAACACCAGATTTTAAGATATGGTAAGGCGCGGATTGTGACCGAAACAACAGATGATCGATGGATGCGCGAGGTAGGTCTATTGCCTCAACCAGATAGGCCGTTGACTAGGTTGTTGCTAGAAGCCGAAGTTGAAAGTACAAAACAAGCGTCGCAAGCTATTCATAGCCTACTTCTAGCGCAGCCAGTGCATTTAACGCTACAGCGCGATTCGTTTTCACTAGACAGCCTGCTAGTGCTCTCAGCTGAAGAGTACCTGGCGCTGACCACGCATTTAAACAGTTTTTTTGTGGAAGATGGCATAACGCTTATCCCCAGTGTGACGCATCAGTACTGGTTTTTAAAAACGGCTAGCCCATGGCAGCTCACTACACAGCCAGTGCAAGCAGCGCTGTATCAAAATATTCAAGTGTGGATGCCGCAAGGGCCAGACGCGAAAAAATTGCGTCAAATTATCAACCAAGTGCAAATGCTATTGCATGAACATCCATTGAACCAACAGCGGGGTCAGCTAGGCTTACCGGAGATCAACAGTATTTGGTTCTCCGCAAATAGCTTCTGCGGCCAAGATTACGTTATAGAGCCTACAAACAATAATGTGCTGGTAGGTGATAACGCACTGACGCATGTGGTTTCAGCGATATGTCAATTGCCGCATTATGAAGATGTATCAACAGCGGCCAAGGCAGGCGCTAAGCATGCAATTATGCTGATGGATCAAGCGGATAACACGCTTTGGGATGACGTATATCAAGCTGTGAAATCCAGAGAAGTCCAACAGATGACGGCTCATTTCCCGATGGTTAACGGTACATTGCAAGTATCACTTTCACCGTTAGACTGTTGGAAATTCTGGCGAAAACCCAATTCTTTTGAGTCAACTATTAAAGCACTTTCACGTAGCTAAGACACGAAATAACGCATGACCAAAATTATTAAAACACGCCTTTATCCGACACAGCATGTCCAGATATTGCTTGACGCAGGAGTACACCCATTGATGGCCAAATTATTGGCTGCGAGGGGAGTGCAATCGCTGGTATCAATCGAGAGCGCATTGAAGCATTTGATCCCACCAGATCTTTTAACTCAAAACACAGCGATGGCTAAACTTTTAGCGGATTTAATTGCGCAGCAACATAAGATACTGGTGGTAGGCGATTACGATGCCGACGGTGCTACTGCCACGGCTGTTGCGGTTAGAGGACTACGGGCGATGGGTGCGCAGGTGGATTTTTTGGTGCCAAACCGATTTGAATATGGCTATGGCTTAACACCGGAAATCGTGCGGTTAGCGTATCAATCTAAACCGCATGCGATTTTGACGGTGGATAACGGCATTGCCAGTATTGATGGGGTAGCAGAAGCCAACGCACTAGGCATAAAAGTGTTGATTACCGACCATCATTTGCCTGCCGACGCCACGCCACAAGCCAGTTGTATCGTCAATCCCAATCAACGTGGATGTACTTTCCCCAGCAAGCACTTGGCAGGTGTGGGCGTGATATTTTATGTATTAATGGCGTTGCGTGCTGAGTTGATTGCGCAAGGCCGTATGGATGCCGCCCAGCCTTACCCCTTGGCAGAGCTATTGGATTTGGTGGCGTTAGGCACCGTGGCTGATTTGGTGAAACTGGACGACAACAACCGTATTTTGGTCGAGCAAGGTTTACGGCGTATCCGTGCAGGTGCTTGCTGCGCGGGCATACGTGCCATTTTGCAATGTGCCGGGCGCGATAGCCGTAAAGTCACCGCCCAAGATTTAGGGTTTTATGTGGGGCCGCGTTTAAATGCTGCTGGACGTTTGGACGACATGACTTTGGGCATTCGCTGCTTGTTGGCCGATAACACACAAGAAGCAATGCATTATGCGCAGCAACTGCAAGCGCTCAACGTAGAGCGTCGTCAAATTGAAGCAGAGATGCAGCAAGAGGCAATAGCTGATTTAGCAGAGGTGACTGTGACCGATGCATTTACGCTCAGCATCTATCAACCAGAGTGGCATCAAGGCGTGATTGGTATTTTGGCCTCGCGCATCAAAGAACAATATCATCGCCCGGTGATTGCGTTTGCGTCTGCGGGCGACGGCTTGTTAAAAGGCTCTGGCCGATCCATTCCAGGTTTGCATTTGCGCGATGCGCTGGATTATGTGACCAAGCAGCATCCGAGCCTGATTATTAAATTTGGCGGTCATGCCATGGCGGCTGGCTTAACCATCCGTGAAGCTGATTTTTCGTTATTTCAGCAGGCGTTTGAAACGGCGGTGCGCAGTTATATTACTGCGGACGATTTGCAAGAAGCGATTGAAACCGATGGAGCGTTGACGACAGATGACATGACGCTGGAAACCGCTATGTTGTTAGAGAAACAAGTATGGGGGCAAGGCTTTCCACCTCCCATGTTTTACGACGAGTTTCATGTAATCAGTCAGCGTGTTTTGGGCGAAAAGCATTTGAAGCTGCAACTGCAAAAAGACCAATGGCGCTATGAAGCGATTTATTTTAATCAAGCAGAACTATTACCTGAGCAAGTGCATGCGGTATATCAATTGCAAATCAACGATTATCAAGGGCAACAGCAAGTACAGCTGCAATTAAAGTATGCCCATGCGTAAGCCTTAACAAATAATCATAAGCATCTTAGTCATCTGCGGTAAAATTACACAATTCAAAGTAGAGTTCTGATATGGCACGCCCTTTTAAACAACAACTCGATACCGCCCGCAAAGCACCTCAGCCTGCACCAGTGGAGCTAGATGCCGATGGCGTAGCCATGCCACAACATACCCAGCGCTTACATAAATTGCTGGCATTGGCTGGTTTGGGTTCTCGCCGTGATATGGAAGAACTGATTGCCAGTGGTCGCGTGACTATTAATGGGCAAACCGCGCAAGTGGGAGCTGGCGTAACCGCGCACGATGTGGTGCGTGTGGATGGTCGCCCGCTGAAACTACCATTCGAAGCAGAATTGCCGCAAGTGCTGATTTATCACAAGCCGGAAGGTGAAATTGTGAGTCAGGATGATCCGGAAGGCCGCGCCACCGTATTTGATAAATTGCCGCGCATCAAGCAAGGCAAGTGGATTGCGATTGGCCGTTTGGATATCAATACCAGTGGGTTATTAATTTTTACCAACTCTGGTGAGTTGGCCAACCGTTTTATGCATCCGCGTTACGAAGTGGAACGTGAATACGCAGTGCGCGTATTTGGCGAGCTGACCGACGACCAAATAGCGATGCTGACGCATGGGGTTGAGTTGGAAGACGGGCCAGCTAGCTTTGACCGAATTATTGCCCAAGGCGGAGAAGGTGCCAATCATTGGTATCAGGTGATTATCCGTGAAGGCCGTAACCGTGAGGTGCGCCGCCTGTTTGAAGCGTTTCAGTTACCGGTCAGCCGTTTGATGCGCGTACGTTTTGGCCCGGTGAATTTACCGCCACGCGTTAAGCGCGGCAGCATGCTCAAGTTAGAACAAAAGCAAGTGGTAGAGCTTTTGGAGTGGGCAGGTTTGCCAGTACCTAAAGCCCCGCTGAAGCAGCTAAGCCAGCGAGAAAAAGATAAGGCGACCACGGTGTTTGTGCCTAAAGTGCGGAAGCAGCGGGGTAGTATCCTCAATCGTGTGCCGCGGGAGTTATCTGCTGAAGGGCAACCCCGTTCAGGTGCAACGCGAGAAGGGAGCAAGCCTGCAAGCAGAGGCGCTTATGGTAAAGATACGGCTAATCGCGGGCCTGAGGGGAAGGAAGGTGCTAGAAAGTCCACGCCTAAAAAACCGGTCAATCGCCGCATCCGTCAGTCAACAGATTTGGCAGCGCCAGCCATGCAAAAGAAAAGTGACCGGAATCGCGGGCGCGGCTAACTCAGGTAACGCGGAATAAGTAGCTGCGCGGGGGAGTTGCTAAGTTACGCGGTACTCGTAACCTCGCTGTATCAAGCATACTATCTCGGTTCCTTCGTTCCGTGCGCCTTGCATCTCATCCCGCTCGCAAACTTCTCCGCGTTTCCTTAACTTCTGTCTAGCGCAGCCCTATTAATTCGGCTTTGGTTAGCAAGAACACAAACTGATTACCAGAAGCTACTTCCAGCCAGGTAAATGGCAGCTCTGGGTAGGCATCCAGCAACGCATCGCGGTTGTGGCCAATTTCTACTACCAAAATCCCATCATCATTTAAATGCTGCGCTGCCTCGCGTAACAAAGTATGCGTATGATCCAACCCAGCAGTGCCGCTGCCCAATGCCAGTTGTGGCTCATTGCGATATTCTGCCGGTAGATCGGCCATGCTGGGGGCATCCACATACGGTGGGTTACTGATAATAACATCATACGTTTTACCAGCCAGTGCGCAGAACATATCGGATTGAATAGCATGCACTTGATGCTGCAAACCATAGTTGGCGATATTGATATTAGCCACTGCAATCGCATCAGGCGAAATGTCGACAACATCTACCTCTGCATTTGGGAAAGTATTGGCCAATAGAATGCCCAAGCAACCACTACCTGTGCAAATGTCGGCCACCGATTCCACCATCTCCGGAAATTCAACCCACGGTTGAAAGCCATCTTCAAGTAACTCGGCAATAAAAGAACGAGGCACAATCACGCGTTCATCCACATAGAATTTAAAGCCGCGCAACCAGGCTTCGCGCACCAAATAGGCGGTAGGTACGCGCTTGGTAATGCGTTGTTCAACTAAGTGATGCAGGTGTTTACGCTCAGGCTCGGTCAGCTTGGCATCCAGAAAATTTTCCAGCGTGTCGTGCGGCAAATGCAGTGCGCTCATAACGAGCCACACGGCTTCGTCATAGCTATTATCGGTGCCATGACCAAAAAAGATATCCGACTGCTCAAATTGGCTGACGGTGTAACGTATCCAATCGCGAATGGTGGTTAACGATTGGGTAATAGTCAGTGCAGAGTTCATTTAAGCAATTTCTTCATAGTGAGTTTGTAGGTCTCTTTGAGTGGCTCGATGTCAGCTACGCCTACGCATTCGTTAAGTTTATGAATGGTAGCGTTAAGTGGGCCAAACTCAATCACTTGTTTGCAGATGTCGGCAATGAAACGGCCATCCGAGGTGCCGCCAGTTGTCGAGAGTTCAGGCGTCACTTGGTAGGCTTCTTGAATCGCTTCGGAAATGGCTTCTACCAAATTACCTCGTGGTGTAATGTAGCTGGGGGAGTGCTCCCATTCCAAATCGTAATCCAGTTGGTGGTTGTCCAAAATGGCGTGTACACGCTCTCTCAGATTGGCATCGGTGCTACCGGCACTGTTAAATTCTGGGCAATACCTAAAATTGAACAGAATTTCCACTTCACCAGGCACTACGTTAGTGGCGCCCGTACCGCCGTTCATATTGCTGATTTGCCAGCTGGTGGGCGGAAAATACTCATTGCCTTTGTCCCATACGGTTTCCACCATGTCTTTGATGGCTGGCGCAACCAAGTGAATAGGGTTTTTGACTAAGTGTGGGTAAGCGATATGGCCTTGTATACCTTTGACTGTGAGCTTGCCTGAAAGCGAGCCACGGCGGCCGTTTTTAATCATATCGCCGACCAGTTTGTTGCTAGTCGGCTCACCGACGATGCAATAATCAAAATGCTCGCCGCGTGCTTTCAGCGCTTCTACCACTTTCACGGTGCCATCGATAGCCACGCCTTCTTCATCCGACGTAATCAATAAGCCGATAGAACCTGTATGGTCCGGATGCTCTGCAATAAACTCTTCAATGCTGGTGATAAAAGCAGCCAGTGAGGTTTTCATATCGGCTGCGCCACGGGCATACAACATGCCATCTTTGATGGTCGGCTCAAATGGCGGGGTATGCCATTTATCCAGCGGCCCGGTGGGTACCACGTCGGTATGACCGGCAAATACAATCAGCGGCGCAGTGGTGCCACGGCGTGCGTAGAAATTATCGACATTGCCAAAGCGCATACGCTCAATCTTGAAGCCTAATGGTTCCAAACGTGAAATCATGAGCTCCTGACAGCCTGCATCTTCCGGTGTGTTAGATTGGCGTTTAAGTAAGTCAATCGCAAGGTCTAGCGTGTTTGACATTGTGAAATCTTTCTTGAGGGCAACGCGTTATTTAAACAATGCGCTGTATTCGGTTTCTGAAAATCCTAAAGCCATAATTTTACTGTCTTTTTCTAGGATTGGGCGTTTGATGACAGAGGTTTTTGCTGTCATCAATGCAATGGCGGATGCGTTGTCCACAATACTTTGCTTGGCATGTTCGTCTAATCCGCGCCAAGTCAGGCCAGCGCGGTTAATTAATTTAGATTCTGGCAGTTGTGCCAACCAGTTTTGGAGTTGCTGTTCTGATATGCCATGCTTTTTAAAGTCATGAAATTCGTACGCAATATGATGGCTGTCCAGCCAATCGCGAGCTTTTTTGACGGTATTGCAATTCGGTATGCCGTAAAGCTTCATCATCATTCCCTAACATCAAAACGCTATTTTAGCAGGGAGTGTGGTTAAGCAGGCTAGACTTCTTCGGAATCTGGCTCTAGATCAAGATAATCGCTGATGGAAAACTCGCCAGTACTGATGTAGCTGGCATTGAGCTTATGATAAATAGCAAACAACCGTTCAGCCGGTACTGGTTTTGAAAAGTAATAGCCTTGCAATTGGTCACAGCCTGTCGTTAACAATGCCAAACGCTGGTCTTCAGATTCAACGCCTTCAGCAACTACGGTTAGATTGAGCGCATGCGCAAGCTTCACCACCGCGTCTACAATGGCCAAAGCTGAGCCATATTTAGCCACGCCAGAAGTAAACGATTTGTCTAACTTTACTTCACTGACCTCCAAATTTTGTAGGTAAGTCAAGCTGAACGGATGCAAGCCAAAATCATCAATCGATACTTTGAGATGTGCAAACTTGAATTTAGAAAGCAGTTTTTTAAACTGGCTTTGATTATGAATCGCGTGTGTCTCTGAAATCTCAAAGATAAGACTTTGTGGAGGCACGTGATACGTCTCCATGACGGATTTAATGTGGTCCACTAATTGTGCATTACGAAATTGTTGGCGCGACAAGTTAACCGATAAGCTTAGTTGAACGCCGCTGCTGTGTGCGCGGTGAATGGTTTTGCAAGCTTCCGTCAGTACCCAGTTATTGATTCGGTCGATAAAGCCGAAGCGCTCAGCCGCCTCAATAAAATAGATAGGCGTGAGCAAACCCTTGGTGGGGTGGTTCCAGCGTAGCAAAGCTTCAGCGCCTGCTGGTGCCTGTGTTTTTGAGATAATTTTAGGCTGAAAATAGAGTGTAAATTCTTCATTCTCTATAGCATCGAGCAGCTCTTTTCTGATTTTTTGCATTTCATCAGACGCTTGTTCGATTTCTGCATCGTAGAATCGATACTGATTGCGACCATTTTCTTTGGCCTTGTACATAGCGGCGTCCGCACTCACTTTGAGTTTTTCTAGATTGCCATCACGCGGATAAATCGCTACGCCCACTGAGCAGGAAATCTCAATCAAGTGGCCCTCAATAAAGAATGGTTCTTTTACCGCATCAATCATGCGTTGTACCACTGCCACGATGCTTTCATGTGCATCAATCTCGCCTAAGATAGCCACAAACTCATCGCCACCGGCACGTGCAATATAATCACAATTACGGATAGCAGAATTAAACCGATCAGCAACTTCGACCAGTAGCATATCGCCGACATGGTGGCCAAAATTGTCATTCACTGGTTTAAAGTGGTCTAAGTCGATATACGCAAGCGCCATACTATCACCCAAGCGATCGCAACGTTTGGCCGCTAATTGCAGATGTTGGTTAAGTGCGTTACGGTTGGGCAACTTCGTCAGCGGATCAAACGAGTCTAAAGGGTTGGTGACAGAGGTGGTGTTTCTGAAATTGATACGTTTGACGATATTTGGGTTTAATCTGTCGTAAAACACCACAATAATAAAGGCCGTCAAAAATACAAAAATCAACACCATCGCAAATAGCATAGTAATGAAGCTAGAGTTCAAGATATTGTTATCTGTTTCGAATGAGTTAATCGGGCCCAAGCATGTATTAAACGCTAAATGTGTGGATAGGATGCCGATGGAAATTAAGATTGAGAAAAATGCGCGTACAGAGTAACGATGTGCGCCATCGTAACTCTTAAGCCAGTAATAAGTGATGATGCTTAAAATTCCGACACCAATCGCTATCGCAATGGCCAGTAAGGATGGGAGCAATAGAATTTCATAGTTATCCCCCATCATAGCTAAAGAGAAAAAGACAAAAATACCGTAACCTGACAGCCCTGCCTGTAGGCCAGAGATAATCAGAGAATAGATTGGCAGTGTTTGCTTATTAGCTGTATGCAATACAGCGTAGCCCACCGAAGTGGCGAACCCGAATGCTAGCAGCAGATAAAAATAGGAGAGCTCGTTCATATAGCTATGGTTAAAAGCTCTCATGTTCATAAAGTGAATTGCAAACAGACCTAAACCCACCATGGATGAGTAAACGAATAAAAGTTTGCTGTACTTATCTGGTGTGGTTCGATAGAGAGAGGCGACGAAGCCAAACGTGGCAAAACAGGCTAGTGCACCGGCCACTAGCGAAATAAGCATGATAGAGCTACTAAATTCTGAAAACATCTCTGTTGTGCTTGTTCTGTTTTTGTTAAAGTTATTACTGGTAAGCAAATGGTGTGCCAAGTATGAAGATACCTGCCTAAGGCGCCTGCTGGCTAAGTCAATCACACATCATGGCTGATGCAAGCTTGGTTTAAACAGACTTGCAAATAACGTTCAGGATGGGAGTTGGGTAGAGTATCTCGGTTAAAGTTTGACGATATTCCGACACTATCATGACAATCAAAAAAACAAAGGGAGGCGATTGCCTCCCTTATCTTTAGTAGCTGAAATTAGACTTAATTAAATGCCACGTAGCAATTCGTTGATGCCTACTTTGCCTAATGTTTTTGCGTCCACTTTTTTCACGATTACTGCACAGTATAGGCTATAGCTGCCATCTTTTGATGGTAGGTTACCTGAAACTACTACCGAGCCTGCTGGTACGCGACCGTAGAATACTTCGCCTGTTTCACGATCGTAAATTTTGGTGGATTGGCCAATGTAGACGCCCATGGAGATCACGCAGTTGTCTTCTACAATCACGCCTTCTACCACTTCTGAACGTGCACCGATAAAACAGTTGTCGCCAATGATAGTTGGGCCGGCTTGAACTGGCTCCAACACGCCGCCAATGCCTACGCCACCCGATAAGTGCACGTTTTTACCAATTTGGGCGCATGAACCTACTGTTGCCCATGTGTCTACCATGGTGCCTTCGCCCACATAAGCACCAATGTTAACGTACGAAGGCATCAACACTGCATTTTTACCGATAAATGAACCGCGACGTACGATAGCGTTAGGCACAACACGGAAACCACCTGCTTTAAAGTCTTCTTCGGTGTAATCTGCAAATTTTGGTGGAACTTTGTCGAAGTATTTAGTGCAACCACCATCTAGTAAAACGTTGTCTTCTAAGCGGAAGGAGAGTAAAACGGCTTTTTTCAGCCATTGATGTGTTTCCCATTGTTGGGTATCGCCAATACGTGAAGCCACGCGTAATTTGCCTGCATCCAAGTCGGCCAGAATAGACGCCACAGTTGATTTGATCTCCGCGGAGGCGTTGGTTGGGTTGATGTTGGCGCGGTCTTCAAATGCAGCCTCGATAATACTTTGACGTGGATCCATAATGTTCTCTTAATCGATGGTTAGAATTGGGATAATCAGATGCGTAATCAGCTTGCGCATCAAAAAAGTAGCATTTTAAACTAATTTGGCGGTACGCCCAAAGTTTCAGTGCAGGCTATTAGAGGTAGTACCGTATCAAAAAAAGCGCACCCGTGTTGGAAGGCGCGCTTTAAAGGATCAATATATGCGTATTTGCTTATTTACCTGCTTTTGCAGCCTCATAGAGCGGTCTGACTTTGGGCGCCAATGCTTTTAAATCAGCAATACGATTAGCGCTGGCCGGGTGGGTGCTAAAGAACTCCGGTGGTGCTTCTTTGGACTGCGCACTCATTTTTTGCCATAAAGTGACTGCAGCATCCGGGTTATAACCAGCACGGGCTGCAAGCTCTAAACCCATTTTGTCGGCTTCACGTTCTTGCTCGCGGCCGTTAGGCAGCGCAAAAAACAATTGTGAGCCTGCACCAGCAGCTTGTACCGCTGCGCCGCCAGCCGCTGAACCAGAAGCCATAGCAGCTAATGCTTGTAAGCCAAATTGTTGTACGTAGGCTTGTGACATGCGCTCGCGGCCATGCTCACGCAAGGCATGGGCAATCTCATGGCCAATCACTGCGCCCAGCTCGTCATCGGTGGCATTAATCTTTTCAACCAAGCCAGATAAGACCATGATTTTGCCACCTGGCATGCAGTAAGCATTCAGCTGGTCATTTTTCTCCACATTGACTTCCCATTTCCAATTTACAGCATCGGGGCGGAACACCCCCACTTGTGCAATCAGGCGGTTGGAAATGCGACGCACACGTTCCAGCATGGCTTTGTCTACATTAAGCGTTTTCTTGCCCTCCGCTTCTTTAAGTGTTTGTGTGTAAGCTTGCGCAGACATGGAATCTATACTGCTGGCAGGCAGCAGCATGAATTGCGAGCGCTTAACACCGGAAACGCTGTCTTTGGTAGTGGTAGCACAGGCAGCAAGATTGAATACCAAGGCGGAAATGAGAATGGCGCGTAGTGTTTTCATGGGGTCTCCTCAAACATTTTTGTTGTGATGGTGTTAACGCATCAAGTTTATTTTGGTTGATTCACGCGTTAGAGTTTAAATTTTGACCTGCGTTCCCAGTTCAACTACACGGTTAGGTGGTAGCTTAAATTGGTTGGTAATGGTCTCTGCGGTACGGAACATGGCAATAAAAATCTTTTTGCGCCAAATCGACATTTCGGTTTTTTCTTTTGCCAGCAAAATCTCTTTGCCAATAAAAAAGGAGGTATCCATGGTGTCTAATTCCAAACCGAGCTGGCTACAAAGCAATAGGTCTCTAGGTAAATCGGGTTCATCTTTAAAGCCATAATTCACTAGCACCCGGTAAAACTCAAACGGCATGGCTTCAACGGTGACGCGTTCTTGAGAGTTGGTATGAGGTATATCCGTAAAGCGCACCGTGAGGATAATGACTTTTTCATGCAGTACTTTGTTGTGTTTCAGGTTGTGCAATAGTGCGTGCGGCACGCCTTCTGGGTTGGGGGTCATGAACATGCCAAAGCCTGCAACGCGAGCAGGTGGATGCGCGCCTATCGCATTAATAAAGGGTACCAAATCCATGGATTCGCTTTTTAAGCGCGTGTACAGCAATCTTCTTCCGGTTTTCCATGTGAGCATGAGCACAAAGATAATGGTGCCGATGATGAGCGGTACCCAGCCACCATCGGGAATCTTCAATACATTGGCACCAAAAAATGCTAAATCGACTACCAAAAACAGACCAACCAACAGCCCAGTCTTGAGTTTGCTCCAACCCCAAATTTCGTGGAATACAATGGCTGCAAGTAATGTGGTAATCACCATATCGCCAGTCACTGCAATGCCATACGCGGCAGCCAAATCACCAGAGCTGCCAAAGCTAATCACCAATACCATGACTGCAATCATCAGCCCCCAATTCACACGGGGCATATACACTTGGCCTTGTTCACTGGCGGAAGTGTGGGTGACATGCATACGAGGTAAAAAGCCAAGCTGCAACGCTTGACGGGATACTGAGAACGCACCGGTAATCACAGCTTGAGAAGCAATCACGGTGGCAAGCGTGGCTAAAATAATCAACGGAAATAATGCCCACTCAGGTGCTAAATGGTAAAAAGGGTTTTGTATGGATTTGGCATCATGCAAAATCAATGACCCTTGACCAAAATAATTGAGCAGTAACGCTGGCAATACAAACCCGAACCAGGCTAGACGAATAGGTAAACGTCCAAAATGACCCATATCTGCATACAGTGCTTCTGCGCCAGTCACCGCCAGCACCACAGCGCCTAGTGCTACGAAGGCAATCCATGGTTGGCTAGAAAAGAATTGAATGGCATAAATAGGTTTGAGTGCATGCAGAATGGAAGGGTCGTGGTATATATTGATGAGGCCTAGCACGCCCAGCGCACCAAACCACAACAGCATGATAGGACCAAAAAATGCTCCCACCACTGCGGTGCCTTTGCTTTGTGTCCAGAACAGACCAAACAGTACCACTAGGGTGATGGGTACAATTAAAGTATGCAGACTTGGGGCCGCTACTTCCAGCCCCTCAACCGCGGACAACACAGAAATAGCTGGTGTAATCATGCCATCTGCATAAAACATACACGCCCCCAAAATACCCAGCATCATGATTTTTCTTTGTTTTAGCGGATTGTTTTCTGAGTTGCGGCTTGCCAAAGCAAGTAGTGCCATAATGCCGCCTTCGCCACGGTTATCTGCACGCATAATAAAAGCAACATACTTGATGGACACAATAAGAATCAGCGCCCAGGTAATCATCGAGAGGATGCCGTAAACGTTGCCCACAGTGAGTGCCACCGGGTGATGACCGACCGCAAATACTTCTTTCATGGTGTAAAGCGGGCTGGTACCGATATCGCCAAAGACAACACCTAGGGCAGCGAGTGAAAGGACGTGTAACGGTTGTTTTGCAATTGATGGATTCTGCATACGATGCGAATGATGAGGTTTGCTGAATATCTAAATGGTTATGATAATCATTTTATACAGTGAGTACACTATAAATGATGGTGATGTTGATATTTGTGCATGAATATTTTGCGAGAGTGTGCCAAATTTAATGATTTGTTGAACGTTTCGTCACTTTTGCGTCGGCCGTACCATGCGCAAGTGTAATCTTAATCGGCTGGCCATCACACAGTTGATGGCTGTCAGAGATAATATTTTCTTCTATATCTTTCACAATCGCATAACCCCTGTTCAGCACTTCATTCGGGTTGAGTAAACGCAAGCGGTCTGCGGTTGCGCTCAGTTGGGTGCGGTGATAGTGCAGTTGCTTTTCAATGCCGGCTTGCAGTCTTAGCCTCACTTGATGCAGATGATTGCTAAATGTTTGGATTTTTTGCGTGGGTGAAATAAGCCGTTTGGATAGATAATCCAAGCGTTGCGCTTCCATTTGCAACCGCTTTTCTAGCCGCTGGCGTATAGATTGTGCATATACGTGTAGTTGGTTCCTAATGGCCAGAGCGTCCGTGCAAGCCAACTCGGCGGCGGCTGTAGGCGTGGCTGCCCTTAAATCTGCCACAAAATCACAGATGGTAAAGTCGGTTTCGTGCCCCACACCGCTGATGATTGGGATGTGGCTTTGATATACTGCTCGGGCAACAATCTCTTCGTTAAACGACCACAAGTCTTCTAAACTGCCACCACCTCGGCACACAATCAGCGTATCAACTTCAGCGCGTTGGTTGGCAATATCAATCGCTTCTGCAATACGTTCAGCTGAGCCTTTGCCTTGCACCGGTGTCGGGTAAATAATCACAGGGATATTGGGGTTGCGGCGCTTTAATGTGGTCAGTACATCGCGCAACGCTGCCGCATCGGCAGAGGTGACAATGCCAATCGCATTAGGAAACTTCGGAATCGGGCGTTTAGTGGCGGCGTCAAACAATCCTTCTGCGCTCAATGTTTTTTTGAGACGCTCAAACGCTTCAAACAAAGTCCCCAAGCCCGCTTTTTGGATAAACTCTACGGTCAGCTGAAAGTCGCCCCTGGCTTCGTATAGCGTCACTGTGGCGCGCGCCTCAATTTTATCGCCTTCTCTTGGCATAAAATCGACATAACTATTGCGCCCTTTGAACATCACACAGCGCACTTGTGCGCCAGCATCTTTAAGCGAAAAGTACCAGTGACCAGAGGCCGCGCGGGTGAAGTTAGAGATTTCACCGGAGACCCAAAACAGCGGAAAGCTCATTTCAAGGATCTCACGGGCAAGACGATTCAATTCGCTTACAGTGAGGATTTTTTGTTGTGGAGTGCTGTCAGAAACTGCCATAGGCGCTATTATCCATTACAATTTCGTTTTGTTAAACCGTATTCATGCAAGAAAGACCACCTCATGTCATCCTGTCTATCCCGTTGTTTACAAGGTAAATCTGGCTATTTTCTCGGATTTGTAAGTTGTTTTGCTATCGTGATTTTGGCGCTGGTGGTACAGACCACTTACCATTTGGAGCCATGTCCGTTGTGCATTTCACAGCGCATCGTCTTTATGAGTTTGGGTGTGCTGTTCTTAATTGCAGCGTTTATTCCGCCAGCACATCTCTTGAAAAAAGTATTTGCGCTATTGCAAGTATTCACAGCCTTAGGTGGTGCAGGGGTGGCCATTCGCCATTGGTATTTGCAAGCCAATAGAGAAAGCATGATTGCTGATTGTGGGGTGGGGTTTGACTATATGTTCGAGAATTTTCCGCTGCAAAAAGCCTTTAAATTGTTGTTCCGCGGCACTGGCGATTGCGCTGCCATAGATTGGACCTTGCTTGGACTGACACTGCCGCAGTTGGCATTGATTTGTTTTGTAAGCTTTGCGGCATATGCCATTTGGTTATTGAGAAGTAGCAAGGTATGAGCGAGATTAGTGGGGATGAGTACAACACACAAAAGACTGAGTTAAGAGGCTGGCTCGCTAGTCTTAAACTGGGCGGAATTGCGTTTGGTGTGTTTGTTGTAGGTTGTCTGATCTACGGCTGGTTTAATCCTTTTAGTTTTTGGCATGCCTATGCTGATGCCGGGCGTAATTCAAGTATTGCTTATGCGCTATATTATGGCGTATTTATTGGGCCGGTGATTGTTGCAGTGGTCACTTTGCTGGCCAGATTTGTGATTAAGAAATGAAAATAAAAACACTTGATTTTAAAACGCTAGACGATTTTGTAGGCAATACCCCTTTGGTTGCTTTGCAGCGCATGAACCCAAACAAGAGTAATACTATTTTGTTAAAACTCGAGGGCAATAATCCAGCTGGCTCCGTCAAAGATCGTCCAGCCTATAGCATGATTAAGCGTGCTGAGGCGCGTGGAGATATTAAACCAGGCGATACTCTAATTGAGGCAACCAGTGGTAATACTGGCATTGCATTGGCCATGGTCGCCGCCATGCGTGGCTACAAAATGGTATTAGTGATGCCTGAAAACCAAAGTGTGGAGCGTCGGCAGAGCATGAAGGCGTATGGCGCTGAATTGGTGCTGACACCTAAAGATGGCAGCATGGAGTTGGCGCGTGATGTGGCCATGAAACTGCAAGCCGAGGGCGAGGGCATTGTGCTCGACCAGTTTGGCAATATGGATAACCCACAAGCCCATTATGAAGGCACCGGCCCTGAAATCTGGCGGGATACTGAAGGCCAAGTCACGCATTTTGTCTCTAGCATGGGGACAACCGGTACCATCATGGGTACCTCGCGTTATTTAAAAGAACAAAACCCTAATATTCAAATCATCGGCGTACAGCCTGAAGAAGGCTCGCAAATTCCTGGTATTCGTAAATGGCCGGAAGAGTATCTACCCAAGATATACGACCCTAAACGTGTAGATGAATTGCGTTATGTCAGTCAAAAACATGCAGAAAACATGACGCGCAGGCTGGCAACGGAAGAGGGTATTTTTGCCGGTATATCCAGCGGAGGTGCTTTGTTTACTGCACTACAATTGTCTAAAGAAGTGAATAACGCGGTGATTGTAAGTATCGTCTGCGACCGCGGAGACCGGTATCTCTCGACAGGAGTATTCCCGGGGTAGTTATGTGGCGTGTAGCCCTCATTGGTGTATTGTGGTGTGCAAACGCATATGCCTTAACCGGGATCAGCATCACTGCAGACAGCATTGCTTATGATGAAGCAATACTGACCGATGCCAAAGTGCGCTTGGACCTGACTGGCAATGATCAAGCCGTGGTGGATGCCAAAACCTTACAATATGCCAATGCCCGGTTGGACGATGCGCACATATTGCTGGACTTGAAAGCTAACACGACTTTGTTGGTTAAGGCCAAGCAAATCACATCCCCGCAGTTTGATGCCCGCAACCCCACTATCTATTTGGATTATCGGACAACTAATCCGCAACCTAGCCTAAAATTTGATGCAGAGGTCAAGCCGCTATCGGATAAACAGTGGGCTAATTTCAGCCTGAACTGCTTGATACCCCCAAACAAGCAAAAAGACACTTGGCATTGTGTGGATGGCTTATATCAAGGTGAACGTACCCATGTGCCATTTACCATTGATTTTGTGCCACAACCTAGTGGTCTGGAAGCCGATATCCAATTCAAACAAGTCAGTTTTAGCGATGAATCAGGTTTGCATGCTGGGGATAAACTCACTGGCAATATCAAGCTGTCTGCGCAGTTGGTCAAGTCTAAATGGTTGTGGAAAGGCGTATTCAACTGGAATGAGGGCGAGCTATTCTGGCAACCGTTTTATTTTGGTCAAGCAGGCAATCAGTTTGATATTGAAGGTACTTATCAAGCGCCCATGCTTAATATTCAGCAGGCTAATCTGCATATTAATGGCGTGGGTCAGTTATCGGCCAGTGCTGATATCAATGTGCAGACCAAGGCGTTTAACGATATTAAAGTCAATGCACGTAACGTAGACTTTACCGGGCTGTATCAGACCTTTATTCAGCCGATGGCACAAAAGTCGGTGTTTGGTAACTTAAGGGTGTCGGGCAAAGCGGATTGGGAGTTTCAGGTCAAAGATATGCAACCGCAAAATTTTGAACTCAACATTGAGAATGCCAATATCGAAGACCTAAATGGCAAGTTTGGCTTTACCAACCTAAATGCGCATATTCCTTGGGATTATAATCAAGTTAAAAACATATTTCTTGCCTATGAGCGTGGACATTTGCTGAATATGCCACTGGGGCTCACGCATCTCAAAGCTGAAGTGAATCGTTATGCCATTACGACCCCTCAGCTGACATTGCCCATTCTGGATGGCGCGCTAAAGTTTGAAGATGTATCTGCCGCATGGATAGGCAATGGCATGGTGTGGCATTTGCAAATGCAGTTACAACCTATCAGCATGAATAGCTTTAGTAAAGCGCTGGGCTGGCCGGAAATGAAAGGCCAGATTGACGGTCAGATTCCACTAATTACCTATGCCAACGAACAGCTTAATATGGACGGCCAGATGCAATTTAATATGTTTAATGGCATGGTGGCGATGTCTGGTTTACGCATTGACCGTCCGATTGGCGTAGCACCAAAGCTGTATGCCAACCTGACGATGCGCAATATTGATTTGGGTGATCTCACACGTACGTTTAACTTTGGTTCTATTGAAGGTAAGCTGGAAGGCGACGTGAAGAACTTGCGCTTAGAGAATTGGAAGCCAGTGTATATGGATGCGATTATTCAAACTGCGGATGGCAAGCATGTGAAAAAAGTCTCACAACGCGCAGTGGAGAATATTACTGCATTGGGTGGTGAAGGCACCGCTGCCGCGTTGCAGCGTACGTTTTTACGATTCTTTAAAAAGTTTAACTACGAAAAAATTGGCTTGAGCTGTCAATTAAGGCAGGATATCTGCAAAATGGGGGGTGTGGAGTCAACGCCTACCGGGTTTGTGATCGTTAAAGGAAAAGGTGCACCTTCGGTCAACGTGAATGGATATACGCAGTATGTCAGCTGGAAAGATTTGTTGGCAAGAATGCAGCGTATTACCGACAACAACACCAAAGCCGTCGTAAAATAGACTGAGTAATTCAGCCATTTGATTCAAAAGGAAACAGAATGAAACATTGGGTAATAGGATTAGCGCTAGTAGCGGTGGCATCGTTACCAGCTTGCGTGACCATTAATATCTACTTTCCGGCGGCGGCGGCAGAAAAAGCTGCGGATAAAATCATTGACGAAGTGTGGCAATTAAAACAAGAACAGCAGGGTACACAAAATCCACCTGCTGAGTCACCTGCCAATACGCCTGCACCCTAAGGAGCTGATATGAAGAAATTGTTATTGACAGGTTTTTTAGGTGTTGTGATGTTCATGAGCAGCGTTGGATCATTACAAGCAGCGCCTGATTTGGAAGCCAACACCCCTGCTATTTCCGCCATTAAAACCAGCATGCAAACACGCCATGCGCAAATGCAATCGTTTTATGCATCTGGCGCAATTGGTCTAACGCAAGATGGCTTTATTGCGGTGAAAGATGCCAGCGCAGTGCCACTGTCGCAACGGGGCGGATTAGCGGGTCTGGTCAAAGATGAAAACACTGACCGCACCAGGCTTTATAAAGAAATTGCTGCTGCCAATGGTCACCCAGAATGGCAGGGAGAGATACAAAGCACGTTTGCCGGGCGCTGGATTGATAAAGCGCAAACGGGTTGGTTTTATCAAAAAGACGGCATATGGGTCAAAAAATAGCGCTAGTTAATTAAAGAAAGATAACAATAAACAATGAATTGGTTGATATTGGTATTGGCAGGTTTGTTTGAGATTGTGTGGGCGATTGGTTTGAAATATACCGATGGTTTTACCAGACTATGGCCGACTGTCGGGACGGTGACAGCAATGGTCATCAGTGTCGGTTTACTTGGCTTGGCGATGAAGTCGTTACCCGTGGGCACTGCTTACGCAGTATGGGTAGGCGTAGGTGCGGTGGGCACGGCTATTTTAGGTATCCTATTGTTTGATGAGTCTGCCAATTGGGGCAGAGTTGTCAGTTTGTTGTTGATTATTATCGGAATTATCGGCTTAAAGTTGGCAACGCCCAGCCATTAACGAGCGATTGAACATAGCGAGTCTTGCAAACTGAGCTAAGAATGCGTATTTATTTCACGTTTTAAATCAAGGGTGACTCTAATACACTTAACCTAACTTCTCAAAAGTAAAGGGAGTGTTGTGATGCCAAGTAATCTTTTCGTACTTCCCGCCTACGGCAAAGCCATCACCTTGGATGATCAAGGTGTGTTCTATGTGATGAATCAGTATGAAGATACGATTCAAAACATCATTCAGCTCACTTATGCAAAGGACGAGTGGTGTTTGATGCAATTACAACACACCAGCATGGCTGATGAATATTGCTGGACAGTGATGTCGGCCGATAGCCGTTACGCACTAGACAGCATGACCTCCGCACAAATCGCACATCATTTTGCACGGCCTGAGTTTGCAGAGCCTAAGGGTGCTTGGCAAGTCATTCGCAATCAACAGTATGGGTTTGGTAAATTTACACCGCTAGAGGGTGGGGAGCCCATCGCTTACGGACTGCTGATGTTTGAGAACAATGAAATCAAGGCCATTATTCGTTTGCACAGAATGCAAGCGGATATGATGCAAACGATGACAGAAGAGACGGTCGAACGCGAAGTCGAATTTGCTTAATTCAGCAGATGCAAATTTGACAATACTGGCAAAGCTGAGCGTAAGCTAAGCCGGTACTTTTGGTGTAAGCTATCGGGCATGATAATGCCCACCCTAATTTTTGATATCGAGACAATTCCGGATACGGATGGTCTTCGTACTTTATACGACCTCCCGGATACCTTAACTGCGCAAGAAATCGCCAATATTGCTTTCCATCAGCGCAGGCAGCACAACGGCAGCGATTTCTTACCTTTACATCAGCACCGAGTATGCGCCATCTCTTGCGCATTACGTGAGGGCAATCAATTTAGAGTGTGGACGTTAGGTGATACGCAAGCCACTGAGGCAGAAATCATTCAACGTTTTTTTGACGGCATAGAAAAATATACGCCGCAAATAGTCTCTTGGAATGGCGGAGGCTTTGATTTGCCGGTGTTGCATTACCGCGCCATGATCAACAAGATACAGGCGCCACGCTATTGGGACATGGGTGAGGACGACAAAGAGTTTAAATGGAACAATTACATCAGCCGTTACCATATGCGTCATTTGGATTTAATGGATGTGCTGGCGATGTTCAATGCACGTGCCAATGCGCCTTTGGATGAAATTGCGCAGTTATGCGGGTTCCCGGGTAAATTGGGGATGGACGGTAGTAAAGTTTGGGGTGCTTATCTGGCGGGCGAGATTGAGGCTATCCGCAACTATTGTGAGACCGATGTGGCCAATACCTATTTAGTGTTTTTACGATTTCAATTAATGCGCGGGCATTTGAGCCCACAGGAATATGCCGCTGAAATTAGGTTGGTGCGTGAGACCTTGCAGGGGTATAGCGCACCACACTGGCAAGAGTTTTTGACTGCATGGCCAGACTAGCAGTCTGACCATGTATTCTGGCATTACTTACGACGTAACCCTACAAAGCCAAGCAATGCTGAACCTAGGAGCCAAATGGCTGGTGGAACCGGAACTGTGGATACACCACCGTTAGAACCACCACCTTCGTTTATATCTCCACCATTGCCATCTTCACCCAAATCCTCTTTGGTAACATATTGCGTTGGGTTTCTATCGCGTCCACCACCAGAGCCACCTCCACCAACACCACCAGCGCCTCCACCACTTGCACCAGAGCCGCCAGCTGAATAGCCTGTGGGTACCATGTCAGCAACAATCGCATCGCTTAAATCTTGAACGTAGTTTTCTGAAGGATTGCCTGCTCCTGTCTCTTCCGTTGGCAGAACGAACTCTTCATTAGAAGCGACGTTGTATCCTTCAAAGAAATAACGGGTTTTTTTGAATTCATCATCCATCAAATAATTTTCGATGTCTGTTTGGACTTGTTGCCAACGTTGTGTAAACGGAGCCATCGTATCTTGAGGCTGATGCGCTTTTGGCTTTTCATGGCTCTGTTGAGCAATTTGATCAAAGCCCGAAGATTTGGACGCGTTATTATTCATGGTATAAGCAATCAATGACAGCAAACCAAGTGCGGCTAATAACAAGTATTTAGATTTTTTTGCTCGTCTATTTCTTTGTACGCGTGTGCTCATGTTGCACCCCTAAAAATGTTGTATTAATTTAAAACAGACATTACCTATATGGGGGATATGGTGCAATAGCTCATTCGCACTAATGGCTCATGCGTTAATAATCTATGTGTATGAATTTATTTAATTTTTAACAAAGTTCAAGGTGATTGGATAATTAAGCGTTAAGTTATTCTGTTAAAGCTTCTGAGTCCTCTGCATCTTCCTCCACTAAGTTTTTCCAGTTTAGGATGATTTTTTTATGCTCTTCACCACTAATCGAGAACTTATGACGTTGTTTATCTCCATTGTAACTAGCCAAAATGGTGTAAGTGCCTGCGGGAATGTTTGCTAGTAATTGAGGTTGAGCTCCCATTAACCTGAATACCAGTTTGCCTTCGGTATCGTAAAGATTAACGTTCACATCGGTGATAGAGCGTCCACTGGTTCCCTCAGAGAAAATCACACGTAAATTAAATTGTGAAAGATAAGGCCGCATGGCATCCACCTCATCGGCGCTGATGCCGCCGGTGATGTAGGGAATTCCCTGGGCCGATTTTCTAACAGTTACGGAATCGGCGGATGCTAACAGGCTCGTCAATATGGCAATAGCCCCAAATACTAGGGCACAAAAAGTAGTATTGTTGAACATGGCAATCATCTTTTCATTGGTGTGATGTGAATATTCTACGCCTGCATCGGATAAAATGGCGACTATGAGAAGAAATCGCAATCAATCCCGCCAGTCAGCCACACCACAGCCCATTCAAACTGCATTGATCGAGTCGCTCGACCAAGAAGGACGAGGTGTGGCACATGTAGAGGGTAAAACTATTTTTATTGACGGTGCTTTGCCTCAAGAGCATGTCAGCTATCAATCACATCATGTCAAATCAACTTATGAAGTGGCGAATGTGGTTGAGGTACGCAAGCAAAGTAACCAGCGTGTGCAACCGCAGTGCCCACATTTTGGCGTGTGTGGCGGCTGCAAATTGCAGCATTTAGATTTTGCCGCACAAGTCGCCGCCAAGCAGCGTTTGCTAGAGAATGACTTTAAGCATATTGGCAAGGTGAAACCGGTCAATATGTTACCGCCCTTATACGGCCCCACTTGGGGCTACCGTCACAAAGCACGCTTAAGTGTGAAATACGTAGAGAAAAAACAGCGTGTACTGGTAGGCTTTAACGAAAAATCTACGCGTTTTGTGTCGGACATGAATAGCTGTGAAGTGCTGGTGCCGGAAGTGTCTGCGCTAATACAACCATTGCAAGACATGATTTTGCAGTTGAGTTTGCGTGACAAAATCCCACAAATTGAGTTGGCGGTGGGCGAAGCTACAGTTCATCATCCTGTGATTGTACTGATTTTCCGTATCATGGCCGGATTGACTAGTGAGGACGAACGCCTGTTACGAGACTTTGCCGACAGACATCAAGTGCAGGTATGGACGCAAACCAAAGGTCCAGACACCATCATGCCGTTCTACCCAATCAATGGCCCTCAGCTGCAATACAGTCTGCCGGAGTTTGATTTAACGTATCCATTTAAGCCCAATGAATTTACGCAGGTTAACCCGCAAATTAACCAAGTGATGATACGCCGTGCCATGCAATTATTATCGCCGCAGGACAATGAGCGTATTGCAGACTTCTTCTGTGGGATTGGTAATTTTACTTTACCGATTGCCCGCAGTGGCGCACAAGTACTGGGTTTGGAAGGTTTGGCTAATTTGGTGGAGCGCGCCAACGAAAGTGCCCAGTTGAATCAAATTAAACACGTGAAGTTTGGTGTGGCCGACTTATTCAAAATGTCAGAATCGAGCTTAAGTGAACTCGGTCATTTTGATAAATGGTTGGTGGATCCACCACGAGATGGTGCGTTTGAGTTGGTGAAAGCGATTACGCCAGACAGTGCACCTAAACGGATTGTGTATGTGTCTTGTAACCCAGCAACCTTGGCTCGCGATGCTGGTGTTCTTGTGAATGAGAAGGGCTATGTCTTAAGTGCGGCAGGGGTGATTAATATGTTCCCGCATACCGCACATGTGGAGTCAATTGCGTTATTCACGCACAACGAATAGCAATTATTAACACAAAAGGGCGATGTTATGGCATCGCCCTTTTTTTATGGCATTCGTTTGTACTTATGGTTATTTATCCATGCTATAAGCGGTTTTTCCACCTACCGCTAATAGTATCAAACCACCCGCCATGGCAATATTTTTCAAGAACAATACAGATTGCATTTGCTCTGCAAAATTGCTGTGGAAAATAATGGCAGCCAATACAGAAAACCCAGCCAGTGCCAATGCGGCATATTTTGTTTTAAAGCCAACGGCAATCGCCAAACCGCCTATCAGCTCCAGCGCAATGGTCGGCCATAACAATAAGGTCGGCACGCCCATCGCTTGCATGTAACCTGCGGTGCCAGCAGGATCGGAAATTTTTCCTATTCCAGCCAGTATAAAAATTAACGCCAACATCACTCTGCCTACCAGTTGAAGCACTCCGTTCATCTTGATATCCCCTCATGACGATTAAGAAATATTGCGAAAGTCATCATACGTCAAGTCATATGATTTGTCACAGCTTGAGCCACAGTGCAGAGATTGGCGCGCTAATTGCTAATACAGCCTAGTGTTTGAATATTGATGAAGGTGTTGAGAAGCGAATATGCGTTTATCTAATAAGTTAGCGGTCAGTGTGTGTGTGCTTAGTATGCTGTTTCCTGCGATGGGAATGGCTGAAACAGTGGATGAAAAAGTGGTGAATACGCTGTGGGTGCTGATGGCGGGTGCCATGGTGTTTTTAATGCAACCCGGATTTGCATTGTTGGAATCTGGGATGGCGAGATCAAAAAATGCAGTGAATGTCATGATGAAAAACTACATGGACATTTGCGTGGGCTCACTATTATTTTGGTTATTGGGTTATGGCCTAATGTTTGGCAATAGTCCCACTGGCTGGATTGGTACTGACTTATTTGGTTTAGCTAAAGCGCCCGATTGGGACTTTAACTTGTTGTTTTTTCAGATAATGTTTGCTGCGACTGCAGCCACTATCGTCAGTGGGGCAATGGCAGAGCGTACCAATTATATGGCTTATTTAATTGGCACTTGCGGTATCACCGCCATCATTTATCCGATTTACGGAGGCTGGGCTTGGAATGATCATGGCTGGTTAAAACAAATGGGCTTTATCGATTTTGCCGGTTCTACTGTTGTTCATTCTGTGGGTGGTTGGTGTGCGCTGGCCGCCATTATGTTGTTGGGGCCAAGGTTAGGACGCTTTGGCGCAAATGGTGAAGTGCGCGATTTGCCCGGTCATAATTTGGGTTATGTGACCATTGGTGGCTTTTTACTGTGGTTTGGTTGGTTTGGTTTTAACGGTGGCAGCACCTTGGCCGCTGGCACAAATCTTGGGCATATCCTGTTAAACACGCACATGGCAGGTGCAGCCGGGGCGGTGGGGGCACTACTATTGAGCTACATCTTACGCAAACCTGCACTGATGACCAATGCCGTGAATGGGAGTATTGCCGGATTGGTTTCCATCACTGCCGGATGTGCCAGCATGGCACTGCCTTACGCCGTGCTTACCGGCGCCATCGGCGGCGCAATTTCAGTGTTGGGCGTCATGCTGATTGAGCGCATGCGCTTAGATGATGTGGTGGGAGCTGTATCGGTGCATGGTGTTTGCGGCGCATGGGGTACTTTGGCCGCAGGCTTGTTTTTAATAGGTAATATGTACAATCCGCATCAAATTATGGTGCAACTGATTGGCATTCTAGCTGCCTTTATTTGGGTGTTTGCAAGCGCGTTTATGATGTACTGGCTTATTTCAAAAACCACAGGGCTACGTGTCAGTGCAATGCATGAACAACGTGGTTTAGATATCACGGAACATGGTGAAATAGGTTACCCCGAGTTTAGCCACGGCTCTGCATACTCTTCAGACAATTTGAAATCACTTGAAAAACTATAACCATGTATCAACAATCGCGCTTAAAAGATACCAACAATAAGGAACCGGTCATGGATTTAATATTGCGACGCAGAGCTATCTATACTGGCTTGCGTCCCTATTTTGATGATGAAAGCCTATTAGAGGCCATTCATTTATGGCAAATCAAGTATTCGGATAAGCCCAAGTTTGCCTTTGCCGAATTTTTATCTGAGTGTTGCCAAAACAATGGGCTGCGATCACAGCGTACCAATATACTTAGCTCAATATTCAAAGCGCTGGATTTGCCAGAGCATGCGTTGTTGCCAGACCCGTTTGATATTGCCTTAGACCACCTTGCTGATCAGATCCCTGCAGAAAAAATCTGTGATGACACGACTATTCTATTCGTGCATTTCTATGATAATTTGTTAAGCGCGCTAAGCGAAAAAGACGCACTAACTGTGCGCATTCATATTTTGAATCAATTTCCTGATTTGCGTTTAGATGAGCTGAGAAAAGCCTATTTTAGGGATTGGTTGAATCAAAAGTTAACCAAGTTGCCGGTAAGCTATGAATTGGCTGCAATGCGACAACTCATCAATTTTGCCTATGTGGGAATGTGTGAATTGTTGGGGCCAGTCAAAGCTGACCAATTGCTTGCACAAACCATGAAAACTTCTAGCGAGCTTGCGATGCAGATGGAAATTCCACTACATGATTTTTTATAAAGGGCAGTATGGGAATGAAGAATAATTGGGGGTAACCCCAACCCGTCTGGAAACGCGCTATCCACAATATCAAGTAGAATGGCAACGATGAGACGTTTGCCATTTTTTTTAATCACGCTTTGCTGCCTGTTGCTAGGTTGCTCACCCACCCCATCACAACATGCGACAAAAGTTATTCGCATGGCGATTTCACAAGCACCTTTGAATCTGGATCCGCGCTATGCCACCGATGCTGCTTCAGAGCGTGTTAACCGCTTACTTTACCAACGGCTAGTAGAGTTTGATACGCGCTATCAAGCCATGCCGGGGTTGGCTAGCTGGCAGGTGGTCACACCTAAACACTACAAATTCACGCTTAATCAAGCAGCTAAGTTTCATACTGGTCAAGCCGTGACGGCGCAGGACGTTAAAGCAACCTACGAGAGTTTGTTAGCGCTGCGCGATGCGCCACATCGTGCAGAGTTTTCGCATATCGAGCGGGTAGAAGTGCATGATGCCAACACATTTAGCTTTTATTTAAGCAAGGAGGACAAGCACTTTGTTGAAAAGCTGATTATCGGCATCTTGCCTGCTCCACAGATTGCGCAAGGGCACGATTTTTCACGCGCACCCATAGGCAGTGGCCCCATGAGGTTTGTAAGGTGGCAAAGTGCGCTCACCTTGGCACGTGTGCGTGATGGACAGCAGATTGTATTTACCGAGGTCAAAGATCCAACAGTGCGTGTGCTTAAACTAGTGCGGGGAGAGGTCGATGTATTGCAAGGCGATTTGCCACCGGAATTAGTCAAACACCTTCAATCCAAAGGAGACATCACCGTTAAAACCAGCAAAGGCACAAACTTTTCCTATTTGGGCGTTAATATGCAAGACCCAGTGTTGCGCGAACGAAACGTGAGGCGCGCTTTAGCGCATGCGATTGATTGCCCAGCCATCGTTCGCCAGGTGATGGTAGATAACACTAGGCTAGCGGGTGCGATTTTGCCACCTGAGCATTACGCGGGCAACGCTACATTAGCGCCATATGCGTATCGACCTTTGTACGCTAAACAACTCCTGCAAGCAGCTGGTGTAAAACTACCGCTAAAGTTAATTTATAAAACCTCTACGGATGCGCAACGTGTGCGCTTTGCCACTATTTTGCAAGCGCAAATGGTGCCAGCAGGTATTGATTTGGAAATTCGCAGTCTCGATTGGGGTACCTTTTTTGAAGATGTGAAACAAGGGCAGTTTCAGCTCTATGGCCTGACTTGGGTAGGCATCAAAACACCAGAAATTTATCTGAAAGCGTTTGGCAGTGGCTATGCGCCGCCGCTTGGCTTCAATCGTGGACGCTATCAAGACTCAACGTTGGATGCTTTATTGTTGGCAGAGGATTGGCATGCTGCAACCAGTCGCATTCATCAGCAACTGCCTTATATCCCTTTATGGTACGAGGGACAATTTGCAGCATATCGCTCACCGGTTAGAGAATATCAACCCCAAGTGGATGGCAATTGGGATGGGTTGGCAACCTTAGAATAATTAGGCAACTGCCACGCCAAATAGCTTGCCCACTAAGGCAGTAATAAGCATGGCCAGTGCCCCCCAAAACGCAACTCTGGCAGCCCCGGTCACTAGGTTTGCACCACCGGCCCTGGCTGCCAATCCACCTAACCCTGCTAAAAATATCAGGGAAAGTACTGCTACCATGGCAATCACGTAGGGTTGGGGCGTAAAAACAGCCACAATCAACGGTAACGCCGCGCCCACCGCAAAGGTGCCGGCTGAGGCGAGTGCTGCCAATAATGGTTTGGCGGAAACAATTTCAGAAATGCCCAGTTCATCCCGCGCGTGCGCGCCAAGTGCATCATGTGCAGTCAGCGCCAGAGCAACTTGATGCGCCAAATCTTCATTTAATCCACGCGCCATGTAAATGCCTGTCAGCTCTTTTAGCTCGCTTTCCGGCTCATTCATTAATTCTGCGGTTTCTTTGGCAATATCTGCTGATTCGGTATCGGCTTGCGAACTCACTGAAACGTATTCACCGGCCGCCATCGACATAGCACCTGCCACTAAGCCTGCAAGCCCGGTGAGCAGGATGGTGGATGGGTTGGCATGTGCGGCTGCCACGCCAATCATCAAACTGGCTGTGGAAACGATGCCATCGTTCGCCCCCAGTACAGCTGCTCGCAACCAACCAATACGATGGGATTTGTGAAATTCAAAATGACGCATAGATTTCCTTAAAAGACTTCCAACAACAATGAAAACATTTAAGTGTACACCCACCCAAGGCGCTTGCCAGCCACCCAATATCATTTTAGTGACTCGGCTACTGCGTGACTGCATAATGCCGTAAAATGCAGTGCAATATGTATATCGAAATTTCCATCGCCAAACAAACGCTGACACTTCTCGATGATGCGCACGAGTTACTCGCGCAATATTCAGTCTCCACTGCCGCGAATGGCGTGGGGTGCGAAAAAGACAGTGGCTGTACACCGTTCGGTGCACATATCATTCGTGCCAAAATAGGAGAGGGCGCACCAGCCAATACCGTATTTGTAGGGCGCAGGCCCACAGGTGAGATTTGCACCCCGCAACTGATGGCAGAGTTTCCCAACCGTGATTGGATTTTGACCAGAATTTTATGGCTCAGTGGCCAAGAAGTGGGCAAAAATAGGCTGGGCAATGTAGACACCATGCAGCGCTACATATACATTCATGGCACACCCGATTCTACCCAGATGGGCACCATCGGATCGCATGGCTGTATCCGGATGCGTAATGCCGATATTATCCAGTTGTTCGACCAAGTGCCGGTCGGTACATCAGTGATGATTCATGAGCACTAAAACGGCTGTCGTACAATTTTCTTAGCACACCCTTACATACATGCCTGTCAGTCAACTCATCAAACGATTACTTTCAACTATCCCTGTGGTGTTTGGGGTGGTGCTGTTGACCTTTTTGTTAATACACATAGTACCGGGCGACCCAGTTGAGGTGATGCTGGGCGAATCGGCCAACGTGGCTGATAGTGCTGCCTTGCGTGAGGAGCTAGGACTGAATCAGCCATTGATGGTGCAGTTTGGGCAGTACCTGAACAAACTGGCTCATGGCGATTTGGGGCGTTCTATACATACCCAAACACCTATTAGCGAATTAATTCAAACACGTTACCCTGCAACAGTTAAGCTCGCTGTGGTGGCATTGGCCATAGGCTTAATTATCGGCATCCCAATGGGTATTTTTGCAGCTTTGCATGCAGGCCATTGGCAGGATTTTGTGGTCACCATTATTAGTGTACGCTTTTCAGCCATGCCCGCTTTTTGGCTGGGGCCACTGCTGATGCTGCTGTTTGCGGTATGGCTAGGTTGGTTGCCTGTGAGCGGGATGGAAAATCATGCTTCTATCGTGTTGCCTGCACTCACCTTGGGTTTTGGTCTTAGCGCGATCCTCACACGGATGACGCGGACCAGTTTGCTGGAAGTGTTGAACGATGACTACATCCGCACGGCACGCGCCAAGGGCTTGAGTGAACGCACGGTGATTCTGAATCATGCTTTACGCGCTGCACTTTTGCCGATTATCACCATTGTCGGGCTGCAAATGGGCAGCTTACTGGCGGGCACTGTCATTACCGAGACCATCTTCAGTTGGGACGGCATTGGCCGCTTGCTGGTGGAGAGTATTGAAAAGCGCGATTATCCAGTCACGCAAGCCTGTGTATTGATTATATCGCTCAGTTACGTGTTGATTAATTTGGTGACCGATGTGTTGTACCAAGTGGCCGATCCACGCATGAGGCACGCATGATGGCTAAAACCTTTGCAATCTGCATTTTGGTGTTTTGGATAGGCGCTGTGTTGTTGGCGCGTTTGATGGATGTGCATGGCAACACCATTGATTTACAACATATTTTATCTGCACCCTCCATCCATTATTGGTTTGGTAGTGACGATTTGGGACGCGATATATTAGCGCGAGTGCTACGTGGTGCAGAAATCTCGTTCATGGTCGCCATCGTCGTTACCATCGTCAATATGGCGGTGGGGGTCACCATCGGCTTGCTGGCTGGATTTTATGGTGGAAAGCTAGACCGCTTGCTCATGCAGGTCACCGATGTGTTCTTAGCGTTTCCGGGCATTTTGCTCGCAATCGCTTTTGCCGCCGTATTAGGGCCAGGCATGTTGAACTTAGTGTTCGCATTGTGCCTCACAGGGTGGGTGAGTTATGCCAGACTCACCCGCGGTCAAGCTATAAGCCTGCGTCATCGCCAACACGTATTGGCGGCAGAGTCGCTAGGAGCCAACCCGTTTCGATTGATGTGGCGGCATATTTTGCCATTATTGAGCTCGTTGCTGATGGTTGAAGCCACCTACAGCTTAGCCAGTATTATGATTGCTGAGGCCAGTCTATCGTTTTTGGGCTTGGGCATTCAAGCGCCCAGTGCATCGTGGGGTGCCATGCTACGTGATGGAGTGCGCTATATGTTGGTGGCCCCACATTATGTGTTGATTGTGGGCTTGAGTTTGATGAGTTTGATTTTGGCGATTAATTTGGGAGGCGATTATCTGCGTGATCGATTAGACGTTCGATCGACGCAGTAATCTTGAAAAGCATGTTTAAGAAGGCTGAACCATGACAAGACAATACCGCTATTACGACCTGATTATGGCTGCGTTCGTCTGTGTCTTGGTGTGCTCCAACCTCATTGGTCCGGCCAAAGTCACGCAAATAGATGCGCCGTTGTTGGGGACGCTCACCTTTGGCGCTGGGGTGCTATTTTTCCCCATCTCATTTATCTTTGGCGACATTCTCACCGAAGTCTATGGTTATGCGGCCAGTAGGCGCGTGATTTGGGCAGGTTTTGCTGGGTTAGCTTTTGCAAGTGTGATGGCCTGGATGATTGTGGCTTTGCCGCCGGCACCTTTTTGGCAAAATCAGCATGAATACGAAGTCGCGTTTGGCAGCACTTGGCGCATCGCCTTGGCTGGTTTGGTGGCATTTGCGGTGGGCGAGTTTGTCAACAGTTACATCATGGCCAAAATGAAAATCATGGCGGCTGGTAAGCACTTATGGCAACGCACCATTACCAGCACCGTGTTTGGTGAGGCTGTAGATACGGTGATGTTTGTACCGTTGGCATTTTGGAATACAGGCATTATTCCCAACGATAAAATTCCACTAGTCACGGGGGCGCAAATCATTGCCAAAATACTGGTAGAAGTCGCATTTACCCCACTGGTGTATTGGGTGGTGGCATTTTTGAAACGTGCCGAGAACGAGGATTATTACGACAAACACACCGACTTTAATCCATTTAAATTGGATACCGCGCATTAAGACTTTCATATTGCAGCCCACTTAGGTACAAACGTACTATGCCTGTACAATCGCATCCTTAAGCAAAACACACTTTGTTAGGATATCGGTTGAATCATTACCCAGCAGTCAGTTGGCAAGAAAACAATAAACCCCACAAGGCCAGTTGGCATTCCGAGGCGGGGTTGGATGTACCCAAAAACATTGTAATCGCCAATGACGAGACCAAAGCAGACCAAGCGTATAAACTGGCGTGTGAAGGCACGGCCCTTCTCTATAGAGGTGATTTTCAAAACGCTAAGCAATTGTTGCAGGCGATTACGCGACGTGTAGACCGCAAACCGATTAAGCCCACTGCCAACATGCTTGAGGCATTTCATCAACATCGCGCGCGACAAATCCAACGCGCCAATATCACCAACAAATTACTCATCGAGTTACAACATGGCAAATGCGATTTAAAGCGCGCACCTGAAGTCAAAGAGGCGGTATTGGGTGCTTTGGTATTGGATGAGAAGCAAGATAAATTGCCTAACAGCATAATACTTTCACTAAGAGAGTTATTGGGCATGGTGGGCGCACACGAGTGGCGCAAAAAGGGGGTATTCATCGATGCGCTGCAAGCCAATATCCATGCACATTACGGGGTGTATTCACCGGTGCGTGGAGAATATTTAGAACTTATTAATCAAGCCCAGCTCAATGACCCTGCTGTTGCTTTTGATATCGGCACTGGCACTGGCGTGATTGCAGCCATATTGGTGCAGCGTGGTATTAAGCAGGTGGTGGCTACCGATAACAGCGAACGTGCTTTAAAGTGTGCGGGCGCCAATGTGCAGCAATTAGGCATTTCACAATACATCAAGCTGCAACAAGCCAATATGTTCCCCGATGGAAAAGCTGATTTGATTGTATGCAATCCGCCTTGGATTCCGGCCAAAGCCAATGCGCCGATAGAACATGCGATTTATGACCCGAATAGCGCGATGCTCAAAGCTTTTTTATCTGGAGTTAAAACGCATCTCAACCTTAATGGTGAGGCATGGTTAGTGATGTCCGATTTGGCAGAGCGTCTGGGTTTGCGTGCGCCACAAGCATTGCAACAATGGATTGCAGAGGCCGGGTTAACGGTGATTGAGCAATTGAGTGTTGCACCCAAACATGCCAAGGCCAGCGATCAATCGGATCCGTTGTACCCAGCGCGCTCTCAGGAAATTACCTCACTTTACCGATTGAAATAGCTTATAACGTTAAGTTTTAAAGTAAGTGTCATTACAGTAAATTCCATTGCTTAATGGTTTTTGTTTCGTCCAAACTCAAGCCATATTGGGCTTGTAGTTTTCCAACGACTTTATCTTTCTTCCCTGATAACACTAATGAGCGATTACCAGCCAATTTGCCCACAGTCGTTTTTGTTTTGCCTTTTGCTTGCATCAAATAACCCAACATCACATGCATGCCCATTGAGTGCTCCATTGTTTTTATTGATGTAACTATTAAACAGGCTTTCATTTGGGCTCAATATGGTCGTTTTTCCTAAATTGTTATCAGAAATTTCCTACACATTCCTACATGCATGTCGTAAAACGATGATTTTGAAGCGATGAAACAGGCACTTTACGCTAAAATGCCTGCAGTACTTTTCGGAAGAGTCAGAATGAGTTTAGGTCCAGTGATGTTAGATGTGGTCGGCACGGAGTTAACTGCCGAAGATGTTCGCCGTTTACAACACCCGCTCGTTGGTGGTGTGATTTTATTTGCACGTAATTTTATTAATTGCGAACAATTGAAATCGCTGACCGCCAGCATTCACAAGGTACGTCAGCCCCCCTTATTGATTGCAGTGGACCATGAAGGTGGGCGTGTGCAACGATTTAGAGATGGCTTTACCAAAATTCCACCCATGCGTGAATTTGGGCATATTTGGGATGCAAATCCTAAAAAGGCAAGAGAGCTAGCTGTAGAAGCAGGGTTTGTGTTGGCTGCAGAACTACGCGCACATGGCGTGGATTTTAGTTTTACGCCCGTGCTGGATATGGATTATGGCGATAGCCTTGTCATTGGTAACCGCGCGTTTCATCGTGACCCGCAGGCCATTAATGAGCTGGCATTCAGTTTGATGCAAGGCCTAAAAAAAGGTGGCATGGCGGCAGTGGGTAAACATTTCCCCGGGCATGGCTTTGTGGTGGCCGATTCACATGTCAGCATTCCTGTGGATGAACGTGAGTTTGACCAGATTGCGCAAAATGATATGCAGCCTTTCAGGCAAATGATTGATGAAGGTTTGGCTGCGATTATGCCTGCCCATGTGATTTATCCTAAAGTGGATGATAAACCTGCAGGCTTCTCTCCCAAATGGCTGCAAAAAGTTTTACGTGAGCGCTTAGGCTTTAATGGGGTGATTTTTAGCGATGATTTGAGTATGGAAGGCGCCACCGTGGGCGGAGATGTGACTACCCGTAGTTTGGCCGCACTGAATGCAGGGTGCGATATGGTGTTGCTGTGCAATAAGCCTGATTTGGCCGATGAGTTGCTGAGTAAATTGGAATGGAAAATGCCAGCGCAGAGCATTGCGCGCTTAGCACGTATGCATGGTGCGCATCATCCGCAAAGCATGACGCAATTACGTGAAAGCAATGTGTATGTGGATGCCGTGAAACGGGTGGCGATGGTGGGGCAGAAAGAAGGCGATTTGTTCGCCTAACCCAATATTTTCAACACTTTGTCACAAAAATTCACTTGAAACTTTTAACGTTAGTCGTTATCTTAACTACGTTGCTATTTGGCAATTTTTGATCAAAGGAAAAGTAATGTCAGACAATATGCAAGTATTAGGTCGCGAGGGTAGTTTATCCACAACGCAAAATAAAGTGTTGCGCAACACATATGCTTTGCTTGGTTTAACCATGATTCCAACCGTGATTGGTGCCTTCATCGGCATGGGAATCAATTTCAGTATTATTGCGCAGCACCCATTTATGGCGTTTGGTGCGTTTATGTTAGTCACAATCGGTATGCAGATGGCCATTACCGCAAACCGTAATAACAGCATGGGTATCGTGTTGTTGTTAGCTTACACATTCTTATTGGGTATTATGTTAGGCCCATTGCTACAACACGCTTTACATTTGCGTGATGGTGCTCAGTTAGTTGGTTTGGCGGCTGGCGGTACAGGTTTGATTTTCTTGACCATGGCCGGTATTGCAACCACGACTAAACGTGATTTAAGCAATATGGGTAAATTCCTGATGATTGGTATGGTGTTGGCTTTAGTCGCTATCGTTGCCAATATCTTCTTCCAAATCCCAGCCTTGGCTTTGGCAATTTCAGGCGTGGTGATTTTGATTTCATCAGGGTTTATTTTGTATGAAGTGAACAATATTGTACGTGGTGGTGAGACTAACTACGTGATGGCAACCTTGTCACTTTACATCAGCATTTATAACATCTTTGCTAACTTGTTGAGTATCTTGATGTCATTTGGTAACAACGACTAAGTGGTTAATGTATAAAGAAAAAACCCGCTTAGGCGGGTTTTTTATTGCCAATATGTATGGTTAAACACTCATTTTAATCGACGTGCCTTAAAGAAAGCACTCAGTAAATGGCCACAATCTTCTGCCAAGATGCCGGCATCCACTTGCGTATGATGATTAAGCTTGGGCTCACTCATGAGGTCCACCACGCTGCCACAAGCACCCGTTTTAGGGTCTGCCGCACCGTACACCAGCCGTGCAATGCGCGCGTGTTGGATAACGCCAGCACACATTGCACACGGTTCAAGGGTCACATATAACGTGCAATCAACTAAACGATAGTTGCCTATATTCTTTGCAGCATCACGTAAAGCAAGCATTTCTGCATGCGCGCTGGGGTCATTTAGGCTGATGGGCGCATTGCTGCCACGGCCAATGACCACACCATCTTTCACCACAATAGCACCTACAGGCACTTCTTGTTGGGCGGCTGCTTGCATGGCAAGCACAATGGCTTGCTGCATAAAATCAATATCGTTCATGAGCCGTTGTTGGTTTGTTGCTTATCTGCCCAACGTACCAGTACATAGACTAAGCCAATGACAAATGCGCCACCAAGCCAAATGCCAATTTCCTGATAAGTAGGTGTTGCCTCTTGCACTGGAATGACAATGAGTTTGCGCAAGAACATGACCAGCACAACTTCAATAAATGTCTCGACCAATAACTTATGACCGCGCAAATAGCGTATCTCGGCAGAAATAAGCGCAGAAACCGCCCATAGCAACATCAGCGTGCCCAGCGCATGTAAAAATCCGTGCACTAAGTTATGTGCATACGCCGCTTCTTTAACATCAATAAAGAATAACCAAGTAAACATCAAGATAGAAACCGCTAGCGCCAAGCCAATGATGACGTGCGCAAACCCATTCAGCCACAACATGGCTTTGATGGCGATATTGTTTACTGAGGCAAATTCTTTCGGTAATTGGTCCTGTGACATTTCAGAGTTCCTTGAGTGTATGCATTATTTTGGCATTACATCAGCAGATCATCTAGTGTTAATTTTTGTAGTCGTTTTAACATCCACTGTTGTGCTTTACCCATGCTGATATTTCTTTGGTTAGACCATGCCAGATAGCTCGGCCCCACAGCTCTGGGTTCTGCAACTTGTTTAATCACTAATTGGCCTTGTTTGGTGTGCTGCTGTGCCATTTTAATTGGCAGATAACCTACACCTAAGCCCGCTAATTGTGCCTCCAATTTGCCTCGCATATCGGAAACAGTCAACACATCTTGCCCGGATAAAATGCCTGAAGTACGTGGTGGTAAGTTGCGTGAGCTATCGGCAGCAGCCACAGCGCGATATTGAATAATGTCATGGTTATTAAGCGGTTCTGGTAACGATGCGAGTGGGTGATGCGGTGCAACAGCAAACACAAATTCCAGCTGGCCTAGCAAACTTGTGCTGAAACCGCCTCCAGGTGGTGCTTCACCAGGAGCGCCAATCGAAATATCGGCTCGGCCGGAGATTAGTGCATCCCAGCTGCCACCAAATACTTCGCGCATGATTTTGATACGGGTGCCAAATCCTTGCGCATAAAAATCCTGCAGAATATCAAACAAAGCGTCGTTGCTAAATAAATCGCTGATGGCAATACCGATATCCGTTTCTACCCCGGTAGCAACGCGCTTTACGCGTGATTCTAATGCATGGGCTGCATCTAGCAAGTAGCGGCCTTCCTTCAGTAGCTCAGCGCCTGCCTCAGTTAGATTGGCGCGGTGACCGCTACGGTCAAACAAGGCCACACCTAGGTCTTCTTCTAGCTTGCGAATGGTGTAAGTGACAGCAGATGGTACGCGGTATAGAGACTCTGCCGCCGCGGCAAAGCTGCCTTTGCGCGCAATCGCGTCAATCACCTCTAATGCATCGATGGAAAGCTTAAGCATGCTTGTTATTCATATTTTTTGAATAACTTAGGCAAAATAATTCGCTATTCATAAATTTTTTCTATAGATATCATGCATTCATTAATTCAATCATATTGAATAAGAAAGGATGAATAAGACTATATGATAACCCTAAGAAAATCACAAGACCGCGGTCACGCCAACCACGGTTGGTTGGATAGCTATCATTCGTTTTCCTTTTCAGAATATTTTGATCCGCAACACATGCAGTACTCAGTGTTGCGTGTGATTAACGAAGACAAGGTGGCTGGAGGAACAGGGTTCGGTATGCATCCGCACCGTGATATGGAAATTATCACGTATATGTTGGCGGGTGAGCTTAGGCACCAAGACAGTATGGGCAATGGTTCCGTGATAGGTGCTGGTGATGTGCAACGGATGACGGCTGGAACAGGTATCCGCCATAGTGAAACGAATGCGACTACGGATATAGAAGCGCACTTGCTACAAATCTGGTTGATTCCTGCACAGAGTGGCTTGCCACCTAGCTATGAGGATAAGCATATCTCTGAAACCAAAAAGTTGAATAGATGGTGCTTGATTGCGTCACCGGATGGACGTTCGCATTCATTAATGATTCATCAGGATGTGGAATTATGGGCGACCATACTGCAAGAAAATAATGCGCTGGATTATGCCATTCAGTCTGAACGCTGCGTTTATTTGCACTTGGCTAGAGGTCAGCTCACGCTGAATGGACTTGTTTTGTCGACAGGGGATGCAGCCATGATTTCGGCCGATCAGAAGATTGAAATTCAAGCGCAGCAAGAAAGCGAGATATTGCTATTTGATTTACCAGAATTAGAGGCAAACCAACTTTACTAGGAGCGGGGTTCGAATCCCCGTTGGGACGCCAATCCATTATCTAACCAATTTTATTTTTATGGAGTAAACAATGACAACAGTAGCAGTGGTGTATCACAGTGGTTATGGACACACGGGCGCGCAAGCGCAGGCGGTAGCGCGAGGTGTGGCGAAAGTGGATGGCGTAACGGTGCATCTGCTCAATACGGAAGAAGCGCAACAGCAATGGGAACTTTTAAAGGCCTCAGATGCCATTGTGTTTGGTAGCCCAACGTACATGGGTTCGGCATCCGCGCAATTTAAGGCGTTTATGGATGCAAGCTCGAAGGCTTGGTATACCAGAGATTGGAAAGACAAAATCGCAGCAGGATTTACCACCTCTGCCAGTCAAAGCGGCGATAAATTAAGTACCTTAGTTCAACTGGCTGTGTTTGCAGCGCAGCATGGCATGATTTGGGTTGGACAAGATTTGTTGCCTGGTAACAATAACAGTAAGGGCTCGGTCAACGACTTAAATCGCTTGGGCAGTTTTTTGGGTGCAATGGCGCAAGCTAACGCTGATGAAGGTGCTGATGTAGCGCCGATTCAAAGTGACTTGCTGACGGCAGAACATTTGGGTGAGCGTGTGGCTACTATTACCAAAAAATTGGTCGGATAAAAAATTAATTATAACAATAGGAGTAAATCGTATGAAAAAATTATTAATGTTAATGAGCTTGTCGTCTGGCTTAGCGTTAGCGGCAAACGCCTATGCAGCAGCAGAAACTTACAATATCGATGCTAGCCACAGTTTTGCGAATTTCACTATTCGTCATGTGGTATCTAAAACCTCAGGCAGCTTCAGCGATGTCAAAGGTGTGATTAAAGTTGACCGTGAGAATCTAGCTAACTCTAGCGTCAATGCCAAAATTAGTGTGGCAAGCATTAGTACTAGAAACGCCAAGCGTGACGAACACATTCAAAAACCAGAATATTTAGACGCAGCACAATTTGGTGAAATCACCTTCGTGAGTACCAAAGTAGAAGCCAAAAGCGCTACAGAAGGCGTGATGACCGGCCAGTTCACTTTACATGGCGTGACGAAAGAAATTGCTATTCCCTTTAAATTGCTTGGATTTGGGGCAGATCCATGGGGTGGGCAGCGCTCAGGGTTTGAAGGTAATGTAACGATTAAGGCATCAGATTACGGGTTTACTTGGATGCAAAAACCCAACAGCCCAGTCGGTGATGATATTGAAGTCACCTTGCTAATTGAGGGCGTAAAAGCAAAGTAAGAGATTGAGAAGAATTAATTTTATAGAGGATATGTATGTCTAAAGATTTATTTTCACCAGTAACACTGGGCAGTATTTCGCTTAAAAATCGTATTGTGATGGCACCTTTAACACGCAACCGTGCCGGAGAGGGCGGTGTGCCGCAAGCAATGAATGTGACTTATTACGAGCAACGCGCAAGCGCCGGATTGATTGTGACCGAGGCTACGCCAATCTCACCGATGGGTCATGGTTACCCTGCCTTGCCCGGTATTTATACGGACGCGCAAGTGGCAGGTTGGAAGAAAGTCACAGAGGCCGTACATGCAAAAGGCGGCAAAATTGTGATTCAACTTTGGCACGTGGGTCGTATTTCGCATCCAAGCCTGCTGCCTAATAATGCATTGCCTGTTGCGCCATCTGCAATTAAGCCGGCGGGTAAAGCGTTTACTTACCAAGGTTTGGTGGACTATGTAACACCTCGTGCACTGGAGGCGGCTGAACTACCAGCGATTGTGCAAGATTATGTGCTTGCTACAAAGTGTGCGATTGCAGCCGGTTTTGACGGGGTAGAGATTCATGCCGCCAATGGCTATTTGCTGGATCAGTTCTTACGTGATGGCACTAACCATCGCACCGATCAATACGGTGGTAGCTATGAAAATCGTGCGCGACTCTTAATGGAGGTGACCCGCGCAGTTGTTGATACTATAGGCGCGGACAAAGTAGGCGTAAGGTTGTCCCCAGTCAATCCGTTTAATGACATGAAAGACAGCAATCCCCAGGCTATTTTCAATTTCGTGGCTGATGCGCTTAATCAGTTTGATCTGGCCTATTTACACGCAGTAGAGGGGGGTATTCATGGTGGTGGTGAATCCGATCCATTTGATTTCGAGACTTTCCGCAAGCAATTTAAAGGTGCCTATATGGCCAATTTAAGTTATGACAAAGCGCGCGGTAACGCCGCAGTACAAAGTGGACATGCCGATGTGATCGCTTACGGTGTGCCCTTTATTGCAAATCCTGATCTGGTGGATCGGTTTAAACAAGATGCACCGCTGAACGAAGCGGACAGTAAAACTTTTTATGGCGGCACCGAAAAAGGATATATTGATTATCCGTTATTAGCTAGCTAGAGGCACTGACTCTCAGCGGCCTACAAAAGCCCCTATCGTTCATGATGGGGGCTTTTAAATTTGTAGTTAAGACTTGGTTAATTAAAATATGATTGCCGCCTAATTGGCCTAAGCGTAAAATTCTTGTTGCTAAATCATTAATTGGTCTTCCATTGTCATTCCTCTCACCGTATATGTACTCCAAAATCGTCATTGCCAATTGGAAAATGCATGGCAATCTTAAGCAAAATGAACAACTTTTTAGCTCTTATATCGCTGAGCTCTCGGCGCTAACGCATACACATGTGGTGGTTTGCGTGCCTTATCCCTATATGGCTCAAGCCCAGCAATTGCTTCAGGGTACCGGAATCGCTTGGGGTGCGCAAAATGTGGCGAAATATTCATCAGGTGCGTATACAGGTGAAGTGAGCCCGGAAATGCTGGTGGATTTTGGGGCGCAATACGTGATTCTCGGGCATTCGGAACGCAGCACGGCCTATTGCGAGTCGGATGAAAATATCGCGGATAAGTTTATGCTTGCCAAAGAACATGGCCTAACACCCGTGTTGTGTGTTGGTGAAACATTGATTGAGCGTGAAGCTGGCGTGATGGAGATGGTGGTTTCTAAGCAGTTAGATACGATTGTGAAAAAGTATGGCATGGAAGTGTTTGAAAACACCATCGTTTCCTATGAGCCAATCTGGGCGATTGGTACTGGTTTGGCAGCCACGCCAACACAAGCGGAGGCTATGCATCAGTTCATTCGACAAAAGCTGACGCAGCCGAGTTTTCAGGCTGAAAGCACCCTAAAAATCGTGTATGGGGGAAGCGTAAATCCTCAAAATGCGGTACAATTATTCTCTGTGAATGGCATTGATGGTGGCTTGGTAGGTAAATGTTCACTCAATGCGCAAGATTTTGTCAAAATATGTCAGGCAGCGGAACAAGTTTGCGAAACTTTGGTCAAGCAAACAGCGCTGTAAATCAAGAAAAAAATATGGAAAAAATTATATTAATCGTGCATATCCTTGCAGCCGCAGCGGTGATTGGGTTGGTGTTGCTGCAACATGGTAAGGGTGCGGATATGGGTGCTGCTTTTGGTAGCGGTGCATCCGGTAGTTTATTTGGTGTTTCAGGTTCATCAAATGTATTAAGTAAATTGACGGCAGTGTTTGTGGCTATTTTCTTTGTGACGAGCCTGACCTTGGCGTATTTGGCAAGTCATCGTTCTGCGAATGGTAGTGTGGTTAAAGCAACCGCGTCGCCAGCTACACAAGTAGTCCCAGCGGCTGATGCAGCAAAAACGGAAGCGCCTGCAGCTGAGAATGCGCCTAAGGATATTCCAAATTAGCTGATGCTGCTAACTAACTTTAATGTTGGTTGGCTTAAGTGGTTTAATTGCCGTCGTGGTGAAATTGGTAGACACGCTATCTTGAGGGGGTAGTGACGAAAGTCATGCGAGTTCGAGTCTCGCCGACGGCACCAAAAGCTGAATGTTTTTGATAATAGAGTATAGAGATGGTTTGTAGCGTGAATGTGTAAACATTTCCCAAACGTTGTAATGATTGATGTAATTTAGCTTAGGGCTGGCCGGTGCTAGAAAACTATTTTCCTATTTTGATGTTTATTTTAGTGGGTCTGGCCGTCGGATTGGGTCCGCTAGTCCTTGGTAAGCTGGTCTCTCCTCATAGACCGGATTCAGAAAAAAACTCTCCCTACGAGTGTGGTTTCGAAGCATTCGAAGATGCACGTATGAAGTTTGACGTGCGCTATTATCTAGTCGCTATCCTATTTATCTTGTTTGATTTAGAAATTGCATTTCTATTCCCATGGGCTGTGGTTATTCAAGAAATTGGTTTGGCTGGTTTTTGGGCCATGATGCTATTTCTGTTTGTGTTGGTAGTTGGCTTTATCTACGAGTGGATGAAAGGCGCGCTGGAATGGGATTGATTATTCTCAATTCTCAAGTGAAAAAATCATGAGTATTGAAGGCGTTTTAGAAAAAGGCTTTGTCACCACTACACTGGATACCGTGATTAATTACACGCGTACCGGTTCTATGTGGCCGATGACGTTTGGTTTGGCATGTTGTGCTGTAGAAATGATGCATGCAGGCGCTTCACGCTATGACTTAGACCGCTTCGGTATCGTATTTCGTCCCAGTCCACGCCAATCGGACGTGATGATCGTGGCAGGTACTTTGGTCAATAAAATGGCTCCGGCCTTGCGCAAAGTATATGACCAAATGGCAGAACCGCGCTGGGTGATTTCCATGGGTAGTTGCGCCAATGGTGGTGGCTATTATCACTACTCATATTCAGTTGTGCGTGGCTGTGACCGTATTGTGCCTGTAGATGTCTATGTGCCAGGTTGTCCACCCACTGCAGAAGCTTTGCTTTACGGCATTATTCAGCTGCAAAAGAAAATCAAAAGAACCAATACTATCGCTCGATAAACTGTTTATTGGATACCACTCATTCATGTCTGCCAAATTAGAACATCTGTCTGCTCAAATTAAACTGGCCCTTGGCGATATGCTAGCTAAGCATGTGGTGGCTAGAGGTGAGGTCACTATCGAGGTAAAGTGCGCTGACATGATTGCTGCTTGCTATAAGTTACGTGATCATGCCGAGTTGAAGTTTGAGCAGTTGATTGATTTGTGTGGTGTTGATTATTCTGAATACGGTGACGGCCAATGGCAGGGCGCGCGTTTTGCCGTGGTGCTGCATTTGCTTTCTGTTTCGCTGAATCAGCGCGTGCGTGTGCGCGTATTTGCTGACGATGACGACTTTCCGGTTTTCCCTACGCTAATTGATGTGTGGCCGGTAGCAAACTGGTTTGAGCGCGAAGCATTTGACCTGTATGGGATGATGTTTGAAAATCACCCGGATTTACGTCGTTTATTAACAGATTATGGCTTTGTCGGCCATCCATTCCGCAAAGATTTCCCCATGATAGGTAATGTTGAAATGCGCTACGACCCAGTGCAACAGCGCGTGGTGTATCAGCCTGTGTCGATTGAGCTGCGCAATAACGTGCCGCGCATTATTCGTGATGAAGGCTTCCACCATGGCTGAGATTAGAAACTATACGATGAACTTTGGGCCGCAACACCCAGCGGCACATGGCGTATTGCGGTTGGTATTGGAGTTGGATGGTGAAGTGATTCAGCGTGCAGACCCGCACATTGGCTTGCTGCACCGTGCGACTGAAAAGCTTGCTGAAAATCGTACCTATTTGCAAAGCGTGCCCTATATGGATCGTCTGGATTATGTGTCCATGATGGCGAACGAGCATGCGTATGTAATGGCGATTGAGAAAATGCTGGGGTTGGAAGTGCCGATTCGTGCGCAATACATCCGCGTCATGTTCGATGAAATTACCCGCGTACTCAATCACTTGCTGTGGCTAGGCGCGCACGCGCTAGACGTAGGCGCCATGACTGTATTCTTATATGCTTTCCGAGAGCGCGAAGATTTGTTTGATGTGTATGAGGCGGTATCAGGCGCACGTATGCACGCAGCTTATTATCGTCCCGGTGGTGTTTATCGTGATTTGCCTAACAAAATGCCGCAACACGAAACGACCAAATTCCGCAGTGCCGATGAGATTAAAAAGCTCAACGAAAATCGACAAGGTTCGGTGCTTGATTTTATTGAAGATTTTACTAACCGTTTTCCTGCATATATTGATGAATATGAAACCTTGCTGACAGACAATCGTATTTGGAAGCAACGTACAGTGGGGATTGGGGTGGTATCGCCAGAGCGCGCACTAGCATTGGGCATGACTGGCCCAATGCTACGTGGTTCAGGCATTGCGTGGGATTTGCGCAAGAAACAGCCATATGAAGTATATGCGGATTTGGATTTTGATATTCCTGTTGGCGTGAATGGCGATTGCTATGACCGTTATTTGGTGCGTATGGAAGAGTTTAGGCAATCTAATCGCATTATTAAACAGTGCGTGGATTGGTTACGCAAAAACCCTGGACCTGTGATTACCGATGACAATAAAGTGGCGCCGCCTAATCGTGAAGGCATGAAAACCAATATGGAAGACATGATTCACCACTTTAAATTGTTTACCGAAGGTTTCCATGTGCCAGCAGGGGAGGCCTACGCGGCAGTTGAGCACCCCAAGGGCGAGTTTGGCATTTATATGATTTCCGATGGGGCAAATAAACCCTATCGTTTGAAAATACGTGCGCCTGGTTTTCCACATTTGGCTGCGTTGGATGAAATGACCAAAGGGCATATGATTGCCGACCTCGTGGCCATTATTGGTACTCAGGACATTGTGTTTGGTGAAATAGATCGATAGATTATGTTAAGTAAAGAAGCCATTGAGAAGATTGACTACGAGTTGACCAAATACCCTGCGGATCAACGTCGGGCTGCAGTAATGTCTGCTTTGCGTATTGTGCAAATGGAGCGCGGTTGGCTGTCAAAAGAGAGTATTAGCGAGGTTGCTGAGTATTTGCGCATCCCTGAAATCGCTGCCATGGAAGTGGCCACTTTCTACAATATGTACGATTTATCCCCCGTGGGTAAATATAAAATCACCATTTGCACAAATATCTCTTGCATGTTGCGTGATGCAGATGTGATTGTAGATCACTTACAACAAAAGCTAGGTGTAGGTTTTAATGAGGTTACACCAGATGGTAAATTCTGTCTAAAAGAAGGTGAGTGTATGGGCTGTTGTGGCGGCGCGCCATTACTACACATCAACAATGCCACCATGCATGAATTTTTAACGCCGGAAAAAGTCGATGAGATTTTGAAGGAACTTCCATAATGGCAGCCACTAAGAAATCCGCAAATAAACCAGTCATGACTGACTTGAACCGTCAGACATTGTTAACGCTTAGAACACTGTCAGAGAAAAATCCTGCTTCGTTAGAGACATACGAGAAGCTCGGTGGCTATGTGCAATTAAAACGTCTTGTGACTGAAAAAGTAAAAGCCACAGAGATTATCAATCAAGTCAAAATCTCTAATTTACGTGGTCGTGGCGGTGCTGGTTTCCCAACCGGTCTTAAATGGAGCTTTATGCCGCGTTACTACGACGGCACCAAGTATTTGGTTTGCAATACCGATGAAGGCGAGCCTGGCACATTCAAAGACCGAGATATTATTCGCTATAACCCGCACCAGTTGATTGAAGGGATGGCGATTGCAGCTTACACCTTAGGCGCGCGCGTGGGGTATAACTATATTCACGGTGAGATTTGGCAAGATTACGAAACCTTTGAACAAGCATTGGCAGATGCACGCAAGGCAGGTTATATCGGTGAAAACTTGTTTGGCACTAACTTTAGTTTTGATTTGTACGCTGTGCATGGTTACGGCGCATATATTTGCGGTGAAGAGACAGCGCTGATAGAGTCGATCGAAGGGAAAAAAGGCCAGCCACGCTTTAAACCGCCTTTTCCAGCTAGCTATGGCGTGTTTGGTAAGCCTACCAATGTGAATAACACTGAAAGTTATGCGTCTATCCCTTGGATATTGCAACATGGCGGTCAAGCTTTTGCTGATTTAGGTGTGCGTAACTCTGGTGGTACCAAATTGTTTTCAGTTTCAGGGCATGTAGAAAAGCCTGGTAATTACGAAGTAAAAATGGGTATTCCATTCAAAGATCTGCTGGAAATGGCTGGTGGTGTATGGAAGGGCCGTCAATTGAAAGCGGTCATTCCGGGTGGGCCATCCACAGCAGTCATGCCAGCCAGTGCCATTATGGATGCCACCATGGATTATGATGGCTTGAGCAAAGCAGGTTCCAGTCTGGGTGCAGGTTCGATGATTGTGATGGATGAGACGACATGCATGGTTAAAACATTGAAGCGCCTAAGCTACTTCTTTTATGAAGAAAGTTGTGGGCAATGTACGCCATGCCGTGAGGGCACGGGTTGGGTGTACCGCGTGATTTCACGCATCGTCGATGGTAAAGGCAAGATGGAAGATTTGGATTTGCTGACCGACGTCAGTAACAATATTTCTGGCCGTACCATTTGTGCGTTAGGTGATGCAGCAGCAACGCCGGTGCTTAGTTTTATTAAACACTTCAGACCTGAGTTTGAATACTATATTCAGCATGGTAAATCCATGATTGACGGTAAATAAGATATGTTAAATATTGAAATAGACGGCAAGCCACTCGAAGTCGAACACGGCAGCACCATCATTGATGCCGCTGACAAAGTCGGTATTGCAATCCCACGTTTTTGCTATCACAAAAAACTGTCGGTCGCGGCTAATTGCCGCATGTGCTTAGTACAAGTCGAAAAATTCAATAAGCCCTTGCCAGCCTGTGCGACACCAGTGGCCGATGGCATGAAGATCTATACCCGTAGCAAAGCTGCAGTGGAAGCACAACAAAGCGTGATGGAATTCTTACTGATTAACCATCCCCTCGATTGCCCGATTTGTGACCAAGGTGGCGAATGTGATTTGCAAGATATTGCCGTGGCGTATGGCGCTAGCGGCTCTCGTTACGCTGAAGAAAAACGTGTGGTATTCAACAAAAACATCGGGCCCTTGATTAGTACAGATATGACACGTTGTATCCAATGCACGCGCTGTGTACGCTTCCTCAAAGAAGTGGGTGGAATGCAGGAGCTTGGGTTAGTCGGACGTGGTGAACACGCAGAAATCACGGCTTACGTGGATAAATCAGTGAATTCAGAATTGAGCGGCAATATCATTGATTTGTGCCCAGTGGGCGCGCTCACTAGCAAGCCATTTAGATATTCAGCTCGTAGTTGGGAACTCACCCGTCGACCATCCATCGCGCCACATGACGGCTTAGGCTCTCATATTGAAGTGCACGTAAAAGACAACAAAGTAATGCGAGTATTGCCGCGTGAAAAAGAATCCATTAACGAGTGCTGGTTATCTGACCGTGACCGGTACTCTTATGAAGGTTTGAATAGTCCTGACCGTTTGAAGGTGCCGATGATTAAGCACAATGGTCAATGGCAAGAAACCGACTGGAAAACTGCGTTGGAATTTGCAGCTGGTCAGTTAAAAGACATAACAACGCAACATGGTGGGGACGCATTAGGCGTACTGGTGTCTCCCAATAGCACCATGGAAGAGGGCTACTTAGTTAAGAAACTAGCGAATAGTTTAGGCTGCGGTAATGTGGATTATCGCTTACGCCAAACTGACTTTAGGTTGGACGGCAAGCGTGTGGGAACCCCTTGGATGGGTTGCAATATTCAAGAAATCGAAGAGCTCGATCGCATCTTGCTTATCGGTTCGAATATCAGAAACGAGCATCCATTATTGGCGCAACGCTTCCGTAAAGCGGTAGCCAATGGCGCAGAGCTTTGCATTGTAAGTCCGCTGGATAATGATCCACTGATGGATATTGCGCACAAAGTGATTGTGCGACCTAACGACATGGTGAATGTCTTAGGGCAAATCCTTAAAGCCATGTCTGGCTTACAAAAGCTCTCTTTATGCTTGCCTCCGTCACTGAATAAGCTGTTAGAAGAAATTCGTGTTCGCCCCAATACGCAAGCCATGGCCGAATGCTTGGCTGGTATGAGTGAAGACTTGGTCTTGATTGCACCTAAAGTAGGTATTTTTATCGGCAATATGGGCTTAAGCGATCCCCGTTTTACTGAGATGTACAGTATGGCCGAAGCAATAGCTGGTATCTCAGGCGCTAAGGGGGGTATTTTACCTGCCGCCGCCAACAGTACCGGTATGCATTTGATGGGGGTGATGCCAAGCCCAACGGGCATGCACGCGCGGGCGATGTTAGAAGTGCCAAGAAAAGCTTATTTGCTGCTTAATATTGAACCCGAGTTAGATTGTCAGCACGCTGCGCTCGCGAAAGCGGCCATGGCCAAAGCCGAGTGTGTGGTGGCGTTGACTGCTTATAAATCACAAGCCTTAGAGAATGCAGATATTCTTTTGCCAATCGCGCCGTTTACGGAAACATCAGGTACGTTCATGAGTATGGAAGGGCGTGTGCAGAGTTTCCAAGCAGTGACCAAACCACTGGGCGAGTGTCGTCCGGGTTGGAAAGTGCTGCGTGTGCTTGCAAACACGCTTGGATTAGAAGGATTTGACTTCAATAGCAGTGAAGATGTGAAAAATGCCATCTTTAATAATGAAAAACCATCTGCTGTAGTTTGGCGTAGTTTAAATAACAATCTAAAAGAGTTGGTTGAGATACAAATCAACATTAAAAAAGATGGTTTGCAACGTATTGGTGAAGTGCCGCAATATGAATCGGATCCGATTGTAAGACGCTCGCCGCCGCTACAAAAAACCAAATACAATATTCGCCCAATGGCAAGAATGTGTGCAGAGCAAATGGCACTGTTGGGCTTGGTTGAAGGTGATATTGTACTTGCACGCCAAGACAGAGGAAGTGCTGTGCTCAAAGTAAAATTGGACAACCATGTTGCCAAAGGTTGTGTGCGTGTTGCTGCATCACACGAGTTAACGACTGGGCTTGGTGACTTAATGGGGGATATCACCATCGAGAAAACCACAGAAGAGCACTACAAACCTTATGAGACCACGATGATGGAAGCGATGTAACCATGGCGTTTTTAGCTGAATTGTTTGGTGATTATTGGGTGCCCGTCCAAACGGTTACTTGGACCCTAATCAAAATCGTCGCTATCGTATTGCCTTTGATGATTGCAGTAGCTTATTTAACGTTAGCTGAGCGCAAAGTCATTGGTTACATGCAGGTACGTATTGGTCCTAACCGTGTAGGTTACTGGGGTTTGCTGCAACCGGTGGCAGATGGTTTGAAGTTGTTGTTCAAAGAAATCATCTTACCAACTGCATCTAATAAAGGCTTGTTTTTCTTGGGGCCTGTTTTGGCCATAGCACCAGCATTTGCGGCTTGGGCAGTAGTGCCTTTTGATGCCACCATGGTGCTAGCGGATATTGATGCTGGTTTGCTTTATATCTTGGCCATGACATCCGTTGCGGTATATGGCGTCATCATCGCTGGTTGGGCATCGAATTCCAAATATGCATTTTTGGGTTCACTACGTTCCGCAGCACAAATTGTATCCTATGAGATTGCCATGGGATTCACGCTTGTGGGTGTGCTCATGTGTGCCAATTCTCTCAATTTAGGCAAGATTGTGATCGGCCAGGCCGGTGGCTTTTGGCATTGGTACTTCATTCCGCTGTTCCCATTGTTTGTGGTGTATTTCATCAGTGCCGTTGCTGAAACCAACCGTGCACCATTTGACGTAGCAGAAGGTGAGTCGGAAATTGTGGCGGGCTTCCATGTGGAATACTCCGGCATGGCATTTGCTGTGTTTTTCTTAGCAGAATATGCAAACATGATTCTGGTATCTATGTTGGCGGCTTTGATGTTCTTGGGTGGCTGGTTATCCCCAGTTCCCTTTATCCCGGATAGCTTCTTATGGTTATTGGCCAAAGTAGCCTTTTTATTATTCTTGTTCTTGTGGTTCCGTGCTACATTTCCGCGTTACCGTTATGACCAAATCATGCGTCTGGGCTGGAAAATATTTATTCCAATTACCTTGGTTTGGATTATTTTCGTTGGTGCCATGATGCAAACTTCACTTGGCTATTTATTCCACTAGATTATGTTAACGCAAATTAAAAACACACTAGGAAGTTTGATGCTCTGGGAGCTGCTGAAAGGCATGGCGCTCACCGGACGTTATTTCTTTGCACGTAAAATCACCATCCAGTATCCGGAAGAGCGTACACCACAATCCAATCGATTTAGAGGCTTACATGCCCTGCGTCGTTATCCTAACGGTGAAGAGCGTTGCATTGCTTGTAAGTTATGTGAAGCAGTATGCCCGGCCATGGCCATTACCATTGAATCAGAACAGCGTGAAGACAATACACGCAGAACCACGCGCTACGATATTGATTTAACCAAATGCATTTTCTGTGGCCTGTGCGAAGAATCCTGCCCGGTAGATAGCATTGTGGAAACACGCATTTTTGATTATCACGGTGAACAACGTGGTGATTTGCTCTACACCAAAGAAATGCTGTTGGCAGTAGGGGACAAATATGAAAAACAAATTGCGGAAGACCGCGCACAAGATAAAACCTACAGGTAAGGCCGAATAATGGTATTCACCGATTATGTATTTTATACGCTTGCAGCTATTTTGCTGTTCGCAGGCGTACGAGTCATCACCACACGCAACCCTGTTCATGCCGCACTATTCTTGGTGTTGGCTTTCTTTACCGCAGCCGGTATTTGGTTGTTGTTAGAAGCCGAATTCTTAGGTATCGCATTGGTGTTGGTGTATGTGGGTGCGGTGATGGTGTTGTTCTTGTTTGTTGTGATGATGTTGGATATCAACGTTGATAAGCTAAGAGAAGGGTTTTGGGAGTATTTGCCCATGGCTGGCTTTATTGGCGTATTGATGGTGATAGAAATGGCCATGGTGTTAGGCGGAAAATACTTTGATACCAGCGATGAAGTCGCTAAACCAATGGGCTACAGCAACACGGCTGAATTAGGACGCGTGCTCTATACCGATTATTTATTACCCTTTGAATTGGCTTCCGTCGTGTTGTTGGTGGCGATTGTGGCCGCAATTGTGCTGACTTTACGTGACCGCCAAGATAACAAATCCATGGATCCAGCAGAACAAGTAAAAGTGCGTCGTCAAGATCGTATTCGCATTATTAAGATGGCAGCAGAAGTGGAACAACCAACATCAGAAACCCCTGCAGAGGACACTAATAAATGACAGTCGGGTTATCCCATTACCTAATTTTAGGCGCGTTGATGTTTGCTATCAGCGTGGTCGGTATTTTTTTGAATCGCAAAAACGTGATTATTTTGCTGATGGCCATTGAATTAATGCTGTTGGCGGTTAACTTAAATTTCATTGCCTTCTCACATTACTTAAATGACATTGCGGGCCAAGTGTTTGTCTTTTTTATATTAACGGTTGCGGCGGCTGAGTCGGCAATCGGTCTGGCCATATTAGTAGTGCTGTTCCGTAACTTACGCACCATAAACGTAGATGATTTGGGCCACTTAAACGGTTAATGATGATGAGCATGTTTAAAATTCTATTACTCATTCCCATGCTGCCGCTTATTGCCGCGGCTATTGTTGGCCTGTTTGGTCGGAAAATGCCTAGACACAATGCCCATTACATTACGGTGGGTGCTGTTGGTGTCGCATTCCTATTATCTGCGTATGTGTTAAACCAAACACTTCATGGGTTTACGCTGAATGAGACTGTATATCGATGGTTAAGCTCTGGACCCATCAACTTCGAAGTTGGCTTCTTGATTGATAATCTTACCGCGATGATGATGGTGGTCGTGACTTTCGTATCCTTGATGGTACACATCTACACGATTGGCTATATGCATGAGGATCCAGGCTACAGCCGTTTCTTCAGTTACATATCTTTATTTACTTTCTCGATGTTAATGCTTGTGATGAGCAATAACTTTATGCAGCTATTCTTCGGCTGGGAAGCCGTAGGCTTGGTGTCCTACCTATTGATTGGCTTCTGGTATACCCGTCCGACGGCTATTTATGCCAACCTAAAAGCGTTTTTGGTCAACCGTGTCGGTGACTTTGGCTTTCTGTTAGGTATCGGTTTGGTGCTCTACCATTTCGGTAGCTTAGATTATGCAACTGTGTTTGAATCTGCACCACGCTTAGCCGATGCACAAGTTCAAATCCTCCCCGGTGTGAGTTGGTCACTGATGACACTCACTTGCATATTGCTGTTCATCGGTGCCATGGGTAAATCTGCGCAAGTGCCTTTGCATGTGTGGTTGCCGGATTCGATGGAAGGCCCAACTCCGATTTCTGCGTTAATTCACGCTGCTACAATGGTGACGGCAGGTATTTTTATGGTGGCAAGGATGTCGCCATTGTTTGAGTTGTCCACCACAGCACTCTCCACAGTGATGGTGATTGGTGCTATCACCGCCTTGTTTATGGGGTTCTTGGGCATTATCCAAAACGATATTAAACGAGTGGTGGCTTATTCAACCTTATCGCAATTAGGTTATATGACAGTTGCACTGGGGGCTTCAGCCTACTCAGTGGCGATATTCCACTTAATGACACACGCGTTTTTTAAAGCTTTGTTATTCCTCGGCGCAGGAGCTGTCATCATGGGCATGCATCATGACCAAGATATTCGTAACATGGGCAATCTCAAAAAATACATGCCTGTGACTTGGATCACATCTTTGATTGGCTCCTTGGCGCTGATTGGAACCCCATTTTTTGCAGGGTTTTACTCAAAAGATAGCATTATCGAGGCTGTTAAGTTTTCACATATCACAGGCAGTGGCTTTGCTTATTTTGCCGTGTTGGCCGGTGTGTTTGTGACCGCATTCTATTCATTCCGATTGTATTTCTTGGTGTTCCATGGGCAAGAAAAATGGCGCCATGTAAAACACGATGCGCATGATGAAGCCCATCATGACGATCATCACCACGGCCTAGCACCTGAGGACGACCCGCATGAGCCTGGCTGGGTGGTGAAATTGCCACTTATCTTATTGGCGATTCCATCTTTGATCATTGGTTACGTTGCCATTGAACCGATGTTGTTTGGCAAATTTTTCGAGGGTGTGATTTTTGTAGATGCCACAGCGCACCCAGCCATGGAGCATTTAGCGCATCATTACCATGAGATGCTTCATAGCCCTGCAGGAATGGCCTTCCATGGTTTTATGACTTTGCCATTTGCACTGGCCTTGTCTGGTGTGGTGTTGTCTTGGTATTTCTATATGAAACGTCCGGATATTCCTGTTGCCATTCAAGCGAAATGCCATGTGATTCACCAAGTTCTAGAGAATAAGTATGGGTTTGATGAATTCAATGAGCGTGTGTTTGCAGGTGGTTCACGTTTATTAGGCAGCAAACTCTGGCAGATTGGCGATGTTAAATTGATTGACGGTGCCATGGTAAATGGTACAGCAAACTTAATTGGAAAACTTGCCGGTAAAGTACGTCATTTGCAATCCGGTCTAATATATCACTATGCATTTGCAATGATTATTGGCGTGTTTCTATTCCTTACCTTCTTTATAAAAATTAACTAAAAAGTTGCACATGACTTTATTTAATCAACACATACTGAGCTTTGACATCTGGGTGCCTATGCTTGCGGGCATTATTGTATTAGTGTTTGGCAGCGACCAAGCACCGATGAAAACACGATGGATTGCTTTGGTTGGTTCTATTGCAAGCTTTCTAGTCACCATTCCTTTGTGGACAGGTTTCCAATCATCAATAGGTACGTTTCAGTTTCAAGAAAGTGTCCCTTGGATACCTGCTTTCAATATTCACTACCATTTAGGTGTTGATGGTTTCTCTGTTCCGTTGATATTGCTCACTAGTTTTACCACCGTGTTAGTGGTAGTGGCCGCTTGGGAAGTGATTACGAAAAGCATCGCCCAATATATGGCCGCTTTCTTGATTATGAGTGGTCTGATGATTGGGGTGTTCAGTGCCTTGGATGGCATACTCTATTACGTATTTTGGGAGGCTATGCTGATACCAATGTTCTTGGTGATTGGTATTTGGGGCGGACCAAATCGTGTATATGCAACGGTTAAGTTCTTCTTGTACACCTTGCTAGGCTCTTTGTTGATGTTGGTGGCCTTTATTTACCTGTACCATCAAACGGGTAGTTTTGCCTTAACTGATTATTATGAATTGCCGATTGCTATGAACGCACAGATATGGATTTTTGTTGCGTTTTTCATGGCGTTTGCCGTCAAAATTCCAATGTGGCCGGTGCATACTTGGTTACCAGACGCGCACGTGGAAGCGCCTACTGGTGGTTCCGTGGTGTTGGCGGCCATTGCTTTGAAACTTGCCGGATATAGCTTTTTACGCTTTGCAATGCCGATTGCCCCAGATGCAGCGCACTATTTCTCCGGGTTTATGATTACATTGTCTTTAATTGCAATTGTGTATATTGCATTAGTCGCGCTTGTGCAAAAAGATATGAAAAAGCTCATTGCTTACTCATCTATCTCACACATGGGCTTTGTTACGCTCGGTTTCTTTATGTTCAGTCAACTAGGCCTTGAAGGTGCCGTGGTACAAATGATTTCACATGGCTTTATTTCCAGCGCCATGTTCTTGTGTGTGGGTGTACTTTATGACCGCATGCACAGCCGTCAAATTGCCGATTACGGTGGCGTAGTCAACACCATGCCTATGTTTGCCGCATTTGCCGTGCTGTTTGCCATGGCTAACAGTGGTTTGCCTGGAACTTCAGGATTTGTGGGCGAGTTCATGGTGATTCTTGCTGCTGTGAAGTTTAATTTCTGGGTGGCATTCCTAGCGGCAACCACATTAATTTTTGGTGCGGCATATACACTGTGGATGACTAAGCGTGTGTTTTATGGAGAGGTGGCAAATCAACATGTGGCTGAGCTTAAAGACATTAACGCACGTGAGTTCTCAATATTAGCCATTCTGGCATTATTAGTAATTGGTTTAGGTGTTTATCCGGAACCGCTTACTGCACTCATGCAAGCTACCAGTGCCGAATTTTTAAATCATATGCAAACCAGTAAATTACCAATTATTAGCAACATGCCAGCGGTAGGTATCTAAATAATGGAAAATATTCAAATCGATATCTTGACTGCTCTACCAGAACTCACCGTGTTATGCATGGGGATGTGTATTTTAATTTTGGATCTGTTTATTAAACCGCAAAACCGTTTTGCGATTTATGGTTTAGCGCAATTCACCTTATTTGCAGCCGCAGTATTTACGTTTCAGTCGCATACGCCTGCGGTTGGTTATCTATTCAACAATATGTTTGTCGATGACAGCCTTGCAGATGTATTAAAGCTGATGACCTATCTAGGCACGTCTATCATGCTGGTCTATACCCGCCAATATATGCAGCTACGTAATATGTTCCGTGGTGAGTACTATGCCATGGTTTTATTTGCAATGTTAGGCATGATGATCATGATTTCTGGTCAGAACATGCTAACCATTTATATTGGTCTTGAGTTGTTGTCCCTGTGTCTATACTCGTTGGTGGCATTTGATCGCGACAATCCGCGAGCTTCAGAAGCGGCCATGAAATACTTTGTGTTGGGCGCATTGGCGTCAGGCATGTTGCTTTATGGCATGAGTATGATTTATGGCATGACGGGCAGTCTAAATATCACTGAAATCGCTCAAGCAATCTCCGGCTTGAATCCGCACAACCCTGTACTCATCATGGGGTTGGTGTTCGTGGTGGCTGGTTTGGCATTTAAGTTTGGTGCTGTACCGTTTCAAATGTGGGTACCCGATGTTTATCAAGGCTCACCTACCTCGATTACCTTACTGATTGGTTCAGTGCCAAAATTTGCTGCCTTTGCTATTACCATACGTTTATTGGCGCAGGGCCTTTACCCATTGGCGGCCGACTGGCAAGATATGCTATTGATCATGGCGTTGCTGTCAATCAGCATTGGTAACCTGAGTGCTATTGCACAGACCAACCTCAAACGCATGTTGGCCTATTCCACCATTTCCCATATTGGTTTCTTACTGTTTGGTTTGATGAGTGCTAATCTTAATGGATTTGCCTCAAGTATGTTTTATATCTCTGCTTATGTGCTTATGACATTAGCTGGTTTTGGTATGATTTTACTGCTATCACGTAAAGGGTTCGAAGCTGAAAAGCTGGACGATTTGAAAGGGCTAAATCAACGCAGTCCATGGGCTGCCTTTATGATGTTGATTACTATGTTCAGCATGGCTGGAATCCCACCCACAATAGGCTTCTATGCGAAATTCACAGTGCTACAAGCGGCTTGGCAAGCCGGTTTTACATGGCCGGTAGTCGCAGCAGTACTACTTGCAGTAATCGGGGCATTTTATTATTTGAGAATAGTCAAATTGATGTACTTCGACGAACCTATAAATCACGATGCAATTCATGCACCAGTCGATATGCAGTTTGTGCTTAGCATCAATGCATTAGCACTCTTACTGATAGGATTGTTGCCACAAGTGCTGATGAATGTATGTGGTTTGTCTATTGTCACTAGTCTTCAGTAAAAGCAAAGTAATCTTTAGCCCTTCAACATGACCATCCAACTCACTTTGCTTTTGCTTGCATTTATCATCGCTAATTTGCCTTGGTTCTCTGAAAAGCTGTTTTATTTGCTGCCCTTAAAAGCAGGAAGAAAAAGCTTGGCTTGGTGTTTGTTTGAATTGATAGTGCTCTATACACTAGTAGGAGCGCTAACAGTCTATGCGGAATATGCAATATATGGTCAAGTGAGCAAACAAGGCTGGGAGTTTTATACTGTCACCTTCAGTTTATTCCTTGTGTTTGCATTCCCTGGGTTTATTTATAAAACCTTATGGGTTAAGCGATAATATTTATAATCTATTTATTGGTTTGCTTTATCAATCCATTTAATTGTTATATCCGTTCTAGTGATCAATCGTTATTGATTAATTGATTCAGTCATTGATTGAACTTCAATAAAGCTATTTAGTTGAAATAAAAACAAAAAAGCCATGATATTTATCATGGCTTTTTCATTACATCTTAACTATCAGTCAGTACTTAGTTTACGTTTACACCATACAGTGTTTCACCATCGCCTAAGTTTGGACCGCCGCAGTCTTTAGGATTGTTGAAGCAGTTTTTGACTACACGGTTTATGATGGTTTCATCCCAACCGTTCATCCAATCAGCATGCAAAGAATAACCACCTGGGTACGCAGTACTGTAGTTATCACTAGCCAGACGATATTTAGCATTCGGGTCTAAACCAAAGAAGTCGGCATTAATCGCGATAGATGGAATGGCAACCGGATGACTTGCTGGGCAAGAGTTTGCTGATTTTGTAACAATGCCTTGAGCATTCTCACACTCATCTCCACATGAGTAAGCCATGTGAGACTTGTGGTCAGGACTGTCCAGATTTTTGCCATCCCAGCAAGATGGGAAGCTTACAATCATACGTAACATTTGATTAGCGCCACCACAAGATTGCTTAATGTGATTGCCTTGCCACATAATGCCCCAGTTAGCCGGGTTCATCACTTGCGTTTGGTCTTGGCAGAAAAAACCACCTTCTGCATCGGCTACGGCTAGGGGTTTAGGATTACCCGCAATCATACGTAAACCTGGCGGAGGCGCTTTAATGTAAGCCCCACTTTTATCATCCGCTGCTTTGTAGTAGACAACAATAAAGGTTGGTTTCGCCGGAGCACCCGTGCTCGTGTTAATCAAACTAGGCATCCAATAACCTGAACGGTTCAAAATGCCACCCGCGCAAGTGCTGTTCCCAGCGTTACGCAAAGTTTCATTGGTGCTGTATGCATTAACCGCAGTACTACCGAAGAATGTATGATGGTGTGTTGCGTTGGGCACGCCAGGGAATACAATCGGATCGTCATTACTCATGTGGGAGTATTCACAGCTGATACGGAACGCTCCAGCATATGGAAATGACTGAGCTCTTGGTATCGCTGCCGCTTTAATCATAGGTGTAGAAAAGCCTACGGCTGGTTTCGGTGTTAGCGTTTTATTTACAGCTGGCATTAAGTTTTGACCTTGAGGGTCAAGGTTTTTTGCAAGCAGCTTGTTATCCACGTAGAAACAGCGGTTATAAGCACCAGATTTCGGGTCACCCATTACAGTAGCGTTACAGCCAATACTGCCAGATACATTTTCTTTAGTGGTCCATTTGGTTGCTACGCCAAACCATACTTTTGCCGTAATGCCTGTTGGAATCGTGCACATCTCCATGTTGCCATTGCAGCCTACCGCTACTTTAGGTGGCTTAATAGACGCTGTTGTAGTCGTAGTACCTGTGGTTGAACCAGTCGTAGTGCCTGTGGTTGAACCAGTCGTAGTGCCTGTGG
>OFDC01000105.1_pt1 | contig 94259 bp, 73 predicted proteins | sample 1520941 | NCBI WGS metagenome assembly OFDC01 (sample SAMEA94258168, study PRJEB24077) | hot springs metagenome | biome: Aquatic biome; feature: Water | place: India | collected 2012-12-06 | depth 5 m
TGTAATTTTTTAATGTATTGCGGTTATCAATCAAAGAATATGATACAAATATATAGAACTAAAACAATACAATATTCTTTAAAAGGCAATTATTTTAGTGAAATATTCTAAATTCTTTATAAAGTACAACTTTTTATTCGATTTGTTAGGTTTTGTTATTTTTCCAAGAATAAATCGAAGGCACTTTCTTGATATTTTTTAATTTTAATCTATAAAAATACTCAAATTTAAACCAACATTTTAAGTATTTAATATTTTAGAGAGTATATATACTTAAAATTAAACCAAGATACCGAAAAACTATCATTTTATAAAGATATTAATATTCATAGAAATTCATAAAAACAAAAAAGGCACGGAATCTTTAAATCCGTGCCTTTTTGTTACTCTTCTTCTTCCTCAGAGCTTTCCTCTTCACCACCTTCCTCTTCTTCCTCTTCGGCTTCTTCTTCGTACTCCTCGTCTTCTTCACCCTCCTCCTCTTCTTCTTCCTCTTCTTCCTCTTCTTCGTCGTACTCTTCTTCTTCCTCTTCTTCTTCTTCCTCTTCTTCTTCTTCCTCTTCTTCTTCTTCCTCTTCCTCTTCTTCTTCTTCCTCTTCTTCTTCTTCCTCTTCTTCGTCGTACTCTTCTTCTTCCTCTTCTTCGTCGTACTCTTCTTCTTCCTCTTCTTCGTCGTACTCTTCTTCTTCGTCTTCTTCCTCTTCGTCTTCTTCCTCTTCGTCTTCTTCCTCTTCGTCTTCTTCCTCTTCGTCTTCCTCCTCTTCGTCTTCGTCGTATTCTTCCTCTTCATCCTCAAATTGAGATTCATATTCATCTAAAATCTCATCATATTCTCCCTCACCTTCATATTCAAGTTCACTATATTCTTCTGGTTCTTCTTCATCATACTCAATAACTTCAATATCCTGAAGGGCATCAAAATTTTTGTAATCTTTTGAATCATAGATATCAAAATTCTTTTTATCATAGCCTTTACCATCATTTATGACTGATTTTTTATCATCAATCCAAGTTTCATCTGAATCTGGAATTGGCGTGGAACGACCAAAAATCCAGCTATCTCCTATATTTAACTTGCTATTAATGATGTATTTATAGGGCATATAACAATATCCTTTATCACCCCATTTTTCTCCCCACGAATTTCGTACAATAAACATTTCATCAACGTCAGAATAACCTACACACAACATAGCATGTAGACCATGAGCATTTCTTGAAGCCTCATCTGGAGTTGGCATAGGTACAACACCACCATTTTTATTGCAATGGTCGAAAGAATCGAACAATGCTACACCAAAAACAATTGGGAATCCTTCTGCCAAAGCACTTTTCCAATCATCAAGTTTAACAGGTATCAGTTTTTTATTTTCTATTTTAAAATCTGAAGCTGACACATAAGATTTTTCATTGGGTTTTTCATTGACTTTATTAATCTCATAGGGCCAAGTATCTTCTTTACAAGCTCCTAATTTCATCAAGCTATCTACGGCATATTGAATATGGCTACCTGAATCTTTAATTGGACCACCAGATCGTAAACGAGCATTATAGTAAATAAATAATCTACTAACATCAAATGCTTTTTTACTTAAATATTTTTTTATTAAATACTCATATGCACCCGCAACAGCATTAGCCGTACAGCTACTTAATTGTTTTTGGTCCTCTACGGGAGTCATGAAAGTTCTCAAATCAACTTTTGCAGGAAGTTTGGCATCTTTTAATTTTGAAGATACACGGTAACGCTCCGCATTTGAACTTGGAGCCAAATACTGATAACCTTGAACGACTCTTTCGCCGTTGCCTTGGTCAAATTTTAATTTCATAATCAAGAGTTTTTTGTGTGCTGATAGCACAGGTTGGGAAAAAATTGTTTTATTGTACAGAAAAGTGCAGAAATAAATTATCCAATTAATTGTGGATTTTGATTTATTGTATGTGGAATTGAAAGTAAGCTAAAAATGTGGGAAATAGTAGGCTTTGAAATTAAAAATTAATAAAACTATTTATCTAAGTAGTCTTGAAACATTCTTTGCATTAATGCCTTTCCTTCATCAATTTCTATGTTTGTGATAGTACCCTTTTTTTGAATTATTTTTTGACCGATATTATCAAAAATCAAATATTTCTCTTCAATTGAATTTTGCTTCACATAACCAAAGCCATTATTAAATGAAAAAAAGGCCCAAGGTTTTACTTTATTATCAAAAATATTCTTGCTCCAGTTATAAGCGTAGGCGTTTAATCCAGCTTGACGAAGTACACTTGAAGCAATATCTATTTGTGAACCAACATTTGAGACTTCAATTCCTGCTTTTTCAAGTGCCCCACCCAACCAAAGCATTGGAATTTTAAAATCATCAATTTTTTTCCCTGTTTCAGGTATTCTGTGCCCATGGTCTGCAACGATTACAATAAGCGTATTATTCCACCAAGATTGTTTTTTTGCTTCTGAAATAAAATTACCCAAAGACTGGTCTGCGTAATACATGGCATTCATAAACTTTGATGGTTCGTCTTCGCCAACAAATTTAGTTTGAATTGGCACTTCAAATGGCTCATGACTACTTAATGTAAGTAAAGTAGAAAAAAATGGTTGATTTATTTTTTCATGTTCACTCAAAAAACGAGTAAATACCGCTCCATCTTGTGCTCCCCACTTAGAATTCCAATCTTTAGGGTCAAAATCTTGCTTACTCACAATTCTTTGAAAATCTGCTTCAAACAAATACGATTTTATATTAGCAAAATCGGTTTCACCGCCGTAGTAAAATGCAGTTGTATAACCATTATTTCCAAAATCTTTGCTCAATACAGGTAGCTTTGCTGATTTATTGGGTTCAGTAATGATTGATTTGGTTGGTTGTGCAGGATATCCACTCAAAATGGCAGGAAGTCCTTTATCAGTTCTGTCACCACTTGCATAAATGTTAGAAAAATAAATTCCCTCTTTTTTTAGGGCATTGAAGTTTGGCGTAACTTCTTCTCCATTAATTTTCTGTTCGGTTGCTTTTTTAGTGAAACTTTCCCAAATAATAAAAATCACATTGGGCTTTTTCAAATCTTTCCTAAGTATATTTTGAGTAGAATTAGAGTTGACATACAGTTTTTTTATGGCATCTGTCAAGGTCTCCTTCGGTAAGTATGTATATGGATTAACTTTGTCGTAAGTACCATTTACAATCGAACTCATAAAATTCCAAGGAGCATTAACTGCGGAAATATTAGCAAAATTATTACTTGAAAAATAAACTGTACTTTGATTCATTGGTGCAATACCCAAACTTCCGCGAATTGGAATTATCAAAGCAATTAAGCAGAAGGCTGAAATAGGAATAAAAGGTAGATTATCAATGTAATTCCAGTTATCAATATTTCGTGTTATAATTCTGTATACAATATATGAGGCAATTATAAGTAAAATTATGAAACTAATAAATAATTGCAAGAGTGGAGAAGAACTAACAGATGCCCAAGCTTCTTTTGGAGATTTTAAGTAATACAATGGGGTTGCATCAAGTCTATAACCCCAAGTATTGAAAACCTGAAGGTCAATTACGACAATTAATGTTATAAAGAAAACTGCAACAAAAGTGTAGGAGAAAATCCAGTTTTCAAGCCGACTTTTTTTGATAAAGTTTGAAATGGTAACTAATAAAAAAGGTAACACTGATAAATAGCCCGACATTGAAAAATCCATTCGAATTCCATTCCAAAAGATTCCCCAAACAGTTTCCAATGTTAATAATTTTGTATCTTCAATATGATAACTCAAAAATATTACTCTTGCACTCAAAAAGTATATAACCCAGAAACAAAAATAAATTAATAGAAATTGTAAGCGTTCTTTCATTTAATTGCTTTGATTTGCTTAATTTAGCCCAAATATAAGATAAGAATTGAAAATTGAAAATTCTTTGATTCTTTCAATGACCTAAATCGCTAAAAGAAAGGGTTTTAAGAATTTTGTCCCAATAATTATCAAAATAACTCTGTAAATTAATAAATAAGCAGATTAAATCAGAAAGACACACTAAAAATATTATTCGTAAATTTTAAAAGCAATGGCAAGACTAAGATTCAAAGCAGTTGAAGAAGCCCAAAGTAGAACTGCAACTAAAGTAGAAATTCCAACAGGAAAAGTAACCGAATTTTATGGTTCAAACATTTTTAATGATGAAGTAATGCGTGCCATGCTTTCTCCAGAAGCTTATATGAAAGTAACGGCAGCCATTAAAAATGGAGATAAAATAGACCGCGAAATTGCCGACGAAGTGGCAGCAGCCATGAAATCATGGGCTGTTTCAAAAGGAGCAACCCACTACACACACTGGTTTCAGCCACTAACAGGTGGTTCTGCGGAGAAACATGATGCTTTTTTTGATATTAATCTCGATGGAAAAGCAGTAGAAAAATTTAAAGGAAGTGCCCTTACGCAACAAGAACCAGATGCTTCTTCTTTTCCAAATGGAGGTATTCGTGCAACTTTTGAAGCTCGTGGTTATACCGCATGGGACCCTACCTCACCAGCCTTTATTATGTATAATGAAGCGGGTACTGGTACACTTTGTATCCCTTCGATTTTTGTATCATACACGGGTGAACTATTAGATTCAAAATCTCCTCTGTTAAAATCTTTACATGCTCTTGATAAAGCAGCTACTGAAGTTGCTGTCATCTTTGACCGTCATGTTGAGAAAGTTTCAGCTACCTTAGGTGCAGAACAAGAATATTTTTTAGTTGATAAATCATTATTTAATGCTCGTCCAGACTTAATGATGGCAGGACGCACTGTTTTTGGCCATGCTCCAGCTAAGGGACAACAACTTGATGACCATTATTTTGGTTCAATTCCGCCACGTGTTAATGCGTTTATGGTTGATTTTGAGTTTGAAGCGTTAAAATTAGGAATTCCAGTTCGTACTCGCCATAATGAAGTTGCTCCAGCTCAATTTGAGGCTGCTCCAACTTTTGAAGAAGTAAACCTTGCCTGTGACCATAACATCCTTTTGATGGATTTAATGAGAAAAATAGCAAGAAAACACAATTTCGAAGTTCTTTTCCATGAAAAACCATTCGCTGGAATAAACGGTAGTGGTAAACATAATAACTGGTCTTTAGGAACTGATACAGGTGTGAATCTTTTAGGACCTAGCACAAAACCTAAAGAAAGTTTAAGATTTGTAACTTTCTTAGTCAATGTCGTAAAAGCTGTGCATGATAACGCTGATTTACTTCGTGCAAGTATTGCTTCAGCTGGAAACGAACACCGTCTTGGTGCCAATGAAGCTCCACCTGCAATTATTTCGATATTTCTAGGTACCCAAATGACCAAAGTTTTGAATGATATCGAAAACAAAGAAATTGTTTCCATCGAAAAAGGTGAAAATGCCTATATCAAGTTAGGACTTAATAGAATACCTTCAATTTTACTAGATAATACAGACCGAAATAGAACTTCACCATTTGCTTTTACAGGAAATAAATTTGAATATCGTGCCGTTGGTGGTTCGGCCAACTCTGCTCAACCAATGATGATACTTAATACCATTGTAGCTAATCAATTGGAAAAGTTTAGAGCAGATTATGATGCCGAAATGAATGAGCATGAAGGCAAAAAAGAAGAAGTAATTGTAAAAATTCTTAAAGGCTATATCAAAGAAAGTAAGAGGATTTTATTCGAAGGAAATGGATATGGCGATGAATGGAAAGAAGAAGCTGCTCGAAGGGGTCTTTCAAATATTGCCAGTACACCTGAAGCTTTAAAAGCATACCTAAGAAAAGAATTTATTGAAATATTCGAAAGATTAGGTGTTCTTACTGAGCGTGAATTCCATGCTCGTTACGAAATTGAATTGGAAAACTATATCAAAAAAATCCAAATCGAATCTCGTGTTATAGGGGATTTGGCAATGAATCATGTAGTTTCTACGGCTGTAAAATACCAAACCAGACTTGTTCAAACGGCAAAATCTTTGAAGGATATGGGTCTAGATACTGAAGCCGAACCAGTTATTCAAATTATCAAAGAAATATCTGAGAGAGTAACAGAAATTTCAAAGAAAGTGAATGATATGACTGAGGCTCGCAAGAAGGCCAATAATTTAGATGATATAGAAGAACAAGCTCGCTTATATGGCACTGAAATAAAAAGCTTCTTTGATGAGATTCGTTATCATGTAGATAAACTAGAGATTTTAATTGATGATGAAGATTGGCCATTAGTAAAATATAGAGAATTATTGTACATTCGATAATAATTCCCATATACTTTAATGATTATCCATCAATACTTAAAACACCAAGTCAAATCTTTTATCCCAAGATTTGTACTTGGTGTTTTTTTATATTTAGCTTGTTTCATTGCGAATGCTCAAGTAGCTGTAGTTTTTGATGAATTTCCGAAGGACGACCAGTTATTTCAAAGAAATGATTTGAATATTGCATCTGTCAATATTAAAGGCCACATTTTTACAGAAAAAGTAAATGCCGTTTCACTTGTTGTACAAAAGAACAATAAACTGTATACCTACAAAAAGCAAAAACTTCAATTTAAAAATCAATCGGCCGAATTTCAATTAATAACAAATATAAGAGCCGAACTTTCGGAGTACACATTTAGTGTTTATTCACATCAAAACAATGACTCTATTCTACTAAAAAAGGCTATCGAGGTAGTTTGTGGTGAAAATATATTAGTTTATGGTCAATCGAATGCTTTAGCAAATGATAGTGAGGAAATTAAACGTTTCAAAGACGAGTTTCAATATGGTAGAAGTTCCTTTGCTAATTATAATTCTTCTGAATTTCAATGGGTAATTTCTCGCCCTTGGAATCATTGGAGTGCAGGGCTTTTAGGACTACAAATACAAAGACAATTGATTGAAAAATATCAAGTTCCCATTGCAATCATTAATGGTTCGGAAGGTAATAAAAGCATCGATGAACTTAGTCTGAGAGATGAAAAACAACATGATAACACCGAAACAATTTATGGAAGGTTATTGAAACGAGCAAAATGGGCTGAAATTGATAAAAAGGTGAGAATTATGGTATGGAGACAAGGCGAAAGTGAAGCTCTCAACCCTAATTATCAAAACGATTATGGAAAAAAGTTTGAAAAATTCAGAAAGCAGCTACTCGAAGACTTTCCTTCACTCAGAAAAATATACACACTACAAAACAATGTTTATTTTGGAAACAACACACTCGCGGGTAATTTAAGAGAATATCAAAGAAAAATACACGAAACGTATTCAGATTGTGAGGTAATGTCAACCATTGGAACGCCTACATTTGATGGTCTTCACTACAAACTAGAAGGTTATGCTCAAAATGGCATTGATATTTCAAGGCAATTAGCAAGAGACTTTATGAATAATAAAGACTCTTTGAATATTAATGCACCAAACTTAAAGTATGCTTATTTTACTGCAAAAAAAGATAGTTTAATTTTAGAATTTGACAAATATCAAACCATGGTATTTCCGAAGGATATGCCCAAAAGCAATGAAAATCACCCATCTATAAATTCTAGAGACTATTTTTACTTAGATAATAAAAGTTTAAGTATTGACAATGGTTCTGCAAATGGGAAGTATATCATCTTAAAATTAAAAAATCCTTCGGATGGACAAAAAATAAGTTGGTTGCCTGATAATTATACATTTGAATTTATTTCTGTTCTACCAGGCATCATTCCTATTAGGAATATTAATAATATTGCAGCTTTATCATTCAAAGATGTACCAATTAGTAAACCTGAAATTTCCTTTATTAATAGTCTCAATGGAGCTCAAATTTCTAAGAACTCAATTTTACTTAGTTGGACGAAAATAAAGTATTATAATTTTTATTTCGAAATTGAAAAGGCTCAAAATACCCCTACTAACTTCTACAGAATTGGTTCTACCACTGAAAGTTCGTTTTCAGATAATTATGTCATTGAAGGAATAAAATATTATTATAGAATAAAAACAAAAAGAGATGGTGAAACTATTTACAGCAATATCATAGAAATTAATACCCAAAATAATAATCAATTTTCCGCAAGCACTGAGAATTTAATAGTTTTTCCTAATCCGGTTTCAAAAAATGATTTTCTGAAAATTATACCATTATTTGAAAAAGCGATTAAAGAAGTGACTATTTACAACGAACGAGGTGAAATTATTCATCACTTCAAGGAAAATGACAATTATTCCTTTTTATCAACAAGTGAATTGAATCCCGGAAAATATTATATTAGGGCAATTTTAGAGGATAATACAAAATTAATTAAGAAATTTGTGGTTCAATAAAAGGTTTTATTATTCAATTTTTGATTTAATGCTAAGTAAATTTACAATAAAAATCTGCCTTTTTCTAAGTCCATTATTAGTATTATTTGTTGGTTATTTAATAACTGACCCCTTCAAAATTGTAAGAACATACGATGCTTACCCAGATAACTTTGCCAAAAGTTTAAATCGTGATAGAATTTCTACTCAGATTTTCTTGAATAATCATCAAAAATATCATTATAAATCGTTCATTTTCGGAAGTTCACGCTCAAGTGTATTTTATGCCAAAGAATGGGGCAAACACATAAACGATTCTACGCCCTACCATTTTGATGCCTCTTGTGAGACAATTTCTGGTGTTGCTTACAAAATGAAATTTATTGAAGAGAGGGGCAATAAGCTTGATAATGTATTATTTGTGTTTGATAGAAGCCTTTTCAATTATGAACAAGATACACTTGGTAGCGTTTTTGTACAAGATTACAGGGTAAGTGGTTTAGATTGGTGGAAATATCAGATGGTGTTCATTAACACCTACTTTTCAAAAGGATTTTTCCTTGCATTTTACGATAACTTGATTACAGGAAATTATAAGGATTACATGAAACAATTCTTAGAATTTCGTAAAATAAACTATACGCCAGTAGTTAATGACTTTATTTTTACAAGTTATATCGAGCAAATAAAAAAAGACTCCGTTGCATACTATAATCAACCAAATTTTTTCTATCAAAGAAGTAGCGAGAAAAATTTACCACCTCCGGCCATAAAAAAATATCAATTAAAATTTCTTGATATGATACGTAAAAGCCTATTGAAAAATCATACCAAATTCAAAATTATACTCGGCCCAACCTACGACCAAGCTTATTTTAACAATGAAGATTTGGCTATACTTCAACAATACTTTGGAAATGAAAATATTTACGATTTTTCGGGTATCAATGAATACACAAATAATGTGGCCAATTATTATGAAATATACCATTACAAGCCTTCGGTGGCTAATGAAATAATGCGTAGAATTTATGCTACAAAGTAATTTCCATTGATATTTTTACGCCAAATTTATTTACATTAGGAATATCTTGATAAGTGAGGCGGTGCATTGCTTCAATTCTCAAAACTTTAAAAATATTGCTTACACCATAACCAAGTTCAACGTATGGTTTTGAGCTAAGGCTACTGAAAGGTTTTTCATTTGTTAATGGATTCATCTGTTTATTTTCTTCAGACAAACCTCCATAAAGAAACTTACCCGTTGTAAATGTTCGCCATTTCCATTTTTTAATTAATGGAAAACGATTAAATAGTAAACCCTCAAAATCATGATTATATCTTAAGGATATGTATTTATCACTCACAAATTCAAAATTATTCATCAAGTTGAAAGAGTTACTTACTATAAAAATACTTTCATTTCCTAGATGACTTTTTAATAGAGGATAAGGTAAAGTGCCTAAAATTAAGCCAGCTTCTGCCTTATAATAAGTCTTTCCAAAATAGCCTGCATTTAATGTATGACTATATTTGAATAAGAATTTATGGAAATTGAAATCACTGTTGAATAGGTTTTTTGCACCCAGAGCATACCTTAAAGTAATAGTTGGAGATTTAACAGTTCCAAAACTTAAACGTTCATTATCATTTACGATTGCTAATTCATCTCTTGCAAATGTAATTTCAGAGACAAACTCAGAAGTATTGTATCTTGTAATTAATGGCGAAGCATCTCCTAAGCTCGGTTTTTCTCTATACGAAAAATTATAAAGTGGATCAAAACTTCGAGTTCTGAATGTAAAAGCAGTAAAAATTCCTTTGGCAACTTCTCTTTGAAACTCCATTTTTCTTTCAGTTTCATAAAAAGGCCTCATTAATGTACCAAATTTCATGTAGGCCATGAAGATGGAGCCCAAACCCAAATCTTCTTGACGAAGCCCTACTTGTTCAATGTCGTTAGAATATTTTAAGCTTACGGTTGTCCATGGCTTTCGAGAAATAATTCTTGTTACTTCGCCACCCATTTTCCATGCTTCATCTTTTGTGCCGTAGGCTAAATATCCCTGCAAAACCCATTTTCTACTAAACTCAAAATTTGTCCTTAATCCTAGCCTCATTCTTACCCCTTCAACATTATTGTATGCTCCTGTGTAGACTAAAGGTCCGAGTTCAACTCCAGTATAAATCTTTTTATAACCACTTGAAAGTAACAATGCTAAATTGGTATAACGTTTTACCACAGGAACATTCTTAATGGTATCAATCATTGCATAAGCCATTTGTTCTTTTTCTGTGAACGGCTCTGGTCGAACTTTCTGCCAAAAATTATTGTCATTTTCTCGATAATCAGGGGCAATTTCTATACCACCGTCAAAAAATTTCACATCTTTTACCTGATTGATTACTATGTCTTCATTATAATTGGTAAACTTCAATAGTAGACCTGCCGAACCCTTAGTTACTTCATTGACATCAACTAAAATTCTATTTTTTACTGGAAACCAAACTTTCCCAAAAGGTTCTAATTCTTGTTGAATTTTAATTCTTTCAATAAAGTTTAAGTTGGCATCTTTCGTAATAGTGGCATCAATTTGGGCAATTGCCCAAGTCTCTTTTTCAACCCAAATAGAACCAGCAAAAGCTAAATCTTGCTTACGTTTAGGTGTAAAATCAATTTTGTAGCAAAAATTATCCCCAAAATAAGAGCTATCAGCTAAATAATAGTCATAAATAAGTTTCCAATCATCGGCAATTGGTGAAGCAAAGTTCTTATCAAGTACATTCACTTGATTGACATAAAAATTATACTGCTGAAAAGTTGAACCAATTAACTGCGAAGTAAGACTTCCATCTGTTACTCCAATTCCCTTGATATTTGTCTTTTTAATAATTTCTTTTGAAAGTCTTGGGTTATTTCGGAAGTAGTAATGAGAAACTGATTCAGAAATAAATGAAGGTAGGAGTACTTTGCCTTCATCGTCAGTCAAAGTGCCGATTTCTTCAATGGCTTTATTTACTTTTTGAGTGATTCTACGTTGACGTAATTTTTCGCTAATTTTATTAAAATCTACCTCAATCTTATTATAACTTTTATAATCAAAGCCATCAATTTTCTTATAATTATTTTCAGACTTTGCAGTAACTGCTTTTCTAATGATGCGATGTGCAGGGTTTTCACCAGCGTAAACTTTTACTTCTTGTAAGAGAATTTCGGAAGGTCTAAGTTGAATATCAATAGTTTGTACTAAGGAATCTCTTGAAATAAAAACCGATTTAGAGAAATAACCTAAACAAGAAATGAAAAGTGAATCTGAAGGAATTGTACCTAATTTAAACTCAAAATTTCCTTCAAAATCAGTATTCTTTCCAAGTGAAGTATTCTTAATATTTATTGAAGCAAAAGGTATTGGGTCATGCGTGACTTGGTCTGAAACTTTACCTTTTATAATATATACTTTTTGAGCAAGGGCAAGTTGGGAGAATGTTAAAAATAGTAGAATATAAAGTTTTTTCATTACTCAATAATTGCGTTACAACAATACGAAAACTGTGTACTATAAAAACGCAATAACTGGCTGATTCGTTGCTTATAATAGTCAAATAACTAAAAAGTCATATAAATTCATGTTTTATTTATGATATTCATTGAGAAAATCACCTTTGGGCATAAACTCTAAATCTTCAACTGATTGATTAAAATAATAAACCCAAGCCTCGTAAGTTTTTCCATCGTTTTTTAAAACGGCATTCACTTTTTTACGTACGTACTCCGAGTGAGCAGGGTCCATAGGATTGTACTCTTCGTAGCGGTCTAGAAGGCTAAATAATTGTTCGGGTTCGTGTAGTTTATAGAGTTCGCCTTTTACGCAAAACCTTTCACCTTTTGAGCAAGGAATAATACCTGGATAGTAATCTACCATATACATTTTTCCTTCAATGGTTGCTTTGCCTAAAAACTCTGCATATTTTCTAACCCATTGATGCGAATCATTATCGCCATATTCACTTAAAAGTGTTCCGTACACAAAAAGATACTCAGTTTCTCCCATTTTTATACTTTGAAATACTAACGAATATTTCCTATAAATAAAGTTCTTAAAAGAATTGCAGATTGACTATCACCCAAATTTGAAGCAATTTTAAGATTTTTTTCTGCACTTTCAAAATCCCCACCTCTAAATTCTAGTTCTCCGATTGACCTCAGTACATCAGCATTTTTATCTAAATAAAATCTTGAAGCTCTTTTTAGTTCAAAAAGTGCTGAGGCATAATCCTCCAACATATATAAACAATTTGCTTTTAGCCAATAGGCTTCAGGAATAGTATTGTCTAAACGTAGCGTTTTTTCAAAATCAATCAAGGCAGCTTCCCAGTTTTCGAAGTAGTAATGACATTTTCCCCTGTAAAGATAAGCAACTGCAGATTTAGGATAATTTTAAACTTTCTCTTCGAAATACCTAAATGCTGGGGCACACGCTTCATTATGATAAAGGTCTATTCCTTCTTTAAACAATGCCTCGTCACGTTCTTGTGGGGTAATATCATTCCCTAATCTGATTCTCAGATAAATGTAAATCAAAAACGGTATGCCAATAAGCATTACCTCCATTTTATTACAGCTTGTTTAATTCTTCTTTGGTTTTCCTTGTAAGACTAGCAATTACTAAATCATAAGATTCGTCAACCCATTCGCGAAGTTGGGTATCTTTTACACTCCCGTTGGTCAACACCATATTCCAATGCTGTTTGTTCATGTGATAAGCAGGTTGAACAGCATCAAATTCTGCCCTTAGTTCTTGATTTTTTTCAGGAATATTTTTAAGACTTACACGTTCAAAATCGAAATTTGTAAGAGCAAACATTTTACCCATCACCTTGTAAACAAGTGTGTCTGGACCAAAAGGAAGCTCCTCGGTAACTCCTTTTTTTACTAAACAATATTCACGAAAAACTTCTAAGTTCATTAAATATTAACGAGTTGCACATCGAACAACCATTATTACCAAACACACCAAAAACATCAAAATTGATATTTTATTTATACCATGCATCATCTTCAAATTGAAGCTATGCGGGTACTTACCATCAGTATCTTTTCGAAACACTCGAAAAAAATAACTAAAAACCGGACCAATTGATAAAAAGGATTTAAACTTATCTAACATTTTAATTTATTTATAGGGATTCCGAAAATTATTCCGCGTATTCTAAAACTTCTGGCTCAAACCATCTTCCATCTTCTTTGATAAGTTCAATTAACTCATCAACTGCATTATCTGCGTGTACTGATTTCTTCATTACGGTTTGACCTCGATAAAGAGCAATTTTATCTTTACCAATACCCACATAGCCATAATCTGCATCAGCCATTTCACCCGGTCCATTTACTATACAGCCCATAATACCGATTTTAACACCTTTTAAATGGTCGGTACGTTTTCTAATCATGGCCGTAGTTTCTTGTAAATCAAATAAAGTTCTACCACAAGATGGGCATGAAATATATTCGGTTTTACTCATGCGAGTACGTGCTGCCTGCAAAATTCCAAAAGAAGTACTATTTACGGTCTTCAATCTTTCTAATTTTTCGTTTTTTGTTGAAAAATTAGGAAGTCCTATCATAATACCATCACCAAATCCTTCTATTAGAACTCCACCAAAATCGGTTGCAGCGTATAACTGGAAATCGCTTTCTGAAATTGCCCCATAACTTTTACTTAAAATTACAGGATTTTTGATAGAATATTTTAAAAGTTGGAAATAAAAACTTCTCAATTCCACCATTGCAGTTTCAGTATTTGCTTTAGCAACAATAATTGCATTTTTGTATGATTTAATATATTCTACAAAAACTGGAGTTAGGTCATCTAAACTTACTCCAACAAAATTCATTGTAGAATGTAATTGTTTAGAAGGATTAAAAAATTCTTCTACCGAATAGAATGGAAGTTTATTGATTTTATCAGTTTGAGTAAGCCATGTTTCATAATCTAAAATTTCTTTTAGACCATTTGGCAACATGAATGGAATCAAATTTTTACCTGAATAGATATAATCTGCACCTAAATCATTCATTCTCCACTTATCAGGAAGTGGCAAGTAAAAATGTCCAATTGCTTTTAAATCATCGTGTGCCTCTACTACAATATCTGAGTAATCAGCCACTACTCTCGGCACATTTAAACCACCAAAGTTTCCTACTTCAAACGTTTCTCTTCTGCTATAACTGTATGGATTTATCGGTGAAACTTCTAAATTAGCCGAATCATTTTTTCCAAAATCACTTTTTGCTCTAAAATCAGCACTTTTAGTAATTAATGAACGTGCCACAGGGGCTTCAAATTCGGGGTCTTCTGTTAAACTTACACGCACCGTATCTCCTAATCCATCTTCTAACAAAGTACCAATTCCCATGGAAGACTTTATTCGCCCATCTTCACCTTCGCCTGCTTCTGTTACGCCTAAATGCAATGGATATGGTTTAAGTTTTTCTTCTTCAAGTCTTTGAACCAACAAACGATAGGCCTGCACCATCACTTGTGGATTTGAAGATTTCATTGAAATTACAATGTTATAATAATTTTCATCTTCACAAATTCTTAGGAATTCCAAAGCAGATTCAACCATTCCGAGCGGAGTATCACCGTATCTACTTAAAATGCGGTCAGATAATGAACCATGATTAGTACCAATCCTCATGGCTGTTCCGTATTCTTTACAAATTCTTACCAACGGTAAGAAACGCTCACGTATTCTCTCTAACTCATTGGCATAACTTTCGTTAGTATAATCAATTACTTCAAAACGTTTCTTATCGGCATAATTCCCGGGGTTTATTCGAACTTTTTCTACTATTCGAGCAGCGAGTTCGGCTGCATTTGGCGTGAAATGAATATCAGCAACCAAGGGTGTTTGGTAGCCTCTTTTTCGCAATTCATTTTTTATATTCTCTAAATTTTGAGCTTCTTTTACACTTGGTGCAGTAATACGGACCAATTCACAACCGCTCTCAATCATTCTAATTGATTGCTCAACTGAGCCTATTGTGTCCATCGTATCTACTGTAGTCATTGACTGTACTCTTATGGGGTAATCTGAACCCAAATACAAATCACCAATTCTCACTTGGTTTGTTTGACGACGTGAATACGCTGTCAATGACTTACAATATTTTTTTTGTATTTCTAATAACATATATCTATTTATTCAACTTTCAACAATAAAACTTATCTATAATTCGGATTGCAAATTTAGCTATGAATATAACTATAATAACGCTCGAAAGGTTGAAATTTTGTTGTATAATCTTTTTATAGTCTTCTTTTGGGGATTTTTTGGTAATTTTGCAATTATTTTAATTAAAGAATGATTATAGTGAAAAATAAATTACCCGTTATGGAAGCATTTTACACGCTTCAAGGTGAGGGATTTCATGCGGGAAGAGCGGCATATTTTATTCGCTTGGGAGGATGTGATGTAGGTTGTGTTTGGTGCGATGTGAAAGAATCATGGGATGCTGACATTCATCCAAAATTCACAATTGATGAAATTGTAGATGAAGCAAGTAAATTTAAAGGAAGATTAGCTGTTATTACAGGTGGAGAGCCACTAATGTATAATTTGGACGAACTAACATTAGCTTTAAAAGATGCTGGTTTTCAAACAAATATCGAAACTTCTGGTGCCCATCCAATGTCTGGCCATTGGGATTGGGTTTGTTTTTCGCCTAAGAAATTTAAAGAAGCTCATCCAAGTATCTTTGCCGTTGCCAACGAACTTAAGGTGATTGTCTATAACAAATCTGACTTTAAGTTTGCTGAAAAATATGCAAAACTCGTAAATAAAGAGTGTCAACTTTTACTACAACCAGAATGGAGTAAAAAAGACACCATGCAGCCCCTGATTGTAGAGTATATCAAAGAAAATCCACAATGGAGAATTAGTTTGCAAACACATAAATACTTAGACATTCCTTAGTATTGCAAAGAGGTTAAAGATTATCAATTAACCTCTTTTCTTCTCTCGTTATCAATCATAACCTTCTACTTTTTCACCGTGTGTTCCTTTAATAATTGGCGGTAGTAAAAATGGCATTTTTGAAAACATGGAAACTGCAAGGTTTGAATTAAATTCACTTCCAAAGAATTTTTGGAGCTGGCGTCCACGCCAAAGCCGATTTCTAAAGTTTTTATTCCACTCTTTCTCGTACGTTTTCTCCATTCCTTCACGAGTAATTTCTTTTTTCAAAAATTTATCAATTAAACTGGTGGCTATTACCCCTGCATGCATTGCAATAGACATCCCATTTCCTGCTAAAGGCGTAATTAATCCTGCCGTATCCCCTACCATCATTATATTATTATGAACAGCCGATTTAGGAACAAAGTTAATTTCATTTATCACCAAAGGTCTCGTGAAAAGGATTTCTGCATTTGTAAAAATATCTAGCAAATAGGGATTTTGATACATAAATTCCTGTTCCATTTCATTGATACCCCCACTGTGCTTTACATTATTTCTATCCGACAAATAACATAAACAATATTTATCATCTTCAATGGCCGAAATGCCGCAGTAACCACCTTTAAAATTATGGAGAGCAATTAAATCTTTGGGGAAATCGTATTTAATATGATATTTTACGCCAACGTAAGCTTTTCCCTGATTAGGAATTTGACGAAAAATTGTTTTATCTAATTTTCCTCGTTTACCGTACGCACCAATAACAACATTGGCTTCGTAAGTTTCACCTTGATTGGTCTCAACAAAGAATACGTCATTGATTTTTTGAATATCTTCCACCAATGTATTTTCAGCAAATTCTACTCCTATAGATTTGGCAATTTTGAAAAGTTCAAAATCAAGCGTATAACGGCTCAGTCCAAAACCGCCCATTTCCAATTTAGTTTCGATAGACTTTCCATTTACAGCAGAAAGTAGAAAACGGTTAATTGAAGCAGCACCTAAATTAACCAAATTGAGGCCTAATGACTCTAGGAAAGGTCTAATTTCATTCGATACATATTCTCCACAAACTTTGTTATAAGGATAATTATATTTTTCAATGACTAATACTTTGTATCCTTTATTTACTAATTGTATCGATGAAACTAAGCCACCAAGCCCTCCTCCAACAATAACAACGTCATGGTACATTTTTACTTTTTGTATCTAAGGGTAAGTGCATTTTTGCCTATAATTTTGCCTAATTCTTCACCTTGTTCAATAGCATCTCTAAAATGAATTCCTCCATAAACCCTTGAAATGCTACATTCTTTCGCAGCCGCCCAAAAGGATTGAAATTTCTTCGGTGGTCCAACAAAGTATTTTGAATAATCAATAAAACTTACATTATCACCTAACTTTGAGGTAAGTACGGTGGCCATTGTTGATGTTTGAGCTGAATGACCCGAAGGAAATTCAGGAAATGGCGGAGTAAGTAAAGCAGGCTCCCACTGATTGTCGATATAACGTTTGATGTACGTTATTGGACGAATCAAATTATATTGGTATTTTATTTTCCAAGTTACAATAAAAGCGTCATTAATCGCCAATGTCAAATTACTTAGCAATTCGGCCGCTTCGATTAATTCTACTGGTTTTTGTTTTAGTACTTGTACCAAAATCGAAACAGAATGCCCCGGTGCCGTATAGGTAAAAGTAGCAGCATCATCCCAAAAATTAGCAATCTGCAATTTTTCACTATTCGGTACAACCTGTTTAGAAATATCATACACTTCCTTTGCCATCATATAAAAAGGCGAATTCGGATAAATTGAAAATTCTACCGTTGGCTTTATATCAATTTCTAATTGGTTTTCCATCAAAAATGTCCTATTACCCCCCCATTTTGGGTGCAGAGGACCAGTATTCTCCAAATCGGCTACTCTATTGATTTCAAAACAAGATTGGCATACAGGCAATTTATAACCCATACTATACGTACGCACGAATGATTGATGCCCTCCATCATTTCGTGAATACTCATAAATCCAATAAGCAATCTTTGCCCCATAAATCTTTGATTTTCTCATTGCTTCTGGCGATATGATTCTTGAGAAATGATTGTTCACTGAATCGTTTAAAGCATATACCTTTTCCATCCAAATGTATGGAGCGGAAATAAAGAATTTATCTACTAATTTAAAAACCGCCGAATTGAGTGCCACAGATGCATTGAATTGACGGCTATCAATATTCAAACTATCAGGACGTGCGAAATCTTGCAATTGACCTGACAAAGATAAATTACCCAGATTAGCTGGTAATATCGACTCATAAGCGGCTAAGTTAATGTAAGCCATGTTTCTTGCTGCTACATTTGGACTATACCCTTGTGTTTGCTCGATAAGTTCAAAAATAAGCTCATGCCACTTTACCAATAAATCTGAGTTTTTATAATCGTATATTCTTGCTGGCTCAACCTTCGTTAATATAGGTTTTTCATCTTGTATATTTTCAGATTCCTCAACTAAGTCCTCCTCCTCTTTTTCGATGACTTTTTCTGCTTTTTTTGATTTTTCTACGGAATTTTTACTCTTGACACTTGATTTAGGTTTAATTGTGGACTTGGTGGTAGTTTTTTTTGTGGAAGTTTTTTTAGTTTGTGCCTGTACTCCAAAAGTACATATAAGTATAAATAATAATGTTAGCCTTCTACGCATTTGAAATTCTTGAATTTAGTTTAGCCAAAGTTTTAACCTTAAAAATCATCATTTTTAAGCAATTATCCTCGACAATTTTAATTTATTTCATCACTTATAAAAAATCCGTGTAATTTAGAGCCTAAATTATAATTTTCGCAATACAATGCCCACTAAAAAACTTTTTTTGTTAGATGCCATGGCTCTCATTTACAGAGCTCACTTTGCTTTCATGAAAGCCCCTCGCCTAACATCCACAGGACTGAACACTAGCTGTGTTTTTGGGGTAGCTAATGCCATCTTAGAAGTTATTCAAAAAGAAAAACCAACGCATATCGGTGTTGCCTTTGATTTGCCCGGTGGAACCTTTAGAAATGATTGGTTTCCAGAATACAAAGCTAATCGTCAAGAACAACCAGAAGATATAACGATTGCTATTCCTTATGTCAAAAAGTTAGTTGAAGCAATGGATATTCCTTTGCTCATGCTTGCGGGCTATGAAGCTGATGACGTAATTGGAACACTTGCCAAACAAGCAGCCAAACACGATTTTGAGGTCTACATGATGACCCCCGATAAAGATTACGGGCAATTAGTAGAAGACCATATTTATATATACAAACCCGCGATTGGCGGAAAAGATGCCGAGAAATTAGGTGTAAAAGAAGTTTGTGAAAAGTGGGGAATCGAACACCCAGAGCAAGTTGTAGATATTCTTGGTTTGATGGGTGATGCAGTTGATAACATTCCGGGAGTACCAGGAGTTGGAGAAAAAACTGCAGCGAAGCTAATTGCTACTTATGGCTCAATCGAAAATATGTATGAAAATGCTGATAAACTTACTGGGAAAGTTGGTGAAGCCATCAAAAACAATAAAGAACAAGCACTTTTATCGAAAAAGTTAGCCCAAATTGAACTTAACGTTCCAGTTGAATTCAATGAAGATTTCCTAAAAATAACTCACCCAAAACCTGAATTAATGGGTCCTCTTTTGGATGAATTAGAGTTTCGTACCTTGCGTAAACGCTTATTACCAAACGAGCCAGTTCCTGCATCTTCCTCGGGTGATTCAAGTCAAAAGTCTAATCCAAGCACTGCCCCTGTCAATGCATTAAAAGCAAAATCAGGTACGCAAATTTCGATGTTCGAAGCAATGGGTGCACCAGCGGCACCTCAAATCGCTGCTCAAACTCCTTTTGAGGAAGAGGAAGAACTTCAATATAGAGCTAATTCCGTAAAGGATACCATTTTAAGCAAAGTTCATGAGTATCACCTTATGGATACACCTATTTTGAGAAAAAGTTTAATTCAATATTTAAGTAATCAAGAAGAATTTTGCTTCGATTCTGAAACTACTTCTGTTGATGCCGTAGATGCAGAAGTTGTTGGATTATCGTTTGCTTATTATGCTGGTGAAGCATTTTATGTTCCGATTCCAAGTGAAAAAGAAGAAGCTCAAGCAGTGATGAATGAGTTTAAGGAAGTATTTGAAAATGAGTCAATTATTAAAATTGGACAAAATATCAAATACGATTTGATGGTTTTGAAAAATTATGGAATCGAACTGAAAGGTACGTTATTTGATACCATGTTGGCTCATTATATCATCGAACCCGAACAACGCCACGGCATGGATTATTTGGCTAATATTTACTTAAACTATGAGCCTGTTTCTATCGAAACCCTTATTGGTAAAGGAAAAGCTCAAGGTAGTATGCGTGATGTAGCTTTAGAAAAAATTAAAGATTATGCCGCAGAAGATGCAGATATTACCTTTCAATTAAAGCACATTCTGGCTCCTAAATTGGCCGATTCCCAACAGCAAAAGCTTCTTCAGCAAGTAGAAATGCCATTGGTTAAGGTATTAGCCGATATGGAAATGGAAGGTGTAAGAGTTGATGAGTCAGCACTTCAAGAAATGTCTAGTGTTCTTGAAAGTGATGTTCGTCAAATTCAATCCGATATTTTCAATATTGCTGGACAGGAATTTAATGTAGCTTCTCCAAAACAATTAGGGGAAATTCTTTTTGAAAAACTCAAATTAGATAAAAACGCTAAAAAAACTAAAACGGGTCAATATGCTACTGGCGAGGATATCCTTTCGAAATTAGAAAACGAACACGAAATTGTTCGTAAAATCCTAGATTTCAGAGAGTTAGTAAAATTAAAAAACACTTACGTTGACGCCCTCCCAGCCTTGATTTCAAAAAAGACTGGTAGAATACATACCTCTTATAATCAAGCAGTTGCGGCTACGGGGCGTTTGAGTTCAACGAATCCAAATTTGCAAAACATTCCGATTCGAACACCAAGAGGCCGTGAAATCAGAAAGGCTTTTGTGCCACGCAATGATGAGTATGTTATTCTTTCTGCCGATTATTCTCAAATTGAATTACGTATCATGGCAGCTTTCAGTGGCGATGAAAGTATGCTCGAGGCATTCAACCAAGGGATTGATATTCACTCAACAACAGCGTCAAAAGTATTCAGAGTGGGCCTTTCTGATGTAACATCTGATATGCGTAGAAAGGCCAAAATGGTTAATTTTGGCATTATTTATGGAATTTCGGCTTTTGGCTTATCGCAGAGGCTCAATATTCCTCGTGGTGAAGCTAAAGAAATTATTGATGCTTACTGGGTTGAATTTCCAAAAATCAAACAATTTATGGATGATACCATCAATAAAGCTCGTGAAGTGAAATATGCCGAAACTATTTTAGGTCGTCGTAGATATTTACGAGATATCAATTCACAGAACATGACCGACCGAGGTTTTGCCGAACGTAATGCCATCAATGCTCCAATTCAAGGTTCGGCCGCCGATATGATTAAAGTTGCTATGATAAATATTCATGATTTTATGAAAAAAGAGCAACTACAATCACGTATGATTTTACAAGTACATGATGAACTTGTATTTGATGCCCATCGTTCGGAAGTCGATTTCCTTAAAACGAAAGTTGATGAATTAATGTGCACGGCCATTCCGCTTACTGTAAAGATGGAAACAGGCATGGGAATTGGTCAAAATTGGCTTGAAGCTCACTAATAAGCATTCCATTGCTCAAAATACTGGAAATTTGTCTTGCATTAATGGACAATTTTCCAGTATTTTGTATTTAATAAAATGGTAAAACTATGACAGTAGCTAAAAATAGACCCAGCAATTATACACTTGTGATTCAAGCACTTGAGGGAATTGATGCAAGAAAAATGCAGGAATTAATGGTTTTTACCCATCATGACAAAAATTTCTTTGCTGAAATTCTACATATTTCTCCAAAAACTATTGATAGATATATTAAGGAAGATAAGAAATTTAATCCTTCAGAGAGTGAAAAAATACTAAAACTCGAACAAGTTTATGAATGGGGCAAAGAGGTATTTGGCGATATCGATACATTTAATGAATGGATTGAAGTGCCAGCTTATGGCTTAGCTGATAGAATTCCGAAAACACTAATGCAAACACACGGAGGTTTGGCTTTGGTAGAAGAAGAATTAATTAGAATTGCTTATGGTGCTTTGGCTTAAATAAATAATGAATATCTATCGAATTACTACACCTAATTATACCAAACTAACTGCTTCTGGTAGAGCTGCCAGATGGAATAGAAATGGAGAATTTGTAATTTATGCCGCATCAAGTATTGCCTTGGCTTGTCTTGAAAACATTGTCCATCGGAGTAAGAAAGGTTTACTCGGTGATTTTAGGTTAATTACTATCGAAATTCCTAAAAAAGTAAGCATAAAAAAATTAACTCAAGAAGAGTTGCCCGAAGGTTGGTCAGATAAAAGTAATTTTGAAATATGCCAAGAAATAAGTTCTAATTGGTTAGAAAATCTAGAAAGTTGTGTTTTATGTGTGCCCTCTGTGATTATTCCGCTTGAAAATAATTTCTTGATAAATCCTCAGCATCCCGACTTCAAATTAGTTAAAATACAATCTGTAACAGAATTTACATTCGACAACCGAATAAAAAATACATGAATGTTTGTATCATAATTTTGGCCGCTGGAGCTTCTTCCAGAATGGGAGCTCCCAAACAATTACTACTAATTGATGGAAAAACGCTCATTAGGCGAGTATGTGAAACAGCTATGGATACTCCTTGTTTTCCGATTGTGACAGTACTGGGTGCCAATAGAAATATCATTAAACCTGAGCTAGAACGAATGCCAATTACAGTAATTGATAATCCTCAATGGGAAAAAGGCATGTCGAGCTCCATAAAAATGGGTCTAGTAGGGGCATATATGACTATCAAAGAAATAGAAGCTGCAATATTTCTGACTGTTGATATGCCTTATGTAAATGTAGAATTAATCAATAATATGATTAAGAAGGCAAAGTCAGATACCAACATCGAAATTGTTGCTTGTAAATATGAAAACCAAATTGGTATTCCTGTACTTTTCAAAAGAAGTCTATTCAATGATTTACTTGAATTAACAGGAGATGAAGGTGCTAAAAAAGTGGTTATGCGAAACAAAGAAAAAACCGCACTTATCGACTTCCCAGAAGGGAAATTAGATTTGGATACCATTGATGAATATCGCAAATTTGTATCAAATTATCATTCAAATTAATGAAGCGTTTAGGATTTTACTTAGTCTTACCAATTATATATCTTATTTCATATCTACCATTCGGTATATTATATCTATTTTCTGATTTTTTATACTTAATCGTTTATTATCTAATTGGTTACCGAAAAAAGGTAGTTAAAATTAACTTAAAAAGAAGTTTTCCAGAAAAATCTGAAGCTGAAAGGCTAAAAATTGAAAAGGAATTTTATCATTATATCATAGATTTTTTCCTTGAAACACTTAAATGTGTCACCATAAGTCAAGAAACGCTAAAACAACGTTGGAGTATCCAAAACGATGCGATTTTAGATGAATTGTTGGCCGAAAAACGTAATATAATCGTTACAGCAGGCCACTTTGGAAATCATGAAATGGGAAACTTAGCACTTTCATTTCTCATAAAATATCAAGTAAAAGCGGTTTATCGCCCGCTTAACAACAAATATTTTGATAAATTTTTCTACGATTTTAGAACAAAATTTGGGAGTATTCTTATATCTATGGCCAATGCATCTAAAGAAATTGGCAAAAAAGAAGATTTTAATTACGCCTTTTTCTTGGTAAATGACCAGTCTCCGCCTCCCGAACGCTCTTATTGGACTACATTTTTGAACCAAGAAACAGGTTTTTTCACTGGAATTGAACGATTTGCTCGACAATATGACATGCCAGTAGTGTATATGTGTATAGATAGATTTGCCCGAGGGAAATACAGCGTAAATGTTGAGCTTATCACTAAAGAACCCAATGCTTTACCAGAAGGTGAACTATTGGAAATACATGCAAGAAAATTAGAACGTGATATTAAAGCAAATCCATCTATTTGGTTTTGGTCTCATAAACGTTGGAAATATACCAAAGTCAATGGTGAAATAGTACCCGTCAGCTACAAATAAATTAGATGAAAGAATTATGAAAAAAACGAAGTTTTTGATATTGAGATTTTCATCAATTGGAGACATTGTACTTACTACACCCGTACCACGCTGCATAAAAAAACAATATCCAGAGGCTGAGGTTCATTTCGCTACTAAACAAAATTTCAAAGTATTAGTTGAAAATAACCCTTACATCGACCAATATCATTTATTAGGCAATTCGCTTAATGAATTTATTAAGCAGTTAAAGTCTGAAAACTTCGACTATATCATTGATTTACATAATAATTTACGAACTTCAATCATAAAACTGAGGCTTTTTTCTGTAAAGTCTATTAGCTTTGATAAATTAAACTTTGAAAAATGGCTTTTGGTTAATTTAAAAATCAATCGAATGCCCAATGTGCATATTGTTGAACGTTATTTAAAAACCGTTGAAAGTTTGGGAATAACCAACGATTTGGAGGGTTTAGATTATTTTATTCCTGAAAAAGATATTGTAAATATTGAAAAACCTTATGTGGCCTTTGCCATCGGAGGACAACATGCTACCAAAAAACTTCCTACAAAAAAAATAATTGATATTTGTAGCAAAATCAATTGTAAAATCGTGCTTTTGGGTGGGAAAGAAGATATTCCAGAAGCACTGGAAATTGAAAATGCTCTTGGCAAACAAATCTTCAATGCCTGCGGAAAATACAATTTGAATCAATCTGCTTCTTTAGTTCAGCAATCAGAATATTTGATTACGCACGATACGGGTCTTATGCATATTGCTGCGGCCTTAAAGAAAAAAACGATTTCAATTTGGGGAAATACAGTTCCTGAATTTGGCATGTATCCGTATCTGACAGAGCATAAAATCATTGAAAATAAAAATCTTTCGTGCCGCCCTTGCTCAAAGATAGGTTATAAACAATGTCCAAAAGGCCACTTCAAATGCATGAATGAGTTGGAAATAGAAATTTAATTTCATCTCATTTTTCCAGCAAATCATCTCGAAATAAACAATAAATACAATTTTTCAGTATGTTTTTAACTATTTTTGTAAAAACATCTTAACCTTCATCATTCATGAAAAAAATCTATTTTTTAGCACTAGGTGCAATAGTATCTTTCAATGGTTTCTCCCAAAAACTGATTAATCGAGATCCTCAGATTGAAGCATTAGTCAGTCAAATTTCAGGTGATAGTTTAAAAAAATTCGACGAGAAATTGGTCTCTTTTGGTACAAGAAGTACACTATCAACCACAACCGACCCTAAACGTGGGATTGGGGCTTCACGTCTTTGGGTTTTAAGTAAATTTCAAGAATTTGCTAAAACATCAGAAGGACGCATGACCGCTGTATTAGATACATTTACACTTCAACCTGATGGAAAAAGAGTAGATAAAGCCATTTTAATGGCAAATGTAATGGCAACACTCAAAGGAACCGACCCTAACGATGACAGAGTCTTTATGGTGAGTGGCCACATTGATAGCCGAGTAACCGATGTCATGAATCGGGAATCAGATGCACCGGGTGCCAATGATGATGGCAGTGGCACAGTAGCCGTAATAGAATTAGCACGCGTGATGGCCAAGTCTAAATTTCCTGCCACTATAATTTTTGTAGTAGTAAGTGGCGAAGAACAAGGTCTTTTAGGAGCAAATTATTTAGCCGAAAAAGCCATAAAACAAAACTGGAACTTAGAGGCTTTGTTGAATAATGATATTATGGGTTCGAATAATTCAAATGAAACTAATATCATTGATAATACACGTTTAAGAGTTTTCAGTGAAGGGCTACCTGCATTTGAAATGGATAAAAAAGTAGGGGCAATTCGTCAATATGGTGTGGAAAATGATGGGAAAGCACGTCAATTAGCTAGATATGTGAAAGAAGTTGGAGAGCGTTATGTAGATAATCTTGAAGTTGTTATGATTTACAGAAATGACCGTTTCTTACGTGGGGGCGACCATACTCCATTTGTTAATCGTGGCTTTGCAGCTGTTCGTCTTTCTGAAATGAACGAAAACTTCTTACACCAACATCAAGATTTAAGGGTTGAAAAAGGAGTTGAATATGGAGATTTAATAAAGTTCATGGATTTTGAATATCTCCGCAAGAATACTTGTGTGAATTTAGCCACTTTGGCAAATTTGGCTAAATCTCCAGCAATGCCACAGGATGTAGTATTAGATGTGAGAGGTCTAGGCAACTCTACAAATCTCAATTGGAAAGCACCAAAATCTGGAAAAGTTAAAGGCTATTATGTATTAATGCGTGAAACAGCAATGCCTTACTGGCAGAAAAAATTCTTTACGCCTAATTTAAAAATAACACTTCCATATTCGAAAGATAATTATTTCTTTGCCGTACAATCAGTAAGCGAAGATGGAAATGAAAGCCTTCCAGTCCTTCCAAGAGTTGGTTTAAGAAATGCAGGAGAGTAATTTCTTGAAAAATATTTGATAAAATGATAAAAAATCGACTCATTAGGGTCGATTTTTTTATTTATAAACTAACCTTAATAATATGGTACTTTTATCAAAAATATTAATCGCTTTGATTGCAATTGAGCATATGTATATTTTATGGCTTGAAATGTTTGCTTGGACAAGCAAAGCACCTCAAGTGTTTAGAGGTTTAAAAAAAGAATTATTCGAACCAACCAAAGCTTTGGCAGCTAATCAGGGCCTTTATAATGGCTTTTTAGCTGCGGGTTTGATTTGGTCACTCCTCATTGATAATCATCTTTGGTCTTTCTATGTTGCAATATTTTTTCTTTCATGCGTAGCTATTGCAGGAATTTATGGTGGACTAACTGCTGGAAAAAGAATTTTCTATGTACAAGCATTACCCGCCATTATCACCTTAGTCATTGCACATTTAAGATGAATTTATGAAGCTTTCTGAATTAAATTATTGAACCGTCAAATGAGTTAATCATTGTCATTAAATTTTAATTATTTTTTCGAATAACGCATTACTGAATAAATAAAAAAGAAAATGCTCACCAAGTGGCGAGCATTTTAACTTATGGAGTACAACAAAACCACAATAAAAGTACGGGTACTAACCGCAATTGTGATTTTGTTACAAAAGTATGAATATTTTAGGCTTCTACCAATGATTCATCGTGTTGAGAAACATCTAATCCAACTTTTTCATCTTCTTCAGATACACGAAGTGGAAGAATTACATCTGTGATTTTCAACATAACGAATGACATTGCAAAGGCAAATACAGAAACAATTACTAGAGCAATTAAGTGGTTGATAAATAATTTTGACTCACCGAAGAACAAACCTTGGTCAACAACAGCAGCATTGATTCCTTTGTTTGCAAATACAGCCGTCAACAACATACCAACCATACCACCTACACCGTGACAAGGGAATACATCAAGTGTATCATCTAAAGCAGTCTTAGTTTTAAGGTGTGCTAGATAATTAGATACTAATGAAGAAATAGTACCGATAAAGATTGCATGAGGGATGGTTACGAAACCAGCTCCAGGAGTAATGGCAACTAAACCAACTACAACACCGATACAAAATCCTAGTGCTGACACTTTTTTACCGTTAGCTACATCTAATAAAACCCAAGCTAAACCAGCAGCTGCAGCAGCAGTATTAGTAGTTGCAAAAGCCGAAGCAGCTAAAGTACCTGCACTAAGAGCAGAACCAGCATTAAAACCAAACCATCCGAACCATAATAGGCCAGTTCCTAATAAAACGTAAGGAATGTTTGCAGGAGGTAAGAAACTACCTTCAACGTGTGTACGACGACGCTTTAAGTAGATAGCACCTGCTAATGCAGCCCAACCAGCTGACATGTGTACAACAGTACCACCAGCGAAATCAAGAACACCCATTTTGAAAAGGAAACCTTCAGGGTGCCAAGTCCAGTGTGCTAAAGGAGCATATACGAAGATACTGAACAAAATAATAAACAATACGTATGATTTGAAGTTGATACGTTCTGCCAAAGAACCAGTTACAAGAGCAGGCGTAATTACTGCAAATTTTAATTGGAAAAAAGCAAAAACTACCAATGGAATAGTTGGTGCAAGTGACCAAGGTTTTCCTTCTAACACACCTTTAAACATAAAGTGTGTCATTGGATTTCCAACGAAACCTCCGACAGTTTCGCCAAATGCTAAGCTATAACCTACTGTTACCCAAAGAACAGAGATAACACCCATAGCAATAAAGCTTTGTAACATCGTAGAGATAACATTTTTAGTATTTACCATACCACCGTAGAAATAGGCCAAGCCTGGTGTCATGATTAATACCAACGCTGTACTAACTAACATCCAAGCAGTATCGCCTGAGTTAATTCCTTCTGTAACGATTGTTGAAGGTACTGCAGGAAGCAACAGGGCAACCACAGCAAGCACTAACAAGATAATCAGCGGGAATGGGTTTTTACGCATAATGATTTGAGGTTTAAATGTTGTACAAAAAATTAAGTATTGGTTTAGGTTAATAAAATCTTGTTAGAATTTGAAGATCAACGCACCTCCAAATGTAGATTGAGAATCTTTAGTGAATTTGCCGTCTTTGTCTTCAAATTGAGCCATACCAGCTTTAGATTTTGCATAGCTATCTAAGCGAAACTCAGGTTTGAATAATAAATTATCAGAAATAATTACATTACCAGTTAAAGTGAATGAGTTTACAGAAGTTCCATTTCCTTCACGATTTTTCAATGCTCTGATACCAGATTTATTGTCGAAATATTCATAACGAATACCTAACCCAAATTTATCAGATAAAGATGCTTGAGCATAAACTGCAGCACCACCCCAGTTAAGTTTATCTTGAGATCCATAAGCAGCGTTTAAGCCTAATAAGAATTTCTCAGTGATTTGATAAGAAGTTGTTAAATCAAACAATGAATAATATGATTTTGTATCAACACCTTCATCGCTTCCAATCCAGTTTACATATAAGTTCCAACCACTAGCAGGAGAAATATAAAACTGAGCCATTGTTCCTAGTTTGCTGTTGTTATCATCTTTAGAGTCGATACCATTTACTAAACCAAAAGTTAACGATGATTTAGCCGAAGTAGCAACAGTTGCTTTCAAACCAGTGTGGTAAAATGGTCCGTTGTTGAATAAGTTTGACAATGAATAGTTGTAGTTAACGGGAGCATCAATTACTTCATAACCGATGTGTGTACCCCATTGACCAGCCGTAATAGAAAGTTTGTCAGTTGCTTTCCAAGTCAAATAAGCTTGCTTGATAGCCAATGCTGTTCCAGTTGCTTCTTTTCCACCAACCAAAACACGACCAAGTGCATTTCCGTAGTTACCGAGGTCTCCGTGGTTACCAAATGTTAAGTCAATAACTCCATCAACCTTATCAGTTGAGTAAGTCATTTTTGTTTGTGCTAAACCAACTTGGAATTGGCCAACTTTTTGGTCAAATGCTCTCTCATATCCAGAGGCACCTAAATTTGACTTAGACTTAGGAGCATTGAAATTACCAAAGAAATAAGTATCAACATATCCTGAGAATGTAAATGGACTTTTCTTTTCTTCTGGTTTTGTTGTAGCATCTTGAGCAAATACGTTTACTGCTGTAAACAATGAAAGTACGGTAAAAAGTGATTTTCTCATAATTTTCTTTGGTTTAATTAATCATTGGTTAGATTTAATTTTCATGCAAATCTTTATCAAAAATTAATTAAATCCAAATTATATGTATAAAAAAATCTAAGTTTTTTGAATTTTTTTATAAAAACACAAAATATATGTTTTAAAATCTAACTAAATATAGAAATAATTATATTTTATAAATTTTAGAATAATATTCCGACAAATTACATATATAGCAAATTATATTCTGAAGTACAATTAATTCTTTCATTTGTACAATTTCGAGATAGTGCAAAAAAAAGTCCCAAATTAGAATACCTAATTTGGGACTTTACATTAGTAATATATACTTACTTGAAGATACTCAATTAAGCCTCAGCATGTAACCAAGCTTTTTTAGCAAGTAGAGTATCGTCATCTTCTTCGTGGTCTGGGTCAGGAACACAACAATCTACTGGACAAACTGCCGCACATTGTGGTTCTTCATGGAAACCATGACATTCCGTACATTTATCTGGTACGATATAATAGAATTCATCTGAAACAGGTGACATTGGGTCTTTTCCACCAATGACAGTACCATCTTCTAATTCTACCTCTGTGAGTTTTGTTCCACCAGACCAAGTCCATACAACACCACCTTCATAAATGGCAGTGTTTGGGCATTCTGGCTCGCATGCACCACAATTGATGCATTCGTCAGTAATCATGATTGCCATACTCTCTCTATATAATTAATAGTTTATGAAACTTTAAACAAATATAAGGCCTCAAAGTTTCAGTTTACTTGTATTTTTGTAAGATTTTACAAATGAATAATAATTTTCTAAAAATAATGCAATATAAAAAACATATTATTACATTTTCAAAACTTGGTGATTACTTACTAGAAAATTTATCAGATGATAGTCTGAAATCATTATATGCAGCTGCAAGAAATGAGAATGGTTGGTTTACCGAAGATAATGTAAAATTAGCTCTTGAAAACATTGCTAAAGTATATCTGAACAAAGACAGCCTTGAAGTATTTGCCTCAAAATATCAATTAAAAGACAATCTAAATCCAAAAAAAATTGGTATTGTTATGGCTGGAAATATACCAGCGGTTGGATTTCATGACTTAATTTGTACAATTTTAACTGGAAATATCGCACTTCTAAAACTAAGTTCGAGTGATAGCGTTTCAATGATGTTTCTTATAAACAAACTCTTTGAATTTGACCCAGAACTGAGTGATTTTATAAAAATAGCCCATCGTTTGAATGATGCGGAAGTACTCATTGCCACTGGAAGCGATAATACAGCAAAACATTTTGAATATTATTTTGCAGAAAAACCAAGAATAATACGAAGAAATAGAACTTCAGTAGCCATTTTAAATGGAAATGAATCAAGAACTGAATTAGGGAACTTGGGCAACGATATTTTTCAATATTTTGGTTTAGGTTGTAGAAACGTCTCGAAAATATTTGTACCTGCTGATTATACTTTCGATAAATTCTATGAATCTATTGAATATTGGAGTACAATCAGGCTTCATCACAAATACAATAATAATTATGACTATAATAAATCAATATATTTAGTCAATAAAGTACCTCATTTTGATAATGGATTTTTGTTATTGAAAGAAGAAGATGCGTTGGTTTCTCCAATTTCAGTTTGTTATTATCAAACGTATGAAAGTCAGGAGCATTTACAAGTTTTATTAAATGAACAAGAAGAAAAAATTCAGTGTATTGTTTCTTCAGAAGCAGAATTTTCGAATAGTTTTAAATTTGGAGAAGCTCAGATACCTAAATTAGATGATTTTGCCGATGGCGTTGATACAATGAGTTTTTTGATGAACTTATAACCTTCAAAGGAAGTCTTCGATTAAAGCGAAGACTTCCTTAAAACTTCAACTTACTATTTTTCAAGCACTTCATAGCTTTTTCTAATCCACTAATTGTCAATGGAAACATTCGATTTTCCGACCATTCTCTAACTTGCAGAATCGTATGCGTATATTGCCAATAGCCATCATTCACAGGATTTAACCATACTAGGTTTGGAAATTTCTCTCTAAATCTCTCTAACCATACAATACCAGCTTCTGGATTATAATGTTCAACACTACCACGTGGCTCTGAAAGTTCCCATGGCGACATTGAGGCATCGCCTACAAAAATGACCTTATAATCTTTGTTATATTTATTTAATACTTCCCAAGTTGATATTTTATTATCATGTCTTCTCCCATTGTCTTTCCATAAATTTTCATAAACACAATTGTGAAAATAGAAAAATTCTAGATTTTTAAACTGATATTTAGCTGAAGAAAACAATAGAGAACATTCTTCAATAAAATCATCCATCGAACCGCCAACATCGAGCAATAATAAGATTTTTACTCGATTTTGCTTAGAAGCCTGCATTTTTATATCTAAATACCCAGCATTATTGCAAGTACGGTCGATTGTTTCTTCCAAATTCAATTCATCTTCTACACCTTCACGAGTTAGAATTCTGAGTCTTCGCAAGGCCATTTGCATATTACGCGTATTCAGCTCAAGATTATCATCATAATTCTTGAAATCTCTTTTATCCCAAACTTTAACTGCGTTTCGTCCACCTCCTTTCCCTCCTATTCGAACACCACTTGGATTATATCCACTATTTCCGAATGGCGAGACACCACCAGTGCCAACCCACTTGCTGCCACCTTCATGCCTTTCTGTTTGCTCTTCAAGTGTTTTCTTTAATCTGGCTAACAATTCTTGTAAACCACCAGCAGCCTTAATTGCCTCCTTTTCCTCATCGCTCAATTCATGTATGAGCTTATTAATCAACCAACTATCGTTGATTGAAATTAATTCTTCAATTTTTATCTCATCAATTCCATCAAAAAAATGACTGAATAGCTTATCGAATAAATCTAAATTTTGTTCATGTTTTACATAAATAGCTCTACTCAAAAAATAAAAATCTTCTACACTAAAGGCCAATACTTCTTTATCGAGAGCTTCCAATAAAGTTAGATGTTCACGAAGATTGACCTTTAGGTTATTATTTCTAAGATGAAAAAAGAAATCCGTTAACATATCATTATGATAATTTAATAGTCTATTTTATTCCTTTTTCACGTAATGCTTTAAATAAATCATAATCTGCTTCATTTTTCAATAAAGCTCCCAAATATGGCGGAACTTCATTCAATTTATTCAAATCCTCTAAATCTTCAGCACCTACCTTACCAACTAACAAAAGCCTTAACCAATCAATCAACTCACTTGTAGAGGGTTTCTTTTTAAGGTTTTTAACTTCTCTGATACCAAAGAAGGTTTTTAAGGCATTTGCAAGCAAATTTTCTTCTAAATTTGGATAATGTACATCTACAATTTGCTGCATGGTTTCTTTGTCAGGAAAACGAATAAAGTGAAAAAAACATCTTCTAAGAAATGCATCTGGCAATTCCTTTTCATTATTAGATGTGATAATAATGATTGGTCGATGTTTTGCTTTAATTGTCTTTTTCAATTCATAACAGTAAAACTCCATTCTATCGAGTTCTTGCAATAAATCATTGGGAAACTCAATATCTGCCTTATCAATTTCATCTATTAATAATACCGACTGCTCCTCTGTTTCGAAAGCTTCCCAAATTTTTCCTTTTTTGATATAATTTTCAACGTGGTGAACACGGTCATCACCCAACTGCGAGTCCCTAAGCCTTGATACAGCATCATATTCGTAAAGTCCTTGTTGAGCAGAAGTTGTTGATTTTACATGCCAAGTAAATAATTGTTTATCTAATGCCTTGGCCACTTCAAAAGCTAAAAGTGTTTTTCCCGTACCTGGTTCACCCTTGATTAAAAGAGGCCGTTGAAGTGCCACCGCGGCATTGACAGCAGTTTGAAGCTCCCGAGTAGCTACGTAGTTATTTGTTCCTTGAAAAGCAGCATTCATAATAATAGATTAAGTTTCGAGCGAATAAAAAGAATAAATAAACATAATAAAAAACGACGAGTTTTTGCTCGTCGTAATCAATTATTCTTCTTCACTTCTAAAACTATACAAAGTTGGGTCAAGTTTTAAAGTTCCAGCATTAAATTCCTCGATAAACTTCGTAATCACTTCGTGCGTAATCTCCTCTACATTCAGTGAAATATCTAAACCAATGCCATATTCAAAATCATTTTCAATTTCCACGAATTCTTTTACTTGAATTACCTCCTCCTCTTCCAATTCTTCAATGATTTCTTCTAAAATTAACTCCATATCCTCATCTACTTTTTGATTGGGCTTACGGCGGTCAAATTCGATATAGTTAGGATAAGACTTTTTCATTCTTGTTTCTGCTTCTTCAAAAACCAAACTACTATGATTTAATCTTAATGTTCCCATCACGGCATCGTAAATTACCTCTTTCCCTTCATGCATTCCAACGAATTGAAAATGAGCAAATTCGCCAGAATCTCCCATTCCATCTTCATCTTCCACTAATACATAATTTTGTCCTTCTTCTTGACATTCTGCTTTTAATGCCTCTATTTCTTCTGGGTCAAAACCTTCGTTCATATTCTTAAAATTGAAAATAAATAAATTGTGAATTATTATAAACTCCGTAACATAATATTAAAAACAACACCACATAATATGCACTCCAACGTTGCCACTTGGGTTTTGCGTCAAACCATTTACTTACACTCGTTCCCCTTTGGTTCCATTGCACAAATTCTAGTATCAGCATCGCAATTACAATAATCGTCAAATCGCTAATTCCTATCATTTCAATTATCTGATTCAAAGAATGAGAATTACTTTTCAAAATATTTTTAGCAACATATATAGAATCGGCATTAGAATGAGCCGCAAAGAAAATCCAAGCAAATGCAACTAAAATAAATGTAATTGAAGCATTTATCAACTCTCTAATGAATTTTGATGGAATAGCTGAAAAGACTTTTTCTTGGAATGGCTTTGTAATTTGGCCAAAAATAAGATAAATACCATGTAAAGCCCCCCAAATAACAAAATGCCAACTCGCACCATGCCAAAGGCCAGACATCATGAATACAAAGAAATTATTAAAGTATCTTCGATATTTTCCAACCCGATTTCCTCCCAAAGGAATATACAGATAGTCTCTAAACCAAGTTGAAAGTGAAATATGCCAACGACGCCAAAATTCGGATATATTTTTGGAAAAATAAGGGCGGTCAAAGTTTTTCATCAGGTCAAAACCCATCACCCTTGCCGAACCAATTGCAATATCAGAATAGCCCGAAAAATCACAATAGATTTGAAAAGTAAAAAATAAAGTAGCAACAATTAAAGGTAAACCTTGATACTCAGTTGGATTCCCATAAATTTTATTTACAAAAATTGAAAGCCTATCAGCTATCACTACTTTTTTAAACATTCCCCATAACATCAATCTAAGGCCAGTTTTAGCCATTTCATAATTAAACTCATGCTTTTCATGAAACTGATGTATAACATTCTGTGGACGTTCGATTGGACCAGCAACTAATTGGGGATAAAACATTACGTATAATGCGTAAATCCCAAAATGACGTTCAGCTTTCTGATTTCCTCGATATACCTCAATGGTATAACTCATGGCTTGGAAAGTATGAAATGAAAGTCCAATCGGCAATATTATATCCCAATGAGGAATAAGGTTTTGTGGCGAAACTTTAAATAGAATGGCATTGAAATTTTCAATGAAAAAATTATAGTACTTGAACACTGCTAAAACACCAATATTGGCAACTAAACTCATAACCAATGCCCATCGCCTATTTTTTCCGCTTGCTTGTTCAATCCAAATACCAGCATAATAATCAATAATGATAGTAAAGAATAAGATTAAGATATAAATAGGAATAAAAAAGCTATAAAATATGCAACTGGCCATTAATAAATGAAACCAGCGGTATTTATGCGGAATCGCAAAATAAATAAGGGTTACTAATGGAAAGAAAATTAAAAATTCAAAAGAATTAAAAAGCATAAACTATGAGTGCTTGTTGGTTTACCCTAGTGAAAAAGAGTTTTGGTACTCTACGTAAATAATTTTCAAAGTTCAATCTTTATTTTGATTTATAAAAATTATTCAATCAAAAAGGCATCGAAGAGCCTTCGATGCCTTTATTTATACCCCAAAAAACGATAAAATCTTTTCTATGGTATAGAAAATTAGCAGTCTTTAATGCTAGATTTTATGTATTTGAGCAAATGTAGTATATTATCAGAATAGTTTTCTTTCTAAGTCAAAATTTTCTAGATAATCAGAAACACGCTTCACAAACTGTCCGCCAAGTGAGCCATCCACAACTCTATGGTCGTATGAATGAGAAATAATCATTTTCTGACGAATACCGATAGTATCCCCATGAGGTGTCTCAATTACAGAAACTTTCTTTTGAATTACACCAAAAGCCAATATTGAAACCTGTGGTTGCATAATAATCGGCGTTCCTGCAATATTTCCGAAAGAACCAATATTCGATACAGTCAGGGTTCCGTCAGCTAAATCATCAGCTTTTAATTTATTATTTCTAGCTCGGAAAGTAAGGTCATTAATTTTCTTTGTTAAACCAATCAAACTGTAAGAATCTGCATCGTGAATGACAGGAACAATTAAATTACCATTTGGTAATGCCACTGCCATTCCAATATTGATTCTAGCTTTTTTGATGATTTTATCACCATCAATCTGAATATTTATCATTGGAAAATCTTTGATGGCCTTCACAACAGCTTCAATGAGTAATGGCGTAAAAGTGATATTTTCTCCGGTATCATGCTTGAATTTACCTTTAATCTTTTCACGCCAAAGTGAAGAATTAGTCATATCAGTCTCAACAAATGACGTAACATGTGCTGAAATACGTTTCGATTCGACCATGCGTTCGGCAATCATTTTACGCATTCTGTCCATCTCAATAATTTGGTCACTTCCAGAAACTGTAATTGATTGTTCAGGCACACTTTGATTGCCATAAGCTGGCTGGGCACTTTTATCAGCCGCTTGCTTTACATAGGCTAAAATATCATCTTTCGTCACTCGTCCTTCCAAGCCTGTACCTACCACTTTATTCAATTCTTCCATTGAAATGCCTTCTTCTTTAGCAATATTCAATACCAATGGAGAATAAAATCTATTATTTGTACCGTTAGAAGCTTTTTCAATATTGGGTTGAGAAGTAAGTAAACTCACTGGAACACCACCCGGCATTTCAACTATTTTTTCAGGCTCGGTTAACTGACTATTTGTTTCAGTAACAATTGGTTTCTTATCAGTAGAATTTTCACCTTCAACTTCTATGATACAAATCGGCTTTCCAATTACTGCAATTTCGCCTTTCTGTACTAAAAATTCTTTGATAATTCCCGAATGTGAAGCACCGATTTCGGTGTCGATTTTATCAGTTGCTACTTCCAAAATCATATCATCCGCTTCGACTTTATCTCCAACATTTTTTAGCCAGTTCAAAACCGTACACTCAAAAATACTCTCACCCATTTTGGGCATTATCATTTCAATTAAAGCCATAGTTTATAGTTTTGTTGAAGTTTATTTCACAAACTTTAATAAATAATAGTTTTTAAGACTCATAATCTCCGTTCATCATTTTGCGGAGTAAGTTTATTGCAACTACACTTGCATATTGAATATTTACATCACGCTGTGTAGCCATCTGTACTTTCCTTGCAATCGTTCGACCCTCCATTGCACAAGCAATCCATAAAGTACCCACTGGCTTTTCAGGAGTACCACCATCAGGACCTGCGATACCACTGGTAGCAATGGCAAAATCTGTTTTCATCAATTTCCTGACTCCCTCAGCCATCTGAATAACGGTTTCTTCACTTACAGCACCATGCTCTTCAATCGTTTCTGGTTTTACTCCTAAAACTTTAATTTTTACAGAATTATCATAACTAACAACACTTCCCATAAAATAAGCCGAACTTCCTGGAACTTTGGTAAACATGTGCGAAGCATAACCACCAGAACAACTTTCTGCTGCCGAAACGGTTAAACCACGTTTTTTCAATTCTTTTCCTACTGCTACTTCTAAATCATCAGTATCAAAACCAAAAACAAAAGGTTGAATTAATGGTAAAACTTTTTCGATTTCATCATCAACATCTTTTTTTAATTGATTTTCATCACTTCCAACAGCCGTAAGCCTCAATTTAACTTGTCCAAAACTTGGTAAGTAAGCCAATTTAATATGCTCAGGAAGGTTATCTTCCCAATTTTCAATCTTTTCTGCTAAAAATGATTCACCAACACCAATTGTACGAATAAGTTTATGATAAATTATTGGTGTTTCAAAAAAAGTTTTCAAACGTGGAATTACCTCGTTGGTCATCAAGTACTTCATTTCGTGTGGTACTCCTGGCATTGAAACAAAAATTTTACCATTATGTTCAAACCACATTCCGGGAGCAGTACCTGTTTTATTGGCTAAATAAGTACAACGACTTGGAACAGCTGCTTGAAGACGATTGATTTCAGTAAGCGGACGTCCCCTCTTCGCAAAAAAATCAGTAATAAAGCCTAATGCATCTTCATTGATTATCAATTCATCATTGAAATATTTACAAAGTGTTTTTTTTGTAATATCATCTTTGGTAGGTCCGAGTCCACCAGTTAATAAAATTATATCAGCTCTACTTTCCGCCTCAGCTAAAATCTGTAAAATTTTATCTTCTTGGTCTCCTACTGAAGATTTTCGAACAGTTTTTATGCCAATTTTATCCAATTCTGTACTCATCCACTGCGTATTTGTATCGGTAATTTGTCCGTACAAAATTTCATCCCCAATCGTTACTACTTCAGCCAAAATAAGTTTCATACAATTATAAGATTAAATAAAATTAGCGTTAAAGGCTTTGTTTTGGTTATTTAAAACTTTAGCAGCACAAAAATACAATTTTAGCCGTTCTTTCGTTAGTAAGACAATTAATTATTCATAAAAACAGTAGAAAATTCATGAAAGCGAGAAGATTATTTTCAATTTTATTATTAATCAGTATTATCACTATTCAAAGTTGTGCAGGGCAAAAGATAAAATTAGGAAAAGTAATAGATGGAGTATTGAACCAAGCTCAAGGTGGAAGTTTGACAAATGATGAAGTTGTGTCTGGCTTAAAGGAAGCTTTGCAAGTAGGAATTAATAAAGGTGCTGATAGTGCTTCAAAAGTAAATGGGTTTTACTTAAATCCTAAAATTAAAATACCGTTCCCTCCTGAAGTTCAGCGAGTAGAAACGGCACTCCGTAAAGTTGGATTGGGCAGTGAAGTAGATAAGTTTGTATTATCGTTGAACCGAGGAGCAGAAGAAGCAGCCAAAGAAGCTAAACCTATTTTTATTAAAGCGATTTTAAGCATGAGTTTTTCTGATGCATGGGGTATCTTAAGAGGAGATAAAAATGCTGCCACTATGTATTTGAAAAGAACAACCTCAACGTCGTTGATAGAAGCATTTTCACCAATTGTTGAACGTGCTTTACAAAAAACACAAGCCACTAAATATTACAGTGATTTAGCAAATACTTACAATGCTTTGCCATTTACGCAAAAGGTAAACCCCGATTTAAAGGGTTATGCGACTCAAAAAGCAATTGATGGTTTATTCATTTTAGTTGAAGAGGAGGAAGCAAAAATTAGAGCAAATCCTTTAGCTAGAACCACAGAAATTTTAAAACGTGTATTTGGAGCTTCTTAAAGAATATAAATTTTGAATAATGAGCAGTGTTTTTCAGAATACTGCGAAAAAAATCATTTATTATTTTTTCAGTAACAATTTATGGGTATTTACATACAAAATTGACTTTAGTCTAAATAGTTTTTTTGACTAAAGTTAATTTTGTATGTTTTTATTAAATTCCGTCAGTTAAAACTGACGGAATTTAATACTTTGTAAAATTGACTATTTTAAGGAATTTCCATAGCCTACAATCAAAACCGATAGAATAATCGTAAAAATACCGACAACAATCGTTCTTAATGTTTTCTTTGAAACACCCTTCCACTCTTTCAATACCAAACCCCACGAATTCGCAACCATGATAATAAATGCCATGTGCAAAATCCAAGAACTTGGACCATTTCCTAATTTACTTTCTCCCATACCGTAGAAAAAGAATTGCAAAAACCAAGTAGTACCTGCAATGGCAGAGAAAATATAGTTTTGCAAAAGTGGTGTTTTAGTATTCGTATAATCACCAAAGCTTTTGTTTTTTGAGTTTAAATAAATACACCAAATTAAGTTTGTTGTTAGTCCACCCCAAAGAATAACAATGTAAACCACATTATTTCTATATAAAAACTCTCCTTGACCTGGATTTGCCTGCACCCATAATTCGTTGGCTACATGAGCCATGCTTGAACCAGCCTCTATTCCAAAACTAAAACATGCACTCAAAACACCCGAAATTACAGCTAAAATTAAACCCTTTACAATATCAAATTCATCATCTTTTTTGTCATCTGATAAATCGTTATCTTTCATTCCACCAGCTTTACCACAAATCACTATACCAACAACACAAACCAATAAACCTAACAGAACCATTTGCCCCCAATTGGTTGTTAGCAAATCCGCAATCGTATCTTTTCCAGTAGTAGGTGTAAAATAATAAAAAATGGAAGGAATTATTGAACCAAAAACAGAGCAAAGCCCAAGAATAACTGAACTCCCAAGTGATACTCCTAAATATCGTACTCCTAAACCATAGGTTAAACCACCAATTCCCCAAAGGAGTCCCATTATGTATGTCCAAAAGATAGTATTTCCATCAGTTTCAGAAATTATTTGCCAGAAATTTGGGATAGTAAGGTATGCTGCAAGAGGAGGAACAATCAACCACGAAAAAAGTCCTCCAACAATCCAATAACTCTCCCAAGCCCATCCTTTTACTTTTTTATAGGGAATGTAAAAGCTCCCTGAGGCAAATCCACCTAAAAAGTGAAAAACAATACCTAAAATCGCATTCATATTTTATTTATTAGGGTTAATTTTTTTGTAAATTTTCAATAAATTTTTGTCCTAAATTAATATTCAGAACCTAAATGTACTATCCTGTACTCTCATGTAAAAGTTATTTGAATTAATTTTAAAAACAGTTTTATCAAATATTTGAACTTTCTACACAAAAAACCTATTAATATTTGAAAACAGTTTTAGAACAAAATAATGAAAAAATCAGAAATTAACTTTACTGTCGAACTTGATAGCAATAGAATTCCAGATAAAATCTTTTGGGACGCCACTGAGAATCCAAACGAAGGTATCAATGAAACCAAGGCCATTTCAATTGGTGTTTGGGACCATTACCACCGAGGTTTACTGGGAATCAACCTTTGGACAAAAGATATGCCCGTTGATGAGATGAAGCACTTTGCAGTAGATATTGTTGGAAATGTAGCTCAATTGCTTTCAGATGCAACTGGTGATAAAAAACTAATTGAAATATTGGAAAGTACTTGCAGAAGCATGAAACGTCATATTGATGAAGAAGCTAAGAAAGAATCTGAAGCATAAATAAAGATGAAAACAAAAAGAGCGAGATATTATTGAAATACCTCGCTCTTTTTTTATGACTTTAAACTAATTATTTCTTAGGAGTAATAATCTTTGTCCAAGTTAAAAACTTAATCACTGGATAGGTAGGGTCAATCTCGTACCATTTTTTTGCAAAATTAATTGACATTGGATGTTTATGATGGTTATTTTGGAATAACTCTCCCATCATCAATACATCAACAATCAGTGAATTTTTTGATTCATCATGGTTATCGAAATTCTGATACCCGTACTTATGTCCACTCCAATTCACAATAGCTCCATGTATTGGCCCCATTAGAAAATGAATTGGTAAAAGGAAGAAAAATCCCCAATGAATATCAAAATAAAAAAATCCAACAACATAAAAAGCGATATACGACAAGCCCCAAATAATTCTTGAAACCCAGTTATCACCAATTTTGTCAATTAAATTCCACTCAGGAAGGTCTTTTTCAAAACGTTCCTCTATCTTAAACTTGTAATTTAAAATAGCATTGTAAATGTCTTTAGTCTTCCACATCATAGTAAATAAATTTTGTGTGTGATGCGGAGAATGAGGGTCTCTTTCAGTATCACTATATGCGTGGTGCATACGGTGTAATACAGCATAAGAACGCGGGTTAAGATAAGATGAACCTTGTGTTACATAGGTAAAGAAATAAAAGAATCGCTCCCAGAACTTATTCATTGTAAACATTTTGTGAGCCGAATAACGGTGGAGAAAAAATGTTTGACTAAATAATGATAAATACCAATGAGCAAAAAAGAACGAAAGTGCAGCAACCATGCTATGTAATAAATTGTTTTGTTGTTTTAAATTATACAAATATACAACTACAGACATTAATCTTAATTATAATGTTTGCATCAATGGTGCAAAAAACAAAAGTTCTTTAAAATGTCCTAAAAACACACTCAAAAATGTGCAATTTCGTATAATTTCAGTGAAAATTAATAAGATGTAAAGGCATATTGAACCAAGTTAGCACCCATTTGAAGTGCTTTGATTCGTAATTCTTCGGGGTCATTATATACACTTCTATCTTCCCAACCATTTCCCAAATCACATTCATAGCTGAAAAAACAAACCAATCTTCCCTGCCAAATCAGGCCAAAACCTTGAGGTGCATTTCCATCGTGTTCGTGAACTTTGGGCAAGCCTGCTGGAAATCTATATTTCTGCAGATAAACTGGATGAGAGTAGGGAAGTTCAACAAATTCTAATTCGGGGAAAACTTTTTTCATTTCTCTTCGAATAAATTTGTTTAGACCGTAATTATCATCAATGTGTAGAAAACCACCCGAAATAAGATATCTACGCAAATTCTGAACTTCTCCATCATTAAAGAGTACATTGCCATGGCCAGTCATGTGTATGAAAGGGTACTGGAAAATATCTTGACTACCTACCTCGATTATATCTTCTTCAGGGAAAATATTCATCTTCAAGTTTTGATTACAAAACTTTATCAGATTTGGTAATGATGTTTTATTGGCATACCAGTCTCCACCTCCACCATATTTCAATTTTCCAATTTTAATGGTTGGCTGTTGTGCCAATGAAATAGTGGATATTATTAGACAACAAAAAATAATTTCTATTTTTTTCATATCAATAAAAAGCATTTACAATAGTACAAGCAACCACTCCAGCAGTTTCAGTACGAAGTCTTGAATTTCCAAGTGTTACTATCTGAAAACCTTTTTCGCGAGCCTTAAAAACTTCTGTATGGGTAAAATCGCCTTCAGGGCCAATCATCACTAAAACATCTTTTTTTCCAGCAACAACTTCCTTCAATGGTTTTGCATCTTCGGTAAGATGAGCAATGAACTTTGTGGTGGACTGATTATTTTCTATAAATTTATCAAAATCTTGAAGTTCATTTATTTTGGGTAAATAAGCTTTTAACGACTGCTTCATTGCCGAAATTGCAATTTTTTCAAGCCTTTCAGTTTTTTGATTTTTTCTTTCAGAATGTTTAGTTTGAATTAATGAAATTTCATCTACTCCAATTTCAACGCATTTTTCAAGAAAATATTCAATTCTATCGGCATTTTTAGTTGGTGCAATAGCGATATGCAAGTAGATATCTCTTTTTTCAAAATCCTTTTGGGTGGATAAAATTCGAACCTCACATTTTTTTTCATGGGCTTTGATAATTTCACATTGATAAAGCCCACCAACACCATCAACGATATGAATAATATCTTTGATATTTTTTCTCAATACCTTAATACAATGTCGTGAATCTTCTTCACTCAAAACTTGATTATTAACAATATCTGATTGATAAAAAAGCAACATTTTCTAATTATTTATACAACCCCCAATATCTACATTAAAATCGCTTCCCAATTTAGCGTCAAAACCTGGTTCTAAATTAACATAACTTTGAGCTCTTAGGTCAATTTTCTGAAACGCCAAAAGAGTAAATATACCTAAAATAGAGGTCTTACTTTCTAAATATTCTACCTCTGGAAATCTTTCAATAGACAAATCAAATAAACAATTTAGATTTATACCATAACTATTAGATTTAATCTCTGAGTTTTCTAGTAATACAACTTGATAATAATATTTTTTCCCAAATATAGTATTGTTATCAACAAATGTACTACTTCTGACTTCAGCAATGTTCGTAAAATTTATATTATCCTCTGAACGTTTTATTTGATAACTCTTCGAAATATCTCCAGTCCAATTAAGTTCAACAAAGTTATTGGTAGTAATTTTTGCATTTAATGAAAGACCTTGACTTTCTTTTATGATATCCATTTCATCAAAACTAAAAGCTCTCATACCAAATTTATTCTTGAAATGAAGACCATCATAGAAATTTGTACCAAAATTACCATAGGCATTTGGCAAGTAAGACATTTTTTTGAAATTATTTAGTGTATCATTCACATAGAGAAAGATTTTATTCTGAAATGCTTCTCCGCTCCGAACCAAATTATTTTTTCCATCAATATAGATAATATCACTGATTGACCAACGTGTATTATTAATAGTTGTATCATTTGGGAATCTCATTTCCATTGACTCATCAAATGTAAGGATAAACTTTTGTCCATCCCAACGCACGCTTTTAATATCGGGAGAATAAATTTGTTCATTGAGATTATCATGATAAACTTCTCTACCTATTATTCTTGATAACTCGAAAGCCGTCTGGCTATAGCCATTCAAATTATAATGTAATCCATCATAGCCTTGAGTACCAACTGTACTGAAAGGAGTTACTTTAGAGAAAAGATACTTTGTTCTTCTTTGGTAATCTCTGAGAAAACCAGCTTTTTTATTACTAGTTGTAAGTATGTTTATTTGTCCATTAAAAATTTTAACCAAATTAGGAAAGTCTTTAACTAAATTGTTGTAGAGTTTTTCAAATTCAATAGGATATAATTCTGATTCTAACTGATAATTTGCATCTGTTTCACCGTGTCTGAAGATGATATATTTCAGTTGGTCTTTTACACCAGTAAAAATTGTTTGTAATAAAAGTTTACCATAATCAGTATTTATATCGGTTGGGTTAAAATCGTTCCTTTTGTTTAATGACTTTATATCTGCCCCACCTACTGAAGCAACAATAACACCAACTGGATAATTATATCTTTCACAAAGAAACTTTTGTAGCTCCATAGCCCCAGTGCCAGGCCAAATTGAAGTTCTATATGGCATTACCCATTGGCTATCCCCATTTTCATAATTGGCAACAGAAAAAAATCGCATCCATGGATTTTCTGCTGGTCGGTAAGTGTCAATTCCTCCTAAACCAAGTGCATTAGATTGGCCGTAAATTAAATATACATCACCAACTGCAACATGAGATACTTTTTTTATTTCTATGTTTTCATCAATTGTGAGTATGAAGGTGTAATCAAACTTGCCAGCATTGAGAAGAGGCTGAAAAGTGAATTCAGAAGAAGCAGTAGTTTGTCTATAAAAAGGACTTCCATTTTTAAGAATACTCAACGTAACCAGATGCTGACTTTCATCAGAGATTTTACCACTTACCTTAAAGATAGCCTCATCATTATCGTCTCTTTGAATAACTTGATTATCCTTCGGAAACGTAAGATTAATTACTTGAGAATAAGCCTTGGAAATGCCTACGAGGTAAAAAGTAAGCAAACAAAAACCAAAAAATAATTTATTATTAGACTTCACAATAGTATGTTTTTACCAACAAATAAGGAAAAAACATGCCAAAAAAATGAAAATATGCTTAATTAGGCCTTTCGAGCCCGAAATAATAAATAAACTTATCCGACGGTACAATTTCCAGAATTTTCAAAGGCTATTGATGGAAGTTTTTGGTAATTCCCAAAGAATTCATAAGCAGTTTTGAGCCAAGACCAGAATAAAAGCACCTCTGAATTTGTACCATACTCTTCTCTGATAGAATTGTAATTTGAATCATTCATCATAACAGGAAAAATATGTACTTGAATTTTACAACCAACACTTTTTGCCTTTGATGCTAGTAAATATAGTTCCTTGATATTTTCATCTCCAATTGGAATACAGCCGACAGTTTCTTTACCTCCATGAATGAAAATATTATCACCAGGGTTTGATTTATCGGCAAAAACCAAATCAGATTTGTTAGGGTAATTAATTCTAAGTGATAAATGATATTTACTATGAGGATTAAAAAAATCTATTTCATAAAAACCTTCGGGAATTTGAAGGTCACCAGAACGTCTTTTGGGACCTAAAATACCAGTAGTAGCACTAAATTCGTAGGTTTTTAGGTGGGTAAATCTATCAGATAATTGATTTTTTGCCCAAACTTCAAGTATCTTTTCCTTCTTGAAGGCTCTTAAGAATAACTCAAAACTATCCTTACAAATTTGATTAACCATCAGTAAATCATGGATAACCCCACTTTTTTCATTGTATGCGGCAAAAACCCTTGGGAATTCGAGTTGTTTTTCAAAAAAAGAAGTTGATTGGGACATTGATATGGCTATTAATGTCTAAATATTTTAATGTTAAGCTTTCACACAGGCTTAAAGAATTATTCTTATACTTTATTCTGATTTAAAGAATATAATTACTAAAATCGAGCATTATCTATTTTGGCAATAGCCACTTCAAAAACAATGGCATGGCTTCGCTCCAAGTTTGTTGATTATGCTCTCCTCCTTTGATTTCAACATAAGTCACATCCTCCCCATTTTTATAGCCTTTGGCTTCTAGTTCTTTAATCAAATCAAGGGTATCGTCAATTGAATCAATTATTCCATTGCCATTTCGGTCATCTTTTTCATCATTTGTTCCACACTCAAACCAAAACTTTTGACCAACATTAAAGTTTCCATTTCGAACCAAAACATGCATAATTCGGTCGTTGTGGTCGTCATAACCATCTTCATAAGCCTTCTTTCTCCACCAAAACGAACCACTGAAAACACCTACTTTCGAAAAATAATCTGGATTTCCCCAAACTAAATCCATAGCTGAGAGTCCGCCCAATGAAAAGCCACAAAAATAATTATCTCGACTTAAACTAGAAGTTTTGTAATTAGCTATGATAAACGGAAAAAACTCAGTTAGGATAAAATTTCGATATTCACCAGCCATATTCCCTCGATTTTTATAATCGGGTATGGAAGCAGTACCATATTCTTTCAGGCGATTTTCATTGGTGTGTAAACCAACAAATACAAAATTATCAATAGAATGGCTGCCGTATAAATCATTGAGTGTTTTTTCTATTTGCAGAGAATCAAAATCTTGTCCATCATTCATATATAAGACTTTAAGGTTTGATAAATTCTCATAATTTGGGGGAAGAACAATATCAAATACTACCTCACGATTTAAGAAAGTAGATAAGATTTTTTGGTTTTTGAAGATAGAAACTTTTTGCACTTATTGAGGTCTTTTGTGATAAACGATACAGCAAAATTAACAATTCCTTTACCTTGAAAAATAAAATTTTCAAAAATCATTTGTTTCATTGCAAAAATTGGACTAATATTTCAAGTATTTTTTTCAGATGCTTCTTAAAAATTTTACAGAATTGTATGCTTTCTAATACAATTTACACGAAATTTTATTTCGAAAAATCAAAAAAAATCAACCTTATAAATATATAAATTTTCATAAGTAGTTTATTATCAGAATTTTATTTTAATTTTCCATTTTTGTTTATAAAATCTAAATGCGAATTTTGCACTTTCATTCAAAGTAATTAGAACTTATGCAAGAAAAACATATCAAGTTTTATTCGCACATCATGAGCCGAGATATTGATATCTTGATTTCTGGCCACTGGGGATATCCCATTCTGATGTTTCCAACTTCTATGGGAAATTACCTGCAAAATAAAGACTTCGGACTGCTTGATACAGTAGCAGATTTAGTAGATGCGGGTAAAATCAAACTTTTCAATGTTGATAGTATTGACTTTCATACATTTTATTCAAAAGACTTACCAGCACATATCAAAATTCATAACTACAACCTTTACACTCTTTTCTTAAAGGAAGAATTAGTTCCTGCCATCCAAAAAGAATGTAATGTACATAGAATTGCAGTAGCCGGTTGTAGTTTTGGTGGTTATCATTGTTCGAACTTTGCTCTTAAAAATCCAGACATGGTGGCTCACTTATTTAGCATGAGTGGGGCATTTAGTATCAAGAGCTTTATGAAAGGATATTATGATGATAATGTCTATTTCAACGAGCCAATGGATTTCATGAATAATGCCGAATCTTGGAAGTATAACCACATAAATATTATATTGGGTACTTCTGATTGGGATATTTGTAGGGAAGATAATCTAAATATGTCGAGATTGTTGGCCAACAAAGGAATTAATCACTGGTATGATGAAAAGCGTTGGGCAAACCACGATTGGCCACTATGGAAGATGATGTTTTCGGAATATGTGCGTAAAATGCCGCTTTACAGTTAGTTGTTATTCTCTTGAATTTTCAAGCAAAAAATACATTTTCATCAAAAACGTGCTTTACCCCTATTAAGCACTTTTAAACATAAAATAAACAGTTCTCTTTTCGGGGTTAGAGAACAGAACAAATAATAACATGAAAAAAATTGGTATATTATTCGGAATGGAAGATACTTTCCCTTGGGCATTTATCGAACAAGTAAACAAAACTGCTCCAAGTGGAATTATAGCCGAGCCAGTAAAGATTGATAAAGTTGAACAAGGAGTTCCAACTGAATATGCAGTCATTATTGACCGTATTTCTCAAGATGTTCCATTTTATCGTGCATATTTAAAAAATGCTGCAATTTGTGGAACAGCTGTTATCAACAATCCATTTTGGTGGAGTGCCGATGAAAAGTTTTTCAATAACTGTTTAGCAGTTCAGTTGGGCGTTCCAGTGCCAAAAACGGTGTTATTACCATCGAAAGAACGCCCTGATGATACAACCGAAAAATCATTCAGAAACTTAGTAGCACCACTTGACTGGGGCTATATGTTCAATCAAATCGGTTTCCCAGCCTACATGAAACCACATGCGGGTGGAGGTTGGAAAAGCGTGTATCGTGTTGACAATCCAGATGATTTGTGGCATAAACATGGTGAAACAGGGCAATTAGTCATGCTTTTACAAGAAGAAATTCAATTTACAGACTATTACCGCTGCTATTGCCTCAATGGTAAATATGTGCATATTATGCCTTATGAACCAAGAAATCCTCATCATTTACGATATGCCACGCAACCAAAAACAACAGGTGAAGCCCATAAAAAGTTGATGGCAACCATTACCGACTACGTATTGAAATTAAATCATGCCTTAGGTTATGATTTTAATACTGTTGAATTTGCCATTCGTGATGGTATCCCTTACGCCATAGACTTCTGTAATCCTGCTCCTGATGCAGATATTCATTCTGTTGGCCAAACAAATTTCGATTGGATTGTAGAAAATGCTGCAAAAATGGCCATTGAAAGAGCAATTGAACAAGTAGATGGTAAAAACAACTGTACATGGGGAACATTCGTTCGTGATTCGGTAGCCACACCTGTTCCAGCAGTAGCTACTGCAAAGAAGGCAGCCGCAAAGAAAAAATAAACTCAAAATGAAGCCGTGTCATCAATAAAAGATACGGCTTTATTTATAAAGCTAACCCAACTAATTAAGAAACGCCCCATTGAAAATAAAATACCAAAGAAACTATGGCTCAATTTACATTAGGAATTGAAGAAGAATTTCAAACCATTGACCCAATTACGCGTGAATTACGTTCTCACATGGCGAAGTTAGTGGAAGGTGGACAGGTAATTTTACAAGAACGAATCAAACAGGAAATGCACCAAGCTGTGGTGGAAATGATTTCAAGTGTTTGTGAAAATATCCAACAAGCTCGTGAGGAGGTTACTTATTTACGTAGAATGTTGTTCGATTTAGCTGCCAAACAAAACTTACACATTGCTGCTGCTGGCACCCACCCTTTTTCTGATTGGCAAAACCAATTAATTACGGCTGATGCTAGGTATGATAAACTCATTGATGATATGCGTGATGTGGCTCGTTCGAACCTCATTTTTGGTTTGCACGTACACGTAGGTATTCCTAGTCGCCAAGAAGGGATGCAAATTCAAAATGCTGCCCGATATTTCTTGCCTCATATATATGCACTTTCTACCAATTCACCTTTTTGGTGTGGCAGAAATACAGGTTTTAAATCGTATCGCTCAAAAGTATTTGATAAATTTCCAAGAACTGGAATTCCTGATTATTTTTCAAGTGTGGCTGAGTATGACAATTATGTGAATGTACTTGTAAAAACCAATTGCATTGATAATGGCAAAAAAATTTGGTGGGACCTACGCCTGCATCCATTCTACCCTACTATTGAGTTTAGAATTTGTGATATTCCTATGCGTGTTGATGAAACAATATGTTTGGCAGCATTAATGCAAGCAATTGTAGCCAAACTTTATAAATTGCATCAACAAAACCTCAGCTTCAGACCATATCACAAAATGCTCATTAGCGAAAATAAATGGCGTGCGGCCAGATATGGTATTCATGGCCATTTGATTGATTTTGGCAAGGAAAAAGAAGTACCCTACTCGCACTTAGCCGAAGAATTAATGGAATTTGTAGATGATGTATTAGATGAATTAGGGAGCAGAAAAGAAGTAGAATACATCCATGAAATCTTGAAAAATGGAACAGGTGCTGACCGACAACTTAGGGTTTTTGAGGAAACAAATAATCTACAATCGGTTGTTGATTACATCGTAAACGAAACTAGGATTGGTCTGTAATACAATTTTTTAAAAATTTGTTCATAAATTCTTAATTTTGCAAATAATTAATCCTTAATGTTAATAGAATTGAGCCAAATGCTCGATTCTATTTTGTTTATTTTACAGACTAAAGTATTCGTTGTTCATTCGATTACTTCAAACTAATTATTGTGATGAAAGAAAATATTAAAATTGCCATTTTGGATATGTACAATGGGTTCAATAACGAAGGAATGCGTTGTATAAAAATGATTTGTGGACAATTTCTTGCTCAAGAAGGAATCAAGGGGAAGTATGATATTTTTGATGTAAGAAAGAAAAACGAAATTCCTGAAATTGAAGAGTATGATATTTTCATTTCGACGGGTGGTCCTGGAAATCCACTACCAGAAGGTCATGAATGGGAAGCCAAATTCGGTAACTTTATTGACCAAATTTTCCTCCACAACCAAACTCAAGAAAACAAAAAATACTTATTTTTGATTTGTCACTCATTCCAAATTGCTTGTAATCATTTACATTTGGGCATTGTCTGCAAGAGGCGTTCAACTTCATTTGGGGTGATGCCTATTCACAGAACCTCTGACGGAGAAAATGAGCCATTTTTTAATGGTCTTCCAGAAATATTTTATGCAGTAGATTCGAGAGATTATCAATTAATTCAACCAAACTGGGAGAAAATCAATCAATTTGGAGCAAAAGTACTTTGTTTAGAGAAAATTCGTAACTATGTTCCTCTTGAAAGAGCAATTATGGCAATCAGGTTTTCTGATGAAGTATTCGGCACTCAATTCCACCCCGAAGCAGATGCAGAAGGAATGCTTCGTTATTTCAAACAAGAAGAAAAAATGATTGCTGTCGTTAGCGAACATGGTGTAGAAAAGTACGAAGAAATGATTGAACGACTCGACGACCCCGATAAAATTATGCTCACTGAATCTATTGTGATTCCATCTTTTTTAAACCACGCAGCCGAACAAATTCTGGCAGTTGCTTAATCGAATCTAAATAATGGAACCTTCAATTAGAGATAAATTCAACGAAAGTTTTTCTAAAGAAAAATACGAAAACCTGATTGCAGAAATTCACAAAGATTTTCCTAATCAGCTCGATTTCAGAGTGGCCGAAACACCAGTTTTTGTTCCCAAAGACCTTAAAATAAAGCTTTTACAGGCCGCAAACGATATCATTGAAGTCATTTTAAAACCCGATTTCAAGGAAAAAACCGAAAGATCCATTCCTGTAAACCAATATGTTCCAAATGAAAATTCACACCCGCATTTTCTAGCTATTGATTTTGCAGTATGTAAAGATGAAGCGGGCAATCTAACTCCACAACTCATTGAATTACAAGGTTTTCCATCACTTTTCGGGTATCAGTGGTACTTAGGTCAGAAATACCGTAAGTTTTTCTACGACCCTAAAAATTATACGCAATACTTTAATCGTTTATCAATGTCTTCTTACGTTGATGAAATGAAAAAAGTGTTATTAGCCAATCAGAACCCTGAAAATGTAATTTTGTTAGAGATTTATCCTGAGCAACAAAAAACACGTTTAGATTTCGAAATTACACGCCAACTTTGGGGTATTGAACCCGTTTGTATAACTAAAATCAAAAAGGTTGGACGCCAGCTTTTCTACGAAAAAAATGGTAAAACAATTGAAATTAAGCGAATTTACAATCGACTAATTTTTGATGATTTATTACAAAACTATCCAAACTTAGAGACAAATTTTAAAATGACTGATGATATTGAAGCCACTTGGATAACGCATCCAAACTGGTTTTTCCGTATCAGCAAGTTTACGTTACCATTATTAAAAAGCAATTATATACCACAGAGTTTCTACTTATCTGATCTAAAAGCATATCCTTCAGATTTAGAAAACTATGTTTTAAAACCTTTATTTTCATTTGCTGGTAGTGGCGTAAAGCTAAATATTTCGAAAGAAGATTTAGACAAAATAAATGATAAAGAAAATTATCTTATTCAAAGAAAAGTACAATATGAGCCTGTAATTAAAGATGTTGATGGAAATTTAATTAAAACAGAAATCAGGCTGCTTTTTGTATGGGAAGATAATGCTACTAGACCAAAATTAGTAACTAACCTTGCAAGATTGAGTCGTGGAGAAATGATTGGCGTAAACTTCAATAAAAATTTTGATTGGGTTGGAGGAAGTTGTGCTTTTTTTGAAGATTAATATTCAAATAGTTCATAAACAATTGATAGCCAATGTTATATTTGATAAAAATAGCATTGGCTATTTTTATTATTATTTAAAATTAATTTTTTATTAATCCAATATTATTAAAATATTTTATTTTCACCCTAAAATTTAATCCAATCAAAAAATGAAAATAAAATTCCTCTATTCAATTTTATTGATTTTGTTCATTAGCTCAAAACCAGTTATTGCACAAAATACAATTCATCCTACTTCTAGCAACTACCAATATCCAACCGAGCCTGAAGTAAGAGAAAAATTAGAAAACTGGCGTGATTTAAAGTTTGGAATGATAATACATTGGGGACTTTATGCTGTTCCGGGTATTATTGAATCATGGTCGATTTGTAATGAAGATTGGATTTATCGAGATTCAACTTCAAAATATGATGAGTACAAAAAATGGTACTGGGGATTGAGTAAAGATTTTAATCCAACCAAATTCAACCCTGAATCATGGGCCAAGGCTGCCAAGGATGCGGGAATGAAATATGTAGTTTTTACTACCAAACACCATGATGGGTTCAATATGTTTGATACTAAAGAAAGTGAATTTAAAATCACCAGCGGACCTTTTGCTAATAATCCAAGAGCGAATGTTGCCAAATATGTTTTTGAAGCTTTCAGAAAAGAAAACTTTATGATTGGTGCATATTTTTCAAAGCCTGACTGGCACACACAATATTATTGGTGGGATAGATACGCAACCCCCGATAGAAATGTTAATTATGACATAAGAAAAAATCCTTGGAGATGGAATAAATATAAAGAGTTCACCTATAATCAAATAAACGAACTCACTTCAGAATATGGCAAAGTTGATATACTTTGGTTAGATGGAGGTTGGGTACGACCACTTGAAACAGTGAATGATGAGGTTCGTTCATGGGGAGCTCCAATCCCACCATTCAGTCAGCATATTGATATGCCAAAAATTGCCAAAATGGCAAGAAGCAACCAACATGGCTTATTAATAGTTGATAGAACTGTTCATGGCCCTTACGAGAACTACCGAACACCAGAACAATCAATACCAAAAACTAAGTCAGATACTCCATGGGAAAGTTGTATTACCTTAGGTGGGGCTTGGGGATATGTACCTAACGATAATTTTAAATCAGCAACCAAAGTTATTCATACACTCAATGAAATAGTCGCTAAAGGAGGCAGTTTATTATTAGGAGTAGGCCCTACAGCAGAAGGTACTTTGCTTGATATTCAAGTAACTAGACTAGCAGAAATAGGTAAATGGCTTGAAAAAAATGGTGAAGCTATTTATGGTACACGTGTAACAGATTACTACAACGAAAATAACGTTTTCTTTACAAAAGGAAAAGGTAACACCCTTTATGCACTTGTCAATATTCTAGAAAATAGTCAAGTACAAAGTTCTATTTCATGGTCAAAAAACATTCCTAAAGCTGGTAGTAAAGTAATTTTATTGAGTGAAAATCTTTCTTTAAATTGGGAAAAGAAAGGAGAAAAAGTTTTTATAAATTTACCTCAAGAGATAGTAGAAAAATACAAATCTTATCCAGCTTTAGCATTAAAATTTGAAAAATAACCATTCTTATTCAACCCTACATGAAATTATTAAAAACATTAGCAATTTTTTCTTTTGTAACATTCAACTGTTTAGGTCAAGCTACAGCAGTTTTTGAAGGTTTTATCAACGAAAATCCAGAAGAAAAGTCATGCCACGCTTCAACAATTATTGAATTGAGCAAAGGTAAATTAATGGCGGCATGGTTTGCTGGTGAACACGAAAATCACCCACAGGTTTGTATTTGGGTAGCAACTCAAGAAAGAGGAAAAACATGGTCTAAAGCCATTAAAATTGCGGATGGCATATATGAAGGCAAACAATATGCTTGTTGGAATCCAGTACTTTTCAAAAATTCAAGTGGAAAATTATTTCTATATTACAAGGTTGGTATCAATCCAAGAGAATGGTGGGGAATGGTGAAAACTTCTGATAATGAGGGTAAAACGTGGTCAAGCCCAAGTCGACTACCCAACGATATTCTCGGGCCAATCAGAAACAAAAGTATTCAGCTAAAAAATGGGTCAGTACTGCATCCTTCCAGTACAGAAAGTATAAGGGGAGATATTTGGCATTCGCACATGGAAATTTCTGATGCAAATGGCAAAAATTGGAAGAAAATTGATATTGATTGCGGTGAATATGGCGTTATTCAACCGACTATTTTGAATCATAAGGACGGGAAAATACAAATATTGATGAGAAGCCGCCAAAATAAAATCATTCAATCTTGGTCTGAAGATAATGGTAAAACTTGGAGTAAACTTTCTCCTATAAATCTACCAAACCCAAATTCAGGAATTGATGCCGTAACCTTAAAGAATGGTTCTTTTCTTTTGGTTTATAATCCTCTTCCTTCTGGCAAAGAATGGTCAAATGGAAGAAATGTTTTGAAAGTAGCTCGTTCAATAGATGGAAACAACTGGGAGGACATTTATACCCTTGAAAATCAAGAAAAAGGTGAGTTTAGTTATCCTGCCATCATTCAAACTGGAGATGGTTTAGTTCATATTACCTACACTTACGATAGAAAGCTAATCAAAACTGTGGTTTTAGATATAAAATAAAAATAGAGCAAAACACGTCCTATTTTGTAAAAAATCAAAACTAAAAATTTTTATCCAAAACATTAGCTCTAAATTTTAATACACGCCCAGCATCGCTTTTTTTCAATTTTCATAAAAAAATGATTGATGAAACTAATTTCATCAATCATTCAAAATATATAAGATAAGTCGCTGATTACTAACTTATTACAATTGATAATTGTGCATTTTACCAACTATTTTTGAGTATTATACCCCAATTATTTAATTATGAATGCTTTATCTAATATTAATTACGCCGAACTCACATTAAAAATAGTTAATTATCACAACCACCTATTTCAGCCTTGAATATTGATCCTTTATTTGAATCAAAACCTGGCAATAACGAAATTGCGTTTCCTGCTCTATAGTTGATTTTTGAACCACTAAAAATTGTATTTACTGCATTAATTTCACTTTTGGCCTGAAAATTCAGTATATTATTATCTTTAAGTTTTTCAGTTATTATGTGTTTATCTTGACACATTATTACCTTAGCATAATGGTTGCCAAAAGTTTCACCTGACGAACACCAGTTAGTAACATATTCAATTTTATAATTTTTGGTTTCTAAAGGAAAAATATCTTTTGATAAATTTACACTGTTGCTTACACTATCTATGTAATTAGCAATTTTATAGTAAGTTTTACCAACTCCTCTGATTTCGTAATTTAGTTGTACTTTTTGTCCTAAATTTATTAGAGTTGTATCTGATTGTAAAATTCCTTTAGGTGGATTTATGTGTTCAATATCAAAAACCTTTGATTCGCTTTTACATCCCCCATTCAAATCGGTAATTTTAAGTTGGTATTTACCAGGTTGTTCCGCCCACAAAACGAATCTGTTTTCATTAGGTATTATTTCTCCATCTTTAAACCATTGAAGATTCCGTTCGAGTTCAATATTTGTAATCCCACTCCTTAGTTCCAATCTTACCGAATTTTTTGGACAGACCTCTATTTTACCTCCAATCGGAAAGAGGAAATTATCAACTACTACAGGTATAATTCTACTTGTATCTAGTTTCAATTCTATATCATTACTTTCACCAACACACTGTCCAAGCTGCACGATTAATTTATATGTTCCAACTTCGTTTGTTGTTAAACTTGGCGAATTTGTAGCTATTAAATTATTATTTTTATACCAATTGAAAATAGTCTGGTCAGTATATCCATCAGCAAAGAATATAGTAATCGGATAATTATTGCAGATAAATGGTGAATCATCAACAACTTTTATCTTTGCATTTATTTTATTAGGGGATGAAGTTACTACTATGATATTTGATTCAGCAACACAATACCCGATATCAATTTTAGCCTGATAATTACCAGCTTCACTCAGCCATAATTTTTGATTCGAAGCATTAGGAATCAATACCCCATTGCGATACCACTTGCAGTAAGTATAATCCAAAAAGTTTTCAATTGTAAGGTAAATAGACCAACCGTTACAAAGTGTTGTACCCCACGGAGCGGTTAGTTTCAGTACTAAATTATTTGTCGAAACAATATTAATGGATTTTGTTGTGGTTTTACATAATCCATTTTCAATTGAAAGTGAATAAACTCCGGGTTGGTCAGCCAAGATATACTGCTGTTTTTCGCCCGTAATATTCATACCATTTCTTTTCCATTGAAACTTAGCATTTGGCAAAGTTTCTGTCTGAATAGCAATTCTTTGCCCTCCATTACCACACAATATACTATCTTTAGCATAAATCATTGCATCAAACGAATCGCTAATTTGAACATCAAATTTACCCCTTCCAAATTCACATCCTACATCAGTAACTTGTACCTCATAAATTCCTTTTTCAGTTACTGTATAATGATAATCTGTTGCATTCGGTATTAGTACATTATTCTTATACCACTGGTAGCCCGCTGAATTACTTACATATTTAGACCTAAGGACTTTTGGAGTATCATAACAATTGGCTCTTCGGTCAGCAACAACATAAGAAGAGTTTGAATTAACTGCAAATAACTGTTGGGGAAGGCTTTCAACAACACATTCATTTTTTGATACTTTCACACTATATTTTGACGTTGTAGATATAAACGAAGCAGAATAATGTCTGTTTGTAGCATCTTGTATTGGGATATCATTCAGAAACCATTGATAGTTTTTTGTAACATCATCATCTATATTAGTAAAGGTATATAAGTTTACAGATTTTTGGCTACATATTATGATCGGTCCACCAGAAGGTACATAAAATTCAGGATATATACTTGTAGTTACACCACCCAGTGCAGTAACATAAATTGGTTCTGATTCCTCACTTAAATACAAAGTGTTGGGATAGGAAGCTCTAATCCTAAATTTATAAAATCCAGATTTAGAAATTGCACTATTTTTCAGCGAAAAATTATAACTCCCAGCAGAGATAAGTTGGATAATCTCAAACGGATTATCAAAACTCCCATTAACATCTGACATTTCTAAAATGTAATTAAAGTTAGGAAACCAATCACCTGTTGTTGTAAAATTAAAATTTACATTATCATTTTTACAAAATCTATTGACATTAAAAATGGGCACACTAAGTGTACGATTTCCTATACTTTTCTTATTAATAAATTGTAAATTTGTTTCTTTTGTATCGCCTACACGTAATGAATTAAATGCCCTAATTTTGTAAACATAAAGGTGGTTATCTATTAAATTTCTAAAGTTAACCCTACCCACATACCCTAAATTTTGATAATTATGAATGATAATATTTGATGTAGAATCTTTAAGATATACTTGAAAATGCACAAAAGATTCTTGGTTAAGTGTATCCCATTTTAAAACGAAATCGGATTGATAGGTATCAACATATGTTGGTAAATTTACTTTCGGAACACTCACAACATCATCGGGATGTTGTGCCATTGATGAAAAAAATGAAAAAATCATTAAGAAGTTTAAAATACTAATTATTAACTTCATATTGTGGGAGTCAAAGCTTATAAATCCTTAATTTACACTTATTTACTAACCTTAATCTTAGTAATTCGACACAAGTTCTTCATGAAAAGCCATTAATTTCGACCATTAATTTTTTTCCATTTCAGGGCTTATGTAATAATCGAATAATAGTTTTTGATTATCAGTATAATGAAAAAAGCCCTTTTGGGGCTTTTTTCATTTATTTCATTTACTAAGTTTTATTTGTAAGATTGTATTTGATACAATTTCCTCAAAATAAACAACAACCTTCTTGTTGTTAGCTTTTACCATTTGAGGAGTAATAAAAAACTCAAAACTATATTTTTCATTGTTGGCAGTGGTTACTGAAATGACACTTGGTAGATCGCCTGCTGTAACTTTAGCAGCTCCTCTTAAAATCCCAACCAATTTTAAGGAATTTGGCCCCAATTCTATTGGTTCATCATTTATGACTGACTTTCCATTCAATTGCATTTCCATTAGTGCGTTGGTTAAATCACTGTTATAGGTAAAGGAAACATATTTTCCAACCCACTTTTGCAAGGTTCCCATATTCACGTTTTTCACTTCTTCTAAATTAATAGTAAAGTTTTCGGAGAAATTTCTCTCAGGAAATTCAATAGTTAGACTCGCGAATGGATAGCCAGAGTCTTCAGCTGATTTTAATAAGCCAAATTCTTTTAATTGAGCCTTGGCATTCGTATTTACAAAACAAAAGAAACAAACTGCGATAAATAATAGGCGTAAAGATTTCATTTTTTAGAGGTTGTTTAATTGGTTAAAATAAAAGTCTAAGCTATAAAAACTTAAGTAAAAATTAAAATAAACAATTTAAATTCTTTAAAGAATCAATCAATGAAGAAATAAACAACATTTACACTTCATAATTTATTCTTTTGTTAAAAAAATAAATCATAGAAAACAATAACACAAAAAAATACCCCACAATCACTTGCGGGGTATTTTTATAGAAAATTACTTATTACTTACTTACTTCAGAAGCGATAAGATTCAAAGCAGAACCAGCCTTAAACCATTCGATTTGACTTGAATTGTAAGTATGGTTCAATTTAATTTCTTCTGAAGAACCATCTTTGTGAGTAATCACTAAAGTCAATGGCACACCCTCAGAGAAGCTTGTCAAACCAGTAATAGAAAATGTATCATCTTCTTTAATTTTATCGTAATCTGCTGGGCTTGCAAACGTTAGTGCCAACATACCTTGTTTTTTCAAGTTTGTCTCGTGGATACGAGCAAATGAACGAACAATGATTGCACGTACACCCAAGTGACGTGGCTCCATCGCAGCATGTTCACGCGAAGAACCTTCACCGTAGTTTTCATCTCCAACTACAATTGTACCCACACCAGCTGCTTTGTATGCACGTTGTACAGCTGGAACTTCACCGTATTCGCCTGTCAATTGGTTTTTAACCGTATTTGCTTTATCGTTTGCAAAATTGATGGCACCAATCAAAAGGTTATTTGAAATATTATCAAGGTGACCACGGTATTTCAACCAAGGACCAGCCATTGAAATATGGTCAGTAGTACATTTTCCTTTTGCTTTGATCAATAATTTCAAACCAGTAAGGTCAGTTCCTTCCCAAGCCTTAAATGGCTCAAGTAATTGTAAACGGTCAGATTTTGGACTTACCGCCACTTTCACTTTACTACCATCTTTCTTTGGTTTTTGGTAACCAGCATCTTTCACATCAAAGCCCATAGGAGGCAATTCTACACCAAATGGATTTTCAAGTTTCACTTGTTCGCCATTTTCGTTAGTCAATGTATCTTTTGCTGGGTTGAAAGTCAAATCACCAGCAATAGCAAATGCCGTAACGATTTCAGGAGAAGCCACAAATGCGTGCGTATTTGGGTTGCCATCGGCACGTTTAGCAAAGTTACGGTTGAACGAAGTGATGATTGAGTTTCTTTCACCTTTTTCAGCACCATGTCTGGCCCATTGTCCAATACAAGGTCCACAAGCATTTGCTAAAACCACACCACCAATTGCATCAAATTTGGCTAAGATACCATCACGCTCTGCGGTAAAACGAACTAATTCAGAACCCGGAGTGATTGTAAATTCAGCTTTAGCTTTGATATTTTTAGCAGCGGCTTGAGCAGCAACCGAAGCGGCACGTGTCATATCTTCGTAAGAAGAGTTTGTACATGAACCAATCAAACCAACTTCTAATTTCTCAGGCCATTTGTTTTTCTTAACGGCTTTCGCAAATTTAGATAAAGGCCAAGCTAAATCTGGTGTGAAAGGACCATTGATTCTTGGCTCCAATCTTGAAAGATTGATTTCGATTACTTGGTCGTAATATGCTTCTGGATTATCAATACACTCTTGATCAGGGCGTAATAAATCTTTGATACCATTTGCTAAAGAAGCTACTCTCGCACGGCCAGTTGCTTTTAAGTAAGCAGCCATTTTGCGGTCATAACCAAATAAAGAAGTAGTAGCTCCAATTTCAGCACCCATATTACAGATAGTACCTTTACCAGTTGCCGATAGACTATCAGCACCTTTACCGATATATTCTACAATATAACCAGTACCTCCTTTAACAGTTAATTGTCCAGCAACTTCCAAGATAACATCTTTTGCAGAAGCCCATCCTTTTAATTTACCAGTAAGTTTAACACCAATTAATTTAGGCATTTTTAGTTCCCATGCCAAGCCCGACATTACGTCGCAAGCATCAGCACCACCAACACCAATTGCCACCATACCCAAACCACCAGCATTTGGTGTGTGTGAGTCAGTACCAATCATCATACCACCTGGGAAAGCATAGTTTTCGATAACTACTTGGTGAATGATACCAGCACCAGCTTTCCAGAAACCAATACCATATTTATTTGAAACTGAAGATAAGAAATCGTAAACTTCTTTATTTTTTTCGGTAGCAACTTTTAAATCTGTGTCAGCACCCACTTTCGCTTGAATGAGGTGATCGCAGTGTACAGTTGAAGGTACCGCTACTTTCGGACGACCCGCCGACATAAATTGTAATAATGCCATTTGGGCAGTTGCATCTTGCATCGCTACACGGTCAGGAGCAAAATCAACGTAGTCAGCTCCACGATTGTATGCTTTGGTAGGTGAACCTTCCCATAAGTGCGAGTAAAGAATTTTTTCGGCCAAAGTGAGCGGACGCCCAACTGCTTTACGAGCAGCGGCTACCCTTTCTGGCATTCGAGCGTAAACGCTCTTAATCATATCTAAGTCAAAAACTGCCATTAGTTATAAAATTTTTAAAATTATTGTTACCGAAATCTTACTAATTATCTGTTGAACAAAAATACGAAACAATGGATAATTACAAGAATGATTTGTTGCAAAAATAGAATAGAAGCAATGTAAATACAACCTTTAAGTAGATAATATTAATATTTTGGTCAAAAAAATATCCAAAAATGCTTAAAAAGTTGTTTAATGATAAAATGCTCGAAAAGATTGGATGATACTTTTAATGAAATTTTAAAAAACTCACGAATAGATTTAATATTCTTTGACTTTTAATTGGCTCATTTTTTTCATTTCGATGCAATTTTGAAAATAATTTATAGCGTTTTTAATTAATTAGTAACTAATTTGAGTTTTTTTAGTCAATTTTTTTCAGAAAATAGTTGTTTTATCAATCAAGGCTTATATTTGAGTCCGAAAACTAAAAAAAGTATAGATGTCGAAAAATTTAGTAATAGTAGAATCACCTGCAAAGGCCAAAACCATTGAGGGTTATCTTGGAAAAGATTTCACCGTAAAATCTAGTTTTGGGCATGTAAGAGATTTACCAGATAAAGAATTAGGAATTGATGTAAAAAATCAATTCGAACCAAGCTATATTATTTCTTCCGACAAGACAAAAGTTATCAACGAACTAAAAAAAATTGCTAAAGACTCAGAAACTGTGTGGTTAGCAACCGATGATGACCGTGAAGGAGAAGCGATTTCTTGGCACTTAAAAGAAGCTTTGGGTTTGAACGAACAAACACCACGCATTGTTTTTCGTGAAATTACAAAGAAAGCCATCACAACTGCTATTCAAAATCCAAGAACAATTAATATGAACTTGGTAAATGCTCAACAAGCTAGAAGAGTTTTGGATAGATTAGTTGGTTTTGAACTTTCACCCGTACTATGGCATAAAATTAGAACTGGAGAACGCACGAATCTATCTGCAGGAAGAGTACAATCGGTTGCTGTAAGAGTAATTGTTGACCGAGAGAGAGAAATTGATGCCCACGATTCTAAATCATCTTTCAAAGTTGTTGCACAATTTATTGTAGATAAAGGTAAGGTATTAAATGCCGAATTGCCTAAAAACTTTGAAACCGAAGCCGAAGCCCGTGCTTTTCTTGAAAAATGTAGAAATGCCATCTTTACTATCAAAAACCTAGAAGTAAAGCCAGCTAAAAAAACACCTGCTGCACCGTTTACGACATCAACTTTGCAACAGGAAGCATCGAGAAAACTTGGTTTTTCAGTCTTACAAACCATGACAATCGCCCAGAAACTTTATGAAGCTGGTAAGATTTCATACATGCGTACTGACTCTACAAACCTTTCTGCCGAAGCCATTGAAAAAGCAAAAACACAAATTGAAAATGCTTACGGTGAAAAATACGTAAAAACTCGCCAATACAAAACCAAAAGTGAATCGGCACAAGAAGCCCATGAGGCCATTCGTCCGACCGATTTCGCCACTGAAAAAGTTGAAGGAGACCGCAATGAGCAACGTTTGTACGACTTAATCTGGAAACGCTCAATTGCCTCTCAAATGGCTGATGCTGAGCTTGAAAGAACAATTGCTACCATCGGTATTTCAACAACCAATGAAGAATTGGTAGCAACTGGGGAAGTAATTAAATTCGATGGTTTCTTGAAAGTTTATCTTGAATCGAATGATGATGAAGATGAGGAGAATAAAGGAATGTTACCGCCTTTGGCAATCGGACAAATCCTTGACCTTTCAATCATGAAAGCTACTGAGCGATTCTCGAAACCACCGGCAAGATATACTGAAGCAAGTTTGGTGAAAAAGCTTGAGGAAATGGGCATAGGACGCCCATCTACGTACGCTCCTACTATTTCTACTATCATAAAGAGAAATTATGTAGTAAAAGAAGACCGACCGGGAAAGGAAAGAAGCTTCAAGGAATTTACTTTACAAAAGAATGAAATTGCAGAAAGAATTGGAAAAGAAACTTATGGTTCAGAAAAAGCCAAGCTTTTCCCAACAAATATCGGAATGGTTGTCAATGATTTCTTAGTAGATAATTTCGATTCTGTCATCGATTATAATTTTACTGCAAAAGTTGAAAAAGATTTTGATGTCGTTGCCGACGGCAAAGCTCAATGGCAAACCATCATTTCGAATTTCTACAAAGATTTTCATCATAAAATCGAGCAAGCAAGCGATGTAAAATCTACACAAGGAAGCCGAGAACTTGGAATTGACCCCAAAACGGGCAAAAAAGTTTCGGTAAAAATGGGAAAATTTGGGCCTTACGTGCAAATTGGAGATAAAGATGATGAAGAAAAACCAGCCTTTGTAAGTTTGCCTAAAGGACAATTAATGGATACCTTGACTCTTGAAGAAGGTTTGGCATTATTTGACCTTCCTAAATTACCTAAAGAAGTTGGTTTCTTTGAAGATAAACCTTTAATCGTTTCTGTTGGTAAATTTGGGCCATATATTAAACACGATGACAAGTTTTATAACTTAGAAAAAACAGATGACCCATATCTAATTGATGCTCAAAGAGCTATAGAAATTATTGAAGCGAAAAGAAATAGTAATGATTTATCCCAACCTAAAGACCTTGGTATTTACGAAGGACTGGCAGTGAATATTGGTAAAGGTCGTTTTGGCCCTTACGTAAAACATGGTGATAAATATTATAATATTGATAAAAAAACTGACCCTACGTCACTCACAATCGATGGGGCAATCGAAATAATAAAGGCTAAAAAAGCAGCCGAAAGTAATAAAATCATTAAAGAATTTCCAGAAAACACTTCCATTCAAGTTTTAAACGGTCAATATGGTCCGTACATTAAAGCAGGAAAACGAAATGTGAAAATTCCGAAAGGTACCGACCCTACCACACTCACACTTGAAGAATGTTTGAAATTGGCTAATGGGTAAAAAAACTAAGATTTAATATAACAATAAATGGCACAAATGATATTTTTGAATCAATTGTGCCATTTTTGCTAATATATCAACCAAATAACATGAAAAAGAAGCTTGTAGTACTATCTGGTGCCGGAATTAGTGCCGAAAGTGGTATTAAAACCTTTAGAGATACAGGTGGATTATGGGAGAATCATAGTATTGAAGAAGTAGCAACACCAGAAGGTTGGCGTAAAAATCCTCAACTTGTTCTTAATTTTTATAATGCCCGAAGAGCACAAGCAGCTGAGGCACAACCGAATGCTGGTCATATTACCCTTGCCAATTTAGAAGCATATTTTGATGTACATATTATTACTCAAAATGTTGATAGCTTACACGAAAAAGGAGGTTCTTCTAAAGTATTGCATTTGCATGGTGAACTTTCAAAAGTGAGAAGTGTGAAAAATGATAAACTCATTTATGATATTGGGGGGGAAGCAATTCAACTAGGTGATTTAGCGGAAGATGGAGGGCAGCTACGACCACATATTGTTTGGTTTGGTGAGATGGTGCCAATGATTGAACCAGCAGTCGAATTATGCATGGAAGCCGATATTTTTATAGTTGTCGGTACTTCTTTACAGGTTTATCCAGCTGCAGGTCTGATTGGATATGTAGATGAATCAGCTCCGAAATTTATCATTGACCCCAATAAACCTGATGTTTCTGCTCTTTATCAGAATATCAACTTTATCAATGAAACTGCTGCTATTGGGCTACCTAAATTAGCACAAAAACTAATAGAAGAATATCAATGAAGAAAATAATATTATTTTGTTTGCTCACTCACATGACAGTAGCCCAAAGTCTTCAAAATTCACTTGATTCATTACTGGCCAAGAGATTTCCTAGTAATTCTGCTGGCATAGCTGTCATGATTATCAAAAACAATAAGGTTTTATATAAAAAAGCATTTGGACTTGCGAATCTTGAATTGCAAACGCCACTAACTCCCAAATCAAATTTGAGGATGGCATCTGTTTCAAAACAATTTACAGCAATGTGTATTTTGTTGCTAGAAAAGCAAGGAAAATTAAGTTTTGAAGATAATTTATTAAAGTTTTTTCCAGATTTCAATCAAGCAGTTGGTTCAAAAATTAAAATCAAACATTTGCTGACCCACACTTCTGGTATTATTGATTACGAAGAATTGATTCCTGAAAATCAGAAAAATCAAATATTAGATAAGGATGTAGTTGATTTCATCAAAAATCAATCGAAAATATATTTTGAAGCTGGAAGTAAATTTCAGTATAGTAATTCTGGGTTTTGTTTGTTGGAACAAATTGTAGAAAAGGTATCAGGAATTGGTTTTAATGTATTCATTGAAAATAATATTTTTCAACCTTTAAAGATGAATAATTCAACTATTTATCAGGACGAAAAAACCATTTCAAATCGAGCAATGGGATATGCCTTTAACAAGGAAAATAAATTGGTATTTTCCGACCAAAGCATAACCAGTGCAACCAAAGGTGATGGTTGTATCTATACTTCTTTAGAAGATTACCAAAAGTGGATTTTCGCAATCGAGAAGAATCAATTAGTTAATTTGAATCAAAGCCTAAAAAGAGTAAACTACCAAATCAAACCATCGAAAGTAAGATACGGATTAGGTTGGTTTCATACCTTAGACTCAAAAAATATACTTGAATTATATCATACAGGCAGTACTTGTGGTTTCAGCAATAGCGTTTCAATAATCCCACAAAAAGGTTTTGCTTTGGTTTGTTTTTCAAACATCGCCAATAATCATGAAGTTGAGAAAGATATTAGAGCTATCATTGAGAAGTCGGGGTTGAACGAGTCAAAAGTTAATTTCCAAGCTTTACTGAATTTAACTAGATAAAAAAATGCCCTATTACTAAGAGCAATAAGGCATTAAATATCAGTAAGTCAAGTATTATAATTGAGCTTCTAATTTTGAAGTAAGAATGTGTTTTGGAACTGCACCAACAATTTTATCCACCATCTCACCATTCTTAAAAATCATTAAAGTTGGAATTGAACGAATTCCAAAAGACGCTGGAACCGCAGAATTGGCATCTACATCAAGTTTACCAACAATTGCTTTTCCTTCATATTCACCAGCAATTTGTTCAACAACTGGTCCGATTAATTTACATGGTCCACACCACTCAGCCCAAAAATCTACCAATACAGGTGTGTCTGATTTAATTAACTCCGCAAAATTTGCATCTGTAATTTGAATTGCTTTATCTGCCATTTTAGTAAATTCCTCCTCGGAAATTAAGTATTAAAATTTAATTTGTTATTGTTGTCTAAATAACAAAGGTGCATTTATGAAAAGTTCCGTTACCCTAAAACAACATTTTCTTCACCGACCAACTCTTTCAATTCTTTCACAAAATCGTTGGTTGAAGCTACTTTTTGCTTGCGGGAGAGTAACATGACATCCATTTTTTCTTCAGCATCATAAACTGACATTTTAAAATCAAAATTTCCTGGATAGCGAGCCGTCATATTTTGTATTTGTTCAATTAACTGAGCATTTACAAACTGTAAACCTAAAGAAATTTTTACTTCTTTAAAAAGTTTGTTTCTGATTTCGCTCAATAACTCCATACTAATTGGTTTAAATTCAAAATCACCTTCTCTCCCCCATTTTGTTTGAATTTTTCCCCGAATAAATAAGAAAAGCCCTATTTGCATATATTTTGAGAAATTCACATAATCTTGTCCGAAAAACATCATTTCCATACTCGAACCATAATCTTCAATTTTCATGATTCCAAACGGATTGCCATTTTTTGATGTTTTATGCATCACACTCGTCACAACACCACCAATGGCAAATTCTTTATTGGCATTTAGTGGGTCAAATACTTGGTCAAGTGGCACACATCTTCTCATTTCGAGGTCAAACTCGTCAAGTGGGTGTCCAGAAATGTAAAAACCAACTACTTCTTTTTCGAATTTTAGTTTCTGAATATCACCCCAACGCTCACAATCAGGAATTTTTGGCTTCGCAATATCAAATGCTCCTCCAACAGAGCCAAATAAAGAATTTTGACCAGCATTGGCATTTTCATGATATTTATTGGCATATCTAATTATCTTTTCAATCAGTATAGTACCATCAGTCTCGGCAAAAAATTGAGCACGGTGCAAATCAGAAAAACAATCAAATGCTCCTGCATAAGCGAAAGATTCGAGTGTTTTTTTGTTAACTGTGCGAAGGTTTACTCTGGTGATGAAATCAAAAATATCTGTAAAATGTCCATTTTTGTTTCTTTCCTCAATGATAGCATCAACAGCCGCATCTCCCGAACCTTTGATTCCTCCCATTCCAAAACGAATTTCTCCGTTTTTGTTAACACTAAACTGCTTTTGAGATTCATTGACATCTGGCCCCAAAACTCTCAAGCCTAGAGCTTTACATTCTTCCATGAAAAATGTAATTTTATCAATATTGCCCAACTGCGAAGTCATCACAGCAGCCATGTACTCGGATGTATAATGTGCTTTTAAATAGGCAGTTTGATAAGCCACAAAAGCATAACAAGTAGAGTGCGATTTATTAAATGCGTAAGAAGCGAAGGCCTCCCAGTCGGTCCAAACTTTTTCAAGAATTTTCCCATCATGTCCTCTCGACATTGCCCCTTCCATAAATTTAGGTTTCAGCTTATCGAGTGTCGCACGGTCTTTTTTTCCCATTGCTTTTCGCAAAACATCGGCATCACCTTTAGAAAATCCAGCCAATTTTTGGGAAAGAAGCATTACCTGTTCTTGGTAAACCGTAATTCCGTAAGTTTCCCCCAAGAATTCCTCCATGTCAGCCAAATCGTATTTTACTTCCTCTCTACCATGCTTACGATTAATAAAGTTTGGGATATATGCAATTGGCCCCGGACGATACAATGCATTCATGGCAATGAGGTCATCCAAACGGTCGGGTTTCAGTTCTTTCATGTATTTTTTCATACCATCAGATTCAAACTGAAATACGGCGTTGGTTTCGCCTCTTTGGAAAAGTTCGTAGGTTAGCTTATCATCTAGTGGAATATTATCAATATCAATTTCTACTCCATGATTTTCTTTAATCATGCGTAAACAATCTTTGATAATCGTTAGGTTGCGAAGACCCAAAAAATCCATTTTAATTACACCTGCATCTTCAATAATCTTTCCTTCATATTGTGTAATCAATAAATCGGTATCTTTTGAGGTAGAGACAGGCAAAATATTGTATAAATCTTCAGGGGCAATAATTACACCCGCTGCGTGAATACCTGTGTTACGAACAGTTCCCTCTAACTTATGTGCCTGTTGAAGTACTTTAGCTGTGAGGTCATTCCCATTATACATAGAACGAAAACGCTTAACGTTTTCAATTTCATCGGGTTGAACACCCAAATCAGCCAAACTACCTTTTCCTTCAAGCGGCCAATTAACCATTTTTTCAAAATCAATTCCATAAGCGGGTTTGTCTGGAACCAATTTTACGATGTAATTGGCATCAGCTAAAGGCAATTCCATCACACGAGCCACATCTTTGATAGAAGATTTTGTGGCCATTGTACCATAAGTAATGATTTGTGCTACCTGATTTTTGGTATATTTCTGAACCACATAATCAATTACTCTTTGACGACCTTCATCATCAAAATCGGTATCAATATCAGGCATTGACTTTCTGTCTGGATTCAAGAAACGCTCAAAAAGTAAATTATACTTGATGGGGTCAATGTTTGTAATGCCGATACAATAAGCTACTGCCGAACCAGCAGCCGAACCACGACCGGGTCCAATCATTACGCCCATGTCACGGCCAGCCTTAATAAAGTCGGATACAATTAAAAAGTAACCTGCAAAACCCATTGATTTGATGGTAAACAACTCAAAATCAAGGCGTTCTTGCACTTCAGTTCCGATTTCGCTGTATCTTTGGCGAGCTCCTTCATAAGTTAAATGCTTCAAATATTCCCATTGATTGAGGGTATCATCTTCATGAATTTTAAACTCATTGGGAATAGGGAAATTGGGAAGCATAATATCACGCTTCAACTTTAAAGTTTCTACTTTTGAAACAATTTCGTTGGTATTATCGATTGCCTCTGGCATATCGCTAAACAACGTACTCATTTCTTGGGTAGTCTTGAAGTAAAATTGGTCGTTATAAAATGCAAATCGTGTGTCTTTGGGAGCACCTTCTTCATCATTGAATTCTTTGGCAGAAGGAGTCGATAATTTTTCATTGGTATTTACACACAATAAAATATCATGTGCTACCCAATCTTGCTGGTCAACATAATGACTATCATTTGAGGCAATGACTTTCACACCATATTTCTTGGCAAACTTCACCAATACCTCATTAGCTTTGATTTGTTCTGGAATATCGTGGCGTTGTACTTCCACGTAATAATCCTCGCCAAATCTATCTAGCCACCATTGGAACTCTTTTTCGGCCTCTTCCTCGCCTTTTTTTAAAATTGTTTGCGGAACCATTGCTCCAATACAGCAGGTTGTGGCAATTAAACCTTCTTTGTATTGTTCAATTAAAGCTTTTGTAATTCGTGGATATTTTCCATATAATCCATCTATATATCCTAAAGAACAAAGTTTAACCAAATTCTTATATCCTTGAGCATTTTTAGCCAATAAAAGCTGGTGATAACGCTTATCTTTTTGTTCTTTAGTAAACTGCTTTCTTGTGTGATCTTCAACCACATAAAATTCACAACCCACTATGGGTTTAACTCCAAATTTTCCTGCGGTTGCTACAAACTCAAATACACCAAACATATTCCCATGGTCAGTGATGGCCATAGCAGGCATATTATCAGCTTGAGCTTTTTTGAATAACTTCTTAATGTCAGAAGCACCGTCTAGCAATGAAAATTGTGTATGATTATGTAAGTGAGAAAATTGCATTTTAAGAGACTAGTTATGGTAGCAGAAATTTCAAAATTGAAGCTACAATTTTTGGAAACAATACTACAAATTTAAACAAAATCAACAAAGATTTGACAAAAACTTTGAAACGCAAGTGGTAATCATGAGTTTCTACAATATGATTTAATTAACAATATTTGGCTTTTAAGAAAAACATATTTAATCAAAATGATTATAATAATCATTTTTCTTTTCATAATTTCGGAAATGAAGGTTTCATCTTTACTTCAAATTCAAGTAAAAGAATCTTTAGTATTTATAAATTTTTGTCGTAGGAAGCTTTCTATTGATATTTATAGGAAAATAACTTTTGAAAAGTTAATATAAACTCTTAACTTTGCACCCCAATTTACTTTTTGTTCAATACTTAATGTTTTAGCGATGCCAAAGCAAAAAACCAATTCTGGAGCAAAAAAACGCTTCAAAATTACAGGAACAGGCAAAATTAAGCGTAAGCACGCTTTCCATAGCCACATCCTTACAAAAAAATCAAATAAGCGTAAACGTAACTTAGTTTCAGCAACGCTTGTAAGTGCAGCAGATACAGACCGTATCGAAGGATTATTATGTATGTAATTTGACGTTTGTCAAATGCATGGTTAAACGCAGGTCGAAAATCGACACTGCCAATGTTTCACCCGATAAATGGCAAATCAAAGAGTTTTTGAAGTTCTGAGTTTTGAGTTCTGAGTTTTTAAATTCCTAATTCCTAATTCTTAATTCAATAAGCCGCCAAAGTCAAAAAACAAAACAAAAAAATGCCAAGAAGTGTCAATCACGTAGCGTCAAGAGCAAGACGCAAAAAAGTCCTTAAATTAGCCAAAGGTTATTACGGACGTAGAAAAAATGTTTGGACAGTAGCGAAAAACGCCGTTGAAAAAGGTTTAGTTTACGCTTACTCTGGTCGTAAACAAAAGAAAAGAAGTTATCGTCGTTTGTGGATTGTTCGTATTAACGCTGGTGTGCGTCCATTAGGAATGTCATACTCTGTATTAATCGATAAATTAGCAAAGGCAGGCATCGAACTTAACAGAAAAGTATTAGCTGATTTAGCAATGAACCACCCAGAAGCTTTCAAAGCAGTTGTGGAAAAAGTAAAATAAGCATGCCAATACCCCTTATTGGGTTAGGTCATAATTACAAAAGCATCAAGTCAGACTTGATGCTTTTTGTTTTCTTTAGAATTAAATTTTGTTTTTAAGTTTCAACTGCCAAAGTTTTTAAACCTTTCCATTTACAATCTTTATCTTGCCCAATCAAATAAAGTTCAAACTCCACCCTACTTCCAACTTTAAAAAACTCTAAATTGATCAAATTAGCGACAATTAAATCTTTTACACGCTGAAAAGCAGCGGCTCTTTCTTTCTCAAATTCGGTCCACCATTCTTTTTCTTGCAGTATTCCTTCAAAAAACTTTTCCCACGGTAAGCCCTCTACCCTTGTGGAAGGAATTACACCGATGTATTTTCTAAATAACATTAAATCAAATGGCGATGGATTATCCGCTTGCCAGTCAATCACTTTAATTTTTTCATCAGATTCACTTGGATAAAATAATCCTTCAACTGCTGTTGTCAAACTTTCAACAAAAGTTTTTTCTGAGTTTAATACGTTTTCGCTCACAGTATAATAGTAGAAAATTTATAAATTTAATGTTACTTTTTTAGGCACTTTTGGTCTAATAGCCAAAATTAAATCCAATTAATTTGGAATTAAATCTAACGAAAATAGTATTATTGTACCAATTAACAACCATTAAATTAAAAATAAAATGTTAGAAGTATTGCAAGGACTAATTCAACAAGCAGGGCAAAGTGCAGTTATTCAAAACCCTCAGGTTCCAAACGAACACAACGAAGGAGTAATGGATGAGGTAATGCAAGGTCTATTAGGAGGTCTTTCCAACCAAGCTAACTCACAAGGTGGACTTGGCAGCCTTATTGGTTTATTGGGAAATGGTTCAAGTGGAAACTTGATGTCAAATCCTATCGTTGGCAACATTGCTCAAAGTGTGGTAGGTAATCTTATGGAAAAGTTTGGCTTATCAAACTCAGCAGCGGCAAGCGTTGTAGGTAATATGTTACCTTCTGTATTAGGTACTTTAATTGATAAAACAAATGACCCTAATGATAGCTCTATTGATTTGGGTGGCCTTATGGGTACAATTACAGGTGGAAAAACTAATGGAATTGATTTTGGAAGCTTGTTAAGCCAAGGTGCAAATGCATTAGCCGATGGTAAGTTAGATATGAATGATATTATGAATATTGCTGGGAGTGCCATGGGAGGACAAAAGCAGCAAGGTAGCGGTGGAGGAATTGGAGATTTACTGGGAGGTCTATTCGGAGGGAAATAATAGAATAAATTTCAGGAGTCTATTACAAAGAAAGTTTGCCGTTTAATAAATATGGCATTTTTTAATGTAATAGACTTCTTTTTTTTGCGTATTTTTGGGGGCTGTTTGATTAGCACATACAAAAGACCAAAAAGTAAAAATGAAAATAACTCAAGTGGTGTTATATCTCTTGGTTACTATTGAATTGTCTGCACAAATAACTATAACATTTCCAATGGAAAATGCCGTATTTCAACGAAGTGCGAGCAATACTGCTGTTGTAAATATTGCAGGTAATTATAATGGTAACATATCTTCTGTCGAAGCAAGATTTACCAATGTAATTAACAACCAAGTTGTTATAGATTGGACCCCATTTACCATTTACATGAACGGGGGGATTTTCAATGGTTACGTAAATAATGTTCCAGGTGGCTGGTACAAACTTGAAATTAGGGGGATTTTAGGCTCATCAGTTGTGAGCACAACTACGCTAAATAGGCTTGGAGTTGGCGAGGTTTTTCTAATTGCGGGGCAATCGAATGCACAAGGAATTGAAGGAAATCAAGGTGAAGTTGGAGCATCTGATGAAAGAGTAGTTTCACATAACGAAATATCATGGTTTGATGCATCCACTAATGCTTGTGATAAAAAAGTACCGAATTATCCAGCATTTTCTCAAATAACCAGTAATGGTAGTACAAAAAGCTTCCTATCCAAAACAGGGCATAATCCGTGGTGTTATGGTAGATTAGGAGACATGCTCGTGTCGAAACTCGGAGTGCCTGTGGTATTTATCAATGCTGCTGCCATGGCTACCTCTTCAATCAACTGGAAAGAAAGTTCGGATGGCTTAGCCACAATCAGCCATTTCTCAAATGAGCCTTACTGCAATACTTCTGGAGTACCCTATTCTGGATTTCAAAAAGCACTAAACTACTACGCTTCTATTTTTGGCGTAAGAGCAATACTTTGGCATCAAGGCGAAGCCGATAATTACATTGCAAATTCTCAGACAAATTATACCTCAAACGTCAATTATATCATTAGTAAAAGTAGAGCACTCATTGGCAATGTACCTTGGGTAATCTCCAGAGCTTCAGTCTTTGATAAAAATGCGAATGGTGGAACTGGTAATCAGAACTTGACGATTATCAATGCTCAAAATGCGGTTATTAATAGCTCTAATAAAATTTATCCAGGGCCATCTACGGATGATATTCTTGGTTCAAATCGAAGCGATGAAGTTCACTTTTATGGTCCAGGACTGATAGAGTTAGCCAATAGATGGGATGCTTCGCTAAGTATAGATTTTTTTAATAGTGCAACTCCAATAAGTGCTAAACCATTACCACTCATTACTGTTAGCTGTCAATCTGCAACATTATTAAGACTAAGTGCACCAAACGGTTATAGTTCTTACAAATGGGTTAGAATTGATACCGGTAATAACGACTATGAAGATGCAACTGAAGCAAGCACCCAGTCGATTGAGCGTACGAGTGGAACCTACAGATGCTATCTAGTTGATTCTAAAGGGAATATCACTTTTACCCAACCCGTGATTGTTCAAAATGTGGCAGAAAAGTGTAATTGTGTTGGAATAGTTTCTTGTACTGGTGTTACCTATCTTTCCGATAATGCCCCTTGTAGCTCAAGTAATGGCTGGGGACCAATCGAAATGAATAAAAGCAATGGAGAGTATGGGCAAGGAGATGGTACAACTATCAAATTAAAGGGCGTTGAATTTAAAAAAGGAATTGGTGTACATGCCAACTCTACGATTAATTATCATTTGAATTATAATTTTGGCAGATTTATTTCATCTATAGGTATAGATGACGAGGTGGCCAATGCTATAGCTGGAACTAACGTAATTTTTAAGGTTTATAAAGATAACGTATTATCTTATTCAAGTGGAATTGTCAATAAAAGTACCCCAACAATTAACATCAACATTGATGTAACTGGAGTAAATGAACTAAGATTAGAAGTTGACCAAGCAAATGACGACAGTTTTTCAGACCATGCAGACTGGGCCAATGCCCGCCTTCACTGCGTTGATAGCCAAGCACCCACGACTCCAGCAAACCTTCGACAAACATTACTTTCACAGAATTGTGTTACCCTCAACTGGAATGCCTCTACCGACAATAATGAAATTGAAAAATATAATATTTATCAAGATGGAACGCTCATTGCAAGCGTAGATGCCTCAACGCTTTCTTATCGTGTGACAGGTTTGAATTCTTTCAATTTCTACTCATTCTATGTTGTTGCAGTAGATTATACAGGAAACGTTTCAACTCCAAGTAATAATTTAGAAATTGTTACCCTCCAAAATTTAACAATTACGATTGAAAGTAAAAATATAAACAAAGGCCAATCAACAACGCTATCTGCATCAGGATGCTTTGGTGGTACTGTTACATGGTCAAATGGTTCGACAAGTAACCCAATAACGGTAAGCCCCAAAGATACAACTGTATATACTGTTTTTTGTAAAATTGCAGATTGTACAAGTGCAATTACGAAAGATACCGTTAACGTAATTCCAGATTGTCTGAATTCTTATAATTTAGTAAGAAACAGAGACAATTATGGTGGTACTACTATTAGTATATCTCTTAATTCTTCACAAACTATTACTGCCTCCAACATTATTTATACAGAAGCTAAAGTAGGTTATAATGCAGCCAAATCTATTACGCTTTTACCTGGTTTTACGTCAGAAAAAGGGGCAATTTTTACCGCTCAAATTAGTAATTGTCCTAACTCTACGCCAGTTAGTCAAACAAATTCTGCCACCTTGGACGCAATTCCTAGAAGTGAGACAAAACTGAAAAGATTTAATTCTAAATTCAACTAAAACATGACAATCTGTCAGTATTTTTAAGCTTTTCTTTGCTTGGCATTTCAATTGATAGTAAATAAAACGAAATAAATTGATTTAAAATACTGACACAAAAAACATGGGAAAAATTATTGGAATTGACTTAGGAACAACAAACTCGTGCGTGGCTGTAATGGAAGGTAACGAGCCTGTTGTAATTGCTAACAGCGAAGGTGCTCGTACTACTCCTTCGATTGTAGCATTTTTAGAGAATGGAGAAAAGAAGATTGGAGCACCTGCCAAACGTCAAGCTATCACTAACCCTAAAAATACTATTTCTTCTATCAAACGTTTCATGGGTAAACGTTTTTCAGAAGTTGGAAGTGAATTAAAAACTGTTGCTTACGATGTTGAACAAGGAGCGAACAATACTCCACGTGTACGCATCGGCGACAGACTATATACTCCACAAGAAATTTCAGCATCAATTCTTCAAAAAATGAAGCAAACTGCTGAAGATTATTTAGGAACGACTGTTACTGAAGCTGTAATAACTGTACCAGCTTACTTCAATGACGCAGAGCGTCAGGCTACAAAAGAAGCTGGAGCAATCGCAGGTTTAGATGTAAAACGTATCATAAACGAGCCAACTGCAGCCGCATTAGCTTATGGCCTTGATAAACAAGGTAAGGATTTAACTGTAGCCGTATTCGACTTAGGTGGTGGTACTTTCGACGTTTCTATTCTTGATTTAGGAGATGGCGTTTTTGAAGTAAAAGCAACTGATGGAGATACACACTTAGGTGGAGATGACTTTGACCAAGTAATCATCGACTGGCTAGCTGATGAGTTCAAAAAAGACGAAGGTATCGACTTACGACAAGATGCAATGGCATTACAGCGTCTAAAAGAAGCTGCTGAAAGAGCTAAAATTGAACTTTCAAGCTCTGCTCAGACTGAAATTAACTTGCCATACATCTTCCCTGTAAACGGTATTCCTAAACACTTAGTTAGAAATCTATCTAGAGCTAAATTTGAGCAACTTTCAGATAGCCTTATTCAACGTGCCATGGAGCCTTGCAAAAGAGCGATGCAAAATGCAGGTTTGAAAACAAGTGATATTGACGAAGTAATTTTAGTTGGTGGTTCTACACGTATCCCTAAAGTACAGGAAGAGGTTGAAAAATTCTTCGGTAAGAAACCTTCTAAAAATGTAAACCCTGATGAAGCTGTGGCTATTGGTGCGGCTGTTCAAGGTGGTGTATTAACAGGTGAAGTAAAAGATATTCTCTTACTTGATGTTATTCCGCTTTCATTAGGTATCGAAACTTTAGGTGGTGTATTTACAAAAATGATTGAGTCGAATACCACTATTCCTACAAAGAAAGTTGAAACGTTCTCAACAGCAGCAGATAACCAACCTTCAGTTGAGTTGCACATCTTGCAAGGAGAACGCTCAATGGCTACTCAAAACCGTACTTTAGGACGTTTCCACTTAGATGGTATTCCTTCTGCACCTCGTGGTGTACCTCAAATTGAAGTAACCTTTGATGTTGATGCGAATGGTATCTTGAACGTAACTGCCAAAGATAAAGGAACTGGTAAAGAGCAAAAAATTAGAATTGAAGCATCTTCTGGTTTATCTGATGCAGAAATCCAAAGAATGCGTGATGAAGCAAAAGCAAACGAAGAAGCTGATAAAGCTGAAAGAGAGAAAGTAGAAAAAGTAAATGCCGCAGATACAATGATTTTCCAAACGGAAAAACAATTGAAAGAATACGGCGATAAACTTTCTGCTGGAAATAAATCTGCGATTGAAGGTGCATTAACTGAATTAAAAGCAGCTCATGGTACAAAAGACATTACTGCAATTGATTCAGCAATGGAAAAAATCAATGCAGCATGGCAAGCAGCCTCTCAAGAAATGTATGCTCAAGGAGCAACTCCAGGTGCTGATATGGGTGGACAAGCAGGTAGTTCACAAGGCACTGAAGAAGGTGTAACTGATGTAAACTTTGAAGAAGTAAAATAAGTTAGAAGTAAAACAAATAATAAAGCCTCGTTTCGAAAGAAATGAGGCTTTATTATTTGTTTCAGTAACTAAAATAGCTCCTGAGGAGGATAAATTTTACAACTAATGTTTTCTTTCTAGCAATTTTAGGTTCCGTTGGAACTTCTTAAGTTTTACTATGAAAAGATTATAAATTTGATAAAATTATCAATTAAATACCCATCTACTTTTCGCTAATTAATTGATAAAGCTCTTATCTTTTACTATTATAAATCCTTTTTAGCAATAAGTTTAAAAAAAATTATAAATGCAGCCATAAAGCTGCACTTAAATTTAGTAAACAACAACTAGATAAATAAGCTTTTTATATCTGAACTAAAAATTCGAAATCTAATGTACTTAGAGTATGAAAGGATATCTCTATCACTTTCTCCTACAATTATCTGTTAAATCACTATAGCTGAACAAATAGTTTTTAATAAAAGTAGCCTACTTCAGAATAGGCTACTTTTATAATCAAATTAATTACTGAAGATACCAATTGGTGTCAACTGTACCGCCACTAGTTGCCCAGCTTTGGAATTTCGTATAGAATGTTTTGATATTTTTTGTTTCTGGAGGATAAACAAATGAAGATGGAATGATTAATCCCCAAGGCTCGTTATTAATTGATTTGAAAGGGTCTGTGTTTGACAATAAACTACCTGTAGAATTAGCAATCTTCAAAGCGTCAATTTTGTCAGTTCCTTTATATCCAACTAAGTGAACTTCTCCTCTGTCATTTCCAGCAGAATTATAATTTACGATAAACATATTTAATGTTTGGAATGTGAAACTATCAAGAGGAGTTGTAAATTCAATTGTAATAACCACATCAACTGGTGCATAATTATTAGTTTGTGTATTTACAAATCCAACATTATTCAAACCAAATGCCTTGTGTACATCATCAGCAATAGTAGCAACCGCAAATTTTTGTCCAGTTTCAACGCCATTAGCTCCTAATTTTAAAAGAGAGCCTACTAAGTCTGCACGTGAATAGGTAACTTTACTTACTGAATTTGCTAAGATACCATCTAATTGAACTGCCACAGCAAGACGTTTTAAGGCACCAGCCGCTCTTAATTTTCCTTTCAATACAACTTTTGTTACTTTATTTGAAGTATTTTGGAATTTAACCACATTCATATCAACTACAACGTCATTCAGGTCATAATCACCTAGTTGTGGCCAGTTATCTTCAAATGCATAAGAATAAGTTCCAAGATTAACTTCTGTTACAACTTGGTCTTCTGGCTTATCATCGCCAGGGCCCTTGTTTCCACCACCATTACAAGTAGTGCCAGGTATTACAACAGTTGATTTATCAAAAGGAACAATTGTTGCAGGGCTTTCAATTACATAATATGTTTTCCATTGCTCATTAGCTGTATGCTTTGAACAAGCGATTTCAAGATTTCCTTTATAAGTGATTGCGTTCCATTGACCTTTTACATCAACTTCCTTCATTCTTGCTAAAGCTCTACCAGATGAAGCAGGTCCTTGCATCACATTACTATTACTTGTGAATTTAACAATTTCAGTTACCTCTAAGATAGCATTCGCGAGTAGATTGAATTCAGTACCACCACTTTGATAAGTGTCAACACTCAGCATACCACCACCTTCAATCTTGATTTTAGCACCATTTGTTAAAAGATCTTTGATTTTGATATAACACAATGTTTCTAATGTTGAATTAGTTAAAAGACCTTTATCAACATACATAGAGCCTTCATTTCTAATCAAAGTAGAAGTAGTAGTACTTGTAAGATCTTCAAATGTTATAGTACCATAGTTCTTTAGACTTGCATTGGTAAAAACAGCTTTGTTTGACTTAAGTGTACCGTAATTACTATAAGTTGCTTCATTTGAAGTAGTTATAACATCAAATTCAGCTTTGCCACAGTTTATAAAAGTACCGCCTGTATTTTGAGTTAATTTATTGATTTTAATAGAACCATTTTCGGTTATAATTAAAGTATTATTACCACCTACAACGAGAGCATTATTTGAATCATGCCATTCGCCATCAATATAAACTTTTACGTTGCTTGTACCATTATTAAGGTCGATATTACCTTTGAAAGAAACACCAGCTTTCACAACATAAGTCTTGTTAGACTCAATTTTAACATTATTGTCATCAGCTTTAATTTCAATTGCACCAGCTGGAACAGCGTAATCAGCCACTGAATAAGAAAATTTAGGGGCTAAAGTGTTAGATTTAGATAAATCTGTGGCAACTCTTACACTTTCCATACCAGTATTAATGGCTCCGTTGAGTGAGATACTCAAGTTAGTCATTTTTTCAACCGGAATCATTGTTACGAAAGGTACTTTGGTTGGAGATATTCTTTTAACGTAAATGTAGTTCAACATAGTTGGAACTACGATTTTACCTGTAAAATCTTGACCTTTTTTGGCAACACCAGCACTTAGCAGATTTGCTTTTGAACCAAGCATTGGGTCATTGTCATATAATTCCACACGGTAAAAGTATTTACCACTGAATTTATCATCAACAGCTACCTTGAAATCCATTGTCTTGGTAGTTGACCAGTTAAAATCAGCTGGAATAACTACATCGCTAGAAAACAACTTTGGAGAAGATGCAACAACCTGTCTTTCTAAGTCGGTCTTCAAACAACCTGAAAGTACAAAGATGATGGAAAAAGCTAAAAGAGAGGGGATTGAGATTGTCCTTTTTAATAAAGGAACGATTTGAGATTTAACCATAACAGTAGATAAAAAAAGTATATAAAACTTTTGGTATTTAATAATTAAATGGTATGGGCTCAATAAATATGCCAAGGCCAAAAATCAGTAGAAGTCAGCTCACAAAAAGCGAAGAAATAAGCTCCTAAATCTGAGGAAAAGGAATTTCTAACAATGATTTCTAACAATATTTTTTGTTGAGTGAAAAGAAAATATTCTAACTCAATTCAAACTAAGTTTTTTATTCTTTTTGATTGAATTTCAAAACCACATTTTTAAAGCATAAACACCCAACATAAATAATTGATTATCAAATACTTACAAGAATACACACTAGTTGCATATATTTTTCAAGCCAAAATTCGGATAAAAGCAATAATAAGCTTAGGTTACTTTTTCATTTTAAAAGCTCGCATGTAGATTTGCAACACCTTAAATCGAATTTATTAAAATATTTTTAAAATATTTTAATAAAAATTAGAAAAAAATATGATTCAAAAAAGAAGAGTATCCAAAAATAGGAATTTTTTTCCAAATATTGGAATTTCAACAATTAAGGATTAAAAGTATGGAAAATTAGGTTGACAAGACAATTACAAGAAAAAAAATTATTAAAAGGTACCAAATCAAAAGGGTAAATAAAATTAATTTAGGTGAATCGGCTGATTTTTAGGGGAATATAAAAAATTGAAAAAATCAATAAAAAAGGGAAGAATTCTTGAAAATAAATTATTATTCAAAATTAAAAACATTGGCATCAACAAAAAAAGGTGTTCCATCAAAATGATGAAACACCTTTAAGTGCACAAATATTCATTAATTAATCAGCTTTTGTAAACTTAGAAGTTCGGCCAATTAAAGAAATACCGATAAAACCTCGAACATCAAGTTGAGTTGGAGAGGCTAAAGTCATTTTGCAAGAATATGTTTTTCCATTTTTTGGATCGTAAACTTCACCATTCTCCCAAACACCTTTTCCAGTATTTTCGAAGTTTTTCAAGTTTATCAAACCTAAAAGTGGTCTGGTTTTGAGTTTAGAATCAGGGTTTTCTTTATCCAATCTGGGTTTTCCATTTTCATTTGGTTCTTTAAGCCAAACAATTTTTCCGAAAATTTTTTCACCCTGTTTGAAAAACTGAATTTTACCAGTTTTTTCTTCATTATACCAAGTACCTTGCGTAATATCCTGGGCAAAAGATAAGCTTGAAAACAATAAAAAAGCAATAATTGAAAGTGATTTTTTCATACTCATAAAGAATTGATTAGGTGAATGAAAAATTTAGTTTTTGATTGATGAATTTTAAAAAAATATAGGTAAAAAGCGTAATCATAATTCCAACAATTGCTCCTACAACAATATCGGTTGGAAAATGTACTCCCACATAAATACGACTATAAGAAACAATTATTGCCCAAAATAATAAAAATGCTGGTAGCTTTAAAGACCAATTATTCAATTTAGCTAACAAATAAATAGCCATTACCAAGGCAAATGAATTTGAGGCATGACTTGAAGCAAACCCAAACTGTCCTCCACAATCACCAACAACATGAACAAGATTTTGAATAGCTGGGTCATGGCATGGCCTGAAACGATGAAAAAAAGGTTTCATAAACCCAGAAGTAAATCTATCAGATAGACCAACTGAAAGTAATACAAAAACTAAATTAATGGCAAATCTGTTTTTGGTATTTTGGAATAAATAATAAATAATATAGATATAGAGTGGAATCCATGTGAAACGATATGTCACCCAATACATGAGTATATCAAAAAGTTGATTGTGGTGGCCATTTAACCACAAAAACCAATCATATTCAGTATATTTTATTGTTTCTATCATGCTTACAAGTAGCCCAAAACATTTCGAACGTTATTCATAGTAGCCTCAGCAATTTCACGTGCTTTAGCTTCACCCTCAACAAGTTTTGCATCTAAGGCTTCACTGTTCGACATATAATAATTAAATATTTCTCTTTCTTTCTGAAATTTTTTCCATAAAACTTCAAACAACATTTGCTTGGCATGGCCATAACCAAAGCCGCCAGCTAAGTATTTTTGACGCATATCTTCTACTTGTTCAGGTTCAGCAACCAAGGAAAATAATTTAAAAGTTACATCAGTTTCAGGGTTTTTCGGCTCTTCGAGAGGCGTACTATCAGAAATGATTGCTTTTATTGATTTTAGAAGTGGTTTTTCGTCCAAAAAGATATTAATAAAATTATTGTAAGATTTACTCATTTTGGTTCCATCAGTACCAGGAATAACCATGACATTTTCATCAATTAATGGTTCTGGTAAAACAAGTACTTCACCATAAGTTCTATTAAATGAGGCGGCTATATCTTTAGACATTTCGAGGTGCTGACGCTGGTCCTTCCCTACTGGCACCAAATTAGCTCCATATAAAACAATATCTGCAGCTTGTAAAACTGGGTATGTAAAAAGACCAGCATTTACATCTGCAAGCCTATCCGATTTATCCTTGAATGAATGTGCATTAGCAAGCATTGGATAAGGTGTTTGGCAATTCAAATACCACATCAATTCGGTATGATAACCTGCCAAACGTGATTGGCGATAGAAATAGTTCTTATCAGCATCAAAACCACAAGCTAACCACGCCGCGGCAACTGCTCTTGTATTTTCTTGCATTACTTTTGCATCCTTGATGGTTGTCATGGAGTGCAAATCTGCAATGAATAAAAAAGATTCATTTGCAGGATTTTGTGAAAGTTTAATTGCAGGCAAAATTGCTCCTAAAATATTTCCTAAATGCGGACAACCACTTGCTTGTATGCCTGTTAATATTCTTGCCATATTTTCTGTATATCTGATAAAAAAAACTTAATTTCCCACAAAAATAGATAAAAATACCAATGCTAACCCATCATTCGCTTCAATTTTTAAGAAACTTAAATCAAAATAATAATCGAGAGTGGTTTCAAGCCAATCGACAGGATTACGATAAAACAAAAGTAGAATTTGAAAAAACTTGTCAGGAAATTCTCAATGGAATTTCACAATTTCAACCGAACTTATTAAATACTACGGTAAAGAGTTGCCTCCTACGAATAAATAGAGACATCCGATTTTCGAATGATAAATCACCTTATAAAAAATATATAGCAGCAGGTTTCGGACCTGGTGGTAAAAGTTCTGGATTTGTAGATTATTACTTACAAATTCAGCCCGGCGAATCTTTTCTTGGAGGAGGTATGTGGTCTCCTACTCCAACGCAATTAACAAATTTCAGACAAGAAATTGATTATAATCCACAACATTTAAAGGGAATTATTGAAAATAGCCTATTCCGAGATTACTACAAAGAAATACACGGAGAGAAAGTAAAAAAGATGCCTAAGGGCTATCCTATTGACCACCCCGAAATAGAATTACTAAAATACAAACAATTATTTTTTGTCCATCGCTATTCTGATGAAGATGTGACCCACCCCAACTTTGCCAATGAGGTAATCGAGGGTTGTAAAATCTTGAAACCTTACCTTGATTATATCAATGAAATATTTTTTGGGCAAACTGATTAAACTAAACTTCACTATTTTAATCTAACTCAAGCCTAATCTTATTTTAATGAACTTACATCATCCAACAAAACTAATTCAAGCGGATATTAATGAATATGGCGGGGAATGGGGAATACCCCAAATAACACATCTTCTAAAAAGGACGATGTTTGTAGCTTCGCCTGAAGACATTGCTTATTTTCAAAAGAAAACTCTTTCTGAAACAATTGAAGAACTTCTTAGCCCACAAACTCCACCAGAGCCACCATTAAATTTTTATAATACAAACGATTACAAAGACCCACAAGGAATTTTGCTGGGTGAAACTTGGGTCAACGCCATCTATGGAGATGGTACAGTAAACGCCAAAAGAAGGGCATCATATAAATATTGGTGGCTAATGCAAATGGCTAATCAAAAGAGAAGTATTCACGAAAAAATGGTGCTTTTTTGGCATAATCATTTTGCTACTGAAACTGCTGATGTCGATGATGCACGTTTTTCTTACATCCATAATACTGTGTTAAGAAAATTTGCTTTGGGTAATTTTAAAGAATTTGTTAAACAAATTACTCTTGACCCTGCCATGCTTCGTTATCTGAATGGGAGATTTAACACAAAAAATGCCCCAGATGAAAATTATGGCCGAGAATTACAAGAATTATTTACTGTTGGAAAAGGTCCAAATTCAAAATATACTGAAGATGACGTAAAAGCGGCCGCAAGGGTGCTTACGGGCATTGGCATCAATAATGATAAAAAGGTATATAACTTGAATGTTACTAATCATGATACATCAGACAAAAAATTTTCATCTTTTTATAATGATACTATTATTGTAGGGCAGAGTTCTGTGGGTGGCATGTTAACCGAATTAGAGGATTTAATAAATATGATTTTTTCTGTTGATGAAGTTAGTAAATATATATGCAGGAAAATTTATATATTCTTTATTCACTATGAAATAACTGATGAAATTGAAAACAATATAATAGAACCACTTTCTAAAATATTTTAGGAAAATAATTTCGAAATAAAGCCAGTATTAACCACTATTTTCAAGTGCCAACACTTTTATGACCCAAATATTTTTGGTTCAATGATAAAAAGCCCTCTTGATTTTATTATTGGAACAATCAGGGAATTCGGGGTTAATTTTCCTTCTCCCAAAACATTTTTACAAGAATACTACAGCTTATTTGGAGAACTTGTACGACAAGGACAAAACCTTCAACAAGATATTGGCGACCCACCTAATGTTGCTGGCTGGCCAGCTTACTACCAAGTACCTATGTTCTACGAAATTTGGATAAATTCTGATACTTACCCTAAAAGAAACCAATTTACTGAAACGCTAATTAATATTGGGATTCTTAAGGGTACTCAAAAAATTCAAATAGATGTTGTTGGATTTGCCAAAAAACTTCCTGTACCAAATGACCCAAATCAGTTAATAAATGATTCGCTTCAAATACTTTACAAAATTCCGATTACCAAAGAATTAATTGAGCAATTAAAAAAAGATATTCTGTTAAGTGGACAATCATCCGACTATTATTGGACAGATTTATGGGACACCATGATTAACAATCCAATTGATTTTGAGTCATATAATATGGTAGTTACGAAGCTAAGAAATTTGTATTCATACTTAATGGCACTACCCGAATTTCAACTCTGTTAATCTTAATAGTCATTCAAAATGAAACGTAGAGATTTTTTACAAAATACCTTCACTGGTGTAGTAATGCCAGCATTGATAAATGGAATTTCGTTTAAAGCATTTGGCAATATTGATGAAAATACGATTGGGGATGATAACGTGTTGGTGGTTATACAATTATCGGGTGGAAACGATGGGCTAAACACTGTCATTCCGATTGATAAATATGCCCTATATCAAAACGCAAGAACAAATATTGCAATTCCTAAAAATAAATTGTTAAGTATTCCACAAAATGATACCTTAGGTCTGAATCCATCAATGACTCCTTTGCAGACCATGTTTAAGGAGGGAAAAGCAGCATTAATACAAGGGGTGGGCTATCCAAATCCAAACTTTTCTCATTTTAGAGCTACAGATATTTGGAATTCTGCATCTGATTCAAACGTTTTTATAAATAATGGTTGGGCAGGAAGGTACTTAGCAATCGAAAACCCTAATTACCCAACCGGTTATCCAAATCAAAGAAATCCAGACCCATTAGCCATTCAAATTGGATCTGTCGTAAGTACTGCACTCCAAGGCCCGATCAGATCAATGGGTATGGCAATATCAAATCCATCCAATTTTTACGACTTAATTTCTAATAAGGTTGAAAGTGTACCTAATACTTTAGCTGGAAAAGAGTTAAAATACCTTCGTGAAGTTGCGAATCAGACAAATTTATATGCGAATTCCATTAAAAATGCAGCTTCTAAGGTTACCAAACAAGTCACCTATCCAAACTCCAGTTTGGCAGGACAATTAAAAATTGTTGCACAACTCATAGGAGGCGGGCTTAAAACCAAAATTTATTTTGTCAATATAAATGGATTTGACACCCACAGTAATCAGGTAAATACCCTTGATACAACCACGGGAACACATGCAAATTTATTGAAAACTGTTACAGAGGCAATCAAAGCATTTCATCAAGATTTAGTGGGAATGGGGGCATCAAAAAGGGTATTAGGTGTTACCTATTCGGAGTTTGGCAGAAGAATTAAATCTAATGCAAGTGGAGGAACTGACCACGGAGCCGCTGCCCCAATGTTTTTATTTGGAGATTTGGTTAATCCAATAGTATTAGGTAAAAGTGCCGATATTTCAGCAACGCCCAACGCAAACGATAACATTACGATGCAATATGATTTTCGTTCTGTTTATGCTTCTATTTTAACACAATGGTTTTGCCTAGATGAAGCATACGTGGATGATGTATTACTGAAAGATTTCCAACCTTTACCACTCATTCAACCACAAGCTTGTGGTAAAATTACAGCAAATGAGCCAATCATTGTTAATGAAGAATTATTAAGCAATTATCCAAACCCATTCTCTGATTCAACAACAATTCGATTCAAAACTTTGGGTGGACATACAATGATTCAGATATTTGATAATATTGGCAGATTAGTTGCTGTTCCGATTGACAACGAATATGAAGCTGGAATTCATTCAATTACGATTGATACAAGTAATTATAGCAGTGGAATGTATTTTGCTAGACTTCAAAATAACTCAATGCAACAAATTCATAGAATGATGAAATAGTATAAGACAGTTTTCTGACGGTCTTATACTTATATTGAACTCAATATGACTTCACAGGCAAATTTTATTTCATCCTCGGTAATAATCAATGGGGGAGCAATTCTCATAGAATTATCACAATATAAAAACCAATCAGTTATCACACCTTTTTCGATGGCTTTATCTATAATTGGCTTTAATACATCAAAGCTTTCAAACTCCGCAGCCAACATGAGTCCAACACCTCTTACTTGCTTGATTTTAGGGTGAACTAATAGTTCTTTAAATAACTGTGATTTTTTTTCAACATCAATCAATAAACATTCTTCATGAATAACCTTTAAAGTTGCCAAAGATGCGGCACAACTAACTGGATGCCCTCCAAAGGTAGTAATGTGCCCTAATATTGGATTATTTTTAAAAACAGACATGATTTTTTGAGACGCAATAAATGCTCCAATGGGCATTCCCCCGCCCATTCCTTTAGCACAAAGTAAGATATCTGGCACAACATTATAATGCTCAAATGCCCAGAATTTTCCAGTACGTCCAAAACCTGATTGAATTTCGTCAAAAACAAGCAAGGCTCCCACTTCATTACACTTTTCTCTTAATGCAATTATATAATCTAAATCACTTGGAATTACACCAGCTTCTCCCCCGATTGGTTCATAAAAAACAGCCGCTGTATGCTTGTTAACTTTCGCCAAATCTTCAAAACGATTTCTCTCAATTTTTTCAATGGAAGATAACAAGGGACGATAATTACGCTTAAAATGTTCATCTCCCAATGACAAAGCCCCTTGAGTTGAACCATGATAAGCTCTATTGCAAGAAATAATTTGTGTTCGTTTAGTATATCGTTTGGCTAATTTCATAGCCCCCTCAACTGCCTCTGTCCCCGAATTTGTAAAATAAACATTATCTAAATTTGTACTTTTCAAAGTTTGACAAATGGCATCTGCTAATAATACCTGAGGCGTCTGAATATACTCACCATAGACCATCAAGTGCATGTACTTATCTAATTGACCCTGTATAGCTTGAATAACTTTAGGATGTCGATGTCCTACATTACTTACCCCAATGCCAGATATTAAATCTATATATTTCTTATTATCCGAATACAAATAGATACCTTCTGCCTTTTCAATTTCAAGTGCTAGAGGAAATTCAGATGTTTGTGCTAAATTTTGTAAAAAGAGTTGACGGGTAGTCATAAGTAAATTCATTTTCTTGCAAATTTGGCACAAAAAAAACTCGCATGCAAAGCCCGCGAGTTTTAAGTACTAACCTATTATTTATGAGTCGTTAATTACTCCAAAACTAAACTGTAAACATAATCATTTCCTACATCCATAAATGACGATTATTTCAAGCATCCCTTCGTCCTTTACTTTATAATCATCTATGTCACGAAAATAATAGTTAATTAAGAACTTGCAAAAGACATGAGACAAAACCCCTAAATTCTGCGACTATATTACTTACTACCAATTCTTCGTAATAATTCATCGGAAAATTGTTCGCTTACAGGTATCAAATGTTGACCAATACTGATTTTTAAATTACGTATAGATTCAATTTTATTTAATGAAACGATGTAAGATTTGTGTACACGCATAAAGGGCAATGAAGCAAATTTCTCTTCAATACTCTTCATGGTCATTCTCGTAATTATGGGTCTTGGCTGAGAAGCAACATATATTTTTATATAATCTTTTAACCCTTCAATATACAGAATTTCAGCATATTTAACCTTAACTAAAGAGTACTCGGCATTAACAAAAAAATGTTCATCTGGTGTCAAAACCTTCGGATTGCTCGAACTTTCTTTAAGTTGGAAAAGTTCGTTTGCCCTATTGCAGGCCTTAAGAAATCTTTCAAAGGATACAGGTTTCAATAAATAGTCAATGACGTTTAAGTCAAACCCTTCAATGGCAAACTGGTCATAAGCAGTTATAAAAATAACCATTGGGTTAGAAACCATACTTTTTACAAACTGCACTCCCGTTATCCCTGGCATTTGAATATCCAGAAAAATTAAATCAATATTTCTATTTTCAGCTTTTTCTTTTTGAATTAGTTCAATAGCATCAAATGCATTTTTACATCTTCCTACTAATTCAAGAAAAGGAACTTGATTTATATTATCCTCAAGTAAATCAAGTGCTAATGGTTCGTCATCAACCGCGATACAACGCATATTCATTAAAGCAATTAAGCTCGTTTAGATTAATAATAGGTTTGTATAGTTAAATTCTACCTATCAATCAATGTTTCAAAAAAAATCACAAGAAACCTGCATTAGACAGAATAAAAATCATCTTGCTAGAATAAAAGTAAGAAAGAATTCAATTAAAATGTAGAGAATTTACTTAAATTTTAGTTTTAAATCGGTTGTATATAAATTATCACTTTCTGAAACCGCCAATTCATATTGCTTAGGATACAAAAGTTCTAATCTTCGCTTTACATTGTTTAAACCAATTCCAGAAGCTCCGTCTTTGATTTCCTTTTTATCATTACTAAACTTATTACTTACTTTAAATTTCAATTCGCTTTCATTTGCATCTAACTCAACTCTAATGAATGGATTTTCTATCATCCCTACGCCATGTTTGAAAGCATTTTCTACAAAAGGAATCAATAACATTGGTTCGATACTCTTACTGCTACCCGAATTATTTACTTCGAACTCAATGTTTACATAGTCTCCAAAGCGTACCTTTTGTAAATCAATATAATTAGAAAGATATTTCACCTCATTTTCCAAAGAAATTCTCTTATCATCTTTTTCATAAAGCATATATCTCAACAAATCCGACATCTTAAGCAAAACAGGCTCTACCATATCCGATTTTTTTCTATTCAATGAAACCAAACTATTCATCAAATTAAACATGAAATGCGGGGAAATTTGAGAACGTAAGAACGATAATTCTGATTTCAAGCGTTCATTTTCATTCTCACGTTGAATTTCTTGTTGTTTTTGGTAATCAGAGAAGAAACAATAAGAAGCACTAATTCCAAAAACATATAGATATTGAATGAAAGCATTTACGTAAAATAATGATTTGTTGATATCGCTACCTACAAAGGTAATTCTAACAAAAAAACGTCCCCAAAGTAGCACTAAAATCAAAGCTACAACGCCTAAGAAATATCGAATTGGCTGTTTTTTATAGATTTTAGCAAATAAAACCTCTGAATTTACGTAAAATAAAACTATTGAAGAAACTGAAACATATAGCCAGTAAGTTGTATTTGTATATGGATTTACCCTAGACCTTGCCGAATCATTTTGAAAAGCGTTTAAAAGTGGTAGGGCTGTGTATCCAATCCACATTACAATGTGAAGGACAAAATAAATAAATCGATTTTTAAACATGTTTGTCTTTAAGTGTAATAGGTAAGTTAGTAAGTTTCAATACAATTATATTAAAAATCATCCAAAAACGATTTCGTTTAAGATAAATCAAATATAAACCGAGACTTAGTTAGGCTATTAATCGACAAAAGCCTTCATTTACTCAATGAAGGCTTTCTTAATCTAAAAAATACTAGTCTATTTTTTCTTCAACAAATCTTACACTAAATGCCGCCAATAAAAAACAAACTCCACCACCTATAATGGCATAAATAGCTTGATTATTATATAGATATTTCACAATTGGTCCACCAATTATTCCATTGACAATTTGTGGAATTGTAATGAAGAAATTAAAAATGCCCATATAAATACCCATTTTTTTTGCGGGAATTGCTCCTGCCAAAATGGCGTAAGGCATTGCTAAAATACTAGCCCATGCAAAGCCCACACCTATCATTGGGAGTATTAACCAACGATAATCTGTAATGAAATAAATTGAAATCAGACTAATTCCCCCAATTAAAAGTGAATAAGCGTGTGTTCTTTTCTTTCCAACATTTTCTGCAATTTTGGGTAACATAAATGCATAAATAGCCGAAACCGCATTATAAACACCAAAAATTACACCAACCCAGTTAGCTGCATTATTAAATTGTTCTGAACTTGAATCATCAGCGGGTAAGTTATAAATATGTTGTGCGATTGCACGTGTCATAAAAACCCACATTGAAAACAACCCAAACCATGAAAAAAACTGTACAATACCCAATTGTTTCATAGTTTTGGGCATGTTGCCAAAATCTTTGAAAATATCGAAAAAGCTACTTTGTTCCTCTTCTACGTGTTCGTCGCCTTCAAATTCGGCTTGTTCTTTTGGAGAATATTCAGGGGTTTTTATAATTGTCCAAATAATACAAGTTAACAAGAAAAATGCCCCAACAATAAAAGAGAAAACAAGGCTAAATGGTACTTTCCCAGCCTCAGTAGTTTTTTCAAATCCGAACCATTCTGTCAAAACATAAGGCAACCAAGAACCTACCACCGCTCCAATTCCAATCAAAACTGTTTGAATTGAAAAACCTAAAGTCTGTTGAGAATTGTTAAGTTTATCAGCCACTAATGCTCTAAATGGCTCCATAGCCACATTAAATGATGCATCCATCATCATTAGGAAGCCTGCTCCTACCCACAAAGCTGGAAGAAAATCAACGAATAAATCTGCATTAGGCATTAAAATAAGGCCTATTGTTGCCAAAATTGCCCCTGCTAGGAAGAATGGACGTCTTCTGCCGAGTTTGGTCCAAGTTTTATCACTGTAATGTCCAATTATTGGCTGAATTATCATTCCTGTAAAAGGTGCAACAAGCCAAAACCAAGACAAATGTTCAACATCAGCCCCAAAAGTTTGTAAAATTCGGCTTGCATTGGCATTTTGAAGGGCAAAACCCATTTGAATACCCAAAAATCCGATACTCATATTCCAAATTTGCCAAAATGATAATAATGGTTTGCCTTTTTTTGTAGTCATTAGTTTGAATAGGTTAAAGTAAATTTTCTGTTTCGATTATCTAATCTCTAAAATAGTTACACTATTGGGTTCAAGCGTAAGTCTAATTGCTTCCTTAGTAGAAATAGATTTTGTTTGTTGATTAATCTCTGTACTATTTCTATCCTTAGAAAAAACTTCTTTTAAAGAATAGCTGACTGGACCATTTGGATTAATTTTCATCATTTCCCAAGCACCTTGTGGAATAAAAACACCAGTTGAATATGATTTTTCTAAGTCAAAGTTGCAAATAAACAATAATTTTTGATTATCCGTAAATCTCAAATAGCTAAATATTTTTTGGTCGTTGTAATTAACGGTCTGTCCATTACTATTTACATATTGTAAATCATAGAACTTTCCTTGCGAAACTGCTTCATTATCAGAAGCAAACTTCAAAATATCAGCGTATATTTTTCTAAGTGACTTTTGTTGTTCACTAAGTTTACCACCGTCGTATTGGTGATTATTTACCCAATTCTGAAATTCAGGGACACCCCAATAATCAAACATTGTTGTTCGACCATCTTCACCACTAAATCCCTCTGCCATTGTAGGTTTAACTCCGACTTCCTGTCCAAAATATAGCATTACTGGGCCAGTGTGCAAAGCCGAACTTACAACCATTGCTGGAATGGCACGGAATGGGTCATTGGCAAAATATTTTGAAGCAATTCTTTGCTCATCATGATTTTCAAGAAATCTTAACATTCTATTAGAAAAATCACCTGATTCATTTTGCCATACTTTAGTAATATCGTTGGCATTCCCATGCCCTTCCATTAATCGACGTAATGCATCATACAAACCAACTTTATCGTACAAATAATCAAATTTTCCTTGGAAAAGATACTGACGATAGGTTTGTGGATTGTAAATCTCTGCGATAAAAATAATTTCTGGATTTACTTTTTTTATTTCAGGAATTACCCAACCCCAAAACTCAAAAGGAACCATTTCTGCCATGTCACATCTGAATCCATCAACTCCTTTTTTTGCCCAATAAGTCAAAATATCACGCATTTTAAGCCAAGTACTTGGAATTGGCTCAAAATGTTGTTTCCTATTATTCAGATAATCTACCCCGTAATTTAATTTTATTGTTTCAAACCAATCATTGATGCTCGGTTTTGCCGAAAAAACATCATTTCCAGTAGCTTTTGCTGGTATTTCAGTGTAGTTTTCTTTGGGAACTATTGGAGGATTTACTTCACCTGGAACAACAAACATCTGGTCTTTGATGTAATAAAAGTTATTATTGGCATCAAAAGACTTAGTTTTATCGTCATTTTCGCCAAAATCTTTAACACCTTTCGGTTTTTGGTCAGAATGATAACTTCTTGCAACGTGATTAGGCACACAATCAATCAAAACCTTCAAACCATTATTATGACTTCTCTTTACCAATGCCTCAAATTCTTTCATACGATTTTTCACATCAACCGCCAAATCAGGGTCAACATCATAATAATCTTTAATGGCGTATGGCGAACCAGCGATTCCTTTAACCACTAATGGATTATCTTGAGGGATACCGTAATTTGAGTAGTCGGTCATGGTTGCATGTTCAATAACCCCAGTAAACCAAACATGAGATACCCCAAACTTTTTTAGTTCGCTTAATGCTTTATCATTAATATCATTAAACTTTCCACACCCATTCTCTTCGATACTCCCATAAAACTTGTTGGTTGTTTTAAGGTTTCCAAAAAGGCGAGTGTAAATTTGATATACTACTAATTTGTCTGATTTAGGTAAGTTAGAATTTTCTTTGGTCATTTTTTTTGTTTTTTGAGCTAATGCAAAATGGCTTAACACCAAAAACGCAATCGCAATTAGTTTATTCATTTCTATGCAAGGTTAAAGTTAGTTTCAAATCTAAACAGGATTTTTTTATGAAAAAATAGTTTG
>OFDC01000106.1_pt1 | contig 92924 bp, 79 predicted proteins | sample 1520941 | NCBI WGS metagenome assembly OFDC01 (sample SAMEA94258168, study PRJEB24077) | hot springs metagenome | biome: Aquatic biome; feature: Water | place: India | collected 2012-12-06 | depth 5 m
CAGCGTCACGTACTTGAGCAGCTGTAGCAGCTTTAACGCCACCAGCAACAGAGATGTCAACACCCAGGTTCAAACCGGCAACAGCAGCCAGGTCAGCAAATGGAGTTTGACCAGCAGCTTGTTGATCCAAACCAGTGTGGATACCGATGATGTGAGCACCAGCAGCAGCAACTTCTTTAGTACGAGCAACTTTGTCTTCAACGCTGATCAGGTCAACTTGAGCTTTTTTGCCGTATTTGTTAGCTGCTTTGATTACGCCTTTGATTGTACCGATGTCGGATACGCCCAATACTACGCAGATGTCAGCACCGGCTTTGTAGAATGGCTCAGACTCGTACTCACCAGCGTCCATAGTTTTCAGGTCAACCAGGATCTTGTTGTTTGGGAACTTAGCGCGCAGAGTTTCCAGCAATTTGATACCGTTGTGCTTGATGCATGGTGTACCGATTTCCAGGATGTCAACGTGTGGAGCAACTTTTTCTGCCAAAGCGATAGTTGCGTCAAAATCCAATGAGTCTAATGCCATTTGTGTTAATGCCATGTTTTTCTCCAAAAATTAAAATTTAAATGCTATTGCTAGCGTACTACCAATTCAAGCTGGTCGCTCATAGTAAGCTTGCAGCCAAAATAAGTCAATGTTGCAGGCCCATTTGTGCCTGACTTAAAAGTCAAACGGGCAGGTTCCTGCCCGTTTGCATTATCGCAGTGCGATATTACAGTTTTGCAGCTAAAGCGTCTTCCAGTTTTTTCTGGTCAGCCACGAAACCGCGAATACCTTCAGCCAGTTTTTCAGTCGCCATGGCGTCCTGGTTCAACTGGAAGCGGAATTCTTCTTCAGTCATTTTAGCTGGCACGTCTTTAGTCTTGCCACCGTCTTTCAACACTTGAGCCAATGTACCTTCTGTCGCTGCCAATTCTTGCAGCAGGTTTGGGGACACGGTCAGGCGGTCACAACCAGCCAGCGCAATCAGTTCGCCAGTATTACGGAAAGAAGCACCCATCACAACGGTTTTGTAACCGTGCTCTTTGTAGTACTGGTAGATTGCACGAACAGAAACCACACCTGGGTCAGTTTCTTGAGTGTACTCAGTCCCTGGGTTTTTCGCTTTATACCAGTCCAGGATACGGCCCACGAATGGGGAGATCAGGAACACGCCAGCTTCAGCACATGCACGCGCCTGGCCGAAACCGAATAACAATGTCAGGTTACACTGGATACCTTCTTTTTCCAGCTGTTCACCAGCCTTGATACCTTCCCAGGTAGAAGCCAGCTTGATCAGTACGCGGTCTTTGCTGATGCCAGACTCTTCGTACAACTTGATCAATTTACGGCCTTTAGCAATCATCGCATCGATGTTGAAAGACAAACGTGCATCTACTTCTGTAGAAATACGGCCTGGAACCACTTTAGTAATTTCAGCGCCAATCAATACTGCCAGTTTGTCAGCAGCATTTTCAATTTGTTGCTCTTTGGAACCACCTTGTGCTTTTGCATAAGCAATGGCAGTGTCAATCAACGGTGCGTATTCTGGGATTTGGCTGGCTTTCAACACCAGAGATGGGTTTGTGGTTGCATCCACAGGTTTAACACTTTTGATTGCTTCAACATCACCAGTGTCAGCCACGATGGTTGTCATTGCTTTCAACTGATCTAATAAGTTTGCCATTCGATTGCTCCTAAAAATTGCAATAATCGTTTACGTATAGTTATACATAGAAACCTTCAACATTATAACTGAATTTATTTGAGTTAGTTAAGCCTCGTTTTTGCTTTAAATAGGCGCCAGCCTTGGGGCAGCCTGATATAAACCCTACATTTTTTTGATTAAAATCAAATGATTGAACCAGATTTTTACAGTAGATAAAGGGGGGCTGACTTTTCATTTACCCCCTTTTCGGGCACAATTCACATTTTTTGCAAGTGATTAATCAGTTGGGCATATGGGTTCTGTCACCTCTTTAAACAAAGAACAAAACCAGACTCGCTTCGCACAATTACCTGTCGATTGGTATCTGCATCCGGAGATATATGCGCTGGAGCAGGCACACCTGTTCGCCAGGATTCCACAATATCTTGGCCACGAGCGCATGATCCCGCAAGCGGGCGATTATCGCGCCCTGGACTGGATGCACAATGCTACAGCCCTGGTAAATCAAGCGGGTAAACCTCAACTCATCAGCAATATTTGCCGCCACCGCCAGGCCGTGATGCTCAATGGCCAGGGCAATACCCAACATATTGTTTGCCCGTTACATCGCTGGACCTATGATTTAGGCGGGCAACTGCTAGGTGCGCCACATTTTGAACAAAACCCCTGCCTGCACCTCGAAAAACAGGCCCTGACTGAATGGCAAGGCCTGTTATTTAAAGCCAATAACCAGGCCAGCAAGCAAAAAGGTCTGGAAATTGCGAATATCCTGAAACAGCTCGGGTGCAAGCAAGATTTCGACTTCACCGGCTACCACTTTGATTCCGCCATTGTCGACCATTACGATTTCAACTGGAAAACCTTTATTGAGGTCTACCTTGAAGATTATCATGTCGGCCCTTTCCACCCGGGCCTGAACCAGTTTGTCGATTGCGGCGAACTGAACTGGGAGTTTGGCGAGCATTACAGCGTACAAACAGTCGGCTACAAACCATTACCCGATTACAGCCTCTCCCCTGTTTACAAACAGTGGCAACAAGCGGTGACTGATTACCAGCAAGGCACTACGCCTAAGTATGGCGCGATCTGGTTTGTACTCTACCCATTTCTCATGATTGAATGGTATCCAAACGTGCTGGTGGTCTCGCACATTATTCCCACCGGCATAGAATCTTGCCAGAATGTGGTGGAGTTTTACTATCCAGAAGATATTGCCCTGTTTGAGCGTGAGTATATTAAGGCTCAACAGGCGGCTTATTTTGAAACAGCGGTTGAAGACAAAGAAATTTGCCAGCGCATGCATGACGGCCGAAAAGGGCTGTTTATGCTAGGCAAAGATGAACGTGGCCCTTACCAGCATCCCATGGAAACTGGCTTGGAGCATTTCCATCAGTGGTACCGCAAACAGATGGAGCCACATCTGCCTGACCATTTACAGCGCTAGGCTTCTGTTTGCTAAAGTCCCGACAAGTAAGTCACTGGCACCCTGTGCATTGGCGCCTTGGCAGTTACTGGATGCTGTTGGCAGGGTTAGGATTTGCCATCATGGGAGCTTTTGTGAAAGCAGGCTCAGCGCGCTTCACCACCAGTGAGCTGGTATTTTACCGCTCTGCGTTTGGTTTCCTGATGATTGCGGCGCTTGTCTGCTGGCAACGCAAGCCCTTGAAAACACCATTACTCGCCATGCAGCTACGTAGGGCGGGCATAGGCTTCACGGCCTTGCTACTGTTCTTCTATGCCATCGCGCATTTACCGCTTGCCACAGCGATCACGCTTAACTACACCTCACCGATGTTCCTGGCCCTGCTCTCGCCATGGCTGCTGACAGGTGACAAACCACTGACACGTCAGCAGCGGTTGGTGTTGAATATGTGCGTCGCAGGTGGATTTGCTGGCATTTGCCTGCTACTGCAACCAACGTTTCATAGGGACCAACTGCTTTCTGGCGGCATAGGCCTGCTCTCAGGCATAGGCGCCGCCCTGGCCTACGTTCACGTCAAACAGTTAGGCATACAAGGCGAGCCGGATTGGCGAACTGTGTTTTACTTTACCTTGGTCTGCACTGTTGCCAGCGGAGGCTGGATGCTCATTGACCATATGACCGCCCTAAGCTGGCAAGATTTACCATTATTAACTGGCTTGGGTATATCGGCGACATTTAGTCAATTGGCATTGACGCGCGCTTATCGCACTGGCAATATCTTGACGGTTGCCAGCCTGGCGTATAGCACCGTGGTGTTTGCCACGTTGATAGGCATGATTGTGTGGGGTGAAACCTTGAGCCTGCACGAGATTGCCGGGATGTTACTGATTGCTGCTTTTGGCATATTCAGTACGCGCATCAAGCGATAGCGCTTTCACAATGTAAAAAGCCATTCTTAAAAGAATGGCTTTTATTCGCACCTCTGAAAATTACTTTAAGGCTCCAGCAAGCCGCAGCGCATAGCAATCAGTGCAATCTCCGCCGAGTTTTGTGCGTTGAGCTTTTGCTTGATATTGTACAAATGCGTCCCCACGGTACGCGGACTCAGGAATAAGGTTTCTGCGATTTCGTTGGTTGACTTGCCGCGGGCCAGCGACATAAATACTTCAAACTCGCGTTCACTGAGCACATCGACCGGATTCTGCTCACCCGACAACTGTTGGATAGCCATTTGCTGCGCCACGCTGGCTTCAATATATTTTTTGCCCTGCGCCACACTGCGAATTGCCTTAATCAGCTCTTCAGCCGCGCTACGTTTGGTCACATAGCCCATAGCGCCCGCATTCAGCACGCGTTTGGGATGCACGGAATCTTCATGCGCAGACAGTACCAGAATACGTGCATGATTATCTTTGGCCAAAATACGCTCAATCGCCTCCATACCACCGATGCCTGGCATGGTGATGTCCATGACCACGACTTGGGGCTGGTGTTCGACATAGGCCTTGATGGCAGCTTCACCACTTTCGGCCTCAGCAATCACTTTGATGTCCTGATCTGATTCGAGCAACATTTTAAAGCCCATCCTGACCACGGCATGATCATCCACCAGCATTACACTAATCACGTTTATCTCTCCCTTTTATTCTATGCTGATTGTATAGGCAATCTAATTTCCAGAGTGGTTCCGCGACCAGCGTCCGGCTGTGAAACCACTTTAAACTGGCCATGCAAGGCCTGGACACGCTCACGTATGCCAAGCAGGCCGAAATGCTGTGTTTGATCTACAGTTTCTATTTGCATGCCTACCCCATCATCACAAATCATCAGACGCAAACCCTCGGTATCCGTCAGCAGATGCACGTTGATGCATTGGGCATGGGCATGTTTAATGGCATTATTCACCGCCTCTTGCACAATCCGGTAGAGGTTGATGTTCACGTTTTCTCCCAGCGGCTGGAACTCTCCAGAGACATGTAACTGAATATTCAATTCAGGATGCTGAGCCTGGTAGCCTGACACCATGTCGCGTAGCGTTTCTACCAACCCCATGTTATCCATGGCAGCCGGACGCAACTGGCGAATAATATTATGCATACCATCGTAAATATGGTTGGCTGCAGCGACGATGGTTTGTGCACTGGCAGCAATGTCAGGCGCATTTTCCCTGGTTTTATTGACAATGGCGACCGCAAAAGTCTTGATCGCGGTCACATATTGCCCCAGCTCATCATGTAGCTCTCGTGCCAGGCTACGGCGCTCGTCTTCAATATGCTGCTGGATTAGCTGTGTCAACTGGCGGTTCTGCTCCAATTGCCTTTCCGCATCCAGCGACACCGCCATCTGGTTGAGGCTCAACCCAATCTTGTCAAACTCGGGTACTGAAAAGCGTTCCAGCCGCGTTGTTAAGTCGCCCTGCTCTATGCGGTTAATGGCATGCAAGATATGTCGGACTGGCCGTAAAGCATGACTCAGCAAGCCATACACCAGCAGGTTAAGTAGCACGAAAAAACCGACCCCCATGGTCATCAATTGCAAGAAGCCCGACCAGGCCTCGCGGATAGAACCTTCTGCACTGGAGGTGATAATCAGCGTGCCGTAGCGGATACGACGCGTCACCGTCTCAATTTTGGGAGCCACTAGTTTGACGAACCACTGTGGGGGATTGATCTCAGATTTAAACGTTGAAGTCGGTGAAATGTACAAAGGATTATTGGAATAGTCGTATAACTCGATACGGCTGCTACGCACATAGCCCAGGGAGCGCAGAAAATCTTGCAACACATAATGCGTAGGACCCAGGCTGGGATTCATGGCTGAACTGACAATCACCGTATCCAGCAATTGCACCGTCACCCGTGTAGCCGCCTCTACCCGCTCACGAATACTGTCTTTGGTATCACGCACCAGCACCACACCTGCCGCAACCAGAAAAACCAGCGACAGCATGGTGACTAAAAGATTTAACCTGAAACGTAAACTCATGGGGTTGATGATAATCGCAATTCGCCTATTAAACTGTAACTACCGCGTATTCTCACAGCGTAAAATCATTAAATTCTGCATGGCCAGCGCTTAGTCTTTAATTTTTAACGCATCCCACTCTTTGGGTTTAGGCGGATAAGCCAATGGCAACGCGTTTAAGGTCTCCAGCAATAGGCGAGAAATCAGCAGGTTGCGGTTGGTTTTTGAGTTGGCCGGTATCAGATACCAAGGGGCATATTCTGTAGAGGTGGCTTGCATGGCAGATTCATACGCTTGCATGTAGTCATCCCAAAGCGCTCGCTCCTCAAGATCTTTAGGGTTAAATTTCCAATGCTTGGTCGGCTCATCCAAGCGCTCTTGCAAGCGTTCTTTTTGCTCTTCTTTAGAGATATGTAAAAAACACTTAATCAAAGTAGTGCCGGTCTCGGTCAACATGCGCTCAAAATCATTAATTTGCTGGTAACGGCGTTTGCATTCCGCCTCATCAATCCAGCCATGCACTTTAACAATCAATACATCTTCATAATGGCTACGGTTAAAAATCACCAATTCACCTTTGGCCGGCACCTGCGCATGCACCCGCCACAAATAATCATGCGCCAACTCATCTGCGCTAGGCGCCTTAAAGCTCGCCAGACGGATGCCCAACGGGTCACAAGCACTAAATACCTGCTTGACTGTGCCATCCTTGCCACTGGTATCCATGCCCTGCAACAGCAAAATCACCTTATGCTTGCCCTCCGCATGCAAAATATCCTGCCGCGCATTAATTGCCTCAGTCAATTTGGCTAATTCGGCTAAATCCTGCGCTTTATCTTCATTACGCGCTGAGCGGTCATCTGCAGAATATTGCTTGAGGGAGAATTTTTTAGGGTTAACGCGGTATTTTTCCAGCTTTTCCATGAGGCCTGCCAAGATGACGAAATCACAAGCAGTGTATCTCAAGCTGAGAGGGTTGCAAAAGATGAGCCTAAGTCAGGAGCATAATGCGCGGGTAATGAGTTAACAATACTTGGTTCTGATCGCCTGAATGAGTAATTAGATATCTAACCACTCAATTCTCGTTATTGTTAAATAAAATCAACAGCAACAAAACTTTCTCATCTATCCCGCCCTGCCAGAAATCGTAGCAATATCACCGCAACACAGGCAATCAAGCACTGCACCAAAGGCAAAACAGAAAAATCAATGCGCCTTGCGCATCCGGCTGTACAAACAAGGTATGGTAATAAGCCATTATAGCCAACATAATCATCACAGCTGACACCGCAAGCCACCAAGACTGAGCACGCGGAGTCTTCAAAAGTGCAGTCGCACAAGCCATCAGCATATAAGGCAACACGCTCCACAGGCAAATCAGTATCCCCGCTTTGCTGTGTAAAAAACGCCAGTCAGTGGCGGCAATACGTTCAAAAGCAACCGTAGAGACTATCCCCAGCAAGGCCAGACTTTGAATTTTATGAGTTGTATGCATCGACATCAGTTTACATCGGACTGAGTGGCTTTAACGGTTGTTGGGGATTGATCAATACTCGTGGGCAACTGTTGTCCCAACCTCACTGACAGAACATCAATTTTTCACAACAATAGTAGATGCAATAAAGTCACCAAGTCTGCGATTTGAACCAAAAAAAATGAAAATCCAATCAACAATGCCAAGTGGGAACGTAATATTGCGCAGAAAGGATTGATATACCGTGCATGGCAGCATGGTTTCTCGATGGACCACACGGATATTTAAAGCCGTTTCCCAATACTTTGTCCATCTGGAAGTGCGTCGGATAACAAAAAGTAGAAGAGGCCCACCATAAAGCCCAAATACACTGCATTTTCTCGGCCAATGAATAAGTCCGAGAAATAAAATGCCACGATGCCAAGCACATATGAAATGAGACCATCAACAAATTGCCCCTGAAAGCGTTTTCCGGGGTGAGCTAGCTTAGCAGATGAGAATGTTTGCAGTGAACTCATGATTGAATCGCCTCATATTTCATCGATAATGTTGTTATCTTACACGACAAAGCCCTGATGCCCACGCTCAGTCCTGGAGGATGGGCAATTAATTGCCCACTCTACTTGGCTAATTTTATATAGAACGTCTGTGTAAAATAAATAAAATTATTTAATATAATAAATTCAATGCATAGTAGTTTTTTATTACACCCTTAATGCTATATTTTTCATCATGGCAAGTGCAATTCAGGCTTGATAGCCAGCACTGCTCTTGTAATAAAAAAGCCAGCGAGATGCTGGCTTTTTTATTACTTAGCAAAGCTTAGTCTTTTGAAGCACGTTTACGCTCGTGCTCCAAGAGGTAGCGCTTGCGCAGGCGGATAGTTTTTGGTGTGATTTCAACCAATTCGTCATCGTCAATAAACTCTACTGCGGACTCCAGTGTCAGTTTGATTGGTGGGGTCAGGCGTACGGCTTCATCAGTACCTGAGGCGCGCACGTTGGTCAGCTTTTTACCTTTGATCGGGTTAACTACCAGGTCGTTATCACGGCTGTGAATACCAATAATCATGCCTTCATAGAGTTTGTCGCCTGGGCTGACAAACATGCGGCCACGGTCTTCGAGGTTCCACAGGGCATAGGCAACAGCGTCACCGTTTTCTTGAGAAATGAGCACACCGTTGCGGCGGCCTGGCATATCTGCTTTCACTGGCGCGTAGTCGTCAAAAATATGCGCCATCAAACCGGTACCACGTGTCAGGCTCAGGAACTCGCCCTGGAAGCCGATCAGGCCACGGGCCGGGATGCGGTATTCCACACGGGTACGGCCATTGCCATCGGATTCCATGTTGGTCATTTCACCACGGCGGCGACCCAATTCTTCCATGACAGCGCCTTGATGTTCATCTTCAACGTCGACAGTGAGAATTTCATATGGCTCACATTTTTCGCCATTGACTTCACGGTACACCACACGTGGTTTACCGACAGCAATTTCAAAGCCTTCACGGCGCATGTTTTCCAGCAGAATGGTCAGGTGCAATTCACCACGGCCAGACACACGGAACACGTCAGTGTCTTCTGTATCTTCTACACGCAACGCAACGTTGGTGAGCAACTCTTTGGTTAAACGGTCACGGATCTGGCGGGAAGTCACAAATTTACCTTCTGTACCAGCAATCGGTGAGGTGTTGACCATAAAGTCCATGGTCAGGGTGGGCTCGTCTACGCCCAGGTGCGGCAAACCGACAGGTTTGTCACGGTCAGCAATGGTAAAACCAATACCAATCTCTTCAATGCCGGAGATAATGACGATATCACCAGCCTCTGCCCCTTCAACCGGCACGCGCTCCAGACCCTGGAAGCCTAACACCTGGTTAATACGGCCTTGTGCGACTTGTTCGTTTTCACGCATCACGGCAACGACCTGGCCTGGTTTGATACGGCCATTTTTCACACGGCCTACACCCAGACGGCCAGTGTAAGTAGAGTAATCCAGTGCGGAGATTTGCAATTGCAGAGGTGCATCGCTGTCACCTTCTGGTGGTTGCACGTGGCTTAAAATGGTTTCAAACAGCGGACGCATGGTGTCGCTGGGCGTATTCATATCCAATGTGGCAAAGCCGTTGAGGGCTGATGCATACACCACAGGGAAATCCAGTTGCTCGTCGGTAGCGCCCAGATTGGCAAATAGATCAAAGGTCTGGTTAATTACCCAATCAGTACGTGATCCTGGACGGTCAACCTTGTTGATTACCACGATAGGACGCAAACCCAGTGCCAGGGCCTTTTTGGTCACGAAGCGGGTTTGTGGCATCGGGCCTTCTACCGCATCCACCAGCAATACCACACCATCCACCATTCCCAACACACGCTCTACCTCGCCGCCAAAGTCAGCGTGGCCCGGGGTGTCAACGATGTTGATGTGGGTGCCTTCATAGTTCACGGCAGTGTTTTTGGCCAGAATGGTAATACCACGTTCTTTTTCCAGGTCATTGCTGTCCATGACGCGCTCGGTCACTTGTTGGTGTGAGGCGAAAGTACCCGCTTGTTGCAGGAGTTTGTCGACCATGGTGGTTTTACCGTGGTCAACGTGGGCGATAATTGCGATATTTCTTAAGTTGCGTGCCATGTGAACTGCCATATGTTTGGAAAGGGCGCGATTTTATCACAAATCAACTAAATATTTGACTTTTAAAATAAAATGGCTATACTGCGAGCAACTTTAAAACGCAGCTGGTACTTGACCCGCTATCTTAACGTTTTAAATTCATTGCCCTGACCTGTCGATAACTCGCGAAATTTTGAGGTTATCATCTTTAGATGAAGTCTTCATGACACATCTTCTTTTATCGGTTAGTGGCCATGCCCAAGCGCCGGTAAAAGCAATTCATTTCTAATCACGTAATGTTGCTTTGGCTTTGTTAATCGTCCCTCACATTAAAATGTGTTGGTCAAAATGACAAGCTTTGCTTTTGCTTTACTAGCGCCCTTTTTAATTGTTGATGAAAGGGACATTCCTTGTCTTTTGCAGATTTAAATCTTGACCCATCCATTTTGCGTGCATTAACCGATGCAGGCTATGAAAACCCAACACCTATCCAGGCGCAATCTATCCCTGAAGCATTACAAGGCCGTGACATTATGGCCTCCGCTCAAACCGGTACAGGCAAAACTGCTGCCTTTACCCTGCCCGCATTAAACCTGCTGGCAACCCAACATCCAGTCCGTAGCCGTGGCCCACGCATCCTGGTGCTGACACCAACACGTGAACTGGCAGCACAAGTAAACGAAGCCGCCCGTAAATACGGTAAATTCCTGCGCGCCCGCTGTATCAGTATCGTGGGTGGCATGCCTTACCCATTGCAAAACAAACTGCTGTCACAGCCACTAGACATTCTGGTAGCGACCCCAGGCCGCTTTATTGACCATCTGGAACGCGGCCGTATCGACCTGAGCCGCTTGCAAATGCTGGTGCTGGACGAAGCTGACCGCATGCTGGACATGGGCTTTATGCCAGACGTTGAGCGTATTTGTGAAGCGTTGCCAGCTGAACGCCAGACCCTGCTGTTCTCTGCGACGCTGGATGGCATTATGGATATCGGCAAACGCTTTTTGCGTAACCCAATCACCATTCAAGTGGCTGGCCAGAAAGAAAAACACGCCAATATCGAACAACGTCTGCACTTTGTGGACGACATGAATCACAAAAACAAACTGCTGGAGCACTTGCTGATTGCCCCGGACGTCAACCAGACCATTATTTTCACCAGCACCAAGCGTCACGCTGACCTGCTGGCTGAGGACCTTTATGCTGCAGGCCATAAAACGGCTGCATTGCATGGTGACATGACACAAGGCGCGCGTAACCGCACACTGACTAAACTGCGTCATGGCGACGTGAAGGTGTTGGTTGCCACCGACGTGGCTGCACGCGGTATCGACGTACAAGGCATTTCACACGTGATCAACTACGACCTGCCAAAATTTGCAGAAGACTATGTCCACCGCATTGGCCGTACCGGTCGCGCCAACAATACAGGCGTGGCTATTTCGTTTGCCTCGAATGCTGATCGCCACCTGCTGCGCAAAATTGAGCAGTACACCGGACAGAAATTGCAGGCTGAAGTGATTGCTGGTTTCGAACCTAAGCGCGCAGCGCGCATGGATGATGGCGAAGGCCGTCGCGGCAAACGCCCAGGCCAAGGCAAACCACAGGGTAAAGGCGGTTTCCGCCGCGATGACCGCCAGGGCAAGTCTTTTGGCGATCGCGTTGCCCGTGAGGGCGGCAGCCGTGAAGCGCAAGGTAACAAGCCCCGCGCACCACGTCAAACTGAAGCCAGAACAGACAAAGAAGTGAACGGTAACAGCAAGCATTACAACAAAGATACCGACTTTCAGTTTGCACGTGCCTTGGCTGACGAGTTTGGTCAACGTCGCCCACGTCCGGCTGGCAACAACCAAGAGCGCTTTGGCAACCCGAATGCAAGCCGTGGCAATAACAAGCCTCGTCCAGCCGGTAAGTCATTTGGCGATTCTGGTGTAAAACGTCCCCGTTCATTCGTTTAAGCCTAGCCTATGTCTGAGCAAACCACAGTAGATTTTCGTGCGCTCGGCCTGGCCGAGCCGCTGTTAAAAGCGATTGAAGAGTCTGGTTATACGACACCTACCCCTATTCAGGCGCAGGCCATCCCCTTGGCCTTGCAGCGCATGGACTTGATGGCGGGCGCGCAAACAGGTACTGGCAAAACGGCAGCGTTTTCCTTACCTATTTTGCATACCCTTTTACCACTTGCCAGCACAAGTACCTCACCAGCCAAACACCCTATCCGGGCATTGGTACTGGCGCCAACGCGTGAACTGGCCATCCAGGTCTATGACAACATCAAGACTTATGCCAAACACACAGCGCTTCGCAGCCTGGTGGTATATGGCGGAGTGGATATCAAGACACAAACTCCGCATTTAAAAACCGGCGTCGAGATTCTGGTGGCCACCCCTGGCCGCTTGCTGGATCACGTCGAGCAAAAGACTTTGTCTTTAAGCCAGGTACAGTTTTTGGTACTGGACGAAGCCGACCGTATGCTGGACATGGGTTTTATGCCAGACCTGAAACGCATCCTGGCATTGCTGCCCAAGCAACGGCAGAACCTGATGTTTTCAGCCACATTTTCTGACGAGATCAAAAAGCTGGCCGATGCTTTCTTGAATAATCCAACATTGATCGAAGTGGCACGCAGCAATGCGACCAATGACAATGTGGAACAAAAAGCTTACTTGGTGAATAGCGACCAGAAACAACGTTTCCTGGTACAACTGCTCAAGCAATACACCAATCAGCAGGTCATTGTGTTCACAAAAACCAAGCTCTCGGCCAGCAAGCTGGCGCGTGCGCTAGAGCGTGACCAGATTCCTTGTAGCGCTATCCACGGCGACAAGACACAAAAAGAGCGTATTGAAGCACTGGATGCGTTCAAGGCAGGTTCGATTCACGCACTCGTCGCAACCGATGTGGCAGCGCGTGGCCTGGATATTACCGAACTGCCGCTGGTCATCAATTATGAAATCTCTACCGCACCAGAAGACTATGTACACCGTATCGGCCGTACGGGTCGCGCAGGTGCCAAAGGCATCGCGATTTCACTGATTGATGAAGAAGAAACCAAATATTTCGACGAAATTGAAAAGCTGATTAAAAAGCAGATTCCAAAAGAAAAAGGTTCAGTCAGCAACCGGCCTGCGCGCCCTGCAAAAGGCGCAAAAACCGAGGATCCCTGGTTTCATCAGCCATATGAGCCCGCATCTGCTGCTGTTGCTCCCAAGCCAGTTGGAGCAAAACCCGCTTCGGCCAAACGTAAAGTCGTTGCGGCCCTGTTGGGTGGTTTTGGTTTTAAGGCCTCTCCGCAACCGCGCAATCAGGCAAAACGTGGCGCTGGTAAATCGCGGCAAAAGGCTGAAAACAAAGAAGCCGAAGCTGTCGAAACCGTCAGTGCTGAATCATAAAATAAAAAGCCCCGGCCTACCGGGGCTTTTTTATGTGTTTGAGACAGCTAACCTTCACGGTTACGCATAAAATCCGCCACACCATACAGCTGATTGGCGATATGTTTCATCAGTGACTCATCAAACTCTAGTGTATGCATGGCTTTAATCATGCAATACATCCATTGGTCACGTGCCGATTCATCAATCGGAAAAGGCATATGCCGTGCTCTCAAGCGTGGATGACCATAGCGTTCAATATACAGTTGCGGCCCTCCTGTCCAGCCCATCAAAAACATAAACAGCTTTTCTCTGGCCGAAGTTAAATCAGCCTGGTGGATGGCACGCAAACCGGCGGCTTTAGGATCTGTGTCCATAATATCGTAAAAAGTTTCGACCAGGTTACGTATGGTCTCAGGCCCTTTTTCAGCGCCACCCAGCCAGTCAAACAAGGATTGCTTGGCCATGTTTGGCTCTTGTATCTCCAATGCCATGCTGATCAGCCTGCTACTTGAGGGGTAACCAGACCAGCTGCCTGTTTGGCGCGTTCCCGCGCCAATTCAGTGTTGTCTGCAGTTGCCAATGCGACGCCCATACGGCGACGGACAAAGGACTCTGGTTTGCCAAACAGGCGGATTTCACTGTTAGGAACAGACATGGCAGCCTCCAGGCCGTGATAGGCCAGCGTTTGCGTATCCACACCACCATAAATCACTGCGCTGGCACCGGCTTCGCGCTGGGCAACATCTACCGGCAATCCGAGAATCGCGCGTGCATGCAGTTCAAACTCATTCAGGCGTTGGGTACACATGGTCACCATGCCGGTGTCATGTGGTCGTGGGCTGACTTCAGAGAACCAGACCTGCTCACCTTTAACAAACAACTCAACGCCAAACAGCCCTTGCCCACCTAAGGCATCGGTGACTTTCTTGGCAATCTCCTCAGCATTTTTCAATGCTTGCGGATGCATGGCTTGTGGCTGCCAGCTTTCCACATAGTCGCCCTGCTTTTGCACATGGCCAATCGGCGCACAGAAGTGTGTTTCTATCTGCCCTGCTGCATTTTTGGCACGCACGGTCAGCAAGGTAATTTCATAATCAAAATCAATCTGGCCTTCAACAATGACAACGCCTTGGTTGACCCGACCGCCACTCGCCGCATATTCCCAAGCGGTTTTAACCTCAGAAGCCTGCGTAATGCGTGACTGGCCTTTGCCGGAAGAAGACATGGTTGGCTTGATAAAACATGGATAACCAATGCCGCCATCAATCGCTGCTTGCAATTCAGCCTCAGAACGCGCAAACGCATACGGTGACGTCGGCAGGTTTAATTCTTCCGCTGCCAGCCGGCGTATCCCTTCACGGTTCATGGTGAGTTGTACGGCGCGCACGGTAGGGACCACAGTCACGCCAGTGGCTTCAATCTCAGCCAGTGCTTGCGTGTTTAATGCCTCAATTTCCGGCACGATGTAATGTGGTTTGACCTGATTTACCAGCGCTTTTAATGCCACCGCATCAGTCATATCAATGGTGTAGGCATGATGAGCCACTTGATGACCAGGCGCATGCTCATAACGATCCACTGCAATGACTTCTACCCCCAAACGCTGCAAGGCAATTATCACCTCTTTACCAAGCTCACCACTGCCCAACAACATGACCTTGGTCGCATTCGCGCTCAACGGGGTACCAATCATTTTCAGCTCCACTGTAAAAGTGCAATGATACCATGCGTGATTTGGCAAGCCGCTGATTGTGTCTGATTTATGTCATAAGAATATGTGATTTGTCACTGGCAAGGACAAACAAAAAACCTCGCAGTTGCGAGGTTTTTTTACTTATTGAAAGCTAAACGGAAATGCCGTGTTTATCCATGCGATAGCGCATGGTCATGCGGGTGATTCCCAGCAATCTAGCCGCTTTGGAGACATTATTACGAGACTGCTCTAATGCATTGAGTAGCATGGCCTTTTCTGCGCCATCGAGGGTCACCGGTGTATCTCCCTGTGCGACTGGATTGCCATTGACTGCCGCCATTTGCGGCAACCCCAGATCATGTTCAGAGATCATGGCTTGCGTACACATCAACACAGCACGGCTGATTTGATGCCGCATTTCACGCACATTGCCAGGCCAGTGGTAACTTTGGATTGCCATCAGTGCCAAGGGGCTAAATTCATGATGCGGCAAGGCATAGCGTTTTTCTGTCATCTGACGGAAATAATTGGCCAGTAACAACACATCCTGGCCGCGATCACGCAATGGCGGCATCTGCATGGTGATGACATTCAAACGGTAATACAGGTCAGAACGGAAACGCCCTTCGCTAGACATCTGATACAAATCACGATTTGTTGCCGCAATAATACGTGCCTGGACCGGACGCTCTTTGGTCGAACCCAGGCGCCGCACCATTCTGCGTTCCAGCACATTGAGTAATTTTGCCTGCAAACCCAGGGGCAGTTCACCAATTTCATCCAGAAATAGAGTCCCGTCTTCAGCAGACTCAATCAAGCCAGGACGGGAAGCCACTGCATTGGTAAAGGCACCCTTCTCATGGCCAAACAGTTCGCTTTCAATCAACTCTGCTGGTAAAGAGGCGCAATCGACGTGTACAAAAGGCTTGTCATGATTGGCACAGTTAGCGTGTAAGTAGCGGGCGACAACATCTTTGCCTGTGCCTGTTTCGCCAGTAATCAGTACAGTTGGCTGGACGGCATCACTGAGTGCGCTCAGTTGCGCAATTCTGGTAATTTGCTGACGCACGCTTTGCATGGCAGCACTTTCACCAATCAGTTGCACCGATTCATTCACGATCGTATCTCGTTGCCGGGAATAATCTAGGCTGGTCTGTAAATCAGTGGTTTTTTCGTTTTTTTGGATAATGAGCAACAACTCTTCAAGATCAATGGGCTTTTTCAGGTAATCAATCGCCCCCAGTTTTATGGCGTTGACGGCATCAGTCACATCGCCAAAGGCAGTCATCACGATAGTATTAATATTTCTTGCAACAAAATCAGACAGTAAATCCAGACCATTACCATCCGGCAAGCGCATATCCAGTAAGGCCATGTCTGGTTCAAATTGCTTGACCAGCAATCTGGCATCTTGCAGAGACTCAGCGTGCTCGCACTCGAATCCAGCTTTTTGCAAACGCTTGACTACCGCTTTTGCAAATAGCACCTCATCCTCTACCAACAGAATTTTTTTCTTGAATGGCAAAAAAACAGATTTGTCCGTGGATGATGAAAGTTGTGAAAGCACGCCTGGTCCCTTTTATATTAGTCGTTATCGTAGCTAGCTAATGATTGCTTAGGTTTGAACTCGTAACGCACGCCAACCCAGGCTGCACGCGGTGCGCCAGGCAACAGGCTCAACACTTTGCGCTCTTCATCAAAGTTACCATTGTTATCAAACAGGCTCTCAGCTAAACGGCCTGCGATGTAATAGTCTTTGTCAAAGATATTGGTCGCTTTGGCAAACATCTTCCAGCCGTTACCAAAGTTGTACTGGCTATCCAAGTTGACAATAAAGTAACCACCCAGTTTGCCACGACCAGTTGCACAATCATCCCCATTATTACAGTTCGCCGAGTTAGAACGATGACTGTTATTTTCGTTGCCATAAACAAATTGATCAGAATAACCAACGACATTAGCACCAACATTCCAACTAGGTGTTACAGCAAATTGACCACGCAACTTCAGCTGATGTTGTGGTATCGCAGGTATTCTGTCACCTGATCTGGCTGTATAAATACCATCGGCGTTACCTGTAGCATTTGACGCATTGACGAATTCAACATCGGTGTCATAAGTCGCATGCACAAAACTATAAGATGCATTCCATTTAAAGCGATCAATCACTCCATTCAGGCCTAGATCTATACCTTCACGTTTGGTTCTACCTACATTTTTAAAATAGCCTGCACCAGTCTGGGTATTGGCAGCCGTAAATTGGATATCATCATGGTTAACCGCATGATAAACACCGGCATTCCAGAATACATTGTCGGTCAATTGACCACGCCCACCAAACTCATACGTTTTAGCAACCACTTGATTCAAAGGCGGATCATCTGCAAGTGCAGCTGGCAACAGACAAGGAGAAGCCGGATTAGAGCAACCTACTTCAATTGCGGTTGGCGCACGGCTGGACTCACTGTACGACGTGTACACGGTGAGTGCTTTAGTTGGTGTATAAGTTAAACCAACAGTAGGATTAAGGCGTGTATAACTATCTTTTGCAGTTAAGCTATTGAAGTTATTGGCCGCAGATGCAGGACCTCGCAAAGTATCAGTATTATCAATACGAGTGAAATTCCAGCTGGCGCCTGCGTTCAGATGCCAAAATTCGTTCAATGACAGTGTATCAGTCGCGAATAAACGGGCTGTGTATTGCTTGCCAGTCAGGCCAGTGGTCTGGCGTTGAGGTAACGCTCCCGCCCCGTCCAAAACAGGTGCACGGGTATCGTCAAATACAGGATCACTTTCACCGACACCGACCACGGTACCGTCAATATCCCCGATATTGATTTGCTCTGACTGTTTGAATCGTATTAAGCTGTAATCATATCCAGCACCGACTACGAACTGGTTTTCTTTGCCGAATAAATCTTGATTGAAGGTTGCCTGACCAGTTGCACCATAGGTATTTTGGCTGGTATGTGTACGATTCATTACAGCACCAGTCAACTCACAATCAGCAGGATCATTACAAGTTACTCCAGGATAGCCAGCCAAAGTATCCCCGTCGTCCACTTCAGCCTCATATCCATCACCATTTTTTGTTCTGCGGTTAGATTTCTTGTAATAAATGTTCCCAGACAGCATAGTGTCATTATTCAGCCAGTGACTTCCATTCAAAGCCAGGAAGTGAGAGTAATTGTTGGTCGCATCTGGTCTTGTATGAATTTGGTCACGATCACCGCTCAACAGAAACTCTGGTGTCAAACCGTTACCAATCAGAGTGTTATCTGCACCTATGTAAGTTAAATCCAGCTTGGTGGTTTCGTTTTGCCATCCAGTTTTTGCAAATAACTGGTTCACATGCGATGGTGAGTATTTTCTCCAGCCATTTTCAGTCGTATGCTGGAAACCAATCATGTAGTCAACTGAGCCATCCTTTGACACACCACCGTACTCAGCCAAGGCACGTTGACGACCCCATGAACCTGCTTCGTACTCAACGGCCGCACCCTGATTGTCTCGACCGCTCTTGGTCTGTATAGCAATCGCGCCACCCAGTGTATTCAAACCAAACAATGGATTTGAGCCTGGAATTAACTGCATGTTGCCAATCGCGAAACTGGGGATTTTGTCCCATGAAGTCACGTCGCCAAATGGTTCGTTGATACGCACGCCATCAATGTAAGTTGAAAGACCTTGTGGATTACCCAACAATGAAGAAGCAGAATAACCACGGAAATTAATTTCTGGCTGCCAAGGGTTACCACCCAACTCCGTAACCGTCACGCCTTGCATATTGTTATTCATATAATCTGCAATAGAAACACCAGTTTGGTTATTAATTGCAGCAGGATTAGCCATCTGAATATTGGCTGGCACCTTGTGAAGTGGTACACCTATCCCCTTTAATGGAGTAGTGCTATATACCTCAACTTTTTCCAGATTTAATGAGTCGGCTTTAGCAATAGCCACCTCTGCTGCATAAGCAGATACGATGGCCAGGACTAAAGGCTTGATTGTATTTTTTTTCATAAAGTAATGTCCCTTTTCCCGAAATACTTTTATTTTGATTTAAAAGCACTTCTAATTAGCAATAACCGTACCGATTATGGCTACCAAAAAAAGACCATTAAAATCAATTAATTAAAATAAGGACTGGTGGATATCAACCATAAAATTGGTTATATACAACCAATTTTATGGTTTAAAGTGGTTTATTACAACCAGAATTAAAGAGGGGTAAGGAAAATTTCTAAGCCGTAAGCATTACGGCCCGGACGCCAGGTATGATCGACCGCCAGCCCAGCTAAGGCAACTAGTGATTGAGAGGAAACTGGTTGAGTCGTTTTGACCTGAACAACAGGATAAAAAGCGCGCTGCCAGGGAGGCACTGCCAGCATCTGGAAAATAACTTTTAATTCACGCCTTGGCCGCTTGGCATCTGGTTGCAAAGCTTCGCCACCCCCACGTGGCATCAACAGCAATTCGATACCCTCAGGTAATGGGATAGGCTGGCCATAACGCTTATTTAAGGTAATAGCGGCTGGAGAGATACCAAGCCTGGCCAAGGCGATACCGCGTGCTTTGCTGACCTTGAACTGGACTTGCCATTCGCCCCACACTTGGCTTTGGTGGCCTTGCCAAATGAGCGGCGTTTGCGGTAGGGCTGCAGGTTTGCCAACGCAGTATAAGCGCTGCTGGTAATGATGCAGGTAAGCCTTATGATGCTGGGTTTGACCTTGCAATGGCAGATGCAAATATCGATGCGGCTTCACAGAGGAAAGCTGCTGCCAGTAATCCTGCAATTGTTCACTATTGGGCATACGCAAATTCAGTTGCTGAAACCAGAAACGTAACAAATTCTTGGCGCGCACCTCGCCAAGGGCGTATAACCGTGAAATATCCAGAGACTGGCCCAGCCACTCACCCCGGACATCGCATGCCTGCAAATCCTGATACGCAAGGGTATCTAGCAAGCTTTGTGCTTCTGCCAGATGAGTGGCGCTCCTCAATAAAGCATTATCCAGCTGCGGGTAACGCTCACGCATGACAGGCATGACCTTCTGGCGCATAAAGTTACGGTCATAACTCACATCGGTGTTACTTTCGTCTTCAACCCATGTCAGTTGCTGCTCAGATGCATATTGCAACAATTCGTCCTTGGACACCGTCAATAGCGGCCTGAGCAAATGTCGGCCTATATCCCACTGCCCCATGGCACTCAGGCCTTTAACGCCTGCACCACGCATTAATTGCAACAACAGGGTTTCGGCCTGATCCTGCATATGATGTGCGGTCAGAATGGCAGATGCAGAGCATTGCTGGCGTACGCGCTCCAGTGCCTGGTAACGGGTATCCCGCGCCGCTGCTTCAATGCCCAGCCCGCTTTGAGCGCTCACATGCACTTTTTCGCTATAAAACGGAACATTGCACTCTAGGCATAACCGTTCGCATAAATGCAACCAGCTATCTGCATTGGGACTCAACCCATGATGCACATGCATAGCCGACAAGGTAAATGGCAACTGCGTTCGCAGCAGCACCAATGCATGTAGCAATACAACAGAATCAACACCGCCACTCAATGCTAGCAGCAGATGTGGTGATGGCGAAGTTGAGACAGCATTTTGGCCACGAAGAAAAGTCGCAAGGACGTTTTCCAGTGTGGCCAGCATGAAGGGACTATTTTTCACTTGCTGTTTTGAATTTACCGTAACTCATCAGGCGCTGGTAACGTGATTCCAGCAGTTGCGGCAATTTTTTGGCTTGTAGCGTTTTAAGTTGCTGTCCGATGGCTTGACCAATACGTTCCATCACCTCTTCGTAATTGCGATGGGCGCCACCCAGTGGCTCACTTACGATGGTGTCTACCAAGCCCAGCGACTTCAGGCGATCTGCAGTGATACCCAGCGTTTCAGCAGCATCCGGTGCTTTGCTGGCACTTTTCCACAAAATGGATGCGCAGCCTTCAGGTGAAATCACCGAGTAAGTTGAATATTGCAGCATGTTCAAGTGATCCACCACACCTAAGGCCAGCGCGCCACCTGAACCGCCCTCACCAATCACCACACCAATAATGGGTGTTTTCAACTCGGCCATGACATAGAGGTTACGCGCAATCGCCTCGGATTGTCCTCGCTCTTCTGCACCGATACCTGGATAAGCGCCGGGAGTATCAATGAAGGTAATGATAGGCATGTGGAATTTTTCAGCCAGGCGGAACAATCGCAAGGCTTTGCGGTAGCCTTCTGGACGAGGCATACCGAAATTACGGTATTGGCGCTCTTTGATATCACGGCCTTTCTGGTGGCCCATCACCATCACCGGAATGCCTTTAAAACGCGCAATGCCACCAACAATGGCTGGATCATCGGCATAGGCACGGTCACCATGCAACTCCTGGAAATCGGTGAATAAGGCATTGATGTAATCAATGGTATAAGGACGTTGAGGATGTCTTGCGACTTGGGAAATTTGCCAGGCTGTCAGGCTCTGATAAGTATCTTGCAACAGCTTACTATTCTTCTTTTGCAGCAAATCCAGCTCTTTGGAAATATCCAGGGAATCATGTTCATCATGTGAAACCTGAAGGGCTTCGATTCGCTTCTCGAGTTCAGCAATAGGCTGCTCAAAATCAAGATAAGTCAGTTTACTAGGCGTTAAACGTTTTGCACTCATTGTGAATTCCAATATGAATTCTTAGAAAAAAGTTCAGGCATTATAAAGGATTTTGACGTTTTCTTTTGACAACCAGCCTTGTAAATTGTGTAGCAGGTCGTCATGCAGCACCACTTGCCAGTCATCGCCCAGCATCAGGCTGACTTGTGCAGACTGGTTATGGTAGTCCACCTTGATCGGGCAACGCTTTTGTTCTTCACCGGCATAACGGTAAGGCGTGAGGACATTCATGAGGCGATGAACATCAGACGAACCATTGCAACTGATGGTGAGCATCTGCGCAAAACGGTTTCTGACCGCCGCCAGGTCATAGAGCTTTCTGGCACTGACACGGATGCCGCCGGAAAACTCATCGTGGCTGATGCGCCCCTCCACCACCAGCAACTGGTCTTCTTTTATCCACTGTGCATGCTGTGTCAGCAGTTCTGCGCCAATCACCACATCAACACGACCAACCGCGTCATCCAGCGTCACGATTGCCATTTTTCCGCGCTGCGTCATGCGTACGCGCACACCCATGACCACGCCTGCCAGCAGTTTAGGCTGATCCTGCGGAGCGAGTTCGCTGAGGTTGCCTTTGATAAAAGGTCCTAACTGCGCTTTGTAGCTTAAATATGGATGACCACTGAGGTAAAAACCGAGCGCAGTTTTCTCTTCCTGCAAGGCTTGTTCAGGGCTCCATGCCGGGATGGCCGGTAATTCATGACGTGTTTCAATCACGCCACCAAACAAGCAATCCTGCCCGGCGTGTGCTGCGCCTTGCTCGGCCACACTGATCGCGGTATCCAGACCGGCCAGCAAGGCGGCGCGGTTCTGTTCAAGTTTGTCAAACGCGCCAGCACGGATCAAGGACTCAATGACACGGCGGTTGACCTTGCGCAAGTCCAGCCGCTGGCAGAAATCAAACAAATCCTTAAACGGTCCTTGCGCCTCGCGCGAAGCCATAATCAGTTCGATCGCCGCCAAGCCAGTGCCTTTGATAGCACCTAAGCCGTACAGCACCTGCTGCGCATTCAATGGTTTGAACTGGTAAATGCTGGTATTGATATCAGGCGGCAACACTTCAACATGATTGGCACCGCAATCATCAAAGAAAGTATGCACGTTGTCGGTGTTGTTCATATCGGCAGACATGGTCGCCGCCAGGAACGCCGCGGGATAATGCGCCTTGAGGTAGGCCGTATGGTAAGCCACCAAGGCATAAGCTGCCGCGTGCGACTTGTTAAAGCCATAGCCGGCAAATTTTTCCAGCAAGTCAAACAGCTCGTTAGATTGTTGCAAGGTCAGGCCATTTTTGAGCGCACCTTCATTAAAGATTTCACGCTGTTTGACCATCTCTTCGGGTTTTTTCTTACCCATGGCGCGACGCAGCAAGTCCGCACCGCCCAGGCTATAGCCAGCCACTACCTGCGCGATTTGCATCACCTGTTCCTGGTACACGGCAATCCCATAGGTCTCTTTGAGGATAGACTCGGTGGAGGCATGCGGGTATTCCACCCGCTGAGTCCCGTGTTTACGACGGCAGAAGTCAGGAATCAGGTCCATAGGACCCGGACGATACAACGCTACCAGCGCAATAATATCTTCAAACAGGTCAGGCTTGGCCTGCTTGAGCATGTCCTTCATGCCGCGTGATTCCAGCTGGAAGACGGCAGTGGTGTTGGCTGTTTTCAGTAGGTGATAACTCTTTTTATCATCCAGCGGAATCGTCTCGAAACTCAGTGGCGGCAATTCTTCCTGCGCGCGCTGGGCATTGGCGTTTTCCAGTGCCATATTGAGGATGGTCAACGTACGCAAGCCCAGGAAGTCGAACTTGACCAGACCTACGGCCTCCACGTCGTCTTTATCGTACTGACTGACCAGGCTATCGCCATTGGGCTGGCAATATACCGGCGAGAAATCAGAAATCTTGCCTGGCGCAATCAACACACCACCGGCATGCATACCGATGTTGCGCACCAGTCCTTCCAGCCGCAGCGCCAGGGAAAGTAATTCTGCGACCTCTTCTTCTTTTTCGCGACGCTCTTGTAGTTGTGGTTCTTTTTCCAGGGCGGATTCCAGCGTGATGCCCAACTCCATCGGAATCAACTTGGCAATACCATCAACAAAGTTAAACGGTAAATCCAGCACGCGGCCAACGTCACGGATCACCGCTTTGGCCGCCATGGTACCGAAGGTGGCGATCTGTGAAACCGATGCCAAGCCATACTTGCGCTTGACGTAATCGATGACCCGATCTCGTCCCTCCATACAGAAGTCAATATCGAAGTCAGGCATGGACACCCGCTCAGGATTCAGGAAACGCTCAAACAGCAAGTTGTATTTGAGCGGGTCGAGATCGGTAATCCCTAAACTGTAAGCCACCAGGGAACCAGCACCGGAACCCCGGCCAGGGCCAACAGGCACACCGTTGTTTTTGGCCCAATTAATAAAGTCGGCAACGATCAGAAAGTAACCAGGAAAGCCCATTTGTACGATGATGTTGCACTCAAACTGTAAGCGCTCTTCGTATTCTGCACGCTTTGCTTCCCGTTGCTGCTCATCCGGGTATAAATACGCCAAGCGATGCTCTAACCCTGCTTTAGATTGGTCAACAAGGTAGGCATCCAGGCTTTCGCCATTTGGCGTCGGGAAATCTGGCAGGTAGTTTTTACCCAGTGTCAGCATCAAGTTGCAACGCTTGGCAATCTCCACCGAGTTTTGTAATGCGACAGGCATATCCGCAAACAAAGCCTGCATTTCTGCTTGTGTTTTCACATATTGCGATTCGACAAACCGACGTGGGCGACGGTTATCAGCCAGCACATATCCTTCAGCAATACAGGTGCGCGCCTCGTGTGCCATGAAGTCGTCCGGCGTCTGGAATTGCACAGGATGTGTAGCAACTACTGGTAAATCCAGTTGTTGTGCCAGCAATACTGTTTGCTGTATTAGTTGCTCTTGCGAATGCGCCTCAGGACGATCTCTATCGTGGACACGTTGCACTTCAAGATAATAGCGGCCACTAAAAGTCTTCGCCCATTGGCGGGCAGATTGCATGGCTTGCGACTGGTTGCCTGCTTGTAACGCCTGCCCTACATCCCCTGCCGAGAAACCGGACAGCATCAATAAACCGGCATTTTTCTCTACAAGCCATTCAACCTTGATTTCTGCCCGCTCACGATACTGGTTCTCCAGGTACGCGCTAGACAGCAGCTCGCACAAGTTGCGGTAGCCTTGCTGATCCTGAACCAGTAACAACATACGGTGGGGCTGGTCACGCTGAACCGTATTTTCAACCCACACATCACAGCCGAGAACAGGCTTGAGGCCTTTGCCCCGAGCGGCTTTATAGAATTTTACGGCGCCAAACAGGTTGGCAAGGTCAGTCAGGGCAATGGCAGGCATTGCATCGTTTTTGGCGGCCTTAACGTAATCGTCAATACGTACTGTGCCGTCCACAATGGAATATTCACTGTGACAGCGCAGATGAATAAAGGCTGGTTGTAAGGTGGAAATTTCAGGTGCATCCATGGCTTTTATTTTACTCGTCATCACGCTTTTTTATCTATGCGTGGTGCAAATAATCTGGTTGACATGGTTAAAAATCGCGTTCAAGGCAGCCCTGCCAACCGCGTTAACAAGTGCTAAAAAATTAATTCCTAAAACGTTATGCACTATGATGTCAGGCATTTCTTAAATTGATCATTTGACCATGCCAAACGCGACCGCCTTGCTGGATGACCCCATCTTAGTAGAAGATAATTTGCCCAGCATTGGGCAGATATTGCCGTTTTTTCAGCTTGTGAATGCGGCGTTAGAGGATGTTTCACTGGATGCCTTTAGTGGCCAGCGAAAAATCCTGCATTTCTTCCCTGGCATTGATACACCCACAAGCGCCAACAGCGTCCGCATCCTCGATAGCATGGTTGCAACCTTGCCTAACACCGTTGTTTTGCATATCTCCGCCGACCTTCCTTTTACGACAGCCCGTTTTTGTGCAACAGAAAACCTCTCCACAGGGATACACCTCTCTACCCTACGCGGCCGTGATATGCTCAAGAACTATGGTGTATTGATGATGTCCAGCAAACTGGCAGGCTTACCTGCCCGGGTACTCATGGTCGCTGATGAAAATAACCGCGTACTACATGTTGAATTAGTCAAAGAACTTACTAACGAACCAGACTATGAAGCGGCGATGGCAGTATTGCAGCCATGATTCCCTTATTGTTTATGTGGTTGATTGCCACGCACTGACACGTTAAAGTAGAAGATTAACCACTCATCATTTATTGTTTTGGAGAAAATTATGGCAAGCGTCACGCTTAAAGGTAACCCGGTCGCCGTTGGCGGTAAGTTTTTGGCAGTCGGTGATACCGCACCTGCATTTCAACTGGCAGATGCCAAACGTAATTTGGTTGGTTTAGATGCGTATGCTGGCAAACGTAAAATTCTGAACATTTTCCCAAGCATTGATACTCCCACTTGCGCGACTTCAGTACGCACATTCAACAAAGAGGCCGGCAGCGCCAGCAATAGCGTTGTACTGTGCATTTCTGCTGATTTGCCATTTGCACAAAGCCGCTTCTGTGGCGCTGAAGGCCTGGAAAACGTGGTGACGCTGTCTACTTTCCGTGACACTGCAAAATTTGCCAATGATTACGGTGTTTTTATCACCGACAGCAGCCTGGCTGGCCTCACTGCACGCGCGGTGGTAGTGCTGGATGAAAACAACAAGGTACTGCATAGCGAACTGGTGAGCGAGATAGCTGACGAACCTAACTACGCTGCTGCCTTGGCAGTGCTGAAATAAGCCATCAACAAATAAAAAAGCCAGCAATTGCTGGCTTTTTTATTTGCTACGTTAAAGAACTTAAACGCGCTTGAATAACAAGCTGCCGTTCGTGCCTCCAAAACCAAAGTTGTTTTTCAAGGCATATTCAATCTTGAGATCACGCGCCGTATTGGCACAGTAATCCAGATCGCACTCAGGATCCTGATTAAACAGGTTGATGGTCGGCGGCGAAATCTGGTTGTACACGGACAAGACCGTAAACACAGATTCCAGACCACCAGCGCCACCTAACAAGTGCCCTGTCATGGACTTGGTAGAATTCACGACCAGTTTGTAAGCATGGTCACCGAACGTGGCTTTGATCGCATTAGTTTCATTAGTATCGCCCAAGGGTGTGGAAGTCCCATGCGCATTCATGAACTGTACCTGGTCAGGGTTCACACCCGCATTTTTCAATGCATTGACCATGGAACGACGTGGGCCGTCCATATTTGGCGCAGTCATGTGATAGGCGTCGGCACTTAAACCGTAACCTGCTACTTCGGCATAAATTCTGGCACCACGTGCTTTGGCATGTTCATACTCTTCCAGCACTAGTACACCAGCGCCCTCACCAATGACAAAGCCATCACGGTCTTTATCCCAGGGGCGGCTTGCCGTAGCTGGATCATCATTGCGGCCAGACAAGGCTCTCGCGGAGGCAAAGCCGCCGACGCTAAGCTCGGTAATTGCCGCTTCAGCACCACCGGCCACCATCACGTCCGCATCGCCGTATTCAATCATACGGGCAGCTTCGCCAATACTGTGAGTGCCAGTCGTACAGGCAGTCACCACTGCAATGTTCGGCCCTTTGAGGCCTAACATGATGGAGAGATTGCCTGAAATCATATTGATGATGGTGCCAGGAATAAAGAATGGCGAGATCTTGCGCGGGCCACCTTCGTCATAGCTGTCATTCGTGGATTCGATCAAACCCAAACCACCAATTCCGGAGCCAATTGTGACGCCAATGCGCTCGGCATTCGCTTCTGTCACTTCAAGACCAGAATCACGGAAAGCTTCCAGGCCAGCGGCCAGGCCATACTGGATAAAGGTATCCATACGGCGTGCATCTTTGGCCGGGATAAATTCCTCAGCGTTAAAACCCTTCACTTCACCTGCAATTTGCGAGGCAAACGGGGTTGGATCGAATTTAGTAATACGGGTAATGCCTGATTGACCAGCGACCAGATTGTTCCAAGCGGTTTGGGTACCAATCCCTACTGGAGACACCACGCCCAAGCCAGTTACTACTACTCTGCGTTTCGTCATAATAGAAAATCAGCCCTCTTGCGAGGGCTGATTAAAGAAAGAAGTCAATAAATTACTTGAGGTTTGCGTTGACGTAGTCAATCGCTTGTTGCACGGTAGTGATCTTTTCAGCTTCTTCGTCAGGGATTTCGCAATCGAATTCTTCTTCCAAAGCCATCACTAATTCTACGGTGTCCAGAGAATCTGCACCCAGATCATCCACGAAAGATGATGTGTTTTTTACGTCAGCTTCGTTTGCACCTAATTGTTCACAAACGATTTTCTTTACGCGTTGTTCGATGTCGGACATCTAAAATACCCCTTTGTTGATAAGTGTCGTGTACAGTAAACCGGTATTCTAGCAAAACTTGTCCAGAATACCAAAGAAACTAAATATTAAGCACAGTACATGCCGCCATTGACATGGATGGTTTCGCCTGTGATATAAGCGGCCGCAGGTGAAGCCAAAAAGGCCACCGTAGCTGCAATTTCCTCAGCCTGACCCAAACGCCCCACGGCAATACGCTCCAGCATTTTTGCCTTGATCTCTTCTGGCAACTCAGCCGTCATGTCAGTGTCTATAAAGCCCGGGGCCACACAGTTCACCGTGATACCGCGACTACCGACTTCTTGCGCCATAGACTTTGTAAAACCTGTCATACCCGCTTTAGCCGCCGCATAATTGGTCTGGCCGGCGTTACCCATATGACCCACCACACTGGAAATATTAATGATGCGGCCCTGACGGGCTTTCATCATAGGCCGCAATACGGCCTGACTCATACGGAAAACAGATTTCAGGTTGGTGTTGAGCACTGCATCCCAGTCTTCATCCTTCATACGCATCAGCAAGGTATCTTTGGTAATGCCTGCGTTGTTTACGAGGATAGTCACGTCACCATACTGTTCAGAGATTTGCTTCAATACCGCATCAATTTGTTCAGGTTGCGTGACATCCAGGGCCATTCCCACACCATTGACACCCGCGGTCTTCAAATGCGCAGTAATCGCCTCGGCGCCACTTGCAGAGGTGGCCGTGCCAATGACAACTGCGCCCTGCTTACCTAATGCTTGTGCAATGGCGGCACCAATACCACGACTGGCGCCAGTGACCAATGCTACTTGTGGATTAGACATTCATATCTCCTTATTGTGCAACAAACGCTTGCACAGATTCGTCATTAACCAGTGCCACACAAGTCATGTCAGCCACAATGCGCTTGGCCAGCCCAGCCAGCACTTTACCAGGCCCACATTCAGCGGCGTTCAATACATTTTGCGAAGCAAGCTGCTGCACCGTTTCAACCCAACGCACAGGGCTATACAACTGGCGCACCAATGCATCTTTAATCTTGTCGGGATCGCTGTACGCGGCGACATCTGCATTATGCAGCACGGGGACCTCAGGTGCCTGTACATTTACATTCTGCAAATAATCACGCAATTTATCCGCAGCTGGCTTCATCAGGTCACAGTGGGATGGTACGCTAACAGGCAATGGCAAGGCCCGTTTAGCGCCTTTCGCTTTGGCGAGTTCCATACCACGCTCAACTGCTGCTTTATCCCCGGCAATCACAACCTGGCCTGGGGAGTTGAAGTTCACGGCCTGAACGACCTGCCCTTGTGCAGCTTCGCAACACACTGTACGAACAGCTTCATCATCCAAGCCCAAAATAGCAGCCATCGCGCCCTGGCCTTCAGGCACGGCTTGTTGCATCACTTGCGCGCGGAATTTCACCAGTGGCAAGGCATCCGCAAATGAAATAGCGTTGGCAGCCACCAGGGCAGTATACTCACCCAGGCTGTGGCCTGCCATGGCGGCGGGCAATTTCCCACCCAGGGACTCGTAAACACGCCAGGTAGCGACACCTGCAGTGAGCATGATAGGTTGGGTATTTTCAGTGAGGTTGATTTCATTATTGGCTTCAGTAGCCATTTTCCAGAAATCAACACCCAGCACGGCAGACGCCTCATCAAACGTTTGTTTGACAATGGCATGTGTTTCGAGTCCCTGCATCATGCCCACGGATTGCGAACCTTGGCCAGGGAAGAAAAAAGCAAATTTAGACATATATTTTCAGTGAGTTAACTAAAATCACGCATGTTGAACATGCCAGATGAGGATTAATATTTCACCAGGGCAGAACCCCAGGTAAAGCCACCGCCGAACGCCTCCATCAACAAGGTGTGCCCCCGCTGGATACGGCCATCACGTACCGCAACGTCCAAAGCCAGAGGGATAGACGCTGCTGAAGTGTTGCCATGGCGGTCTACTGTCACCACAACCTTATCCATAGGCATATCCAGTTTCTTGGCAGTCGCCTGCAAAATTCGGATATTGGCCTGATGTGGTACCAGCCAATCGATATCGGACTTTTGCATGTGGTTGGCTTCCAGCGTTTCATCCACGATCTGGTCTAAGGTATTGACGGCAATCTTGAATACCGGATTGCCTTCCATCACCACAGTATCAGGGCCATCAGGATTACGCGGGACATGTAGGTAGGTTTCATAATTGCCGTCTGCATGAATGTGCGTAGACAGGATGCCTGGTTGATCACTGCTTTGCAAAATGACGGCACCTGCGCCATCACCCCACAGGATACAGTTGCTGCGATCGGTATAATCTGTGATACGGGTAAAGGTATCTGCCCCTATCACCAGCACGTTTTTATGCTGGCCAGAGCGGATAAAATGATTGGCAGTCGTGAGTGCGTAGACAAAACCGCTACACACTGCTTGCACATCAAATGCAGGACAGCCAGCGATCCCCAATTTGCGTTGTACCATGGTGGCGACGCTAGGAAATAATTTATCTGGTGTTGTTGTTGCGACAATAATCAAGTCTATTTCCTGCGCCTGGATTCCAGCGGCTTCAATCGCATTGCGTGCCGCCTGGGTGGCCAGGTCGCTGCTACGCTCATCTGTCACGCGATGGCGCTGCTTGATCCCGGTACGGGCGAAGATCCACTCATCAGTGGTATCAACCAATTTTTCCAGATCGGCATTCGTTAAAATAGTTGGTGGCAGGTAACTTCCAGTCCCTGCGATTCGTGCGTAAATCATTCGTGCGATTATGCCTTAATTGGGTCAAAAAACCTAACTAATCTAGCCTCAGGAAGGCTCTGAAGTAGTCAGGTGTTCAATTTCGAGCTGCGCCTGGATACGTTTCAATATACCGCTTTGCGCCTCTTCCATCGCCACATGGATGGCATGGTAAAAACCGACACTGTCGGCACCGCCATGACTTTTCACCACAATCCCGCGCAACCCGAGAAAGCTTGCGCCGTTATAGCGCCTTGGATCCAGCCGCCGCTTAAACGCTTTGAGCACCGGGAAAGCCCCCAGCGCCATCAATTTGGTCAACCAGTTACGCTTGAATTCCTGGGTCAGGAACTTGCCCATCATATGCGCCAATCCTTCAGTGGTCTTGAGCGAGACATTACCGACAAAGCCATCACAAACCACGACATCAGTCGTACCTTTGAAAATATCGTCCCCTTCTACATTACCGTAGAAATTCAAATGGCTGCCACGAAGTAGCTCAGCAGCCTGCTTGGCAACTTCATTGCCCTTAATATCTTCTGAGCCGATATTGAGCAACCCGACGGTGGGATTAGGCTTATTGGTAAGACAGCTCACCACCATGGCACCCATAATGGCAAACTGGTATAAATGCTCTGGAGTACAGTCAGCGTTAGCCCCCAGGTCGAGCATAAAAGTGCTGCCCTTTTCAGAAGGCAAGGTTGAGGCAATGGCCGGACGATCAATCCCCGGCAAGGTTTTGAGCACAAAGCGGGCTGTCGCCATCAAGGCACCTGTATTGCCAGCACTCACGCATGCTTGCGCTTCGCCAGTCTTCACCATATTGATGGCCACACGCATTGAAGAGTCTTTTTTGTTCTTCATGGCACTTTGCGGCGATTCATCCATCAGTACGACTTCACTGGCATGATGCACGCGTAAACGCGGGCTTGCTGCCACGCGCAAGACCTTTAATTCTGCCTCAATCGCGTCTTGCAAACCGACCAGGATGATATTGAGATTAGGATTTTCGTTCAGAATTCGAACAGCCGCAGGCACAGTCACATGTGGACCGTGATCTCCCCCCATGGCATCAATGGCAATCACTACTTCTTGTGAATGCTTATGTTGACCAGTTGTCATGTGATTTCCCAAGTTTATTTACCATTATTGCCCTGCGCAAAAAAACGTAGGTTGGTAAAAACGCAGGCTTACGCCAGATACACAAACGCCGCGCATTTTAGTGCGCGGCGCGTTTTAAAGCTTGTCGCTTTTATGCAGCGATTATTCGCCTTTTGCTGGCATCACTTTACGGCCACGGTAAAAACCGTTAGGGCTTACGTGATGACGCAAATGTACTTCACCAGTCGTTGGCTCAATCGCCAATGGTGGGTTTGTCAAAAAGTCGTGGGAACGGTGCATACCACGCTTGGACGGTGTCTTTTTGTTTTGCTGAACTGCCATGTTATTGCTCCAAAATCAAACCGCCACACCTCAGAGATTGAAGTTTAAGGGCAGTTATATAAACTCAAAATGCTACCTAATCCGCAATTATAAAATATTCCAGAGACAACTGCAAATAAATCCTGCAAATATCGCTTTTTGTTTACTTTTTACTTCTGAAAACCCATCAAAACACCACACCATTACTTGTCCAGTTTTAACTGCTTTAACACCGCAAACGGATTGGGCTTGTCGCCCGCCGTTTGCTGCAGATCCGTACAAGCCTCTTCATGCATCACAGCAATAGGCAGCGCCATCAGCAACTCATCCTCCACCAGCGACTCCACTGAGGACTCCTCATGAGTATCCAGCCAGTCCACCTGCTCGTCTTCCAACAAAGCTTCCGGCGGCTCATCGCACAGCGCAAACTCAAACTGCAAATCCATGGCTTGCGGCATGGGGGCAAAGCAGCGTTGGCAAACGAGGGGCAGTTCAGATTGCACAGCCAGCGCCAGCATGGGCAATGATACCTCGCCAAAATGGCGCGGAGGCAAACCTCGCAACTGGTATTGCACTCGCAGCGCCGACAAAGCGCCAGCATCGCTCACACCCAGCTCTTGTAAGGCCTCATGCAAGCGGGTTAACGACGAAAGCATCAACTCGCCTTCTATTTTTTTTTGCTGCCGGGCCAGCTCCTGGTATCGTGCCATGACCAAAAAATCTCATTTCAAATAAGCCCGATACTATAACAAACTCAACCTGTCTTGACGACCCACAGGGCTTGAAGTCCGGCCGGGAATGATATTGCACTATTTAAGAGCGCGGTTTGTTGTTATAATAACGTCGCATCACACGGCGCTATTTTCATGGGCGCATTCATGGTGCCGATTTAAAAAATCGGCCATCCGCTCTGGCGGCCACGTTGGTGCAAAACCATAACCAAACAAACTCAAACCGTTTTAAATACAAGCATTTGCTGGTTGATCAAACAGTTAAATTAACAAAAAGACTCTGTCCTTTTTTCTTGCTTTAAGGGTAATGTGTGTTTAAGAAAATTTTAGTCGCGAATCGCGGTGAAATTGCGGTACGCATTGTGCGCGCCTGCTCGGAAATGGGCATCAAATCTGTCGCCATTTATTCCGACGCTGACCGTCATGCCCTGCATGTCAAAAAAGCCGACGAAGCTTATAACATTGGTTCCGATCCTGTAGCAGGCTATCTGAACGCACATAATATTGTGAATATTGCCGTGGCTGCTGGTTGTGATGCCTTGCATCCAGGCTATGGCTTCCTGTCAGAAAATCCTGAATTGGCTGAGGTTTGCGCTCGCCGCGGCATCAAATTTATTGGCCCAGAGGCAGACGTTATCCGCCAAATGGGTGACAAGATTCAGGCGCGTAACGCCATGATTAACGCAGGTATTCCCTGTGTACCGGGCAGCGATGGCAACCTCGAATCGGTGGACGCCGCGATCAAGCTGGCAAATAAAATAGGCTACCCAGTGATGCTGAAAGCCACCAATGGTGGTGGTGGCCGTGGTATTCGCCGTTGCGACAACGAAAAAGAATTATTAAGCAATTATGACCGTGTCATTTCTGAAGCCAGCAAAGCCTTCGGCAAGCCGGAAGTGTTCCTTGAAAAATGTGTGGTTCATCCACGCCATATCGAAGTGCAGGTGTTGGCTGATTCCCATGGCAACGTCATTCACCTGTTTGAGCGTGACTGCTCTATCCAGCGCCGCAACCAAAAGCTGATTGAAATCGCCCCGTCACCACAACTGACACAGGCACAGCGTGAATATATTGGCGGCCTGGGCGTCAAGGCAGCCAAAGCAGTGGGTTATGAAAACGCTGGCACAGTTGAGTTTCTGCTCGACTCCGATAACAATTTCTATTTCATGGAAATGAACACCCGCTTGCAGGTGGAACATACTGTGACTGAAACGATTACCGGTGTTGATATCGTTCAACAGCAGATCCGCGTGGCTGCTGGCCTGCCTTTGCAGTATAAACAAAGCGAGATTGCGTTCCGTGGTTATGCCATGGAGTACCGCATCAACGCCGAAGACCCGCAAAAAGACTTCTTGCCAAGCTTTGGTAAGATTACACGCTACTACGCGCCCGGCGGCCCTGGCGTGCGTATGGACGCGGCCATTTACAGCGGGTACGTCATTCCGCCCTACTACGACTCCATGTGTGCCAAACTGACAGTGTGGGCACTGGACTGGGAAGGCGTGATCGAGCGCGGCCGTCGTGCGCTGAACGACATGATTGTGTATGGCGTCAAAACCACAATTCCTTATTACCAGCAAATCATGCAACATCCGGATTTCCGTGCAGCTGACTTTAATACCAGCTTTGTGGAACAACATCCCGAGCTGACGCAATATGACGTCGGATTACCGAAAGAACTGATGGCTGCGGCAATTGCTGCAGCGATCGCCGCCCACGAAGGCATTTGATTAACCCGCATTGCAGATATTTATTTAGATCGACCAGATTATGAGCAAAATACATGTCACCGAACTTGTTTTAAGAGATGGACACCAATCCCTGATTGCGACGCGCATGCGTACTGAAGATATGCTGCCAATCGCCAGCAAGCTGGATGACATTGGTTTCTGGTCCCTGGAAGCCTGGGGCGGCGCGACATTTGACGCCTGCGTACGCTTTTTGAAAGAAGATCCCTGGGAGCGTTTACGCAGCCTGCGTAAAGCCTTGCCGAATACACCTATCAATATGCTTCTGCGTGGCCAGAACCTGTTGGGTTACCGCCATTATTCGGACGACGTCGTCCACGCCTTTGTAAAACAGGCGGCAGATACCGGTGTGGATGTGTTTCGTATCTTTGATGCGATGAATGACATCCGCAACCTGACAACCGCTATCAAAGCCGTTAAAGCTGCAAAAAAACACGCAATTGGTACGCTGTCATTCACCACTAGCCCAGTGCATGATGTCGCCTACTTCGTCAATATGGCCAAAGAGCTTGAAGCCCTGGGTTGTGACAGCATTGGCGTGAAAGACATGGCAGGCCTGCTCACTCCAACCATGGCCGCTGAACTGGTGAAAGGTCTCAAGGCCGCCGTCAGCGTGCCTGTACACATGCACAGCCATGCCACCTCCGGCCTTGCCAGCATGGTATTGCTCAAGAGCGTGGAGAACGGCGTAGATATTATTGATACCTGCAACTCTTCTTTCTCCGAAGGTGCCAGCCATCCAACGACAGAGAGCCTGGTCGCGGCCCTGAAAGGCACTGAATACGATACCGGCCTTGATCTTGGCAAACTGCAGGAAATCACTGCCTACTTCAAAGAAGTGCGCAGAAAATACTGGCAGTTTGAAAGCGAATTCACTGGAGTGGATACCCGCGTACTGGTTAACCAGGTGCCCGGCGGTATGATTTCCAACCTGTCCAACCAACTGAAAGAACAAGGCGCACTCAACCGCATGGATGAAGTGCTAGCCGAAATCCCGCGTGTCCGTGAAGATCTGGGTTACCCTCCATTAGTCACCCCTACTTCACAGATTGTAGGGACACAGGCGGTATTAAACGTCTTGACCGGTAGCCGTTACAAATCCATCACTAATGAAGTGAAAAATTACCTGTTGGGCCAATATGGTAAAGCGCCTGCAGCGGTGAATGCTGATGTGCGCAAACAGGCCGTAGGGGATGCTGAAGTCATCACCTGCCGCCCAGCGGACTTACTGCAACCAGAAATGGCTAAGTTACAGTCTGAAGCCGAGCGTTTTGCCAACAATGAACAGGACGTACTGACATACGCCATGTTCCCGGATATCGGCAAAACCTTCCTCCAAGAGCGCAATGCCGGTTCACTGCAACCAGAACAGTTGTTAAGTAAAGAGGCCGTGACCCACCAAACAGCTGCCGCACGTTATGCGCCAAATGAATTCAATATTACCCTGCACGGCGAGACCTACCATATCAAACTGACAGGTAGCGGCCACGCCGGTGAAGAGCGCAAGCCATACTATGTCAAAGTCGACGGGATCTCTGAAGAAGTGTTTGTAGAAACACTGAGCGAGATGGAAGTCAGCGGGGGCAATTCAAACGGCAGCAAGAAAAAAGCAGCAGCGGTGGCTGCCAGCGGCCGTCCACGGCCTAACCATCCAGGCTGTGTCACGACTGCAATGCCAGGCACCATTGTGACTGTCAAAGTGAATGTCGGTGACAAGGTCAATGCTGGCGATGGCGTGCTGGTGATTGAGGCAATGAAAATGGAAAACGAAATCCAGGCCAGTAAATCCGGTACTGTGGTGGCCATCCATGTTGCCAAAGGTGACAGTGTGACCCCGGACGAAACACTGATTGAAATTCAGCCGGAATAATATCTGACTTGAAATGCTAAAATCCCCGAATCATTGTTCGGGGATTTTTTTATCCTGATGACTATCCCAACCTTAATTCTCGCCTCCTCTTCACGCTACCGCCGTGAAGTATTAGAAAAGCTGCACTTGCCGTTTGAATGCGTATCACCAAATATTGATGAAACGCCATTAGCAGACGAAAGCCCGGAACAAACCTCTCTGCGATTGGCGGAGAGTAAGGCGCGCAAAGTAGCAGAAGCATATCCGAATGCACTCATTATCGGTTGCGACCAGGTCGCCACGGTCGATGGATTACAAATAGGCAAGCCAGGCAACCATGACAACGCCGTCAAACAGCTGACCATGCTCAGTGGCAAGGAGGTGATTTTCCATAGTGCCATCTGCCTGTACAACAGCGCCAACCAGCACATGCAATCCACCATTGCGCCTTATTACGTCAAATTCAAACCCCTCACGCCCGGGCAGATCGAAACCTACCTGCGCCTGGAGCAGCCTTATGATTGTGCAGGCAGCGCCAAGTCTGAAGGCATGGGCATCGCCCTGCTCGAATATATGCGAGGGGATGATCCCAATGCCTTGATAGGCCTGCCAGTGATTGCGCTGGTCAACATGCTGCAACAAGCAGGGGTTGATGTATTATCCGTGTCACGTTCATAGCGCAAACTAAAGTCGTGTGTTAACTTTTGAACGGCTGCCGCGTTAAGGCAGTCTTAAGCGTACAAGCTTACAAACAAAAACGAGAGGATATTCATGCGACTCAGCTCCCTGCTGTTTTTTTCCCTGGGCAGTGTTTCACTCTATAGTTCACTGGCACAAGCAGAATCCGCTACCATCAGCCCGCAATCAGACCAAACTAGTGTTGCGGTGACCATCTACAACGAAGACCTTGCCTTGGTCAAAGACAGCCGTAAACTCATATTAGGCAACGGTTTATCTGCCCTGTCATTCCGAGATGTTAGTGCGCAGATCAAACCTGAAACCGCCCTGCTGCGCAGCCTGCTCCCCAACACCAGCCTGCAAGTGCTGGAACAGAATTTTGACTTTGATTTATTAACGCCGCAGAAACTGCTGGAAAAAAATGTAGGGCAGCAAGTCACAGTCATACGCACCAACCCAAGCACCGGCGCCGAGACCCAGGAAACTGCGACCGTATTGTCAGCGCAAGATGGGGTAGTACTTAAAATCGGTAACCGTATCGAAACTGGCATTCCCGGCCGACTCGTGTACCCCAATGTACCTGGCCAGCTTAAAGACCGGCCCACGCTGACCACGCAAGTGCAATACAAAGGAGCTGAACAGTCCAGCGTGGAACTTAGCTACCTGACCGGTGGCCTGCAATGGAAAGCCGACTACGTCGCTGAACTCAGCAGCAAAGAAGACGCCATTGACCTCTCAGGCTGGGTCACACTGACCAATACCAGTGGCACGGCCTACCCTAACGCCAAAGTGCAACTGGTAGCGGGTGACGTCAACCGTGTACGCGAAGCCATCCGCCCCAAAACCCTGATGATGCGTACGGATGTCATGGAAGCAGCCGCGCCCATGCCGACCGAGCAAGGCTTATTGGAATATCATTTATACACCCTGCCGCGTGCCACTACGATTGCTGAAAACCAGACCAAGCAAGTAGCATTGCTCTCGGCCCAGCATATTCCCGCCCGTAAGGAGCTGGTGCTCAGCGGATCAGATTACTACTATCAGGGCCAGTACCGCGATATCGAGAAGAAACAAAAAGTGCAGGTGTATGTCGAGTTCGAAAACAAGGAAAGCAGCAAGCTCGGCCTGCCATTACCTAAAGGTACCATGCGTGTGTACAAAAAAGATAACGACGGCACTGCGCAATTCGTCGGTGAAGACCAGATCGACCACACTCCAAAAAACGACATGGTACGCCTCAAACTGGGCAACGCATTTGATGTCACTGCTGAGCGTGTGCAAACCGACTTTAAAAACCTGAGCAAGCCAAACCAGGCTCAGGTCTATGAAAGCGCTTATACCATCATCCTGCACAACGCCAAAAAAGAGGCAGTGACCGTGACCGTGCAGGAACCGATTAACGGTGACTGGAAAATCTTGAATGAGTCGCAGCCTCACAAGAAAACCAGCGCACATCAGGCCACTTGGAAAGTGACTGTGCCTGCTGAAGGCGATGCCACGTTGAAATATCGCGTACAGGTGAAGTATTAAGGTAACCGGCAGCATGTGAGTGCTGGCTACAATTGAAATGAAAAAAGCATTCTTGCACAAGAATGCTTTTTTATTGCCCGTCATGGGATAATTCAGCTTTCTGCTTTCCTCAAAATAACTATGACTGCCGGCACTTTATATTTCATCCCCGTCCCTCTCAGCGAAGACACCACCCCGCAACAAGTGCTGCCAACAGAAGTGGTGCAACGCATGCACAGCTTGCGCCATTTCATCGTAGAAAATGAGAAAACTGCCCGCCAGTTTTTAGTTGCCAGCGGGCACCCGGTTCCGATCAGGGAATTAAGTTTAACGACACTCACCAAAGACACACCGACAAAAGATTTGCCCAAGCTATTACAAGCTATCCAGCAAGGTATCGATGTCGGCTTAATGAGTGAAGCGGGTTGCCCAGGCATTGCAGACCCCGGCGCGGCATTGGCAGCTGTTGCACATCAAAAAAGCATACGCGTGGCACCGCTGATTGGTCCCAGCAGCTTGCTGTTAAGCCTGATGGCTAGTGGTTTAAATGGTCAGCGATTTATGTTTTTAGGTTATTTGCCCAGCGATAAAACGGAACGTATCAAAACCATCAAAGGCATAGAGTTTGACTCAAGAAAACAGCAGGCTACCCAACTGTTTATCGAAACACCCTACCGCAACCAACATGTACTGGAAGACTTGATTGCCACACTGCAAGCACAGACAAGGTTATGTGTCGCATGCAATGTGACCGGCAAGGATGAGCTGATCGTCACCAAAACCGTCACGGACTGGAAGAAATCCCCCCTGCCGGACTTGCATAAAAAACCGACAGTGTTTTTGTTATTGGCATAAGATATTCAAAAGCGAATGACCCTCACGCCTTTTGTTTCCGCGCTGAGCGCCTGCTGCTCAGCCTTGTCATAACGGTTCTGCGCTTCCTGCACCTCCTCAATATGCGTTTCTGACCATACCCGCAACGCTGCTAGCAACCCCACAAGCGTTTTCCCCAATGGTGTAATCGCGTACTCCACCCTTGGTGGTACTTCAGGGTATACGGTACGAGCAATCAGGCCGTCACGTTCTAACCCACGTAATGTTTGGGTGAGCATCTTTTGTGAGATCCCGCCAATCTGGCGCTGTAACGTACTAAAACGTTTGGTTTCCGTCTCCAGCAAACCCAACACCAATACCGTCCACTTATCCGCAATGCGATTCAACATCAGACGCGTCGGACACGCTGCCTGATAGGCATTCCAGCTAGGCACGATCTGCAACGGTTGATCAATGTCTCTAGGCATGGCTTTCCCCTCTATTCAGAACTTATTCAGTCAGTATAAGTGCATTAGTTACTTTAAGGTTCCTACTTACTAAAAGTAACTATTGAAATTATCATGCACACCGTCCTAACCACGCAAGCATTTTAAAAATGAAAGGAAGACCAATGGAGCTATTTAAATACCTACTCACCACCTTGTTATTTACCACCCTGTTAACGAAAGGAAACCTCACCATGGCACAAGATCAAATCCAACAAAACAAACAACTGCTGGCAGACTTTGCCGATGCCGTTTTTGTCAAAAAAGACTTCACCAAACTGCCACAGTTCATGCAGCAAACTTATATTCAACACAACCCGTTGGTGCCACAAGGCCTAAGCGGATTTCAACATTTTTTCGCTGACTGGTTTAAAGCTGTGCCTGACTGGCAATATGAACTGGAAAAACTGGTGGCTGAAGGTGACACAGTCTGGGCCTATGGCATGTATTCAGGCACCCAGCAAGGTGAATGGTTAGGCATTCCAGCCACCGGCAAACATTACCGTATTTATGCCGTGGATATTTTCAGAATCGAAAACGGCAAACTCGCCGAGCATTGGGATGTGCTGGATACTTATGGCTTATTCAAACAACTGGGAGTGATTCAGTAGCTTATTAAAAAAGGCCTATCCAAGATAGGCCTTTTTATTGTGGGATAATTCAAGGATGAAACACCTTCAAGAGAAAGCTGTCTTAGAATTACCAATTTTCTAAGGGCAATTTTCATATTGGGTAAAGGAATGGTGATTGCAGATAAGGTTTAAAAAGCATTCTTGTACAAGTCTGCTTTTTTTATTACCCGTCATGGGATAATCGAGCTTGATATATTCCTCAATATATTTGGTTGCTGATACTTTGAATTTCACCCTATGTTTGAACATTTGATATGTTTATCTGCTGCCAAGCTTGTGAGTAGGTGACATGCCAGACCAAGAAACCAGACGTATCGCACACATCGATATGGATGCTTTTTTCGCATCTTGTGAATTGTCGCGTTACCCCGAGCTAAAAGGTTTACCCATGGTGGTGGCCGGCAGTTCTTCACATATCCCAAGGATCAGGGAAGATGGCACCCGTGAATTCTCGCGCTTGCGAGATTATGCAGGTCGCGGTGTGCTAACCACTGCCACCTATGAAGCGCGAGCACTAGGCCTCAACTCAGCCATGCCGACCATGCGAGCAGCCAGACTTGCGCCTGATGCGATTTTGTTACCTGTGAATTTTGAACTGTATCGCCATTACTCACGGCTCTTCAAAGAGGCAATTCGTAGCGTTAGTCCACTGGTTGAGAATATCGGCATTGATGAAGTATACGCCGATGTATCCACGCTACCAGGCGATGCCACCGAGATCGCACAACGGTTAAAATCTGCCGTATTCGCTGCCACCAGCCTGACCTGTTCAGTCGGCATCGCCCCGAACAAGCTATTGGCAAAGCTATGTTCAGAAATGCAAAAGCCCGATGGCATTACGGTGATCACCATGGCAGATTTACCTAGCCGTATCTGGCCCATGCCAGCAAAAAAGATCAACGGTATAGGCCCCAAAGCCAGCGTAAAACTCGAGTCACTGAAGATCAATACAATAGGGGAAATCGCTGCCATGAGCGAAGCCTGGCTGGTACAGCATTTTGGCAATAGCTATGGCAAGTGGCTGCACCGTGTTTCACACGGGCGGGACGACAGACCGGTGGTCACAGAAAGCACCCCGGTTTCCATGAGCCGGGAAACCACTTTTGAACGCAATCTGCACCCGTTACGTGACAAACCAGTGTTAAGCCAGGCCTTCACTCTCCTATGTGAACGCGTCGCCAGCGATCTTCAGCACAAGGGCTATACCTGCCGGAAGATCGGCATCAAGCTACGCTTCGATGATTTCAAAACGGTCACTCGCGACCTGACTTTACCTGCCCCCGTGAGCGACGCAAAATCATTACGGCATGCCGCTGGGAAATGTCTAAAAAGGATAGACTTAGGCAAGAACATCCGCCTGTTAGGTGTAAAAGCAAGTGGACTGATACGCGCTGATAACACCAATAATATCCAAGAACAGTTTATGCTGGATTTTACCTTTGATTGAGAGTGAGCTAACACCCATCAAACTAATCTCAAAACGGCGAAGACCGCTCAACTACTGTCCACGCATAAACATCTTATCCAGATCATTCAAACTCACCTGGAACCAGGTGGGCCTGCCATGGTTGCACTGACCGCTTCTTTCAGTCGCCTCCATGTCCCTTAGCAAAGCATTCATTTCAGTATGAGTGAGTTGCCGATTGGCTCTGACGGCCGCATGGCAGGCCATGGTACCTAAAACTTCATTTTGCCGTTCAAGCAATACACGGCTAGCGCCATACTCATGCAAGTCGCGCAATACGGCACGCGCTAGCGCGACAGCATCTGCATCTTGCAGCATGGTGGGTACCGCACGAATAGCGATGGTATTGGGTGATAAAGTGGCTAAATCAAAACCGAGTTGTTGCAAGGTGTCGCTGCCATTCAGGCTTTGCAAGGTAGCAACCTCAACCTTTTCTGCATAGAAACTGATAGGGATCAGCAAAGGTTGTGTGGAAATGGCCTGCTCGCTCAAGGCATTTTTCAGGCGTTCGTACATGATGCGTTCATGAGCGGCATGCATATCGACGACGACCAGACCCTGCGCATTTTGCGCAAGGATATAAATACCGTGTAATTGCCCCAAGGCAAAGCCGAGCGGATATTGCTGAGGTGCTTGAGCATCACTTTGATCTTGGGCCGTTGACAAATCAATGGATGACCCCGGATTGACAAGTGCTTCAGCTACATGCCCACCTTGCACATGATCCAGATTCAAATCAGGTTTTAAATCACCATACAATTGGTCATAAAACTGCTGGGCAACTGCTGGGCTGCGATTGACCGCCCTATCGGACTGATAGTCAAATACCGAGCGGGTTTGCAAAGGCATTTCCACCTGCTCTTGCGGCATGCTAAAAACAGGTGCTGCAACTGGCCTGAATGGATTAAACGGTGCCTGTACCGGCTGGCTGGCCTGAATCTCGGCCGAAGTCTTTCCTAACGCCTTGTGCAGACTATGAAAGATAAAGCGGTGTACGGCTTGCGATTCGCGGAAGCGTACTTCGGTTTTAGCCGGGTGTACATTGACATCGACCAATGAGGGATCAAGCTCCAGAAACAGGACAAAGGCCGGATGCTTGTCGCCATGCAACACATCCTGGTAAGCCTGCTTGATGGCATGCGCGATGAGTTTGTCACGCACAAAACGTCCATTCACAAACACATACTGGCTATCCCGGCTGTGGCGCTGGTATGTAGGCGAGGCAGTCATGCCCCACAGGCGCAGCCCCCCGCTATCTTCTTCCAGCCAGATACTTTGCGCGGCAAACTCACTCCCGAGCACATCAGTAATGCGTTGCTGCGGGGTATTGGCCGCCAGGCGTGAAATGGCTTTGCCGTTGTGCTGCAATAAAAAACCCACATTGGGGCGTGACAATGCCACCCGGGTAAAGGCATCTTCACAATGACCAAACTCGGTATTCTCGGTTTTGAGAAACTTGCGGCGTGCCGGCGTATTAAAGTACAAATCATGCACTTCGACGATGGTGCCTGCATCTAATGCCGCAGGGCTGATATTTTGCTGGCGTGTGCCTTCGGCGGCGATTTGCCAGGCATGGCTGGCAGCCTGCTGGCGGCTCGTCAGCACCGTGCGTGAAATCGAGGCAATACTGGCTAAGGCCTCGCCACGAAACCCCAGGCTGCCGACTTGCTCCAAGTCTTCCAGGGTTTGTATCTTGCTGGTGGCATGGCGGGTCAATGCCAGTTCAAGCTCATCTTTAGCAATGCCGTGGCCGTTATCAGTCACTTTCAGTAACTTCATGCCACCCTGCTGCAAGTAGACCTGTATTTGCGTACTGCCCGCATCCACGCTGTTTTCAAGCAGTTCTTTAAGCGCTGAGGCCGGGCGCTCAACCACCTCACCAGCGGCAATTTGACTGATTAACTGATCGGGTAAGAGTTTAATTTGCATCTCGCCATTCTACCCGTTTTGCTAGAATGGAGGCCATGTCGCTTTCCGATTTTCAGGCTTACCTCAGCCGCTTCAACCTCGCCCGCCAGTTGCGCCGCCAGCATCATTTTTATGTGGGCCCAACCAACTCCGGCAAAACTTACCAGGCCCTGAAAACCCTGCGACAAGCCAACTCTGGCGTTTATCTCGCCCCGCTACGGCTGTTGGCAATGGAGGTACGTGACCGCTTAACGCAAGCCGGTGTGCCGTGCAACCTGGTGACCGGTGAAGAGCGTATCCTGGTGCCGGGGGCGCAACATACGGCTTCAACCATCGAAATGATGCGCCCAGACCATGCCGTCGATGTGGCGGTGATAGATGAAATCCAGATGCTGATGGACCCCGACCGCGGCAGTGCCTGGACAGCCGCATTGCTGGGCGTACCCGCAAAGCGGGTATTTATCTGTGGTGCCAATAGCGTGACCGAAAGCTGCACCCGGCTACTCGATGCCTTGCAAGAACCCTATACCGTCACCTACCTCGAGCGTATGACCCCGCTCATGATTGAAGATGCCAGTATTTGTGGTGAACGCTACCATGCTGACAAGTTGCGTAAAGCCTTGCAGCCCGGCGATGCCATCATCGCCTTTAGCCGCAAAGACGTACTGACATTGGCTGCACGTATCCGCCAGTGGGGCTTTCAGGTCGCTACAATTTATGGCGCCCTGTCACCCGAAGTCAGGCGCGGCGAATCGGCCCGCTTTGCCAATGGCGAAGCGCAGATACTGGTCGCGACAGACGCCATTGGCATGGGCCTGAACCTGCCTATCCGCCGCGTGATTTTTGCCAACATCCACAAATTTGACGGCATGGCGCCGCGCCCGCTCAATGCCACCGAAATGCGCCAGATTGCCGGGCGCGCAGGCCGCCATGGTTTATATGACATTGGCTATGTCACCGTGCTAGAAGATGACGAGCAATGGCACCTGCATGAAATGCTGGGCTGTGATGACACCGTCGCACCCTTTGCCCTGCCTATTGCCGTAGGCGGCGGCGATATTGAAGCACTCAGCCAGAAAATCCCTACCTGGCGGCTGGCAGAATGCGTGGAAACCCTGCATGCGCAGTATCAACGCCAATCTGGAACGTCCGCATTGCAATGGCATGTCACGCCCTTGCAGTACCAGCAGGCATTGTTGATTGATGAAACCGCCCCCAAACTCGCGATGCGCGATAAATACCGGCTAATGTGCGCACCATTGGCGATACAGGTGCCCATTGCACGGGATTATTTTGTGCAGTGCATACAAGCGATAGACAACTATCAGCCCCGCCCGTTGCCGCTCATGCCGGAATGGTTGAAAGGCCAACAGGCAGAATATCTGGAACAAGCAGAACTGATTTGCCAGCACCTGAGCTTATATAGCTGGCTGGGCTATCAATACCCCAAGATTTTTCGGGATGGTGACTTGGTGGATGAAGCGCGTAAGAAACTCAATGGGTTTATTAGCCTAGCGTTACGGGTGCAGGCGGGTTATGGGAAGACGCAGAGGGAAGCGGAATTGGGACAGTATCGTAGATAAAGTAGCAGCTAGTTTATTTAAGTGCACTTGGCTCAAAAAATATTTGATAAAAATATTATTTTATTTCGCCTGTAGGCGAGTCACTTTCTGGTGCTTGTCCCCCAGAAAGTAACCACAACTAACGCAGTGTTGCGGCGTAGGCTAACCTTTAGGTTAAGCCACGCAGTGGCGGCCAAAGTCAAAGAGGACGACACCCAGCCATCACGGCCTTCGGCTCCCTTGCGTTGTTGGCTACCGCCGCTACGCTTAACATTGCTGCGCAAGTTAGCCTACGCCGTAACAGACTGCTTCGCAGTCTTAGTTATCAACAAAGTAAGCGGTCACGAAACTCGACCTGGCAGCTCACAAACTACGTGAGCTGCTGCGGGACTCGGACAGCCGCTCCCTTCTCTCTTACTTTGTCTCCGCTACTCAGCGTGATGAATGGGATTTTTCTCACCAAACTCACACTGTGGTAATTTGGACGTTTAAAAACTCAAACTCATTTGTTAACTCCATGAATCGTGGCAGTCACATGGTTTTCGGTCCCCTATCTGCCGCGCCGAGTAGCGCAGTCAGCGTGGGGGACTTCGGCCAGCGGCTGTCCGAGGTCCGCAACAAGTCACGTTGTGTGTGGCTTGTCAGGGCGAGTTTCGTTGGCCGCCCACGCTGATGAGCAACGCAGGAATCAAGCGGAAGCTAGGGTGCACTTTCTTTTGGTTACTTTATCTTTGGGCAAGCAAAGAAAAGTAACTCGCCTAGAGGCGAAACAGCACGTCAAATGCAAAGTAAGCCGTTCCAACAGGCGCAGGACATGCTCTACAAAGCCTGCTATACCCATCAGCGGAATGATGATCTGTTAAAGCTCTTATTTCTTCGCAAATGAAGGATTTGTCGCTACATACGACTTCACCCCCGACAGAATCGCATTCACCAATTTATCCTGGTAAGCATCATCATTCAACCTGGCTTCTTCATCAGGATTACTAATAAACGCTGTTTCCACCAGGATTGAAGGAATATCCGGAGATTTCAATACCGCGAACGCCGCTTGTTCCACATACTTGGAATGTAGCGTATTAATCTTGGCAATGCGCCCTAGCACGGCTTTACCCATACGAATACTGTCGTGAATCGTCGCCGTTTGCGATAAGTCCAGCAACGTACGCGCCAGGTCCATATCGCGTGTATCAATCGCTACGCCGCCAATCAAGTCCACCGCGTTTTCCTTTTTCGCCAGGTAACGGGCACTGGCGCTGGTGGCACCGCGTTCGGACAAGGCAAACACTGAGGAACCCTTGGCGGTGCTGTTGACGAACGAGTCAGCATGGATGGAAATAAACAGGTCAGCCTTGGCGGCACGGGCTTTTTTCACACGGTCACCCAGCGGCACAAAATAATCACCATCGCGGATCAGGATGGCCTGCATATTGTCTTCAGCATCAATCTGCTGCTTGAGTTTGCGTGCAATGGCCAAGGTGATGTTTTTTTCATGACTGCCTTTTGAGCCTCTTGCACCTGGGTCTTCGCCGCCATGCCCGGCATCCACCGCAATGGTAATGATTTTCTGGCCTGGCTTGGCCTGTTTGGGTTTATCCACGACAGCCGGTTTGTCAGCGGTTTTTTCGGCACCCGTATTGGCCGCTGGCGCCTCTGTTGCAGAATCTTTGTTCGCCATCGGAGCCGCTTCAGACTTTTCGTCACTGTTGACTATAGGCACATCCTGCAACTGTTTCGAAGGCATCAATACCGGGTTAGCAACTGCAGGATCTGCATTGCCTGTTGCTGGCGCAATCGTGATTGCCAGCCGTTGTTGCGAGCTGCCTGCGTTCATGTCTGTGACCAGTGGTTTGATCTCAGACTTGATATCGAACACCACGCGGGTGGTATGCTCGGTAAATGGCGCAATGCGGATTTTGGACAGGTAGGGATGTTGGGCATCCAATTGCGGTGGCAGGGCCTTCAGTGTGGGACTGATGGCAACATCGTCCATGTCTATGACCACACGGAATGGATTGTCGAGTGTAAACACACGGTATTTAATAGACTGGTCGACCAGCAATTCCAGTTGCACCTGGTTGCCATGCTGTTGCAGATTGGCCAGAATCACTTCTGCGGCTTCTACAAAACTGTTGAACGATAGCAAGGCTGTCAGCAGCCACGCCTTAAAAATCTTTCGAGTTACTGGCATAGTCCTTCCAACGCCAGCGGATGCTGACTAGTGATATGCAGCACGCGTCCGTGCGGCAAAATATCAAATCGGATTTCGATATCTGCGTGAGGCAACACCTGTTCGGCGCGTTCTGGCCACTCTACCAGGCAAATACTGTTTGAATTAAAGTAATCCCTGAAACCGGCAGCTTCCCATTCCTCGGCATCCTGAAACCGGTAAAGGTCAAAATGGTAACATGAAGCAATTGGCAGGATGTAAGGCTCAACGATGGTATAGGTTGGGCTTTTAACCTTGCCAACATGCCCTAGCGCATGCAGAATGCCACGCACCAACGTGGTTTTGCCAGCGCCCAGATCGCCATGCAGGTAAATCACCTGGCCTGGTTTCAATTGAGTCGCCAATACCTCTGCTGCATGCACAGTCGCTGCTTCGTCTTTTAAAATCTGTGTAGAATACGTTTCTGTCATGTCACATCAATCACATCCCGCCCCTATCCAGTTACCAGACCAGGCAGTTGCTGCACATATGGCAGCAACCATCAAAAACTGGGCGCGGGAATTGGGGTTTGGCAGCATAGGGATTACCGATACCGACCTTTCTGCCGCCGAGCCGGAGTTTTTAGAATGGCTCGCCAAACAATACCACGGCGACATGGATTATATGGCAAAACATGGTACCAAGCGAAGCCGCCCGACAGAATTGGTGCCCGGGACCCTGCGGGTCATCTCGGTGAACCTGAATTATTTACCTGAAAAGGCGGCCGATGGCTGGAAAGTGCTGGAAAGCCCGGATAAGGCCTATGTGGCCCGTTATGCCCTAGGGCGAGACTACCACAAGGTCATGCGGCAAAAACTGCAGCAACTGTGTACCCGTATTACTGAGGAGTTTGGCCAGTTTGAATACCGGGTATTTGCCGATAGCGCCCCTGTGCTAGAAGTTGCGCTGGCGACCAAGGCGGGCGTGGGCTGGCGCGGCAAGCATACGTTATTGCTTAACCGCCAGCAGGGGTCATGGTTTTTTCTGGGGGAGATTTACACCAACCTGCCGCTGCCTGTAGACTCCCCTACCACGGCGCATTGTGGCAGCTGTTCAGCCTGCATAGACATCTGCCCAACCCGAGCAATTGTCGCGCCATACGAACTGGACGCCAGGCGCTGTATTTCCTACCTGACCATAGAACACAAAAGCAGTATTCCACTTGAATTACGGCCATTGATTGGCAATCGTGTCTATGGTTGCGATGATTGCCAGCTGATCTGCCCATGGAACAAATTTGCCGTCAAAACCCAGGAAACTGATTTTGCCGTACGGCATGGACTGGATAGCAACGACCTGGTAGATTGTTTTGCCTGGACAGAAGCAGAGTTCCAGCAGCGCATGGCTGGCAGCGCCATTTACCGGATAGGTTATGTGCAGTGGCTACGCAATGTAGCGGTTGGATTAGGTAATGCCCCTAGCTCGCCAGCCGTGATTGCCGCCTTAACCGCGCGGCAAGACGATGATAACGAACTGGTGCGTGAGCATGTTGCCTGGGCATTGGCCCAGCATCAGCAACACCGTGCTTAAGCAGCTAGCAGCGCAGCACCCAGCATGCCGGCGATATCGCCCGTGCTTGATACATGCACCTTGATTTTGCCACGGAGTACCGGAATCAAATCGTGTTCCAGCCGCTGCTCAAATGCAGCCTGTAATAATGGCCATGCAGCCACCACACCGCCGCCAATCACCACATTTTCGATATCAATCACTTTGAGTACGCTCGCCAGCATTTGCGCCAGCTTACTGCCCGCATCTGCATAGACTGCCTGTGCATGCCGATCACCACTTTCGGCAGCCCGAGCGATATCCAGCGCAGTCATTGTTTGGCCTGTAAGGTCAGCATACGCCCGGCTGATGCCAGTCGCGGAAGCATACTGTTCTACGCAGCCCTGATTGCCGCAGCCGCATAAACGGCCGTCCGGCACCACAATAATATGCCCTGCTTCCAGCGCATAGCCATGCTGTCCGGCCCAAACACTGCCATTCACCACCAGCCCTGCTCCCACACCAGTCCCCAGGCCGACATACAGCAAGCCGCCAACAGGTTGCGACAACTGGCAGAATTCCCCATAGGCCGCTGCATTGGCATCATTTTCTACACGTACAGGCAAACTAAGTAACTTACCGAGATCATGACCCAGATTGACATCCCGCAGACCTGGCAAATTGGGCGACTGTGCCAACACGCCTGTGTGTGGATCTATAAATCCCGGAAAGCCTATGCCGATTGCCTGAATGCCGGCATATTTATCCAGCAACGGCCGGATAGCATCTGCCGTGACCTGCAAAATGGTTTGCCATGCCAATGCTGGCGCAAATTCCTTGCAAATGGCAGAGTAGTTAGCCCGAAAACGCGTTTCTTCAACCAAGGTAAGGCCAGAAAAAACGCCAAGACGCAGATTGGTGCCGCCGACATCCAGCCCCAGTCGATATACCGCATTTGCTTCAGACATGGAGACGGCCGCTTTCTTCTACCAGGTGCCGGAAAGATTGCTTTTTTTCATCGGTCAGTTGAGACCACTGCATGCGCCAACGCCAGTTACCCTCAGTGGTACCAGGCATATTCATGCGTGACTGGCTATCAAGCGCCAAAATGTCCTGTATAGGGACGATCGCCAGCCGGGCAATACTATTGAATGTGAGTTGTATTAATGCGTTCGGCATATCAGGATGTTCTTGTTTTAAATAGTAATGCAGATGGTTGCGCACATGTTCCGGCGCAGCCTGATACCAACCCAGCGTTGTATCGTTATCATGGGTACCAGTATAAGCCACACTGTTTTCTTCGATATTCTCTGGCAGGTAGGGATTATCTTCACCACCGCCAAAGGCAAATTGCAGAATTTTCATGCCGGGTAAATCAAAGGCATGACGTAACGCATCCACATCGGCAGTAATAATACCCAAATCTTCAGCGACCAGGCTGAGTTGTGGGTAGGCTTGTCTGATAGCCTGTAATAATGCGTGACCAGGCGCTTCTTGCCAGGCGCCGTTCATGGCTGTCGGTTCATGGGCGGGGATTTCCCAGGCTGCTTGCAAGCCACGGAAATGGTCTATGCGCAATACATCAAATAGCTGCGACTGGATATCGATACGGCCCAGCCACCATGAAAATCCATCCGCCTGCATGGCTTGCCAGTCATAGTGCGGGTTTCCCCAGCGCTGGCCGGTTTCGGAAAAGTAGTCTGGCGGTACGCCTGCGACGACGGTCATATTCAGGTCAGCATCCAGTTTAAACCAGTCAGGATGCGCCCATACATCGGCACTATCATAAGCCACAAAAATCGGGATATCACCAAACAACTGAATGCCCCGCTGGTTGGCATACACTTTAAGTTGCGCCCATTGCTGGAAAAACACATACTGGGTGAACTTAATCAAGGTCAATTTTTCCTGATTGGCCACGCTATAGGCTTGCAATGCCTGATGGTCATGCATGCGATAGGCCTGTGGCCAGCTATGCCAGCTTTGATGGTCATGTTGTTCTCGCAGGCACAGGAACAAAGCAAAGTCTTCCAGCCAGTATTGTTGCGTCTGGCAAAAACGGGCGAAGCCGGGCCAGGTAAGGCCATCGAAATTGACAGTCAGCCCGCCGCCAGACTGCACGCGAAACATGACTTTTGTCATCAGCGACGGCAATGGCATCGTGACTTCATTAGGCAGACACAAGCCATCTTTTAGGAGTTGCCTGGCACTGATCATGCCGCTATGGCCAGCATGTGCGGAGACACTTTGGTAAGGCGACTGGTCATCATGCGGCTGGTTGACTGGCAAGGTTTGCCAAACAGACACGCCCATCTCGACCAATGTGTCTACAAAACGATAGGCATCCGGTCCAAGATTGCCCTCGGGTAATGAGGTGATGTGCATCAACACACCCGCTTGTCTAGCTTGTGTCATGTGATTGGCATTCAGATAAAATTAAAACTGGTCAGGATTGCCCACGGCGCATGGTGCCTGCGTTTTCGGCATCACCGCCACCCAGGCTAATGGGCTGAGACAGGTGATTGGGCGGCGTCAACCCGAGCAAATGATAGAGATTGCTCAGGTTACGACGGTATAACTGGTCAAAACTTTGGACACTCTGCGCATTGTTGTAATCGCCAAACCACCAGAACCAGTCTGAACCTTCGCACAAGGCTAACTGTTGCTGGCATTTTTCCTTGGCATCGGCAGACAACTCATGCACATGCTGGTCATATTGGCGCTTGGCTTCACATAACAAATCCCAAGCGCGGTTTTTTGCTGGTTCACCTATCCAGGTGCTAAACGTGCCATAGACCCAGCTACCGGCACAGATGTCATTTAACAGTGTTGGCTCAGGCAATTGCTGTGTGTGCTGCATGGTCAGAATGTCACTAAACGTTGTCATCTGGATATTAGGATGATGGGCGAGCGCCTGATAAAGTTCCTGCAGGAAGTAATAGCCGTTGTAAGGATAATATTCCCAGGCATTTTCACCATCCAGAATCACGCTCACAATCGGCGTTTTATCCTCACTATTGGCCAGGATGGTTTCCAGCGACTGGACGAAATCATTCACGGCCTCACTGGCGTATTGCTTGGAGTATTCAAAGCCAATTTTGTCTGATAACTGGTCATCACGGAAAAAGCAGACGATATCCTGTTGGCCATTGGTAATTTTGTAAGGTTGGTAGAGATATTGTTGAGCGTGCTCATGCGGCAGGGCTAGCTTGCGCAAGCTGTTGGCTAGTACACCCTGCCCCGTCGCAGCCCACGCAATACCCTGTTCGGCGAGTAGAGAAAGCGCAGCATGCGAGACAGCGCCTTCAGCTGGCCACATCCCGGTAGCCTTTTGACCAAATACTTTTTCATGGTAAAGCTGGGCTGCTTCCACATGCGAAATGGCGCGTGTGTAGCCATCCGGGTAGGTCGCTGCCTGAGGAAGAGGCGCTTTAGGCATCGCATCATGCGCACTTTTCAAGTCTATCAACAGCGGCAGTATCGGATGATAATAGGGGGTGGTCGACATTTCGATCTGGCCTTTTGCCAGCAATGCCTGGTAGCGCGGCAAAATACCCTGCAAGGTTTCACTGATCACCCCCAGCAATGCCAGCCGGTCTTCAAACGTAAATAAAACCCCTTTTTGCATCAAAGCCTGCACGGTTTTATTCTTGCGCCGCAAACCTTCGCCCGTCCAGGCCAGGTGATACCAAACCAGTAAATCAGCCTTGTATTGAGCAGAAAGGTAATGAAACTGGCCATTTTGCATGAGCGGTGCAACCAGCTCATACAACTTCAACAAACGCTGGTAGTGCGGAAACGGACTCAGCATTTTTTCATGATGCGCCTTGAAGCAGCTATCGACGATGAGCTGGCACTCAGTATCGGAGATATGATCAAGATCAGGGTTGCCCAACAAGTGGAGCAAAGGATCGCGCCACACCCCGCTACGCGCCTGTTCAGCATAATCATGCAATTGTTCAACCAGAATTGGGACAAAGTTGAACGTCACCCTGGCGGCAGAAATCTGCTCCAGGTGATAGGCCATGTCGCTATAATCCTTGAGCGCATGCAGATACGTCCAGGGCAATACATAATCCCCGGTCACAAGATCGCGGTAATCAGGTTGATGCATGTGCCAATACAGGTTTAACAACAATTTTTTATCGGACATTCCTCAACCTCTTTTCCATATTACCTATTCATGTTGATGTTATTTCACACGATACAAATCCTGTCCCAGCATATCTGGCGTCACCAGTACGATGCCTTTTTCAGACACATAAAAACGCTTCCTGTCTCTGTCGAGGTCTACGCCAATCTGCATGCCAGCAGGTATTTCGCAACCACGGTCGATGACTGCATTCCGCATGACTACCCCTTCATTGATCCTGACTTTAGGCAGGACCACGGCGCCATCCAGGTCAGAGTAGTCTGCGACATGTACTCCAGAAAACAAGACGGAGTTAGACACGCAAGAACCACTGATCAGGCAGCCACCAGAAACTAATGAGTCTGTGGCTTTACCGGTACGGCCTTCATCCTTAAAGACAAACTTGGCTGGCGGAAGTTGCTCTTGGTAAGTCCAGATCGGCCACTCACTGTCATACAGGTTCAGCTCGGGGATGACTTTGGTGAGCTCCATATTGGCCTCCCAATATGCATCTATGGTGCCAACATCGCGCCAGTAATAGTTATCACTTTGTGCACCTACGCAACTATCGGTAAAGCGATGGGCTTGCACGCGGTATTTCTTGATGATGTAGGGAATAATGTCCTGGCCAAAATCGTGGTTGGACTTGCGGTCATAGGCATCCCGGATCAGTTGCTCATACAAAAACTTGGCATTGAATACATAAATGCCCATGCTGGCAAAAGCCACCTCAGGATTGTTGGGCGTGGGTTTAGGCTGTGCCGGTTTTTCGTCAAAAGCGATGACGCGGTCAGTCCCATCCACCTCAAGGACACCAAACCCTTTTGCATCTTCCAGCGGCACATTGATGCAGGCAATCGTCATATCGGCATTGCTGCGGGCATGCGTCGCCAGCATTTTTCCGTAGTCCATTTTATAAATATGGTCGCCCGCCAGCACCAGAATGTATTCACCGCCATTCTCGCGCAACAGGTCTATATTCTGGTATACGGCATCTGCCGTACCTTTGTACCACTCTTCGCCCAAACGCTGCTGTGCCGGGATGATGTTGACATACTCATTGAACTCACCACGCAAAAACCCCCAACCTCGTTGTACGTGCTGGATCAGGCTCTGTGCCTTGTATTGCGTCGCAACATTAATACGGCGGATACCGGAGTTAATGCAATTAGATAATGGAAAATCGATAATGCGGAATTTACCGCCAAACTGTACAGCCGGCTTCGCACGCCAGTCTGTCAGGTTCTTTAAGCGGCTGCCACGGCCACCGGCCAAGATAATGGCAACGGTATTCTTAGTCAGGTTACTGATAAACCGGTCGGAAGGACGTTCTTGTCGCCGGTTAACTTTTCGACGTTCGACAAACTCTGCAGCTTGGGACATGATGCTATTTCCTGTTTTCCTGATCCTGAAAATCAGCCCGCAGTCAGACTAGCGATGTAGGTGAAGCAGAGAAGGTACAACGCTGGAGAGCAGCAGGTCTGGCACTCACAGTCTGCATGATAATTCGGGTAAAGACAACGAAATTTCAAACACAAATGACGTAACTCTTAACTTTTTTTGATAGGATTGAGGCTAGTCAAAAGGACATTGCTCGCATGACAGCCAAACCTACAGTCGTCACCTCCCCTACAGACACCCTGCACCTGCAACGTATTTTGGACGCCACCCACCACAATCCTTTCGAGTATCTGGGCGTGCATGCAGAAAGCCAGCAAGGGCCATGGCATGTCCGCGTCTTCTTGCCACACGCCGAAAGTATCTACGTGAAGACTGATCAGGACTGGCAAGAAATGACCTTGGCACATCAGCAGGGGCTGTTTCTTTATACTTCGGTAATGCCTTTAACTGGTCCGATGGCCTTGAAAATTCGCCTGCGAGGTCAAAAAACCAGCTACGAGACATTTGACGCCTACAGCTTTGGCAGCACCTTATCTAAGGACGACCTGCATTTGTTTGGCGAAGGTCGCTTATACGAAGCCTATAACACACTGGGAGCAATCCCGATGACCGTCAATGGTGTTGCTGGCGTGCGCTTTGCCGTCTGGGCACCCAATGCAGAGCGTGTCAGCGTGGTTGGTAGTTTTAACCAATGGGATGGACGAGTACATGCCATGCGCGTGCTGGGCAGTAGCGGCGTGTGGGAGCTGTTTATACCGCAGTTGACCGAACACGATCTATACAAATTTGAGATACGCAACCGCGAGCACGGTCACATCATGCTCAAGGCCGACCCGTATGGCAAAGCCTTTGAAGCCAGGCCCGGAACGGCCAACCGCATCTGCCAGAGTCGCCATGTCTGGCAAGATGAATCCTGGTTGCAACAACGTCAACAACATGATTGGCTGCATGCACCATTCAATTGTTATGAAGTGCATTTGGGCAGCTGGCAACGCGACCAGAACGGACATTTTCTGGATTACCGGACGATGGCTGACGTCTTGATTCCGCATTTGGTCGATATGGGCTATACCCATATAGAGTTATTGCCCGTGGCCGAACACCCACTCAATGAATCCTGGGGATACCAGGTCACAGGCTACTTTGCACCTACCCAGCGCTATGGCAGCCCAGATGACTTGAAGTATTTTATTGACCGTTGCCATGCCGCCAATATCGGTGTGATTCTGGACTGGGTGCCTGGCCACTTCCCCAAAGATGACTGGGCTCTGGCACGGTTCGATGGCACCGCGTTGTATGAGCATGCAGATCCCAGATTGGGTGAGCATATGGACTGGGGCACTTATATTTTCAACTATGGCCGCAATGAAGTCCGTAATTTTTTGCTAAGCAATGCCTACTACTGGTTGAAGGAGTTTCACATTGACGGGCTGCGTGTAGATGCTGTGGCCTCCATGCTTTACCTTGACTACTCCCGCAAAGACGGTGAATGGCTGCCCAATGCTTACGGTGGACGTGAGAATCTGGATGTCATCGAATTCCTCAAACAGCTCAACCTCATGGTCGGCGAGCGCTTTCCTGGCGCACTCACCATTGCGGAAGAGTCCACGGCCTGGCCGGCCGTCTCCCGTCCAGTGTATGCGGGCGGACTCGGTTTCAGCATGAAATGGAACATGGGCTGGATGAATGATGTCCTTACCTATATGCAACTGGATCCGATTTACCGCCAATACCATCATAACCGCCTGACGTTTGGGCAGATGTATGCGTATTCCGAAAACTTTGTACTACCCTTCTCTCATGATGAAGTCGTACACGGAAAAAGGTCATTACTGGACAAAATGCCAGGGGATATCTGGCAAAAGTTTTCCAACCTGCGCCTGCTACAGACCATGCAGATGACCATGCCAGGCAAAAAACTCAATTTTATGGGTAACGAATTTGGCCAGCACCGTGAATGGAGCGTCAACCAAAGCCTGGACTGGCACCTGCTGGAAGAAACAAACCCAGAGCATGCATTGCACAGGGGGATTCAATCGCTCAGCCGCGACCTCAATCGGCTTTACCGCCAGCAGCCTGCGCTGCATGTGCATGATTTTGACGTTCGAGGCTTCCAGTGGATAGACTGTGAAGATGCCGGGCAGTCAATATTGAGCTACATCAGACGCGGCAATGAGCATAGTTTTGTTATAATAGTGTTGAATTTCACACCAGTACCGCGCCATCAATATCGTTTGGGCGTACCGCAACCGGGTTACTACAAAGAAGTGTTTAACAGTGACGCCGCTTGTTATGGTGGCAGCGATCTAGGCAATGGTCACGGCTGTCAGAGCGACGCTATTCCCTGGATGAACAACCCTGTCTCCATCAGCCTGGATTTGCCCCCACTGGCAGGTGTCATACTTCAGTTACAATAACTGGTTACACTGTATGCGGCATGTAAACTGGTAGTAAAGATATTGCTATGCAAGACATGGCCGGACCATGTGCTTGCAAGCCCCCAAAAATTAATTGACTTGAAAAACGATAGCAACAACATAACATGGCAAAATTAACCACACACCCGAGCTGGCACGCGCTGAACCAGCATCAAATTGAAATGCGCAATGTTCAAATGCGCGACCTGTTCAAACAAAACCCGAAACGATTTGAAGAGTTCAGCCTCACCGTAGAAGATATCCTGCTTGACTACTCCAAACACCGCATTACAAAAGAAACCTTAGCACACCTGTTTCAACTGGCGCGTGACTCCAATATTGAGCACTGGCGCAGCCGCATGTTCAGCGGTGAAAAAATCAATATCACCGAAAATCGCGCCGTACTGCATACCGCACTACGCAACCGTAGCAACACACCAGTGTATGTCGATGGCAAGGATGTGATGCCAGAAGTGAATGCGGTTCTCGCACAAATGCGTAGCTTTACTGAGCAGGTACGCAGCGGTCAGTGGACTGGTTACACTGGCAAGCGTATCAGCGATATCGTGAATATTGGTATCGGCGGCTCCGACTTGGGGCCTGTGATGGCTTGCGATGCCTTGAAACCTTACGCCAGTCCGGATTTAAAAGCGCATTTTGTTTCGAACATTGATGGTGCGCACCTGATGCGTGTACTGGAAACCTGTCATCCGGAAACTACCCTGTTTATTGTGGCGTCGAAAACATTCACCACGCAGGAAACCATGACCAATGCCCACTCCGCGCGCCGCTGGTTCCTAAACGCAGCTCAGCAAGACCAGCATGTGGCCAAACATTTTGTGGCTTTATCCACCAATGCCAAAGCGGTACAGGCATTCGGCATAGATACCAACAACATGTTTGCTTTCTGGGACTGGGTGGGTGGCCGTTACTCCTTGTGGTCAGCCATCGGTTTATCGATCGCCTTGTATGTGGGCATGGACAACTTTGAACAAATGCTGGCTGGTGGACACGCCATGGACCAGCACTTCCAGACTGCGCCGTTGGAACAGAACATGCCTGTTATCATGGCATTGCTCGGCATCTGGTATAACAATTTCTTCCATGTGGATACTCACGCGATCTTGCCTTACGACCAGGGGATGTCTCGTTTTGCAGCTTATTTGCAGCAAGCCGATATGGAAAGTAACGGTAAATTCATTTGCCGTGACGGCAGCCGCGTCAGCTACAAAACTGGACCAGTCATCTGGGGGGAAGCTGGCACCAACGGTCAGCATGCATTCTATCAGCTGATACACCAGGGTACGCAAATGGTGCCCGCTGATTTCCTGATGCCAGCTAATAGCCATTACAAAGTAGGTAGCCCGGATGACCAGCACCACAAAATCCTGCTGGCCAATTTCCTGGCCCAAACACAGGCATTGATGCTGGGTAAGACCCGTGAAGAGGCGCGTGCAGAACTCGAAAAACAGGGACTGAGTGGCGAAGCACTGGAAGACTTGTTACCGCACAAAGTATTCGAAGGTAACCGACCTACGACCTCCATCCTGTTCAAACAGCTGACCCCTTACACCCTCGGCAAGCTGATTGCCCTGTATGAGCACAAGATTTTTGTGCAGGGTATTATCTGGGACATCAACAGTTACGACCAGTGGGGTGTGGAATACGGCAAGCAAATCGCCAGCCAAATCCTGCCACAATTGAATACACCGGAAGCCGTGACTGGGTTTGACAGCTCAACCAACGGCTTAATTAATTACGCGAAGAAAATATCGTAATAAATTGATTTAAAATAAAAAAGCCTCTAGTGAGGCTTTTTTATTTTTTCCGGTGATGGTCAAACAAGTTGATTCTTGATCGCATAATGCGTGATATCCGCATTGTGTTTGAGATGCATCTTTTCAAGCAGGCGCGTACGGTACATACTGACTGTTTTGACTGATAAAGCGAGCTTATCGGCTATTTCACTCACAGAGAGGCCAGAAGCGATCAGTCGCATGACCTGAAACTCCCGATCTGACAATATCTCATGTGGTGCAATATTGTGGTCCGTCCCCACCTGTTCTGCCAAAATTTCTGCGACGTTAGGTGTGATGTACTTCTTGCCTTTCGCCAAGGTATGAATCGCTGTCAGCAACTCTTCTGAAGCGGTATGTTTGCATAAATAGCCTGATGCCCCGGAACGGATAGAGCGCACGGCATATTGCTCCTCCATATACATGGATAACATCAGGATATTGAGCGCAGCATTTTCGCGTTTAATCAGCTTGAGTGCCTCAATGCCGGTTTTATCAGGCAAGGAGATATCCAGCAACATGACATCAGCGCTCAACTCTCGCACGCACCTGATTGCCTGCGCCACATTTTCCGCCTCGCCTACCACTTCAATATCACCACTGGCGATCAATATCTGCTTGATCCCAGAACGTAAAATGGCATGGTCATCAACAATAATGACTCTAATTTTAGTATCCAAGCTGTTTCCTCAATATTTGCCAATGTAAAATTGGTCTTCTAAATTTATTGTAAAACGCTACGGCCATTCTGTCACGATGCGATGGCAATCAGCGGGACTCGTACCTGGATGCAGGTGCCTGAACCCTGCGCATTAGGCACAATCTGGCATTCGCCTCCCAATGCTGCTGCGCGTTCTTGCATACCACGCAAACCAAACGAGTTGGGCTTGATTTTATCGGCAGGGGCAATCCCCACACCGTTATCGGAAACTGTCATCAACAAGGTCTGCTCAACCAAAGAGAGCTCGACTGAAACCTGATCGGCCTGTGCGTATTTCGCAATATTGGAAAGCGCCTCCTGGCAGATACGGAACAATGCCATAGACTGATCCGGATCACACTCCAGATCACGGCAGTCAGTCACAAACATCGCCGAAATGCTTAATTGTTTTTTGAATTGGCTCACTTGCCAATCCAGCGCATCTACCAAACCGAGATCGAGAATATTCGGGCGCAAATTGCCTGATATCCTGTGTACAGCATCAAAGGTTTGATCAATAATCGCCTGCAACATGTTCGCCTGTTCCAGGTTGACAGGCTGGCCCTCTTCGATTTGCTGGATGATGGTGGAAAGACCCAATTTCATAGCGGTAAGATTGCCACCAAGGTCATCGTGAATCTCACGCGCGATACTGACGCGCTCCTGCTCCTTGACCTGGTGAATATGCGCAGTCAGTGCCTGCAAATCACGCCTGGCCTGCTCAATCTCTTGCTTTTCGTGTTTACTTTGGCTGATATTGAGCATGATGCCATCCCATTGCACAGCACCCTGCCCCAAGTCACGTACAGTCGCCCGGATATTCACCCATTTCATGTCTTGCCAGTCAGCAATCCATATCCGCCCTTCCCAGTCCAAGCGTTTATGATGTCTAGCCGACTTTTGCAATTTCTGCTTGAACTGGCTGGCAGAATGCTCTTCCATGGCCTGAAACAAGGTTTGCGCGTCCTTAAGCAAAGCCGCAGCAGGAATGCCTAACAGTGCCTCGCAGCCTTCACTCAGGTAGGTAAACACCACTTGACCATCTTCGGCCATGTGCATTTGAAATACCAGACCGGGGATGCTGGAAACAATCGCAGAAAATCTGCGCTCGCTCTCATGCAAGGCATCCTTGACACTATCGACAGGAACGTTGCCAAGAGAGGAACTGACGGCAGATGGATGGATAAAAGGAGTGGACAATTGGCACCTCAATCAAGATGCCAATTAGCATATCATGCCAAAGCGTGGCTGGGTATGCCTGCCACCGTTTTATGAGGAAAGCCCTTGAATACCGTGGTGCATGTCCAAAATAATTATGGGTTGGCCTCCAGGTCGACTTCGGTCATCACACGGTTTTTGCCACTCTTTTTAGCCAGGTACATCGCTTGGTCGGCCCGTAGCAAAATCGTTGCCACGTCATCCTCAACCTTAAACAGCGCCACACCAGCACTGAAAGTAATCAGTAGTTTCTGGTTATTACCCAAGAAGTACTCCTTGGTCAGCGAGCGCTGCAAGCGCGTCATGGTCACTACCGCTTCGGTCAGGTTGGTATTGGGCAGTATGACCACAAACTCTTCGCCACCCATCCTGGTCACAATATCGGTTGGCCTGACTGCACGCTTGATCACGCTTGCCAGATGCTTGAGTGCAGAATCGCCTGCAGCATGCCCATGCTGGTCATTAAGTATTTTAAAATTATCAATATCAAGCAAGGCCACACTAAGTGACTCGCCACTACGACGGTGGCGGGCGATTTCGGTATTAAATGCTTCATCCATGCCGCGTCGGTTGAGTACCCCTGTCAGTTGATCAATCCGAACAACTTCACTCAATTGCTGCAACTCTTCTTGCAACTTTTGCATGCGCAACTGGGTATCACTCGCCACACGCTGCTGATTCAGCAAATCATCACGCGAACGCATGATATCCGTCTGCATCACGGAAGTATCACGCATCAAATGATTAACCAACTCATTGATTTTAATCAGATCATCCGTTTTTGATAGCTCTTGAGCGTAACTCTCGATCTTGCCACCATATAGTTCACTCGCATCCCCCATGTATTTCAGCTTGTCAATAAACGTACTGATCATGGCTTTAAACGAATTACGTGCTTCGATCAGGCTATGTTTGACCAAGCTTTGTTTATAAATCACTTCTTTGAGGCTTTTTTCTGCCTGCTTGAGTTTGGTTCTATCTAGCGGACCGCTGATAATGGACTGCACGGCATATACCTGGCCACTGAGCCAGCCATCCTCTGCCACTAGTTCTCCAATATTTGAAAGTAGCAAATGTAAGAGATCAATAATATCACCACGGACATCATCTTCTTTGGCACCTATCACTTCCACGCGTAACAACAAGGCTTTAAGGGATTTAGCCAGCGCTTCCCATTCCTTGAGTTTTTTGGCACGCTCAGTACTTTCTTGCAGGGCCACGGCCTCAGCTTGCAAATCAGGATAGCCTTCCAGGCGAGGAATCAATCCTAATTGTAAGGTTTGTTTCAAGAGCGTTTGCAGGATGGTGAAAGCACCATGAAATTGTTGTATTTCATTAGGCAGACTGGCGGCTTCACTAGAAGCATTGGCTAGCTCTTCTCCAGCAGTCAAATCGGCCAAATTGGTCAAAGGCACCCCTTCAACCCGCGCATCTGCAGGCAACCAGTGGTTAGCCATGCCGATCAGCTTGTCTGCCAAGGTTTCATCGTTACCAAAGTTAATCAACACACGTTCTAATGTCTCACGCTTTCTGGCAACATCCACACCACTGCGCTTGTCATCCCAGGCTTGCAGCAAGGTACGTATTGCCTTTGGCCATTTGGTCGAATGGTTCAACTGAGACTGCATAGACTCAGTCAATAATTCGCCAAGCCCCTGCCAGTTGTCCTGCTTGAGTAATTTTTCCCAGCGGTTGATCCAGTTTGTCTGCTCTAATGAATCATGTGGCAACTGTTTAAGTGCTTTACGCAGTGCACTTGCAGCATCTTCTTTTGCCGGCTTGCCCGCCACCTCAAAATAAATTTGCGTGTAATTGTCCGGCGTCGGCTCCACGCGACGCGCAGCCATTTGCTTGATGGTTTCGCGGGCAATTTCAGAGGCGGTCATGGGTCCGTTAGCTGCCATAATGATTACCACAGTATTGGTTGAAAATAGGGATGATTATGCCGGGAAAAAATAAGCCTGTATGTCATTATAAGAAGGTAGATTATTGGTCATTTCTCATGCTTGTCATCCGCCTTAGAAAACCAGCCTGGTGAAAAAATAAGCCGGTAAAAAAGGTTTTTTGCGTTACAATAGTGTCCGCGGGCCTCCCCGCATTGTAAGGTAGCCAATCTGGTCAGGTGCGGAAGCAAGCAGCCACAACTATCAAGCAAGTGCCGGGGGTTGGGCTCGCCCCTTTCTCTCTTGCCTCTTGTTTGTCAGACTTACCAAAAAATTAACGACACATTAATTTTACGTTCGCAAGCATGAGCAGGCAATTTAGGCTAAAGTACGGGTTTGCCCATAGCATTTAATCAGTAGAGTGCGCGATGTCTTACCAAGTATTGGCGCGTAAATGGCGCCCAAAATCCTTTGGCAGTTTGGTCGGCCAAGACCATGTCGTTCAGGCCCTAAGTAATGCCCTGAGCCAACAGCGTCTGCACCATGCCTATTTGTTTACCGGCACACGTGGCGTTGGTAAAACCACACTGTCACGTATCCTGGCCAAATCCCTTAACTGCGCCACTGGCATTACAGCCAATCCTTGTGGTGAGTGCGAAGCCTGCCTGGCCATTGATATTGGCCGTTATGTCGATTATGTTGAAATGGATGCCGCTTCTAATCGCGGCATTGCTGACATGGTCAGCCTGCTGGAACAGGCGATTTATGCGCCATCCTCTGGCCGCTTCAAGGTCTACATGATAGACGAAGTGCACATGCTGACCAAAGAAGCGTTTAATGCCATGCTGAAAACGCTGGAAGAACCGCCGGCACATGTCAAATTTATCCTGGCGACCACAGACCCGCAAAAGGTCCCGGTCACCATCCTCTCACGCTGTTTGCAGTTCAACCTGCGCCAGATGGCCAGCAGCACCATCACTACGCACCTGCAAGATATTCTTGGTCAGGAACAGATTGCTTTTGAGTCACCAGCCTTGCAACTTATTGCACGTGCAGCCAACGGCAGTATGCGCGATGCCCTATCACTCACCGACCAGGCCATTGCTTATGGCAACCAGTCTGTGCGAGAGGGCGACGTTCGCAGCATGCTGGGAGCGATTGACCAGAGCTATTTATATGAATTATTGCGCGCATTGATAGCCAATGATGCCGTCACTTTACTTAACATTGCGCAGCAAATGGAGTCGCGTAGTATTGGTTTTGAAAGTGCCCTCAATGACTTGGCGGCGCTGTTACATTTGCTGGCAGTCGCACAACATAGCCCGCAAGCCATTGCAGACGACCATCCAGAACGCCAAACGCTGCTGGATCTGGCGGCGATCCTGACAGCCGACATGCTACAACTGTATTATCAGATTTGTATTCTTGGTCACCGTGACATCGGATTGGCGCCGGATGCCTATGCCGGGTTCACCATGACTTTGTTGCGTATGCTGGCGTTTAAAGCAGACGCTATGACACCTGCAGTGCCAGCAGCTGGCAGCAGCACTCCACAGGAAGGGTCTTCCTCCCGTGGCCATGCTGGCGGTGGCGCTAGGGCTGCACTCGCACAAAGCCGCCAAGTGAGCCCCCAAACAGCAGGAGCAGCCCCCATCATGGCAACAGTTTCCCAAGAACCTACGCCAGCAGAAGTAAACAGAACGGTGCCCCCTCGCACAGACCCAGCACCAGCCATTACTGTCCCGGTGATTCCTGAAATTGAACAGATTCCGCAGCAGGCATTTTCATCGCCTGTGATGTCCGCTGATAATCCCCCATTAGCCTGGGATGGCAATTGGCGGGCTCTGGTGGAGAATCACTTGAGCAAACTTGGCCTGGTACGGGCATTGGCACAAAACTGTGAGCTGGTGAACTTTGATGGCGATGAAATGACCTTACGTATCAGTGAAGCGCACAAACATCTTGCCAGTGCTAATTACCTGGACAAGCTGAACACGGCATTGAATAACCATTTTGGCCGTCGGTTGAAACTGAATATCATCACAGGCCAGGAGGCCAATACGCCAGCCAGGCAATTAGCAGTTGAAAAGGCAGAACTCCAGGACCAGGCAACGCAAGCTATTATGAGTGACCGTTTTGTCCAGGGCCTGATGCAAGAAATGGGTGCGACCATCGTGCCCAACTCCATTAAACCATTACATTAACCACAATCACTTTTAGGAGCAGACAAATGATGAAAGGTGGCATGGGCAATATGATGAAACAGGCCCAGATGATGCAAGCCAATATGCAGAAAGTCCAGGCAGAACTGGCAAACACTGAAGTTGAAGGCATTGCCAGCAACGGCATGGTGAAAATCACCATGACCTGTAGCAATGACGTCAAACGCGTGCAAATTGATGACGCCGCCATGGATGACAAAGAAACACTGGAAGATCTGATACTCATTGCCCTTAAAGATGCCAGAACCAAAGCGGAAGCGACCAGCTCGGCCAAAATGGGCAGCGTAATGCCTGCAGGCTTCAAACTGCCTTTCTAAACAGGATTTAAAGCTTGAACAATCCTGCCGTTCTCGAACAGCTGATCAGCGCGCTTCGCTGCTTACCGGGTGTGGGTCCCAAGTCGTCCACACGCATGGCTTATCACCTCCTGCAGCGGGACAGAGAAGGTGCGCAAAAACTGGCTGCGAGTTTGCAGCAGGCGCTGGACAAGCTCGCTCATTGTGATTATTGCAATAACTTCAGCGAACACCAGGTATGTAGTGTGTGCCTGGAAACTAGCCGTGACAAATCAACGCTATGTGTGGTCGAAATGCCTACCGACCTGATGATGCTGGAAAACACCCGCAGTTACCAAGGTCAATATTTTGTACTGATGGGCAAACTATCGCCCATGGATGGTATAGGCCCCAAAGATATTCATCTCGATAAACTGCTCAAGCGCGCGCAAGATCCCGCAATTCATGAAGTCATCCTGGCCACCAATTTCACCTCCGAGGGCGAAGCCACTGCCCACTATATAGGCCAGATGCTCAAATCACGTGGCATCCGTGTGAGCCGGATTGCCCGCGGCTTACCTATGGGTGGTGAAATTGAGTACGTCGACAGCGGCACCCTCTCGACAGCCTTGCTGGAACGCAAGGTTTTGACTTAGTGAGTAACACCATTTTCCAACAGCCCTGCAAGAGCATCTCATCGCCACTGACGTATAAACGTGCACGTTCCGCACCAATTTGATGCAGGCAATTAGATCGTTTCGTGGCTTTTATGCCCGCTCATCATATAAATAAATCCCCTTTGCTTTCGTTATAGTCATCATGCGGACTTAGCAAAGAACCAGCAGAATATTTGCCTGCCTGGTTCTGGCTAAGCCAAACAATAAGCAAGCTGTAACAATCTAACAAAAGCAAAGTGACTCTTCATGGAACTATTTCTGCATACTTTCGACGCCAACCTGCATGCCAACCGGGAAAACCCGCGGTTTTCAGGGGTCAATCAAACCTCATTTAGCTATCAGACCGAAGCTGAGTTGTTGCAGATACTCGACCAGATGATTGCACAGGAATCAGTACATACGCTAAAGGATACCTGGGTGCTTGTTTCCGAGGATAACCAACCTGTCAGCCCCATGGAGGCGTTACAGGCAACCATGCCGTTTAATACATTCTATGCGCGTCACAAATACCCCTGGCTACTGTCTGATCTTGAACCTCATGTGCAAATGCATTACCAGCCCATCGTAGACTTTGGTCAAAGTGGCAAGGTTTTTGGGTTTGAAGCGCTTTGCCGCCTGAAAACACCTGAAGGTAACTGGCTTAACGGAATGGAAGCTTTTGCGCTGGCCGCCGAAGTGAAGCGCACACACGAACTGGATCTCGCCTGCCAACACCTGGCTCTACTAGGCAAGTCCCAATCTGTTTCTGCTGATAAACCTATTTTTATCAATGTATTACCGCAAACCATTATGAGCCCGGGCTGGCTGGATTTCATTTTAAAAATCCTGGCGCAACACAATATTGATAAACGCGACGTAGTGATAGAGATTGTCGAAAGTGAGAAAACCAATCCGGAAGTACTGGCGCGAAATTGTGATGCAATCCGCATGCACGGTTTACGCATCGCGCTCGACGACATGGGATCTGGTTTTAATGGCCTGCGCATATTGGCGGAGGTCCGCGCAGACTTTATTAAAATTGACCGTGCAATTGTCCATGAAGCGCAAGGCAGCCGAGTGAGGACCGTGTTACTGGAAGCCATTATCTCGATGGCACAGCGTTTAGGCTGCACCATCATTGCCGAAGGTCTGGAACGCGTTGAAGATATCACTTATTGCCAGGATTTAGGCTTGCATTACGCACAAGGCCATTATTTCGCCCATCCGCAAAGCACGCCCAGCGAAAAAGTGACCGCATTGCCTCCACGTGATGAATCCCATCGTTCTCACATTCCCGATGATTTTCATATCGGTGAATATATTAGCCATGGCCTGACAATTGATGTAAGTGGCACCCTCGCCGAGGCAAGAAACTTATTCAATGCGCATGCCGATGTTGCCATCGCGGTGGTATTGGATGGACAGACACCATTAGGTGTTCTACGACGTGGCAAAGTGTTTTCAAAGAAAGTCTCCGGCCTGGGCGCCTGCTGTGACCCATTGCCTAAAGTCATTAACCATCTCATGCCTTCTTCCACCCTGGCGCGTATTTTTTACCTGGAACGCAGCAATACGGATATATGGATCGCGGTTAATGAAGAAGGTGCCTATGTCGGCATCTTGCAACCCATGGAAATCATGGCCCAGTTGATTAGCCGCAAAGCCACAACGGGTAACTTACATCCCTTGAGCCATCTGACGACAGGTCCTACCTTGAGGCAAACGCTGGACAATAGCTTGCGCAACAACCCGAATACCCAACTCGTTTATATTGATCTGGATCACTTCAAGGCTTACAACGATCGCTACGGCTTCATCCGTGGTGACGCCATGATCCGCTTGTTATCAGAAATTATCCGTCAGGAGTACCAGGATAAATCCGGCGTGATGGTCGGCCATATAGGCGGCGATGATTTTGTGCTTATTTATGATCACAAAGCGCCCAAGCTTACGGAGACGCTGCTGCATATCATTAGCCAGTTTCAGGCCTTGGCGGTACATTTGTATGATAACAGTGACTTGGAGCGCGGATTTTTCACGACTGAAGATGGTAAAGACCATCCGGTTGCCAGTGTTTCTATCGCAGTAGTCAACGGCACACAAGGCACATTGGAAAATAGCGTCATGGCTGCAGAACGGGCCGCTGTTCTTAAGAAAATTGGCAAAGCCAATATCGGCAGTATTATCGTTGTGGAAGATACGCCACCACAACCAATATTACCTAAAAAAGAATTCTATTCCGGCTGGCAACAAAAAGCCTTATCCGCCTTGCAATCGCTACTGAATATCCAGCGCTCAACGGGCTCGCACGATCTGGATAGCTGTTTTTCCGAATTCCCTTATTTTGAAGTGATTTTCGAACTGGAGCCCAACGGCATCCAGCGTTATGCTAACTGGATCAACCCGAACATGTACGGCAAAATCAAGGCGGGCGGTGCAGGGATAGATCGCAGTCAGCAAGCGTACTATCAAAAGGTCGCAGAAACGCATGCCCCTTACATTTCAACGATTTACCTGTCTACAGCAACGGAAGATTTCTGCCTCACGGTATCATTGCCTATCCTTAATGACGATGGCTCCCTGAAAAGCATTCTTGTTGCCGACATCAATATTGCGGCCATGGCCGTCCTGAGCAGCTCGCGCAATTAAAGGATGCGCCGAATCCATGAGCAATCGTTACAAGTAGCCAAGCAAGTCCTGTGGATGCGCTATGCAAGCATAAGCGCCCCACTGTTCCGGTTTGTCCGTGACAGACAGATAACCAAATAACGCTACCAGTGTTTTCATGCCGGCAGCATTACCGGCTTGTACGTCACGTTCTGCATCGCCGATATACAATACGGTTTGCGGATTTATTGCCATACGTTCGCAGGCCAGTAACAAGGTTTGTGGCGAAGGTTTAGGTTGAGGCGCATCATCGCCACTAATCACCGCCGCCGCACGGATATCCAACCCCATATGCGCAACCATTGGCTGGGTAAAGCGACGTGGCTTATTGGTGACAATTCCCCAACGCAAGCCACGCTGCTCAATGGCCTGCAGGGTTTCTTCCATGCCATCAAACAGGAGAGGCTGACGTGTCATTACCTGTGTATACAAGTCCAGGTACTCAGTGCGCATGGCCTCAAAACGGGTATCGGTTGGTAACAGGCCAAACCCAACCTCTAGCAAGCCACGCGAACCATGTGAAGCGTACGGTCGGATAGTTTCTTCAGGCAAAAAATCCAGGCCGTGCCGCTCACGTTGCAAATTCAAGGCATAGCCTAAATCAGGGGCGGTATCAACCAGCGTCCCATCCAGATCAAACAAAACAGCTTGCATGTCACTTCCTGTCAGGCTTCCTTGATGGCATGCAGCATGTAATTCACACTGGTATCCGTGGTGAATGAGTATTGCTTGTTCAGCGGGTTATAAGTCACACCGGTCTGGTGCTGCAACTCCAATCCCGACTGGCGCATCCAGGCTGCCAGTTCTGAAGGTTTGATAAATTTACTGTAATCATGCGTGCCCCTGGGCAACAGGTTAAGTACATACTCAGCACCCACGACCGCCATGAGATAGGCTTTGGCATTACGGTTCAGCGTTGAAAAAAAGACATGCCCTCCTGGTTTGACCAACGCTGCACAGGCGCGTACCACGCTGGCAGGGTCAGGCACATGTTCCAGCATTTCCATACAGGTCACAACATCAAATGTCTGCGGCTTTTCCTGTGCCAATGCTTCAACCGTCACGCAACAGTAATCCAGTTGCACATTCGCCTCCAGCGCATGTAACTGGGCCACTTGGAGAGACTTTTCTGCCAGGTCTATGCCAGTTACCTGCGCGCCGCGTTTTGCCATGGACTCACTTAAAATGCCGCCACCACAACCAACATCCAGCACTTGTTTACCCGAAAGCTGTGCCCGACTATCAATATAATTCAGGCGCAAGGGATTTAATTGATGCAATGGCTTAAAGACGCCTTGCGTATCCCACCACTGATGTGCCAATTCGGCAAACTTATTCACTTCTGCTGCTTCTACATTCGCCATATCGTTGTTCCTTCTATTTTCAAGGGTCTATTGCAATTTAAGTTGCCACTGCAATGCAATAGACCGTAATTCTTCCGTTTCTATGCCAGCAAATGTTGCCTGCCCATCATCCTGACGCTGATAACACAAGCGGCCATCGACCCAGGTATGTGTCACTTGCTCACGGCTGGCGACATAGACCAAATGTGAAACAGGATCAAAACAAGGCAGACTATTGAGGTCATTGAGCTTGACGGCGACCAAGTCGGCCTGCTTCCCTACTTCAATGCTGCCAAGCTTGTCCTGCAGCCCCAGTGCGCGGGCACCACGCATGGTGGCCATTTCCAATGCCTGGTATGCCGGCAAGGACTCTGCATTCTGATCTGCCACTTTGGACAATAAAGCTGCTGTACGCATTTCCTGCCAAAGGTCTACCCGGTTATTACTGGCTGCGCCATCTGTGCCCAACCCGACATTGATGCCCGCGCGTAATGCCGCGGCTACCGGGGCTATCCCGCTCGCCAGCTTTAAATTGGAACAGGGACAGTGTGCAAGATGCGCCCCTTGTATTGAAAGAGTTTCCAGTTCATTTTCGTCTAGATGGACGCCATGTGCCAGCACACTACTTGGACCAATTACTCCCAACGCCAGTAAACGCTGCAATGGACGTACCCCAAACTGCTCCAGACTTTGCTGTATCTCTGCTTGTGTTTCATGCAAATGGGTGTGAATACCCAGGTTTAATTGCTCAGACAGGGTCGCAATCTGCTCAAAGGTTTGATTGCTCACTGTATAAGGCGCATGTGGTGCAAATGAGAAACTGATATTTTTATCGGATTTATACTGGTCACGCACTTCGGTGCCTAACCTGATGTAATCACTGGCTGTTGCGGCGTAATTGGTGGGAAATTCCATCACCGTCAGCCCAATGTTAGCGCGCATGCCTAGGCGTTTGAGGGCTTCAATAGTCGCTTGCGGGAAGAAATACATATCATTGAAGGTCGTCACTCCCCCACTCAACATTTCCGCGCAAGCTAATAAGCTGCCATCATGTACAAAAGAAGTGGATACCCATTTTCTTTCTGCAGGCCAGATATGTTCATTAAGCCACGGCATCAAGGCCAAATCATCCGCATACCCTTTCAGCAAATTCATGCTGCTGTGCGCATGCAGATTAATCAACCCGGGGATTAATGCATGCTGGGAACAATCGACTACTGGCCAACCGCTTGCCCATTCGGGGATTTCGGTCTTGGGTACTATCGCTACAATCTCTCCATCCTTAACCAATACTGCATGCTGCTCCAATAATGTTTGCTGCGTGTCTACAGTAACCAGCCAACGCGCTTTAATGATGTATTGTGTGTCAACCATAGCGCGATTATAACTGAGGCATCATGCAAAATCCTGACTCAGGGCAATAGCCATAAAAAAAGCCACGCATTCGCGTGGCTTTTTATTCAGACATCAATCTGATTATTGGCAACCAATTTGTTTAGTGCCTTCAGCGCGGATATCAACGCGACGGTTAGGTTGCAAGCAAGAAATCAGTTTTTTCGTTACTTTCTTACCTTCGCACTCAACCACTGGCTCAGATTTACCTTTGCCTTCAGAAGTGATGATATTGCTATCTACACCCTGTGCAATCAGGTAGTCAGCCACCATCTTCGCACGACGCTCGGACAGTTTCTGGTTGTATGCATCGGAACCGATACGATCTGTGTGACCTGTCACGATCACAGCGTTAATTTCTGGGTTAGCCTTGATCTTGGCTGCAGTTTCTTCCAGAACCTTACGGCCTTCTTCACGCAGGTTAGCTTTGTCAAAACCAAACAGCTTCTCAGCGCTCACTGTGACTGTTTCATTTTGTGGCTTACATACTGGAGCTGGAGCAGGTGCTGGGGCTGGAGCAGGCTCTGGTGCTGGTTCAGCTGCAGCCACTGGTGCTGGTTCTGGTGTTGGCTCTTCAACCACTGGTGCTGGCGCACCGAAACGGAAGATACCACCCAAGTTCACTAAAGTATTGCCGATTGTTTCTGTATCACTACCTACAGCAGCAATATCAATTTTCGCACGGCTCCATTGGTGACGTACATCGGCTTGGATACCAAACTTATCATTAAACAGATATTGAGCGCCCAAACCAACGTTTGCCATCCATGAAGTTTTTTTACCATCGACATCAAAGCCTGGGATTGAATAATCAACATTATTACGCGCTGCGCCAATACCAGCTAATAGGAATGGACGGAACTTGTCACGGCTAAACATATACAGTGCATCCAGACCTAAAGCAGTTTGCTTGTATTTGCCGCTAGCACCAGCAATGCCAGTATCTTCATCAGCACGGTTATAGCCCAAGCGACCTTGAATGTCCCAGTGCTCGCTCAGCTCTTTACCAATGGACAGGAAACCACCACGGCCATTGTCAGCTTCGAGATCATTGTCAGTGTTCATGTAAGTTGCACCAGGAACAACGTACCAGGCACCACGGTACATGTCTTCAGCCTGCGCAACTTGCGATGCAAATACAAATGCAGAAGCAATTGCCAAGCCTAAAAAACTTTTTTTCATTCATTGACTCCTTTGTTATTGGGCATTTTCGCCACATCTTTGAAAATACTTACATGTTGAACTATACGCAAAGCGCTGGACGGGTGCAAGCCTATGCACCCCCTCATATAAGCATTTATTGGGTTTTAGACCAATTATCCAACAAATTTTCCGGATACTTTGGACATCAACTGATAAACACGCTCAGCTGACAAACTCTGCGATCGCAATCCATCCTCGCAGACACCACTGCGAAATCCAAGATAATCAGGATCGAGCGTTGAAAGCACTTCGACATGTGTCAACGCAAGCCCACCAGCAATACCAACTATCAAATGAAGTGACTTTGCAGTGCTTATAAACTTGGAAAGCACAGGCATGGCAACCATATCCACCAAAGCACTGGACTTCTGCACAGTATCGACCATCACGCCCCAATAGCCCTGCATGGCCAGCGAGTGCAATCGTTTATCCAGGCTTGAGTCAGTCAAACTGGTTGGCAGCAGTACGGCAATCAGCCGGGTGCCCTGGGCCAAAAAACCATCAATAATGTCCTGGTAAGCGGGATCGGCCCAGATGGATTCGGGCAATTTAATCACCTCTACACCAACCTCTAAGCGACGTTCAATTAATGTAATCAAATCGTCTGCAGTAGCGCAGTTGTCGCCTATTGTGGCACTGACGACAATGCCTGAGGTCTCAAATTGCTGCCGATGTGCATGCACAATATCGGCAATCACTTTTGAAGTTTCTATATCCAGGGCCGCTAATGCGCCATGGCTGGTATCTTTCAAATCAATCAGTGGCACGCCTGCTGACAACACCAGTTGCGCTTCGGTGGCGGAATTCACGCTCACTAACACTTGCATCTGCTGACTCATGCCTGCTGCATTCCGCTTTGTTGTGCCAGATGGTTATTAACGCAATCGACTAACCATTGCCAGGCTTCTTGCTCACGCGGGCCTGCGGTCTTGTCGATGGCAATTTGCAGGTATTGCATTTCTTGCGTGATTTTATCAATGGGCAATCGTTGCAAACGGCTCACCAGTACGGCCAACTCAATGACGGCCGCCTGGGCACGGTTAAAACCCATAAATGGTGCATGAGACTCGCTGTGCAAAACCCGCATCCATAATTTCGGACGAGTGTCATCGTCTTCGACCTGTTCCAGCGTGAGCACATGATGTGCCAAACATTCTTTGAGCCTGACACCTTTCCCGTCCACAACCGATTCCGTTGCAAATGCCGTTTTCTTGGCAATGGCAGCGGCAAAAACGCGTACATCATCCGTCAGGTTCAAGACAGCAAACCCGGTCTGCAGAATATTTTGTAAGGTTGTAGAGGGTTTGAAAGGCATGATCAATACCTTGCCATCATGCCATTGAATCCCGAATGGCGCGATGTGCGCTTCACCGTCAGGTGAACAGGTGGTCACGATTGTTTCGTAAATCATCAACGTTATTCCGTCTCCGTGGTTGAATTGCCATCTTTATCACTAAGTGCCTTTTCAAGACGCTCTTTGATGGATGCTTCGCGATGGGCAACCTTGGCTTGCGTGTTTTGTTGTGCTGAAGCCACCCCCCATTCCAGTAGTTCATCCTGCACATAACGCTTCTTAAGTTGCCAGGCAATTTGTGCCCGCGCCAATTCAACCCCTAGATAAAAGGCATGGGAAGCATCGTCCTGTACATTCAGCCCTGCATAAAATCGGTAGGGATCAGTGTCGTGCTGAATACCATCGCGATTATAAACATGCACACCCTCTTCACTGACCATGATCCTGAAGCTGGGATCCTTGATCTGGCTTGCCATCTCCATAATTTCTTTTGCACTATACGGGAATGGCTTGCGGTCATGCAGCCCAAGCAAGCCATTGGAGTAACCACGGGGCAAGCGCTTATCCTGCTGGGCTCTATACATTATTCGGCGCGCAACATCCGCCTCTGCGACTGCCTCACTGGCATGAGGGCTGACCGAGGTCGCCAGCACAGCATTAATATTCAACTCACTGATCATACCAAATAGCATGGCATTGACGCCGGTGGTGTCTGCATCAGTCAACTCGGTGAGGTTACCGACGCCCATCATAATGGCAATCTCAGGGTATTTTTTGCGCAGTTTGTGATAGCGCACAATAGAATCGGTCAAGCCAAAATGGATGGGATCGAGAATCGGATCGGCAATAAAAGCTCTGCCACGTTTCAGACAGTGCTCTATGGCACGTTGCAAACTGGCCAGGCTACCTGGCTTGGCGGGAATCAGGATGGGGGTGGAGGAGACTTCTTCTGCAATCCACAGGCTTTTTTCGTGCAAACTCAATAAATAGTCTGCACCGACCTTGCCAGCTGCCAGTAAATCCTCCTCCCGCATGGAATCTACACTGACCTGGAAACCTTCAGCCTTGAGCGCCTGCACAGCTGCGATCATGTGCGTAAAGGCTTTACCAGGCAGGCAACCGAGGTCAATCACATCGGCGCCCTGCTGCCTGAAACGGTTAGCTTTGGCAATGATTTGTTCAACGCTAAGGTCAGGAGCATCCACTATTTCAGCAAATATGGTGACACTATGCTGTGTCAGGTCGGGCGCTTTGCCCCGCTGCCCGAAATATTGCGGCAAATCTTTCAGGTCTTTTGGCCCACGCTCCACCGGCACTCCCCACTGCGCCTCAAGTGGCGCTAAATCCCCCTGGCACAAGCCGGGCAAAATCACCTTATCTATATTGTTGACTTGAGGCAAACGTCGTGCAATCAACGGTGGAGTCATCAAGGCTGCAACGGAAACACCGATTTGTTTCACTTCATATTCAAACGGAGCCTGTTTACTGTCAGCCTGAATAGACTGCAAGATTTGATGCAGACTGTGTTCTGCCAGTTTTCCGGTAAGAAACAGCAGTCGATTCATGGAGTTACTCAGTTAGCTGATCTAGCACCTGTATGCCGTCATGCAAGCTAAGATCATGTAATGCCGCCAACCGCTGCATGATGGTGTCTTGCAATGCAGCCATATCTTCGACCACACTGGTATCTGCAAACAGCTTCAGTTGAGCAACGTTATCGAGATCAATCTGGCGTGGGTATACTTTCACCACATTATCCCGCGGCGCTTCAGACTCAAGTTCCGGCGCCGTATCACAGGCAAATACAACGCTATGGACGCGTGTTTTACCCGCCTGTGCAAACAAGTTAGTCACCAGGCTATCTGAAAAGCCATACGTCATTTTGGCAATGGTGTTAGAGGTGGCTGGCGAAATGACCAGAGTGTGGTAAACACCCTCATAAAAACGCTCGACCGGTACACTGCTGGCAGTTTTATCCTGGTAAACCTTGTGGCCGGTGGCTTCAAGGGCAGATTGAAAACCATATTGCTGGATAATCTCAGCCGCCGCACGGCTCAGGTAAATATCCACATCTTGCAAGGTTTGCAAAATGCTGAGTGATTCACGCAGGTAGTGGCCTGAACCGGTAATGGCCCAGGCTAGTCGTTGTGCACGCATTTCAAGCACACCTTAGGCAAATGGATGTTGCAGGACAATCGTTTCGTCACGCTCAGGGCCCGTAGACACAATGGCGATCGGCACGCCACAGACAGCTTCCAGGCGCTTGAGGTAATGCTGGGCATTTTTAGGCAGTGCATCCCAGGTTTTCACGCCAAAGGTCGTTTCAGTCCAGCCCGGTACGGTTTCGTAAATCGGCTCACAACGTGCGACGTCATCGGCACCGACTGGCAACATATCAACCACTTTGCCATCCAGTTTGTAACCGGTACAGATATCCAGTGACTCAATACCATCCAATACATCCAGTTTAGTAATACACAAACCGGTTAAGCCATTGATACGTGCAGAGCGGCGCAAGGCAGCGGCATCAAACCAGCCACAACGGCGTTTACGGCGGGTTACGGTACCAATTTCCTGGCCTTTATTAGACATCTGGTAACCAGGCGCGCCTTCGGTTTCAATATCCAGCTCACTTGGGAAAGGGCCACCACCGACACGGGTGGTGTAAGCCTTGGTAATACCCAGCACATAGTGCAACATATTCGCACCCACACCAGTACCGGCTGAAGCTTGACCTGCGATACAGTTACTGGAAGTGACATAAGGATAGGTGCCATGGTCTACATCAAGTAACGTGCCTTGTGCGCCTTCAAACAACAAATGCTCACCGCGGGCATTGGCCTCATACAAGGCCGCTGAAATATCTGCCACCATGGGTTTCAGGGCCACTGCATGTTGCATGCTGGCATCATATTGCTGCTGGAAATCTACGGCCGCAGCGCCCAAATAATTGGTTAACACAAAATTGTGGTAATCCATCACTTCGCGCAGTTTTTCAGCAAAGCGCTCTGGATAGAACAAGTCATACACACGCAAGGCACGACGCGCCACTTTATCTTCATAAGCTGGGCCGATGCCTTTGCCAGTCGTGCCGATTTTCTTGTCAGCGCTACGCTTGGCTTCACGTGCCAGATCGACGGCGACATGATGCGACAGGATCAATGGGCAACCGGGACTGACTTTGAGGCGGTTTTTAACATCCAGGCCACCTTGTTCCAGCGTCGAAATTTCGCTCAGCAAATGGGTAGTATCCAGCACAACACCATTACCGATATAGCAATTGACGCCATCGCGTACGATCCCCGAAGGCACCAGGTTGAGCTTGTATACCTTCTGTTCTGTCCCCTGCCCGACAACCAGTGTATGTCCGGCATTGTGGCCACCCTGGAAGCGGACCACACCTTGTGCATGGTCTGTCAGCCAGTCTACGATTTTACCTTTACCTTCGTCGCCCCATTGGGTACCAATCACAACGACGTTTTTTGCTTGCTTGGATTGTGTCATGTTCAATAAATATCTTGTAAAAACAAAAATGGGGCGCTGACTTAAACAGCCACCACCTGCCAGCGACCATCTACCTTTTGCAAGGTACGATCACAAGCTAATTCAGAATAGTTCACCGGCATATCGGGCAAGGCTTCCACCACAACTTGCCCCTGAGAACGCAAGGTGTCAATCAGTGACAGCAACTCTGCGTCTGTCGCCACAGGTGCCAGAATACCTTTGTTTAGTGCCGCAGGGCCCAAGGCTTGCAAAGCCCCGCGTAAATCCAGGCTGAAGCCGGTCGCAGGACGAGCGCGGCCAAATGCAGCACCGACCTCGTCATAACGGCCGCCTAAGGCAATTGGACCCGCATACCCCTTGGCATAGGCAGCAAACACCATACCACTGTGGTAGTGGTAACCGCGCAATTCGCTTAAATCTATGGTTACGGTGACATCTGCACTACTCAAGGCCTTAGCCACAGTTTCCAGTTCAAGCAGTGCCTGCTCCATTGCCTCAGAAGCTGGCAATAAGTCACGCGCCTGTTCCAAGACTTCTATCCCACCATTTAATTGTGTCAGCGCTACAAAATGACGACGCGACTTCTCAGGCAGGTTGGCAACCAGCTCTTCGACCAGGGTAATATCCTTTGCCTGTAGAGCTGCTTGGAGATCCTGTTCTTGCTGCACACCCAGCTGCGCCATATGGGACAAGCTAGCAAAAATAGCCGCATGACTTAAATCAACGAACAAGGTACGCATACCCAGCAACTGCAAAGCCTTCACCATCAGGCGCTGTACTTCAATATCGCTTTCTATCCCTGCATGGCCGTATAACTCTGCCCCTAGCTGCAAAGGCTCTCGTGTACGTGCTAACCCATCCGGTTTGGTACGCAACACCGTACCGGCATAACACAGGCGGCAAACCCCCTGATGGTTCAGCATGTGCGCATCAATACGTGCCGCTTGCGGTGTCGTGTCTGCACGCAAGCCCATCAAACGGCCAGTCAGCTGATCGACCACCTTAAATGTGGCAATATCAAGATCATGTCCTGTCCCTGTCAACAAGGACTCCACATATTCCATCATGGGAGGAACGATATATTGATAGCCATGGACACGAAACAAGTCCAGTAATTGCCGGCGATAAGATTCAAGACGTGCCGCTTCTGCAGGCAATACATCTTCAATATATTCTGGAAGTAACCAATTATGCATCCCGCCATTATACCCGCAAACCCCCACCTAAGGCACGGGTTTAGCAATTGTGATGCTTGGATGGCATGGCCCTAAAAATAAAAAAGCACACGCAAAGGTGTGCCCTTTTATACCTGTGTTGCACTCAGCGGTTAAGCCACATCAGTAGCAACCCAATCAACGCAGAAGCAAACCCGATAAACCGGATTTGACCATCCCGGAGCTGGAATAACTTTTCAAAGGTCTGGCGCCAGGCTTGGGTGAAGAACAAAGGCATTAGGCCCTCAACGAGCAACACCCCACCAATCACCCATCACCAGTTCATACAGGCACCCGTTTAAAACGGAACACTACTTCTTGCCGCTGCTACGCATGTATTTGAAGAAGTCTGAGCTTTGGTCTATCACCATCACGTCAGACTTGCTCTTGAAGCTGTTTTTATAAGCTTCCTGGCTGCGGTAGAAAGCATAGAACTCAGGATTTTTTCCAAAAGCCTGCGCATACACTTCAGACGCTTTGGCATCACCCTCACCTTTAACCTTTTGCGCATCGCGGTAAGCTTCAGCAATAATCACTTCACGCTGCCTGTCAGCATCGGCGCGGATTTTTTCAGCCGCTGCTGCACCTTGTGAACGTAACTCGTTCGCCACTGACTTACGTTCGGCCTCCATACGCTGATAGACAGACTCGCTCACCTCTTTAGGCAAGTCGACACGGCGCAGGCGGACATCCAGAATCTGGATCCCCATCTGGCGGCTTTCCTTGTCAGCGCGCTGGCGCAAGATTTCCATGATCTCGGAACGCTCACCCGACACCACGTCATGGATGGTGCGCTTACCAAACTCGGCACGCAAACCGTCATTGACCATCTGTGACAAACGACGCTCGGCCTGTACTTCATCACCACGAACGGACACATAGTATTTAGACGGATCAATAATGCGCCATTTCACAAATGAATCCACCAGCACGTTTTTCTTCTCGCTGGTGATAAAGCGGTCAGGCTCTTCCCAGTTCAGCGTCAGGATACGCTTGTCGTAGTAGCGGATATTTTCAACCATAGGCATCTTGAAATAGAGGCCAGGTTCGCTTTTGACCGACACAATCTCACCGAGGCGGAATACCAGCGCGTATTCACGCTGGTCCACGGTATAAGCCGAAGAGGTAATGATCACCAGTAGGACAAAAACCCCGATTAACAGACTTCCAATATTTCTCATAATGTATTTTCCTTCGGCAGACTAGCGATATTCGCGATCACGGTTTCTCATGGCATCGCGAGAACGATCCAGTACACTTGAGTCTGCTTGTGGCTCCTGCGCTGGCTTGTCAGTTGCTGTGGCAGGTGCAGAAGCTGCACTGCCACCCGCCCCGCTCATTGTCATCAGCTTATCCAGTGGCAGGTACAGAAGGCTGTTACCGCCTTTCTGGTCCACCAATACCTTGCTGGTATTCGACAATACATGCTCCTGCGCGTCCAGGTACAAACGCTGGCGCGTCACTTCAGGCGCCTTATTGTATTGTGCCAAAATCTGCTCGAAACGGTCGGCATTACCCTTGGCCTCGTTTTCAACACGCAATTTGTAACCCGCCGCCTCTTCAGCCAAACGGGCAGCAGTACCGCGCGCTTTAGGAATGACATCATTGGCATATGCCTGGCCTTCGTTTTTCTGCCGTTCCAGATCCTGCTTGGCTTTTACTGCATCGTCAAAAGCAGCCTGCACCTGCTCGGGCGGCTGGGCATTCTGCATGGTGACGTTCACAATGTTGATACCGGATTTATACCGATCCATCATATCCTGCATGAGTTTTTTGGCTTTGGCTGCCACATCATCGCGACCTTCATAGAGCACAAAGTCCATTTTGCTTTTACCGACGATTTCACGAATGGCCGTCTCAGCCACGCCTCGCACGCTTTCTTCTGTAGACCGGTTGCTGAACTGGTAGTCCTCAACAGACTTCAGGTTATATTGCACTGCCACCTGCAGATCAATGATGTTTTCATCATCGGTCAGCATCAGCGATTCGCGCAGCTCTTTGCTACGGCCGGATTCGCTATCAAATGAACGATAACCCATTTCTATGGTGCGCACCTGTTCAAGGTTGACGTTTTCGACCGTTTCAATCGGGAATGGCAAATGCCAGCGTGGACCAGGCATGGTGGTTTCCACATGCTTGCCAAAACGCAGCACCACACCACGTGAACCCTGGTCAACTATATAAAATCCGGAGCCCAGCCAAATCAATGCCACGAGACCCAGGATAGGCATCACCGGTAACGATTGTGGCACAGGCGGGGTACCTCTGGGACCACCTTGACCACCCTTATTGTTACCAAATAACCGATTCAGCTTTTGATTCAAATCCTTGAACACCTCGTCCAGATCGGGCGGACCCTCATTGTTTTTATTCCAAAAGCCTGGAAATTTCTTCATGCGTGTACTCCGTATTTTTGATTTGTCAGGCAATGATCCAGCCCGCCTTAGACATAAGCACTTTCTTCCGTGCTCAGTTTCTTCAAATATTGCTGATGCTCCAGCAGTGCCTGGCGCAAGTCGTCCATACCAATGCCATCTTTGGCTGAGACGCGAACAGTACGGATATTACCATACTCGTCGCGGTCGATTCCCGGCGCCATGCCCATGCGGTCGATCTGGTTAAGCACCAGGATTTGCGGGACTTGCGCAGCCCCAATCTCGTTAAGCACAATATTCACCTGCTCAATTTGTCCATCGCGGTTCGGGCTGGCGACATCTACTACATGCAGCAGCAAGTCAGCCTGCGCAGCTTCTTCGAGCGTGGCACCGAATGCCTCAATCAGCGTAGTAGGCAAATGCTTGATAAACCCAACCGTGTCAGATAACACCACCGGATATCCCTCTGGCAAATGCATCTTGCGGGAAGTCGTATCCAGGGTTGCGAACAGCTGGTCGGCGGCATACACGCCGGAATGCGTCACCCTGTTAAACAAGGTCGACTTGCCCGCGTTTGTATATCCAACCAGCGACACCGTCATCAGGTTTGAACGTTTGCGCGCACGGCGTTGCATGCCACGTTGCTGCTTGAGCTTGGCCAGCTTTTCACGCAACTGCTTGACGCGTACACGAAGCATACGCCTGTCCAGCTCAAGCTGCGTTTCACCAGGGCCGCCACGGACACCGATACCACCTTTTTGACGCTCCAAGTGTGTCCAGCCTCGCACCAGGCGCGTAGACAAATGCTCAAGCTGCGCCAGCTCAACCTGCAATTTACCTTCGTGTGATTGCGCACGCTGGGCAAAAATATCCAGGATCAGACCGGTGCGGTCCACAACTCGGGCCTCGAGAAGCTTTTCAAGGTTACGTTGTTGCGACGGGCTCAAGTCATGGTTAAAGGCAGCCACTTTGCTTTCGTGGGCCGCCATTAAAGCCTTCAGCTCATCCGCCTTACCAGAGCCGATAAAGTACTTGGGATCAGGAGCGTGACGCTTGCCTTCCAGCGTCGCAGAGATATTCAGTCCGGCAGTGCCGGCGAGGTGGCGGAGCTCTTGCAAACTTTCTTCGTAGTCAGTATCACCAAAGTTAACACTGACCAGAATGACGGCATCTCCGCCGCTTGGTCTATCAAACATGCATTAAGATTCTTGCGTAGATTCGTGTGGCCCCAAACTGACTGGACGCGCTGGAACGATGGTTGAAATAGCGTGTTTATATACCATTTGCGTCACTGTGTTTTTTAACAGAATGACATACTGGTCAAAAGAATCGACCTGCCCTTGCAGCTTAATACCGTTAACGAGGTAAATAGACACTTGTACATGTTCTTTTCTCAGGGCGTTCAGAAAAGGGTCTTGTAGCATCTGGCCTTTGTTATTCATCAATTGCTCCTTGTTTTGTTTTAATCGTATTGGAGTTTTATTATCTTGAACACCAATCCCTCATAGTGACTATGATTGTACTAATTTGTTCCAATTTCAATCCCCGCAACTTATTTTTTTGGAAATAAAGCGCGAATGCGCTGCAAACAGGCCTCCTTACCCAAAATTGACATTACCTGATCAATACTTGGCGACTGCGCAATCCCGATTAAAGCAACCCGTAATGGCATGGCCAGTTTGGGGAATTTAATCTGCTGCTCAGTCACGACCTGATTCAGCGCATCGTGTAAATTATCGGCAGACCAGTCAGAATCTTGAGTCTTTTGCAGGAAATTTTCGATATAACCCGCGGTTTCTTCCTGGATATGCTTGGCAGCATCTGCTTCATTGATCGCAGGCATCTGGTAAAAGAAGGCGATTTCCCTGGCCAACTGATTAAGATTGTTGGCCCGCTCACGGTATAAATTCAGCACTGCCAGCAAATCTGGTGCCTGTGTATCAGCTACTCCCAACGCTGCCAGACGAGGTTTCACTTCATCCGCAATGCGTTCGAGCGGAAGGCTTTTAATATAGTGTGCATTAAGCCAGTTGAGTTTTTCGGTATTAAATTGCGCGGCAGAAGCCGTAATATGGTCAAGGTCGAACCACGCACAGAATTGTTCCATGCTGAACACTTCATCATCACCATGCGACCAGCCCAAACGTGCCAGGTAATTGAGCACCGCTTCTCGCAAATAACCATCTTCGTGATACTGCATCACGCTCACCGCGCCGTGGCGCTTGGATAATTTCTGGCCATCGTCGCCCAGAATCATGGACAAATGCGCATACTGCGGCACTTGTGCCCCCAGGGCTTTGAGCATATTGATCTGGCGCGGCGTGTTATTGACATGGTCATCCCCACGGATCACCTGTGTCACGCCCATCTCCCAGTCATCGACCACGACACAGAAGTTATAGGTCGGCGTACCGTCAGCACGCGCAATAATCAGGTCATCCAGCTCGGCGTTGGCGATCTCGATACGGCCTTTGACCATATCATCCCAAGCCACCACGCCATCCGTCGGGTTCTTGAAGCGTACGACTGGCGGCACATTTTTAGGTGCCTCAGGCAGCACCTTGCCTGACTCAGGACGCCAGCGGCCATCGTATCGCGGTTTGATCCCCTGTTGCATCTGGCTTTCACGCAAGGCATCCAGCTCTTCTTTACTGCAATAGCAATAATAGGCATGTCCTTCATCCAGCATTTTCTGGATGATTTTCTTGTAGGTATCCATGCGCTGCATCTGGTAAAACGGGCCTTCATCATGATTCAGCTGCAACCAGGCCATGCCATCCAAAATCGCCTGCACAGCCTCAGGCGTCGAACGTGCGACATCGGTATCTTCAATACGCAAGATAAATTTTCCGCCATGGCGCTTGGCATAGGCCCAGGAAAATAGCGCGGTGCGCGCACCGCCAATATGTAGATAACCGGTAGGACTTGGGGCAAAACGGGTTTTAACAGCTTGTGACATGATGACTCTCTAAACGCTCAAGCCATCTATTTTAACATGGCAGCATCGCTCCTGCCTGACTGCGGAATCGCCCACCCAAGATTGAAGCGCTTAAGCAAACGCGCTATGATTCGCTCATGACGCAACTCCTCCCTTCCAGTAGCGACATTCATGTCGGCGAACTTTATGGCAAACCTGCGGCGCCTGGCCAGACCAGTGCGATTTATCATGTGGTTGCCGTACACAAGCACGGTATTACCTTGCAAAACATGGATAATCCACTGAGCCAGTTTGAAACCACTGCCAGTAAGCTGTTGCAATCAGGCTATGTGCGACTCAGTCAGACGCCTTATGTCAATTTGGCACAAACGACCAAACGAAAAAACAACGCCACAAGCAAACTTAAACGCTGTCCTTACACGCTGGATATTTTTGCCGACCGCGCAGACTGTGAAAGACCACAGGTCGCTGCCTGAAAAAAATGCCGCAGTTGCGGCATTTTTTTATAGCATGCTGATGACTTAACAATCTAAGCCACTAAAACTCTGGTGGCGCGCCAATCAGGTCATGCCCCTGTGAGTCTACAATCTGCACATCCACAAAATCACCCGGATTCAACCCGTCAGCATCTTGCAGGTAAACAATCCCGTCAATTTCAGGCGCATCGCCTTTGGTACGGGCGATTGCAATCACGTCGCCGTCATCGTCCTCGGTCAGTTCATCCACCAGTACCGTCTGCAGGCTGCCAATTTTTGCGGCGACCTTGGCGGCACTGATACGTTCTTGCACTTCCATAAAGCGGCTTAACCGCTCTTGCTTCACTTCTTCGGCTACCTGGTCTGGCAGTGCATTCGCCACCGCCCCATCGACGGCAGAGTAGGCAAAGCAACCCACGCGATCCAGTTGCGCCTCTTCCATAAAGTCGAGCAGCATCTTAAAGTCATCTTCAGTTTCACCTGGGAAGCCCACAATAAAGGTACTGCGGATGGCGATTTCAGGGCAGATGTCACGCCAGGCCTTGATACGCGCCAAATTGTTCTCGCTGCTGGCCGGACGCTTCATTGATTTGAGGATACGCGGGCTGGCATGCTGCAACGGCACATCCAGGTAAGGCAAAATCGCGCCTTCTGCCATCAGCGGAATCACATCATCCACATGCGGGTATGGGTACACATAATGCAAGCGCACCCACACGCCCAGCTCACCGAGTGATTTACTGAGTTCTGTCATATGCGTTCTGATTGGGCGGCCGTTCCAGAAGCCTTTACGGAACTTCATGTCCACGCCATAAGCAGAGGTATCTTGTGAAATCACCAGGATTTCAGATACCCCGGCATTCACCAGGCTCTCTGCTTCATTCATGACATCGCCAATAGGCCTGCTGACCAGGTCTCCACGCATGCTAGGGATAATACAGAAACTGCAACGGTGATTGCAGCCTTCTGAAATCTTGAGATAGGCATAATGCTTGGGCGTCAGGCGTATGCCTTGGGGTGGTACAAGATCAGTATAAGGATCATGTGGCTTGGGCAAATGGGTATGCACGTGCCCCATTACCTCTTCCAGCGCATGCGGACCAGTCACCGCCAACACGCTAGGGTGCGCGCCAGTCACGACGTCTTTTTTGGCACCCAGACAACCCGTTACAATCACCTTGCCATTTTTGTTGAGCGCTTCACCAATGGCATCCAGTGACTCCTGGACGGCAGAATCAATAAAGCCACAGGTATTCACCACCACCAAGTCAGACTGCTCGTAACTATTGCTGATTTCATAGCCTTCAGCGCGCAATTGAGTCAAAATACGCTCGGAGTCAGACCCAGCCTTAGGGCAACCCAGCGAGACAAAACCGACTTTAGGCGAACTTTGCATATTGATTCTCTCTTAACCTTCTACCAACCACTTGGTCAGGGCGACAGACGTGACGCCCAATATAATTAACAATAACTGACTCAGGGTATCGCGTAACGCCGTGCGTTTGTGTAACCCAGGAATCAAATCAGCCACAGCCACATAGAGCATACTCGCCGCTGCCAGGCTCAAGATATAAGGCACCCATTGCTGCACCAGATTCAGTGCCAGATAAGCAAGCAACCCACCCGCCAATGTCGCCAGGCTGGAGGCAATATTGAATAAAAATGCTTTTTGCTTGCTATAGCCAGAGTGCAGCAAAATCAGGAAATCCCCAACCTCTTGCGGAATCTCATGCGCAATGATGGCCAGTGCAGTCACCAACCCTACTTGCATATCGACCATAAACGCAGCGCAAATCAGGATACCGTCGACAAAATTATGAAAAGTATCGCCAATCATGATCATCAGACCGCTGCGCCCATCATCATGCGCATGTGCATGATGATGGTGTGCCAGCATCTGTGTCGGTGCGGCTTGCGGTAGCTTGAACTTGATGATTCCCTGTGGCTTTTTGGTCACCTGCTGTTCTGGGTGCAGTTCCGGGCAATGCGCTTCATCATGCATGGCATGCATTTCACAGTGTTCACCATGGCAATGACGCCACAACACCAGTTTTTCCAACGTAAAGAAAAGTAACACGCCAAACAGCATGGTAGCAGTCATGGCTTCTACGTTCGGGCTGGTTTCAATAGCATGCGGCAAAATTTCAAGGAAGACAGCGGCCAGCAAGGCCCCAATTGCATAGCTCACCAGCAGCGGCACCCATTGCTTACGGGCATTCAGCGCAAACAAGGCCGCCACACACACACTTAAGACACCACCGAGCAAGCAGGCCAGCACCATGCCAGTCAAGGGAGTCATGTCAGAAAAAAAAGTGGTCAAGGATGTCATGCAATGTTTATCGCGGAAAGGCGCGCATTATACGTGAGTTCTCAAAAAAACAAAGCATAAACAAACAGTTATGCTTTAAAACAGACCATATCCAGACACAAGCAATCAAACCAACTGCGCCACAAGATAGCCGATGACAATACCCACTAACAAAGCCATTCCATCAGATGTGGCAAGACATGGGACAGTGGCATTTAACCAAGGCTCTGATTTTGCCGAATGTCGGCGAACGCTTAGTTTTTAGGGCATCAGATGGTCCTAAAGCGTTGCAACCAGGCCTGGCAATACCTTTACCTGAGCGCAACGATGCCACTGCGATTTACACTGCGCGACATCTCCGGCATATCCCCAACTCACCAGGACAAAGTCCATCTGATTGGCATCGGCTGACTGACCGTCTTCAAGACGGTCACCGATATATAAGCAGTCGGCAACGGACAGACCATGTTCAGCCACCACTTGTCCTATCATCTCGGCCTTGGACTTCAGCGCTGGCTGAAAGTAATCCAGCGCATAGACCCCACTGAAAAATGTGTCCCATCCCAGATGTGTCATGATTTTCTCGGTAGGATAAAAGCGTTTATTGGTCGCTATATAAAGCTTGTAACCTTGCTCCTGCAATTGTTGCAACATGGTTGCGATACCCTCAAACACCACGGACTGCTGGTAACCCGTGGTGTCGTAATGCTGCTTAAAAGCTGCTGCCAAGCTGTTCAGCAATGTCACATCTTCACTGCCAGAAAGCCGCTTTAGCGTTTCCATTAAGGGTGGCCCAATCACATCATGCGTCAGCGGTACAATCAGTGGCGTATTGGTTGAAGTAAATGCCAGGTCAAAGCAATGCAGGATACTGGGCGCAGAATCAATCAGCGTTCCATCCAGGTCAAAAATCAAATGCTGTTTCATAACGTCTTTATGTGTTTTTATTTACTGCGGATAAACGCAGAGGTACAGCGTTCATATTGCAAGATTCGCTTTGCGTTTTTCGGCAACCAAGTGATTGCTTAAATGAACAGGTGTTTATTCCAGCCATATAAAACTTCCCATGCGGCCCGTATCGCCATCACGACGGAAGCTGAAAAAAGTCTCAGGCTCACTAAATGTGCAGTGCCCGCCCCCATAGACCTGGGTCACACCTAGTCGCTGCAATCTTTGCCGGGCAATGGTATACAAATCGCCCAGCCACTTATCGCCTTTGGCCTTGAACGCGGATTCAGCTTGTTCATCCTTGGCCATAAACTGGGCCCGTACTTCGCTTCCCACTTCAAATGCCTCCGGGCCAATCGCAGGCCCCAGCCATGCCATGAGCTGATCTGCTGGCACAGGCATGGCAGCCACTGTTGCTTCAATCACGCCGTCACACAGGCTGCGCCAACCGGCATGCACCGCAGCAACAACAGTGCCAGCATGATCGCATAATAAAACAGGCAAGCAATCTGCCGTCATGGTCACGCAAACGACCTGTTTACGGGTGGCAACACTGGCATCCGCACTTTCCAGGCATGAGGATAAAGCGGCATCAATCACACGCACACCGTGCACCTGATTCAGCCATACGGGCTCACTGGGCAGGTATGCGCTGAGCAATTGCCGGTTGGCTGCCACATGTTGCGGATTATCTTTGACGTGCTCACCCAAATTGAGACTGGCATAGATACCCATGCTCACGCCACCTTGGCGTGTGGTCTGCAAGGCTTTGACATTGGCTGGCGCGGGCCAGTCGGGTGTGATCAATGGCAACTCAGCCATCATTAAGCCTCATCTTCCCAATCTTCATCGTCCAGTTCGGCGTCATCCTCAACATCATCGTCGCCCCAGTCTTCATCATCGTCACCCATAAACAGGCCATTTTCATCGACATTAAAGTCAACCAGAGGCACCTCTTCAGGAGGCTCGGTAACACGCATCGCCTCCAACAATTCACGCATATCATCCGCCAGTTCAATCTGCCACTCCATGGGCTCATTGGTGACCGGGTGTATCAACCCCAGCTTGATCGCATGCAATGCCTGGCGTTTAAAGTTACCGATGACTTCACGCAGTTCTGGCGTCATCATTTTGTGCGGAATAATATTGCCGATGCCATACAGCGGATCGCCCACCATGGGCGCTTTTAGATGTTGCAGATGCACACGAATCTGGTGCGTACGACCGGTTTCCAGGTTACAGCGCAAATAAGTATTCGTGCCAAAGCGCTCCAGAATTTCATAATGCGTCACGGCTGGCTTGCCGCGGCGTACCACCGCCATTTTGACACGCTGATGCGGATGGCGGCCTATGGGTTGGTCCACCTTGCCATTGCGCCACAATTGACCCCAGACAATCGCACGGTACTCTCGCTTGACCGTGCGCGCTTGTAACTGCCGCACCAGACTGGTCTGCGCTTCCAGCGTTTTGGCGACCACCAGCAAGCCGCTGGTATCTTTATCCAGCCGATGCACAATGCCTGCGCGCGGGATATCCTTCAAGGTCGGCCAGTGAAACAACAAAGCATTGAGCAAAGTGCCGCTCCAGTTACCTGCAGCCGGATGCACAACCAACCCGGCTGGCTTGTTAATAATAATCAGGGCATCATCTTCATAGACGACATCCAAAGGGATATCTTCGGGTTCGAATGCGTTTTCCTGCGCATTTCTAGGTGGTGTGATATCCAGTTTCTCACCGCCCCAGACCTTGGTTTTGGCGGTGGTTGCCTTGCCATCCAGCAAGACCAGTTCCTCTTTGATCCAGGCCTGCAAACGGCTACGGGAATGATCCGGCAACATTTGCTGCAAAGCCAGATCAAGACGCTGCCCGCCGAGATTGCCAGGAACGACCAGATGTAAGGAGGTGCTTTCTTTCATATTTTCAAACGGCATCAGTTATAATGCCCTGAGTTTCCTTAGATAAAACAACATTAAACAACATGCTTCGCATTTTACCGCTTAACACCCTGTTCACGCGTGCTTTTATTTTTATCGGTGCGCTGGCCTTGAGTGGCTGTGCCATTTTTGGTAACCCCAACCCGCTTGACGAAACCAAAGGCTGGAGCGAACAGCGCCTGTACGCTGCGGGCCAGGAAAAGATGGCGGATAAAAACTACGATAAAGGGATCGAGTACTTCCAGAAGCTTGAAGCCCGTTATCCGCACGGCGTTTATGCGACTCAAGCGCAACTCGAAGTTGCCTACGCCTATTACAAAAAATCCGAACCGGTGTTGTGCTTATCTGCGATTGACCGTTTTATCAAGTTGCACCCTAATCACCCCAACCTCGACTACGCCTACTACCTCAAAGGCCTGGCAACCTTTAACGAGCGCGGCATCATCGAAAAATACACCAAGCAGGAAATTAACGACCGCGATCCAAAAACCCTGCGCGTCTCGTTTAATGCGTTTAAAGAACTGGTTGAACGCTTCCCGACCAGCCGTTATGCCAAAGACGCTACCCAGCGCATGATTTACCTGGTGAATACCCTGGCCATGCACGAAATGCATGTGGCACGTTATTACATGCAGCGCAAAGCCTATGTTGCTGCACTGAACCGTGCCCGCTATGTACTGGAAACCTACCCGAACTCAAGCTCGGTGGAAGATGCACTGGTCACACTGGTGAGTGCCTATGACGCCATGGATCTGACCGACCTCAAAAACGATACTTTGCGTATCTTGAAAACCAATTATCCTGAAAACCCGATGATCACCGGCAAGATCAATGAAGATGAAAAAATCTGGTGGAAATTCTGGGAAAGCTTGTATTAAGCATCTTTAGACAAGCTTCAATGTCTACCAAAAACGCCAGTTCATACTGGCGTTTTTTTTTAAATGCTACTCTTGCTTTTAAAACTAACTTACAGATTCGACTGATTCAGCTGCAAAAGCCTCCTGCTCAAACGGATTGTCATAATAATCATGCCGCCCCCGCAGCCATTGCCAAAGTCCCACCAGCAAATAGGCAGGCACAAACAACAAGCCCCAACGTTCTGCCTGGCGCACATGAACATGCTCATGGGGACGCAAGCGCTGTAGGCACTCAGCCGAGCAGCCCAATACAACATGCCCGAGTGTTAGCGCAGCAAACCCACTAGTCTGCACCAATGTTTGTGCCAGCCAACCACCAGCAACTTCTATCACACCATCAACCCACCGTGCGCTTGCACCTGTAAGCAATAACAGGCTCGCGAATAACAAACCAAGCAGAGTTGTGGGCGACGCCCAGCCATATCGAAAGATGTGGTTTAAGAAAGAGTTAAGTACCAGGGATGGCTGCTAACCATTTCAAATACATTTTTGGTCACTCCTGTTCCGAAATCAGCAACTGGTTATGGTCGGTTTTCAGATAGAAAGTACCATTCTGGTCGATCTGGATGGCGCGTATGCGGTACCCGTTCAATACCGGCTCGGCGTACACAAGCGAGGTGCCTTCTTTGCGTATGCGGTATAACGTGGTATTGCCCATGCCAGCGACAAATAAATCGTTATCCCAGAAATCATTGCGCCCAGTAGAAGGATATTTCACCAGTGGGCCAATGCCTATCGACGGCAAGAAAGTCATTTGCGGTTTTTCATACCCTTCATGGCTATTGAATTTATTGCCATAATAGCCGCCTATGCCGTCACGCTCGTAAATCGTGCCATAACTGACACTCGGCCAGCCGTAGTTTTTGCCACGTTTGATCAGGTTAATCTCATCCCCTCCGCGCGGCCCATGGTCGGTGAGCCATAATTCATTGCTCTCGCGGTCATAAAACAAGCCACCAGAAGGCGAGCGAAACCCTGAGGCATAAACCTCAGCATTCAACCGTTGCAAATCAATACGTACCACCTTACCTAAAGAAGTGGTTTTATCCTGCACCCGGTCAGGTTTGGAAAAGTCACCCAAACTCAGGTACAAGGTACGCTCATTCTCTCCCAACGCCAGTTTGCCACCGACCTGATGTCCCAGGATTGGCTCTTTAATGGCCGGGCGACTGATATAAATTTCGCGATCAAAACTGACTTCGCTATTTTCAATATCCACGGCAAACTCACTGACTGCCAGCCGCACTCCATTATTGGCTTCATCCCAGGTGGTATAAGCTACATAGAGCGTTTTACCTACCAGCAACGAGTCTTTGACACCGGATAACTCCTTGCAGTAAACCAATTGCTTGCTGCTGCTTTCATCAGACGAGGTCTCGTCACCAGGAATAAATTTGGCCAACGCTTTACCAGGTTTGACCAATTCCATGCTCTCATTTTGGCGGACAAAAAACACATCACCGCATTTACTGATAAACAGAAACAGTTTCTTATCGAGGCGCTCGAAGGGACCTGACGGATATTGGTCTTCGAAAGGTAATTTGAATTCTTTAAGTGGTTGAGTGCCGAATACTGAGGTGATTCGCGGTGGCTCAGGTTCTTTTTTAGCCTCTTTTTCTGCTTCTGCCGCGTCACTACCAGAGAGCAACAATCTGGGGGTTGTATCATCGCTGGCGGCTAAGGCCACGCCGTGTAATACATGACTACAACAAAGGATAAAAACGGATTGGATGAGAAAACGGGCAAGCGACGCGACAGAACGTCGCTGGTTCAGATAAGACAAATTAAACTCCCTTAGCTATTTTTTATTTTTCGAGTCCCGCATTTGGAAAAAGTTTAGAATTAAGAATTTAATTGTAAATTATATGATTATAATTAATTGGTTATTTATTTTTATTAATGTAATTTGTAATTATTATTTTCAGCACTAATAGCGTGACCATCATACCCCATGCTGCCAGGGTTAACTTGATAAAAGCGGCAAAAGTATCCTGCTGGCAAATGCTTTCCAATCCAGCCGAAGACGCATTGCCATCACATCCGAACGCGACCACGGCAAAAGCAAAACCGGGCCCGAGATGCAAAATACTCAAGCCATAAATCAATCCACGCAGCACGCTTAGCCCCAACCTTGATAGTCAAAGGCCACACTTTACCATTAATCTGGCTAGGGCCTGTTAACGCTATTTCAATTGTCGATGTTGCCTCTGTCATCAGTGCTAT